>Ga0075163_10011754_pt1 | contig 11397 bp, 24 predicted proteins | sample JI1023141ADNA_FD_71478 | JGI IMG/M metagenome (GOLD analysis project Ga0075163, IMG submission 71478) | Wastewater effluent complex algal communities from Wisconsin, to seasonally profile nutrient transformation and Carbon sequestration -... | ecosystem: Engineered > WWTP > Effluent > Algae... | reverse complement strand
GACGACCTCGACAGCGACGACTGGACGCTGCTCGACGGCTTCTCCGGACAGCAGGGCTACTCCGGCCCGCTCATGCACCAGAGCGAGTACGTCGGCGGCGGCTTGGAGACCTACATCCGCAGCCACCCCGGCCTCTACGTCAGCCTGGTCAACACCCCGGCCGACGACTCCGAGCCGACCGAGTGGGCGGTGGCCTTCCGGCCGCTGCCCGACATGCACCACGACGACTGCGACGTCTACCAGGCGGCGCTGGCCGGTGAGCCCTTCGGCGAGTACGGCTGCTCGTGCGGCTGCGCCGCCGACATCGCGGACGGCGACGTCGACTGGTCCGAGTATCACCACGTGACCCAGGAAGGGGTCCTCTCATGAAGATGGTCTACGACGAGTGGTACGGCGAGCTCTCGTTCGCGCAGCGTGCCGCCTACCGCAAGTTCAACGTTGCCCCGATCGACCACGACGACCTCGTGCGCGAGTTCGGGGAGCACGAGCACGCGAAGATCACCAAGGCGGTCAAGGACCGCTCCGCCGAGAGCGGCATGTACCGCGCCCCGCTGAGGTGGTGAGCGCCCCTGCGACCTGAGCTCTCACCCCTCTGCCCCCGAAACGGAAAGAGGCCCAGCTCGGCACGCAGCGGGGACGTCGTCCCTTCCCCCGATTTGACAACGTCCTCGCTGTGTGTCATAGTTACTTCATCAGCAACCACGAGCCCTCCGGAGGAGGCGAAGATCATGACCACCAAGCCCCTGCTCTTCCTGGACGTGGATGGCGTCCTCAACGCCTTCCGCCCGGTCCGCCCGCACGTCGAGCGCAAGGCCGGTGGCCGCTGGGTCAAGGGCAAGTTCCTGGCCTACACGCTGCACTTCGACAACGAGGCTGCGGACATGGTCCTCGCGCTCGCCGAGCACTTCGACATCGTCTGGGCCACCATGTGGAACCACGCGGCCAACCGCGAGATCTCCCCGCTGCTCGGGCTGCCGGAGTACCCGGTCGCCGAGATGAACCACGACGCGGGCTGGGACGCGGCCATCGCCAAGGGCACCCCGACCTGGGACGTCCGGCGCATGTGGTACGCCAAGACCGCGCTGCTCGCGCAGTACGCGGGCGACCGCCCCTACGTCTGGGTCGATGACGACCACAGCAGCGTCGACCGCGACTGGCTGGCCCAGCACGGCACCTCGACGCACTTCATGCTCGTCCGCACCGACGCCGACTACGGCATCCAGTGGGACGACGTGAACGCCGCCATCGAGTGGGCGCGCAGCCTCGCGGACGGTGCCCTCACGAGCCCCGCCGCCTACCACGGCCGCAAGGCCACCGTCCCCTTCATCCCGGACTACGAGCCCGTCCTCTGGTACGACCAGGACGGCGACGTGATCCCCGAGGAGGACGTCTACGACAACGACTACAACCCCACCGACGAGGAGATCGCCGACTTCCTGGCGAAGCTGGAGGATGAGAAGTCATGAGCATCGTCGCCCGCAACGCAGTCACGCTGGCCGTGCTGGTCCAGGCAGCCATCATCGACCTGACGCCCCCGCGCGGCCAGTTCATGGCCGACTTCACCGACCGGGCGATGCTCGCGTGGTCCGCGCTCGTCATGCTCGCCGAGCATGACGGCGTGGTCCACCGCCGCGACATCATGGCCGCTGCCGGTGCGTTCGCGCTCTCCCGGGACGAGGCCATCGTCCTGGCCCACATGCTCCGCGACACGGTCTTGGAGGCCCAGTCATGAGCGTCACCCTGCACATCCCGGTCCAGGTCGAGGACGACGACTTCGTGGATCTCGTGCTCTACTCCGGCTTCGACACCTTCTCGTGGTGGCGCTCGGTGTCCTACGACGAGACCAACCGGCGCGTCACGCTCACCGCCGACGACCCCTCGGACGACGAACTCACCGTCGACTTCCAGGTCGGCCTGGACGAGCTGGCCAAGGCTGCGGACGAAACGGGAAAGACCAACCCCGGGCTGTTCGAGCGGCTCGCCAACCTCGACATCGACGCCGACGACGCTGACGCGATCGTCCAGACGGCCGTGTTCGGGGAGATCGTCTACGGCTGAGTCCCCACTGTCAGAGGTAGTGTGCTAGTGTTATCCCATCAGCACACGAGGAGGACACCATGTCAGACCCGAGGGAATCGACCTGCTGCAAGAACTGCGGCGCCAAGATCCGCCAGCAGTCCGTGAAGGCGCTCGACGGCAACTGGGCCATGTGCTGGGTAGCCGAGGACGGTGAGTGGATCTGTGAGGACGACGCCAACGAGCACGAGCCCGAGAGCCCGGACAGCACCTACCGGCGCGACCTCGACTTCGCGACCGAGGGCATGACCGCGAGCGAGTTGCTCGTGGACGCTGTCTTCAACGACGTCGTCAGCGACGTGGAGAACCACGGGCACAGCCGGACGCGCATCGAGCGCGACCTCCGCGCGTGGATCGAGGATGAGGGCGCTGAGACCCTCATGGACCCGCTGGAGGCGCTCACCTACGCCATCCTCGCGATCAACACGGCCGAGGCTCCCGACGCCACCAGCGCGGAGGATCTGCGCTACCTGGACGACAACGCCGAGCGCGCGCTCCACATGCTCGACAAGATCCGCGACTGGGTCATCGCGCAAGGCGAGGACTTCGTCCGCATCGGCCTGGGTATTGACGACGAGATCTGAGTCTGCTAGACTGACACCACAAGCCAACGAGGAGGACACCATGGCCACCACCACACCCCGAGCCCTCAAGCCCGGCGCGGACGTCCGGCTCCGCGAGATCCACGAGTCCTACGTCACCGCGCTCGCCGACCTGGACAAGGCCGGGGACGTCGAGGACGCCGCCTACTACGGCGGGCTCGTGGACGCCTACATCGACGTGCTCGACACCTTCGGCGAACTGGAAGGTGAGTGACATGACGACCCTCGCGCTGCACTTCGGCGTCTACCCCCGCGACCCGCGCGGCGTGGACGAGGCCGTCTCCGTGGACGACCACGACGACGCCAGCACCGAGCACCCGTTCCTGCTGCACACCTACACCCACGGCAACCGTGCCGCCTTCGTGAGCGGCTCCTGGGGCTGCTGGGGGCCTGCGGACCAGGACACCGACGGCGACAACAGCCTGCACGTGCTCGTGGTGCTGGGCACCGACGAGAAGGTCGACGCCGACCTCGTGCAGGACGTGCTCCTGAGCCTGATCGACCAGCACACCGGAGACGCGCGCGTGCTCGACTACGCCTGGGTCACCACGGCCGAGGACTGGGGCGACACCAGGGCGATCGCCACCTTCACCCCCTCCGGGACCGTCTACGTCAACCGATTCGGAGCGTGAGCACCATGCGAGAGATCAGCGTCTACGCCGAGACCGTGGTGGACGACCCCGAGGCCGTCTATCTCGTGGCGCGCGAGCACCGGTCGAACGGGTACAAGGAGCAGTCGATCCGGATCCCCAACGACCAGATCGACGTGGCCATCAGGGAACTCCAGCGGGAGCGCCCGGAGCCGAGCTCCGCCGCCGAAACGGGAAAGTCGGCGCCCTTCGGCTACTGCGTCCCGCACCAGACCTTCCACGGCCACGAGGGCTGTTGACACAGTCATAGGTCTGTGCCATAGTTATCCCATCAACAAGGAGGTGGTCCAGATGGTCTGAGGTCAAGGGGTCCGCGCATCCCCTAGGGCTCCAGCTCCACCTGAGCGCGGCGGGTGGAGCACGGCAAGTCCCTAGCACGCTCACCCACGGAGATCAGGAGAAGCTCATGAGCGTCAGCATCGCCCACCCGACCGACCGGCCCAACTTCTCGCGCGTCAGCGTCAACGGACTCACGCTGTGGTTCTCGTACGAGACCTGCATCGCGTTCCAGACCACCGGCAACATCGTGATCAGCGAGAACGTGTGGAGCAAGACCACCGGCAAGCACCTCAACTACCTCAGCGAGGACAAGTCACGCCGCATGCCGCGCGAGGACTTCGTTCTCATGCTCAAGAACACGCTCACGGCCTACGGGCTCTGAGCCACCACTGTCAGTCGAGTGTGATAGACTGACAACGTCAAGCAGGTCACCGGGGAATCATCCCCACAGACGGAAACGACGGAAGGACAGATCATGTCGCTCGAACTGAACGTCCAGGGCCTCGCGGCTGTCGCCGCGCTGGCCGAGGCTCGCAAGGTCCAGGCTGCGGCCGAGGACGCTGCGAAGGAGGCCGCGAAGGCGGTCAAGGCGCTGCTCGGCGACGAGCGCGTGGGAACCATCGCGGGCGTGACCGTGGTCGAGATCAAGGAGATCGAGCGCCACGGGATCGACGCCAAGCGGCTGCGCCAGGACGACCCGGCGCTCGCCGACCGGTACGACACCGTCAGCACGTACGACAAGATCGTGCTGGCCTGACAGACTCCTGGCCCCGGGCACCGACTCGCTTCCTCCTCGGATATGCGACCCGCCCGGGGCCAGGCATGATCCACGGCCCGGCCGCACGCAGGCTAGTGCGGCATCGCAACCGACGCGACGGCGAGCGCTCGCCCCGTGTCGGGCCGCGAGAACTCTCGTCCGATCAGCGAGAGTAGGCAGAGGTTCGACTCCTCTCCGGGTCACCAGAGCAACCACCACAGGCGGGAAGGAGGCCCCGCGATGCTGCCAGGGGCGACGACCGTCCACGAGTTCGTGAGCCTGCTCAGCGCGGCCGAGCTCGACCTCCTGCGCACGTACAGGCCACTCTCCGGGAAGACGTTCGTCATCACCGGGGCGCTCGCCCACGACGTCCGGCGCGCGTCCTTCACGGCTCTCCTGGAGGAGTGGGGCGCGCGGACCATGAACGAGGTCCAGCCGTCCACGGACGTGCTGCTCGCGGTGGACCCCGGGCGCATGACGGTCAAGCGCAAGGAGGCGGGGCGCTTCGGCGTGACCATCCTCAACGAGCACCGGTTCGTCACCGAAGTGCTGTTCGACGCGCTGCTCGTGGCCGAGGACGACAAGGCCCGCGCCGCCGACTACACCATCCCGCCCGTTCCCGAGCCCGAGTGGTACGCCGGGGACGCGCCGATGAAGCCCGAGTTCGAGGACGACATCGCGCCGCTGCCCAGCCTCGTGAGCTCTGGGACCGAAACGGTGAACCCGTGAGGCGCTGGATGCTGGTCGCCGACCCCGCCGACGCGACGAGCCGCGAGCACCGCGAGGCGGCGACCGCCTGGAACAAGGCGCACGCCTACGCGCCGGATAACCGGTACTGGACCAAGGGCCGCGCTGGGCGGGCCGGTGCCGACTGGGTCGTGGACCCGTTCTGGGGGCGCATGATCCACCTGCACGTGATCCGCGTGCCGTTCGTCTGGTAGCCCGGACGGGTGTCAGAACGCTGACGGACTTGACGGCTATCGTCAAGTCCGTTAGTGTCATTAGGGAACGTCCCATACCCCTGCAAGGAGGAGAGCCACGACCATGACCGTCACCACGCCCCGCCCGCTCGACGTCGAGGAGATCGCACGCCGCCGTCGAGGCACCGAGTCCATGGCGAGCATCGCCCGCGACTTCGGCGTCTCCCGCGAGCGCATCCGCCAGATCCTCGTCGCCGAGTACGGCACCACGTGGTCGGACGAGATCAGCGCCGAGGCTGCGACCGAAAGGGAGAACGCGCTGGCGAGCTGGCGCGACGAGATCCTGGACCGGCTCGAAGCCGGAGCCACCGTCACCCGCGACACCGTCGTGGAGGACTGCCCCGCTCCGGTGGGCACGGTCGAGGAGGTTCTCGGCGAGTTCGCCTGGGCCGTCGCCTTCCCGCAGAAGTCGCACGCGCGCTACTCCGACGAGGAGGTCGCGCGGACGATGAAGCGGGTGTGGACGGCGCACGTCAAGCCCGCGCCGCTGACCCGCGAGGCGTACGACACCAATCGCGAGCCGGACGACGTGTCGGGCGCGCGCATCGCGCAGCGCATGCCGTGGAGCCGGGCCTGCGAGATGGCCAAGGTCCCCTCGGGCACCGCGCGGCGCGAGACGTACTCGCGGCTGGACGAGGGGCTGGCCACCGAGTGGGTCAGCGCGTTCCTCGCCTGGGCCGTGACGCACGGAGGGCGCGGCTCCGCCGCCGAGTACGACACCTGGGCACGTGCCCACGGCGGGCCGTCCCTGGGCGGCGTGCGGGCTGTCGCTGGCTCGTGGAACGACGTGCGCGCGGCGGCGGTGCCCAACGTGGTCCACTGGCAGCGCGCGGGCGTCTCGGGCAAGTACCCGATGCCCGGCGAGTCCGGCACGAACCAGTACGCCAAGGCCGACATCGCGGCGTGGCATGCGTTCAAGGCGAAGCACCCGGAGATGAGCACCCGTGAACTGGCCGAGAGCCTGGGGGTCGCGGAGTCGACGCTGCGCTATCACCTGGAACCGTGATGCGCTATCTTGAAGGGGCAATCACCTTCCCCTAGAGATCGGACACATCATGGCTCGTGCAGCCGCTCCCGCGCCCGTCGTGACCAAGGACGTGGCGGACCACCTCGGTGACGCGCTCATGGTCCTCAAGAACGTGGACCTGCGCACCATCAAGAACCCGGTCGTCAAGGGCCAGGTCCGCGAGGCGCGCGTCCTGCTCACGCAGGCGCGCAAGGGTCTCAAGTAAGGACCCAGCACGACCCCGGAACCCCCGCTGCCACCCCCGTCGGCGGGGGTTTCGGCATGTCCGGGCGAGCTCGGCGAGATCCTGCGGGCGAACCGGTAAAGCTCGCTCGCGAGCTGAGCTCGAACGCAGACTGGACTGGGCTTGATCCGTGCTGTCTGAGGAGTGTGCTAGAGTTGTACTCACAAGCCCACCGAGGAGGCGTCATGACAGACAGCACGCACGAGCGGCTGGAGTACCTGCGCGGAGAGATCCGCGCCGAGCGCATCAGCTACGGAGAGATCGCCGAACTCCAGGGTCTCGCCGACAAGATCGATCCTGGTGATGTCGAACTGCTGGAGTGGGCGGGCGTACCCGAGCATCCCGACCTCCAGTTCATCAGCCACGGCTCTGTCGTGCTGCTGCACACCGGGACCGACGAGGGGCACGACTGGGTCGAGGAGAACGTATCCGCCGAGCCCTGGCAGATGCTGGGCGACGGCGTCGCCTGCGAGCCGCGCATGGTCGGACCGGTCATCGAGGGCGCGCTGGCCGATGGCCTCACCGTCTCGCTGGACGGGCGTGTCGTCATCTCCATTGAGTCTGTCTGAGGCGTGTGCTAGAGTTACTTCCATCAGCCGAGGAGGACACATGATCATCAGCATCACGGCTATCGTGGTCACTGAGATCGTCATCCTCACCAGCGCCATCCGAGCCCGGAAGGGGCACTGACATGCTGGACATGAATGGCCTGTTCGTCGCGGTCAGCATCACCCTCAGTCTCATCGGAGCGTTCAGCATCGGCCGGATGATCGGCGTCGAGCAGGAGCGCGACCGCGCAGCCCGCGTCCGGCGCAACATCGAGAAGGCGAGGAAGGCGACGTGATGGCTGAGCGCAAGGGACCGCCGTGTGCACGCTGCGGACACGGTCAGAAGGCCCACCTGTACGGCAAGGACGACTGCATGGTCGGCGTCGTGGGCGGACCCTGCGACTGCCTGTCTTTCAAGCCCACCACGGAGGTGTCACGATGAAGACCATCGACTACGCGCGGATGCAGCGCGTACACCCCAAGCAGAAGGCCGCGCTCACCCGCGCCATGAAGGCGTTCACCGCGTCGGGCGGCGTGGACAACTCCGCCGTCGTCAAGGTGTGCCGCGACGCGGTGCGCGAGTGGGACGAGATCGGATGCTGGCCCGACGACTGGTCGCGCTGGCAGATCGCTCTGAGCGACACGCTCCCGTGGCACGCGGACATGGACCTGCGGGACCTGTGATGGACGGCGAGTCGCAGACTGTCTGACGAGTGTGCTACACTGGTAGCATCGAACCGAGGAGGGGCCATGAGCCTTCTACACAACCCAGTCTGCGAGAAGTGCGGCGAGTGCGAGTACACCCTGGTCGGACCCAGGGAGGGCGACGACTACTACGAGTGCCCCCAGTGCGGGCACACCCGTCCCGCGTTCGTTGAGACGATCGCGCTGCCGCCGCACTCGGACGGATCCGACGACTTCGAGGAGCACTGGATCGGACTGCCGGTGGGCATCACCATCACCACCGACGGCAGGGTCCGCATCCACGTCGACCTGACCGAGGCGACCGTCGAGAAGAACTACGACGACGAGGTCACCCCCGAGTTCCTCGCCCGGATGGAGCAGGTGCTCGTCACGGGCGACTACACCATCGGCATGTGAGCCACGCAAGCGCCCGGCCCCTGTGGGTCGGGCGCTTTGCTGTGCGCCTAGTGCGCTATGCTCGCGCGCGTGATCATCCTTGACGCGTTCTGCGGCGCTGGCATGGCATCGGACGGGTACGTCGAGGCGGGCTGGGAGGTCGTGGGGATCGACATCAACCCGCAGCCGGACTATCCCTACGAGTTCATCCAGGGGGACGCGCTCGCGTACCTGGCGAACCGCAAGTTCCTGCGCCGGTTCGATGCCATCCACACGTCCGCACCGTGCCAGATGCACACGCGCGCCAAGCACCTGCGGACGGCGCAGGGCGGCGAGAGCAAGTACCCCGACCTGCTGACCCCGACGCTCGCGCTGCTACGAGCTGGGAAGATCCCGTGGGTCGCTGAGAACGTCCCAGGCGCGCCGGGCATGGAAGGTGCCGCCGTCGAGTGCGGGAGCGCCTACGGCCTCGGCGTGCGCCGTCATCGGCTGTTCCTGAGCGACGACGTGCCCCTGCTCGGCTCGGGCTGCAAGCACAAGGAGCAGGGGCGTCCGTGGGGCGTCTACCACGTGATGGCCGACCAAGTCCCCTCCGGTGGGCGCACGGCGCTCAACCTGGAGCACGGCCTGGAGGTCATGGGCGTGACGCGGCGCATCCCGTGGAACTCGCTCAAGGAGGGATTCCCTCCGCACTACACGCGCCACATCGGCGAGCAGATGGCGAGCTGGCTCTGGCCGAGCTGAGCTCGATCTTCCGTTCTGATACCGAAACGGGAAAGATCGTGGCCGAGGTGTAGTAGCGTGGTTCGAGCATTTCCGAGTCTGCGCTCTCCGGGTCGTCCCACTAACTCCGGACCGCAACGGGCATCGCCGACCGCGATGCGCCCGGCACGGCATCGGAGGACCCGTGAAGGTACTCGCCCTCATCCTCGCGCTCATCGGCGTCGGCGGAGCATCGGCAGCAGCCGCTCCCTCGACGCCTTCCTACGTTCCGCCCCAGACCGTCGCCGCCGCCCCTGTCGCGGCGCGTGAGACCTTCGACCGACCGCCGCGCATGACGCACACCGTCATCGTGGTGAAGCCCGCTGCGGCCCCTGTGAAGGCCGCGAAGCCCGTCGTCAAGAAGAAGCCTGCGAAGAAGCACAAGACCGTCACGACCGCGCGCGTGCGTGCCAACCTGGACCGTGGCATCCTGCCGTCGGCCTACACCGGCCCGTACTACGACGCGCGCTACGAGGCGTTCCGACGCTGCGTGGTGAAGCGTGAGAGCGAGGGCCGCTACGGGGCGAGGAACCACTCGTCCGGAGCGGCTGGCGCGTACCAGTTCATGCCCTCGTGGACGCGCACCATCCAGAAGTGGACCGGCGAGCACAAGCCGATCTACGCCATGTCCCGCTACGCGCAGGATCTGGCGTTCTGGCGCGCGTTCAACCACGGCAAGGGCGCAGGCAACTGGGCCGGAGGCCGCTGGCATTGCTGAGCACACAACGCTGGCGTGCTCTGCCATGCTCGACACATGACCGAGCACGTCAGCGCGCAGTGCCTAATCGGGAAGTGCGGGGTCTGCCCGGATCCCGAGTGCACGCACCGCTGCCACCGAGCTGAGCTCGCCGTCGTCCCAGCTCAGCCCACCCCTGCGAGCGAAACGGTAATCCGGTGACGCGGGCCGAGCTCGGCGACGCGGTGGTGACGCTGGGGATCGCGGCTGTGGTAGGGACCGTCGTGCTGGCGGTCGCGCTGCCCGCCGCTGCGCTCGCGGCTGTGGCCGACGGGCTGGGCCTGGTGATCGGGCACAGGCGGCCCGAGCGGGCCGTCATGACGTGGGCGGAGGGCACGCTGCAAGGCCACCGGCAGTGAGCCGGTGGCCTTGTCGAACGGTGCTTGTTTGGTTCAGGAGGCGTCCGCGAGGGACGCGTGCAGTGGCGCGACCCAGAAGTCCTCGTCGCGCAAGAAGTCTTCCGCGTACAGGAGTGCGTCGTCCTGCGTATCGAAGGGTCCGAGAACGGTCACGCCGTCCACCGGGTTGCCTACGAGGATCACGTGCATGCCCATGATGGTCACCTCCTCTCAGAGCCGGTCGGACTTACGTCGGAGAACTCCGCGTCGTAGGTGTTGGGCTCGTCGTACTCGTGGTCGTGCGCGGCCCTGCTCATCGGCGCGCATCCCAGGCAGTCGTCCGGGTGCAGGTCGCCGCACCGCTGGCACTCGCCGTCGTAGTAGTCGTGGCCGGGCTCGCACGGGCTGAGCCCGTAGCCGTCGAGCATGCTGCGCTCGACGTCGTCCAGGATGCGGGGCACGACGTACGTGCCGTTGACGTAGATGCCCTCGGGCTGGTCGATGCGGCTCATGGTCCGGGCCTCCGATGCGGTGGTCGTTGTCATGGGATAAACGTAGCACACTCCACTGACTTGTCAAGTCCATGCGGTCGAGCAGTCTCGGGCATGCGGCGGGTGCCTGGCGCTGCGCGTTCACCGGTTCGCTCGCAGGATGGGCAGGGCGCGCAGCGCGCAGCGCGCGTTCGAGCGCACAGGCAGGACGTCGTGCTCGCGCACGTGCTCGTGCACGCGCAGCACGTGTGCTCGTGGGCACGTCGAGCGCACGCGGGACGCGCACCAGAGGGGAGGCTGGGCGCCCACCAGAGAGCCCGAAACTGCACAACTGGGCCTCGCGCCCTCCCCTGTACGCAAGCGACTCACAGGGCTTCCACACGCCTTCCACGCGCCTTCCACGCGCCTTCCATGAGCATGCACGCGCGCTGTCCACGCGCTGCGCAGAGCACGCGCGTGCTCGTGCTCGTGCTCGCGCGAGGGAGGGAGCTGGCCTCGTGAGATCCCTTGTGACACAAGCACTCTCAGACCTCGTGCTCGTGCTCGTGAGTGCTCGCTCGTGCTCGTGAGCACACGCGCAGGCTCGTCACAGAGCACGCGCAGGACTTGGAGGGCAGGTGGAAGGCAGGTGGAAGGCAGGTGGAAGGTCCATGACAGGCCCATGAGTGAGCGCGCGTGCTCGCGCTCGTCGTACGTTCTCGCGCAGCACGTGCTGGGCCTGTGCGCGCACGTGCTGGGCGGCATCGGCGGCCCGCACCGGACGGCATGCCTGCGGCGGTTTCGATCCACCGAATGGATCTTGGTCGGGGCTGGAAGCTACGACAGCCCACCCCCCGCCCCCGCCCTTC
>Ga0075163_10011753_pt1 | contig 11397 bp, 11 predicted proteins | sample JI1023141ADNA_FD_71478 | JGI IMG/M metagenome (GOLD analysis project Ga0075163, IMG submission 71478) | Wastewater effluent complex algal communities from Wisconsin, to seasonally profile nutrient transformation and Carbon sequestration -... | ecosystem: Engineered > WWTP > Effluent > Algae... | reverse complement strand
CAGCAATCCCGAACGCTTCGCGCTCCTTGTCTTCACTGCCGAATAGGCAGCTCAGAAAGATCCGCGTAATCTAATCCCCGCCGCGCAGTCCTTCACTGCCGAATAGGCAGCTCAGAAAAATCCTCGTAACTCGTGACAGCGGCCGTGCCGCTTCACTGCCGAATAGGCAGCTCAGAAAGGATGCAACTACGTGCAGGGGGGCGAAGATCACTTCACTGCCGAATAGGCAGCTCAGAAATTCTGCCTGCGCGAATGGCGTTAACGTTCCCCCTTCACTGCCGAATAGGCAGCTCAGAAAGCGACCGCGCCCCCGGCAAAGAGGTTGCCAACCTTCACTGCCGAATAGGCAGCTCAGAAATGTCGTATGCGCAAAACCCAGAGGGGCTTCGACTTCACTGCCGAATAGGCAGCTCAGAAAGTTTGCTCGGATCTGAAATCCCGTTTTTGAATCTTCACTGCCGAATAGGCAGCTCAGAAAACAGATCACAGCGGATCTTGTGCCGTGGCGCACTTCACTGCCGAATAGGCAGCTCAGAAAGCGCGGGGATTAGCTTTTATCCCCCGCTGTAACTTCACTGCCGAATAGGCAGCTCAGAAAATCACTGTTGTCAGTGACGGCGTGGGATGGCTCTTCACTGCCGAATAGGCAGCTCAGAAAGAGCAAACGGTGCATAAAGCCTTTCCCGGTTGCTTCACTGCCGAATAGGCAGCTCAGAAATCAACGTGCCTGGCAACGTAGGCACCTTCGACCTTCACTGCCGAATAGGCAGCTCAGAAACGAGGTGCGGTAGGTAGCGATGCGCTATCCATCTTCACTGCCGAATAGGCAGCTCAGAAAGATACCATCGTCTCCGACTACGCACAGCGGACCTTCACTGCCGAATAGGCAGCTCAGAAAAAGATCGTCCGCGACGAGGCCAAGGCCATTGCCTTCACTGCCGAATAGGCAGCTCAGAAACTTGATTGCGACGGTGCTGCCGCGGTGCTCATCTTCACTGCCGAATAGGCAGCTCAGAAATAAAAGTTTTGGGGGCGCCGCCGGCTGCTTTGCTTCACTGCCGAATAGGCAGCTCAGAAATTAGACGACGTTTTAGCAACGCACTTAACAGCCTTCACTGCCGAATAGGCAGCTCAGAAACGGCGCCGTGCCCACGGCTCCCGACCCCGCCGCTTCACTGCCGAATAGGCAGCTCAGAAATACAGCCCCTCCGTCACATGGCCCGAGATAGTCTTCACTGCCGAATAGGCAGCTCAGAAACAGGCCGAGTACACCGCTGCCGCCGAATCCGGCTTCACTGCCGAATAGGCAGCTCAGAAATTCGCACCACGCACGTAGATGTTGCAGCCGAGCTTCACTGCCGAATAGGCAGCTCAGAAATCGAGGTCTTCGATGTGCGAGCGGCCGCGGATCTTCACTGCCGAATAGGCAGCTCAGAAAGGATACCGGCCGGTATTCTGCCCGCAGGGTGACTTCACTGCCGAATAGGCAGCTCAGAAACAGTGGCGTCATCGCCCCCCAGGCCGTACCGCCTTCACTGCCGAATAGGCAGCTCAGAAAAGGTAACGCACACGGGCGGCATCGATGCTCGACTTCACTGCCGAATAGGCAGCTCAGAAATCGAGGCCTGCGGCATCTACATCGAGCACCCGCTTCACTGCCGAATAGGCAGCTCAGAAAAAAAACCAGGGCGCCGGCATCGAGCGCAGCCACTTCACTGCCGAATAGGCAGCTCAGAAAATGAACACCATCACCCGCAACGCCGTGCGCCACTTCACTGCCGAATAGGCAGCTCAGAAAAGCGTGATGCCGCGGGCAGCCCAGCCGGTAAGCCTTCACTGCCGAATAGGCAGCTCAGAAAAGACCGCGCCGAGAAAATGCTCTGCACCTGCTCTTCACTGCCGAATAGGCAGCTCAGAAAAAAATCGCCGAGCAGGCGACGCTTGTCCAAGACTTCACTGCCGAATAGGCAGCTCAGAAACGAGAAAGCCCGGATTTTTGCCGTGAATCAGGCTTCACTGCCGAATAGGCAGCTCAGAAAAACGCCGCCGGCCAGCTCGGCCTCAGCTCTGCCTTCACTGCCGAATAGGCAGCTCAGAAATATTACGAAAACGAGAATGGCACTTACACGCTCTTCACTGCCGAATAGGCAGCTCAGAAACTCATCCTCCCTCGGCCCTAAACTTGGGTAAAACTTCACTGCCGAATAGGCAGCTCAGAAATTGGCAACCTGCTAAAAGCCTTCTTGGCCTTCCTTCACTGCCGAATAGGCAGCTCAGAAAAGATACGGGATACGGCACTATCGTAGCGGTAACTTCACTGCCGAATAGGCAGCTCAGAAAAAAGAGGCCGGTATCCCGATGGAGACGCTACACTTCACTGCCGAATAGGCAGCTCAGAAAACGAGCTTATCGCCCCCCGTCATCGCTTTGATCTTCACTGCCGAATAGGCAGCTCAGAAAGGAACGCATAATCCGACCCGCTGATACTCCATCTTCACTGCCGAATAGGCAGCTCAGAAACAGGCGCAAGCGGCCCTGGCGGACTATCTCGCCTTCACTGCCGAATAGGCAGCTCAGAAACAGCTCGCCCGGCGCATCGCCGCCGATCTGCACTTCACTGCCGAATAGGCAGCTCAGAAAATTTGCGGAGACGTTCAAAATCCGCCGCAACACTTCACTGCCGAATAGGCAGCTCAGAAAGATTACGGGCGGACTGTCGGCGGCCTTCATTACTTCACTGCCGAATAGGCAGCTCAGAAAAGATACGGCTCGGACTTGCCGACGGGGATCTTCTTCACTGCCGAATAGGCAGCTCAGAAAAAGTAGGCACGGGCGGAATCGGCGCTATCGAACTTCACTGCCGAATAGGCAGCTCAGAAATTTTCGCGGGCTGCTTGATACCAGCCAAAACACTTCACTGCCGAATAGGCAGCTCAGAAAAGCCGGGCCAGCCGGGCCAGCCGGGCCAGCCGCTTCACTGCCGAATAGGCAGCTCAGAAAATCCAGGCTTTGATGCCCTCGGGGATGACGCCCTTCACTGCCGAATAGGCAGCTCAGAAAGCAATGCTGTCGATGGGCTCGCCCGACAGGGCCTTCACTGCCGAATAGGCAGCTCAGAAACTCATTGATGAGGGTAAGACGGAATCATCGGACTTCACTGCCGAATAGGCAGCTCAGAAATTCGAGCAGCGCACCCCCGGCCGGGACTCAGCCTTCACTGCCGAATAGGCAGCTCAGAAATGTCGGGCCGCGAGCTGCTGGCCGCCCAAGTCCTTCACTGCCGAATAGGCAGCTCAGAAAAAAAAATCAGCTAACTCATTCCAGTTCGCAATCTTCACTGCCGAATAGGCAGCTCAGAAAAATACGACTACCCAATAATCCCAACGAAAAACCTTCACTGCCGAATAGGCAGCTCAGAAATTCCGGCCGAATCACGACGCCAGCCCGGCCGTCTTCACTGCCGAATAGGCAGCTCAGAAAAGTCCGTCTATCTGAAGCGGATTGGCGCTTACCTTCACTGCCGAATAGGCAGCTCAGAAATTCGTGAATTCGACAACTCGTAATTGCTCGAATCTTCACTGCCGAATAGGCAGCTCAGAAAACGCCGAGAGCGTTGTAATCGCTGCCTCCTCACTTCACTGCCGAATAGGCAGCTCAGAAAATCTGGTCTATACGTCCAGATTAACGCAGGAACTTCACTGCCGAATAGGCAGCTCAGAAAGTCGTATTTGGTGGTTTATTCCGGTCGTTTCGCTTCACTGCCGAATAGGCAGCTCAGAAATTTTCCATGTGGCGGGCGACCATCAGGAAACGCTTCACTGCCGAATAGGCAGCTCAGAAAGTGCAAGACTGGATGCTGCGGGCGTGCATCTCTTCACTGCCGAATAGGCAGCTCAGAAATACACCGTGTTTGACCGCGGGCGGCTCATGAGCTTCACTGCCGAATAGGCAGCTCAGAAATGGCAGTTTTACAGCGGTAGCGATACCGCCGACTTCACTGCCGAATAGGCAGCTCAGAAATGTCATAGCGTCTTCGGTGCCGCGCCGGCCCCCTTCACTGCCGAATAGGCAGCTCAGAAACTCACCCTCATCAACTGGCGCCCGCTCAAAATCTTCACTGCCGAATAGGCAGCTCAGAAAAGCAAAACCAAGCTCACAACTCCCACGGTCATCTTCACTGCCGAATAGGCAGCTCAGAAAGCCGGGGTGGCTGCAGGTGTCCCGCAGCAAACCTTCACTGCCGAATAGGCAGCTCAGAAAGGTACGGCTCGCCCCGGAAGTTGACGACGTTGCTTCACTGCCGAATAGGCAGCTCAGAAAAGGAGGTGGGGATTTCGAGGCCGACAAGGCGGCTTCACTGCCGAATAGGCAGCTCAGAAATGAAAGCAATTCGCAGAGCCTAATCTTTTGGACTTCACTGCCGAATAGGCAGCTCAGAAAAAGACTGCCTGAAGAACCGACCCAAGGATTACCTTCACTGCCGAATAGGCAGCTCAGAAAGGGGATGCTGTTTAACGGCTGCCAATGCGTGCCTTCACTGCCGAATAGGCAGCTCAGAAATTGTACTCGGGCGCGGACGTGCCGAAGTCGATCTTCACTGCCGAATAGGCAGCTCAGAAAAAGCGGAGATCGCCCAGGTTCAGCAATCGCTGCTTCACTGCCGAATAGGCAGCTCAGAAATGATAAGACATTTTCAAACCCTCTTTTTAAAACTTCACTGCCGAATAGGCAGCTCAGAAAAAGCAGTCCTCCGCCGCCAACAACGCGCTCGACTTCACTGCCGAATAGGCAGCTCAGAAAACAGAGCCACCAGGCCGGCCAGCACAGCACCACTTCACTGCCGAATAGGCAGCTCAGAAAATTGGCCAGCACAGGGCCTAGTTGGAACTCAACTTCACTGCCGAATAGGCAGCTCAGAAAGAGGGAGAATTAGCCATGACTACTTACACCGCCTTCACTGCCGAATAGGCAGCTCAGAAATTTGTGTTCGTGTTTAGTTCTGCATGTCTTGACTTCACTGCCGAATAGGCAGCTCAGAAATTGCCGAAGTCGGAGCCCAGGAAGTCGAACTCCTTCACTGCCGAATAGGCAGCTCAGAAACCCCACGCTTCCCGAATTCAATTACACATTTCCTTCACTGCCGAATAGGCAGCTCAGAAAGGATTCGAGCCCCTAGGCTTTTTTGCGTTTCGCTTCACTGCCGAATAGGCAGCTCAGAAAGCCAACGGCGGGGCCACGGCCGCCATCAACAACTTCACTGCCGAATAGGCAGCTCAGAAAAAGAGTTCGCCCAGGTAGCCGCCGCCGTCGATCTTCACTGCCGAATAGGCAGCTCAGAAATAGATGGTTCCGCTAAAGTCCAACCGAGGGAGCTTCACTGCCGAATAGGCAGCTCAGAAAATCAAGCCCTCCGCCGACCTCAAGGAGTCCACCTTCACTGCCGAATAGGCAGCTCAGAAACGCAACACGTAACGGACTGTTTGCCCGTTGTCCTTCACTGCCGAATAGGCAGCTCAGAAATATGCAACATACGAAAATAAATACGCTAAACACTTCACTGCCGAATAGGCAGCTCAGAAATGCCCCATGTGCTCATCAAGTAGCGCCTCGATCTTCACTGCCGAATAGGCAGCTCAGAAACACCAGAGCGCCCAGAGGCACCAGAGCGCCCACTTCACTGCCGAATAGGCAGCTCAGAAATCGTGCAGCACGCAGCAGGGCATCTGCTCTGGCTTCACTGCCGAATAGGCAGCTCAGAAATTGGAGCGCCGGTCCTTACACAGAATCCGTTCCTTCACTGCCGAATAGGCAGCTCAGAAACCGCCCGGTAAGCCTTGAGCGCCGAAACCAAGCTTCACTGCCGAATAGGCAGCTCAGAAAAAACTGGCGCTATGAAGTTCGGACCACGGCACCTTCACTGCCGAATAGGCAGCTCAGAAAAGGATGTCCATCTCTTCCCGATAGGCTTCACGCTTCACTGCCGAATAGGCAGCTCAGAAAATGAGTTCTATTATATACGCACAAAACTTAATCTTCACTGCCGAATAGGCAGCTCAGAAATTCGACATCGGTTCCGTCGGACAGGCTGGATACTTCACTGCCGAATAGGCAGCTCAGAAAGGATACGGGAATACGGAATTAATAGCTGCTTCCTTCACTGCCGAATAGGCAGCTCAGAAAATCGGACATTTCTGCTTGATAAGACATTTTCACTTCACTGCCGAATAGGCAGCTCAGAAAAACAATGTGCCGCGCGAGATAATAGCCTGGTGCTTCACTGCCGAATAGGCAGCTCAGAAAATTAGGGCAAATGATTGCCCGGATTGTGATATCTTCACTGCCGAATAGGCAGCTCAGAAATCAATCCGCACGTTCCATACAGTGCGATAAGCCTTCACTGCCGAATAGGCAGCTCAGAAAAAATACAGCCCGGCCCCGTCCTGGAGCTTCTGCCTTCACTGCCGAATAGGCAGCTCAGAAAGTGGACAAGGTCTCGGTGTCCTACGACACCGGCTTCACTGCCGAATAGGCAGCTCAGAAATGCCGCTGCCGCCCGCTGATTGGCGTTGTCGACTTCACTGCCGAATAGGCAGCTCAGAAAAACCTCAACGGCGTGGCGTCGGTCATCACCACCTTCACTGCCGAATAGGCAGCTCAGAAAGTGAACAGCTCCATGCCGTGGTCAAGCAGATCCTTCACTGCCGAATAGGCAGCTCAGAAATGTTCGAGCCGGCCCGTTACAAGGTTGCTCACCTTCACTGCCGAATAGGCAGCTCAGAAAACGAACACGGCCGGCGTGCTGCACATGCGTGTCTTCACTGCCGAATAGGCAGCTCAGAAAGTTGCAGGTCAACGGACTATTGACTACCTTCCCTTCACTGCCGAATAGGCAGCTCAGAAAGTGAATACCTTCCGCAAATCCTTTCCGATGGTCTTCACTGCCGAATAGGCAGCTCAGAAATCGATCCTGCTCAACCAAGCGTCGGCCACCATCTTCACTGCCGAATAGGCAGCTCAGAAAAGGCACGGAATTCAAATCGCGGGGGACCCTGGCTTCACTGCCGAATAGGCAGCTCAGAAAAGATCCTCCCGCGCGCCACCCGCCGATTGCCCCTTCACTGCCGAATAGGCAGCTCAGAAATGGATATCATTGCAGGCCATGCGTAAAGCCGACTTCACTGCCGAATAGGCAGCTCAGAAATCTGGGTGGCCTGGTTGGCGCTCTGGTGCCTCCTTCACTGCCGAATAGGCAGCTCAGAAATGCGGAAACAGTCGCGAAAATCGAGGAGTTTTCTTCACTGCCGAATAGGCAGCTCAGAAAATACTAGCCTGTACATCATAAAACAGCTTGGACTTCACTGCCGAATAGGCAGCTCAGAAAACCATCCACAAAGCGAATCAGCACACCGGAGACTTCACTGCCGAATAGGCAGCTCAGAAAATGCCGATCAGGCGGGCCAGGGGGTGGTCTTCCTTCACTGCCGAATAGGCAGCTCAGAAAACTGGGACTGAGAGATTGTTGCCGCCGATCAACTTCACTGCCGAATAGGCAGCTCAGAAAACCATCCACAAAGCGAATCAGCACACCGGAGACTTCACTGCCGAATAGGCAGCTCAGAAAAACAGCCGCCTGGCCTTCCCCGCCACCCACTCCTTCACTGCCGAATAGGCAGCTCAGAAATACATTCCGGACAACGAAAGTGCAAGTGCTGTCTTCACTGCCGAATAGGCAGCTCAGAAATGGGCCGCAAGTTCGTTGAAGCGAACATCCAGCTTCACTGCCGAATAGGCAGCTCAGAAAACTTACGACGGGTCGGCGGGGCGTGTCGTATCCTTCACTGCCGAATAGGCAGCTCAGAAAACCAGTGAGGCGCCCTTACGGGTTTTTCTACTCTTCACTGCCGAATAGGCAGCTCAGAAAAGCACCCAGGCCGTCAGCGTCGTACTTGAAGACTTCACTGCCGAATAGGCAGCTCAGAAAATGCGGACTGCTCCGAGTTGATATACCCAGTACTTCACTGCCGAATAGGCAGCTCAGAAAGTCAAGCGCCGGTCCGAGTCGGTCAATGGTTTCTTCACTGCCGAATAGGCAGCTCAGAAAGTAAAGGCCCAGGGACGTGTCGCCGATATACACTTCACTGCCGAATAGGCAGCTCAGAAATCTTGCGCAAGGCTTCGCCCCGGCGTGCTGCTCTTCACTGCCGAATAGGCAGCTCAGAAAACGCTGGTGACGGACCCGATCTGCGATGTCGGCTTCACTGCCGAATAGGCAGCTCAGAAATACGCACGCGCCTCTGTGTGTGACAAAAGTAACTTCACTGCCGAATAGGCAGCTCAGAAAATCCCACGGCGGCAAGGCATTGAGGGCATCGCCTTCACTGCCGAATAGGCAGCTCAGAAACTCAAGGATCCAACCGGCGCCCGGCGCTTTTGGCTTCACTGCCGAATAGGCAGCTCAGAAAAGTGCCGCCTCGTCTCTGGCGCGAATCTGAAACTTCACTGCCGAATAGGCAGCTCAGAAAATTCTGGCGAAGGCGGACTGACTGCTGGGGATCTTCACTGCCGAATAGGCAGCTCAGAAAATGCGCGCCTGATCCCGAACCTGCGTCGGGTTCTTCACTGCCGAATAGGCAGCTCAGAAAATGCGGACTGCTCCGAGTTGATATACCCAGTACTTCACTGCCGAATAGGCAGCTCAGAAATGCTGCGCCAACGGGGCGCCGCCCTCACGGCTCTTCACTGCCGAATAGGCAGCTCAGAAAAATAAGGATCAGAATCCCCGGTTGCAAAATCTCTTCACTGCCGAATAGGCAGCTCAGAAAAGGAATAAACCATCGGCACAATACCGCTCGATCTTCACTGCCGAATAGGCAGCTCAGAAAATCACCGCCGCCGTCATGCGCACAACCCGCGCCTTCACTGCCGAATAGGCAGCTCAGAAACCCAACGACACCGGCAATGCAACCCTGAAAGCCTTCACTGCCGAATAGGCAGCTCAGAAAACCCGCCGGAACGGGTAGCTGCCTATCTGGGCCTTCACTGCCGAATAGGCAGCTCAGAAACTACCCGGACCCGGCGACGCTGCAACGTGGGGGCTTCACTGCCGAATAGGCAGCTCAGAAATTTGGCCTCAACCCGCAGATGGACGGCTCCATCTTCACTGCCGAATAGGCAGCTCAGAAACCTACGGCGGAAATGGCGCCAATCACCCGTCCCTTCACTGCCGAATAGGCAGCTCAGAAAAGCCGGAAGTGACCCAAGTCACCTCCAATGCCCTTCACTGCCGAATAGGCAGCTCAGAAAGGTTTTCGTCAACGCCTGCCAGCGCAACGCCTACTTCACTGCCGAATAGGCAGCTCAGAAATTGCCGCACCATGTCGCTAAAGTCGTCGCTTGCTTCACTGCCGAATAGGCAGCTCAGAAAATGCAATGCAGGCATCAAACAAAAACCCCGCACTTCACTGCCGAATAGGCAGCTCAGAAAAGCGACGCCGTGCAGTACGTCCGTGAAAACGTCTTCACTGCCGAATAGGCAGCTCAGAAATGGGTGATGGCTGTTCTAGCGGCGTCTCCTGCCTTCACTGCCGAATAGGCAGCTCAGAAAACCGTCGAGGAGGCCCTTTCCCACGTCGCACCCTTCACTGCCGAATAGGCAGCTCAGAAATGCTCCAGCACGAAGACAAGGCCACCGCCGCCCTTCACTGCCGAATAGGCAGCTCAGAAAAAGGCTGGTGAGGTCGAGGTACATGGCGGGCTCTTCACTGCCGAATAGGCAGCTCAGAAAAATCTTGACGCAGGCACTGTGACATTCAGCTCCTTCACTGCCGAATAGGCAGCTCAGAAAGAGATCGACAACTTGTGCCGCCGATACTGCACCTTCACTGCCGAATAGGCAGCTCAGAAAATCGGCGCTCGGAAATGGATGGGGTGTTCTTTCTTCACTGCCGAATAGGCAGCTCAGAAAAGTATCCGCCCAGCGCTTGACACCATCACGACCTTCACTGCCGAATAGGCAGCTCAGAAATCTGCGCAGTCCGATCAGCGCCGACAGAAGGACTTCACTGCCGAATAGGCAGCTCAGAAAGCGATGCACGGAACTACTCGGAGTCCTGGCCACTTCACTGCCGAATAGGCAGCTCAGAAAGGAATCATTCGTACAGCAATATCATAAGTAACCTTCACTGCCGAATAGGCAGCTCAGAAAAGACACCGAAGTTAAAGATATGGGTTGAATAGCTTCACTGCCGAATAGGCAGCTCAGAAAAACAAAATCAGCTACGCCTTGGCTAAGCAGGTCTTCACTGCCGAATAGGCAGCTCAGAAAAGCTGCGTGCGGTATTGGATGCTGCGCGGGAGCTTCACTGCCGAATAGGCAGCTCAGAAATTTCCACCGCTGCCGGTGCCATCGCCGGGATCCTTCACTGCCGAATAGGCAGCTCAGAAATGAGCTCCACCGGCTTACTGTTGCCGGTTTCACTTCACTGCCGAATAGGCAGCTCAGAAACACAACAGCCCAGCCGTATAAATTACCTTCTACTTCACTGCCGAATAGGCAGCTCAGAAAGTACTCGCTATAGCTGTAGGTCTGAGCATCATCTTCACTGCCGAATAGGCAGCTCAGAAACGTCGAATCCCCGACGCGTGGCTCTCCGAACCCTTCACTGCCGAATAGGCAGCTCAGAAAGCGCAGCCATCGACATCACGGGCCCGTGGGAGCTTCACTGCCGAATAGGCAGCTCAGAAATTGCGAGCATTTGTAATAATCAGTCGCCACAACTTCACTGCCGAATAGGCAGCTCAGAAAGGCACGGGTGCGCGAGCCGCCACGCGGAAAGACTTCACTGCCGAATAGGCAGCTCAGAAAGTTGTTGCGACGCTTGAAAAAGCGACTGAGCACTTCACTGCCGAATAGGCAGCTCAGAAATCAACGCCGCCAACAAACAACTTGAGTCTTTCCTTCACTGCCGAATAGGCAGCTCAGAAACATAAGAAAACGCCGTGGGCTGAGTCGGCTTCCTTCACTGCCGAATAGGCAGCTCAGAAAGTTTTGGAGTGGTCGCTGTGAGCCGCTCTGACCTTCACTGCCGAATAGGCAGCTCAGAAAGTGCTCATCGTTGAGGGCGAAAAATGCGCCGACTTCACTGCCGAATAGGCAGCTCAGAAATAGCGCCTCGTGGCTGGCTTCGCCTATGGTGACTTCACTGCCGAATAGGCAGCTCAGAAAGAGTCGGAGCCGTCGTCAGTCAATCTCTCGCTCTTCACTGCCAAATAGCCAGTTCAGAAAGCTCTCACCCCAACTGCCGAAACCCGCCCTCCACCCAGGCGGAAGCGCTGGCGCGGTTGAGTTTGAAGCCTGCCTCGACGCGGATGCGGGCGAGTTCTTCGCCGAAGGGGTCG
>Ga0075163_10011752_pt1 | contig 11397 bp, 9 predicted proteins | sample JI1023141ADNA_FD_71478 | JGI IMG/M metagenome (GOLD analysis project Ga0075163, IMG submission 71478) | Wastewater effluent complex algal communities from Wisconsin, to seasonally profile nutrient transformation and Carbon sequestration -... | ecosystem: Engineered > WWTP > Effluent > Algae... | reverse complement strand
GGAGCGCTTCAACCCGGGCAGCCCCGAGGAGGAGCAGCGGATCCCGCGTCGCCTGCCTTACATGGTCTTCATCATCGACGAACTCGCCGACCTGATGATGACCAACAAGGAAGTCGAAGGGTTCATCATCCGCATCGCCCAGAAGGCGCGTGCGGTCGGCATGCACATGATCCTCGCAACGCAGCGCCCGCAGGCGAACGTCGTGACGGGCCTCATCAAGAGCAACATGCCCTGCCGCGTGGCGTTCAAGGTCGCCAGCGGCATGGACTCACGCATCGTTCTGGACCAGAAGGGTGGCGAGTTGCTCCTCGGTCACGGCGACATGCTTGTCCTCTCGCCCCGCTCCAGCAAACTCACGCGGGCGCAGGGCACGCTGGTGGACGACAAGGAAATCCGCAACGTCGTGCGCTTCATGCGTGATGTCGCGGGCCCGTCGTTCGAGCGGCAGTTGCTCCAGATCCGTGCCGAAGGGTCGGACGAGGCACGCGTGCAGGACTCCAAGAACAACTCCTCGGCGTCTCTGGCGGCGGCGCAGGAAGACCCGATGTTCAGCCGTGCGGTCGAGATCGTGCTCGAGACGCGGCGTGGCAGCGTGTCGCTCCTGCAGCGTCGACTCGCGATCGGCTATACCCGTGCGAGCCGCCTGATCGACCTGATGGGGATTGCTGGGATCATCTCGGACCACAAGGGCTCGGTCGCACGCGACGTGCTGATCACGCCCGCGGAATGGGACGCGATGAAGAAGATGGCCGCCGAACAGGGCGTCGTGCTGGGTGACCGGCAGGGCGAGTTGTTCGAGGCGCCCGCGTCGAGCGCGGCGGTTGCGGACGATGTCGAAACAGAGACGCAAGCGGACGCCGACGTTGACGACACCGCAGAGAACGAAGCGCACGACGAAGCGGGCGACGATTCTGACGATGCGTCAGACAGCGAAGGCGACGAGGCGGAAGTCTCAAACGTCCGCGTCGTCCCAGCCGACGGCCCCGGGACGGAGCGGTACGTCGAGGAAGCCCCGTTCACGGATGAAGCCGACGAGGACGACGACTGGGACGAGGATGGCGGGCGCAAGAAGCGTCGCCAGAAGCCGCAGGTTGTGGATGAAGATGACGACCTGTGAGTGCTCGGACGGGACGCGGTGGCCTGCGATGGTCCAACCGACAGAGCCGCCGAACCCCCTATACTTGCCCCGATAACGCACGACCCGCTTCGGCGGATATGTGCGTTGTTTGTTCGGGGTGCCTCCGAGAAAGAGGCGAGACGAGATTCCGAGCAAGTGGGGGCGGGAGAGGCGTTGGCTTCTCGCGTTGGTTTCAAACAGAGGTGATCGGCGGGCGGACCTGCGAGTGCTGTGTCGGCCCGGCGAATGTGAAAAGGGTATATCGATGCGCACGCGTGGCTTGAACAAGTTGGCTTTCTCCGCTGGTCTCATTTCCTTCCTGTCGGGGACGAGCATCGCCCTCGCGGACGTGCCGGCGGCTTTGGATCGCGTGCCCGCGAACGCGCAGATCGTGATCGCGGTGCGTGATCTTGATTCGCTCCGCACGAAGGTGACAGGGATGATCAACGCCGTCGGCGCGCCGATGCCCGACGAGGCGAAGATGGGCATGGATGCGTTCATGGGGACGGCGGGTCTCAATGCCAAGGGATCCATGGCGCTCGTTGTGACGATCCCCGAGCAGGGCATGGGATCGGAAGAACCCGACATGGTCCTGCTCATGCCGGTCTCTGACAGCGCCGCGTTCATCAAGGCGTGGGGCGGCAATGGTGACAAGATCAGTGAAGTGAAGATGTTCGGGAAAGATGATGAGGGCTTTGCCAAGGACATCGGCAACGGGTACGTCGCGATCGGCAAGACCAAGGAAGGTGTCGAGAAGTTCGAGGGCAAGGCTGGTTCCAAGGCAGCCCACACCAAGGCTCTTGGCGCAATGGGCAACCGCGTGTCGGACAACGCCGACGTGATCCTGATCGCGAACTTCCCACAGATGAAGACGCAGATCGAGAGCGGCGTGCGCGAGATGAAGGATTCGATGGAAGGCATGGCGGCCATGATGCCTGACGGCGGGGCGCAGTTGGGCTCCATGATCAAACTCGTGACGGGCGTCGCGGACGCGGTCGTGAAGGATGGCGAGTCGGGGATCATCGGCCTGGGGATCGACTCCAAGGGCGTGAACTTTGACGTTGCGGCGAACTTCCGCGAGGGGACGGAGTCGGCGAAGCAGTTTGCGGCCGAGGGCAAGGCGTCGGCGATGTCCGCCGGACTTCCCGCTGGGGACTTCCTGTTCGCCGGCTCGTTCGACTGGTCGAGCCCGGGCGTTCGCTCGATGGTCAAGACGCTCAACAGCGCGACCGAGAATGGTTCGGCGTTCAGCAAACTCTCGAGCATGTCCGCGTGGGTCGACAACGCCGAGGGGTACTCGTACTACCTCGGGGCGGCGGATCTGGGCAACGGGCTGTTCTCGAACTCGGCGGTGACGCTGACCTCGAAGGAACCCGCGAAGGTCCTTGCTGCGTGGAAGTCCTCGCTGACCGAGGCCAATGGCAAGTCTGAGAATGGAATGACCTTGAAGACGGAGTACAAGGAGAACGCCAAGACGATCGGCGGGCTCCAGGCCTCGTCGTTTGGCGTGACATTTGACCTCGATCCCAACAACCCCATGGCCGGGCAGATGCAGATGGTCATGCCCATGTTCTTCGGCCCCGAAGGGAAGATGGCGGGGTATGCGGCGACCACCGACAAGATGATGGTGATGACGCTGAGCAAGAACAGCGCGCTGCTTGAGAGTGTGCTGAACTCTGCGAAGAGCGGCAAGGGGCTCGCGACCAATGCACTCGTGCAGCAGACGGCCGAGCGTCTTCCCGCCGACCGCGTGATGGATGCGTATGTGGGTGTGAAGTCGGTGATGGACATGGTGCAGGGCGCGATGGCGATGTTCGGCGCACCCGCCGAGTTTGAGGTTCCCGCGCAGATCGCTCCGATCGGCATGTCGGCGTCCATGAACAAGGGTGGTCTGCACTTCCGCATGCACGTGCCCACCGACGTGTTCAAGACCGCGTTTGACATCACCAAGCAGTTCCAGGGGGGCGGCGAAGAGGGTGGCGATGAGCCCATGGAAGGCGGCAACGAGAAGCCCCGCTTCTAAACTCGGTTGAGTTAGTGTGTCAAAGGCCCTCGCTCCGGCGTGGGCCTTTTTTCATGCGCGGCGGGGCGTTCGCTGTGCCCGTATCCTGAGTCATGGCGACGCACGTTTGGAGAGTCTCGGACCGGTGCACGCTCGACCTGGGCGTGCCGCGGGTTGTGGCGATCCTGAACGTGACGCCGGACAGTTTCGCGGATGGTGGAAGGCTGAGTTCATCCGAGGCCGTGGCAACCGCTGCGGAGCAAGCCGTGCGCGACGGCGCGGCGATGCTGGATGTGGGGGGCGAGTCGACAAGGCCTGGCGCAGTGCGAGTGTCGGCGTCGGATCAGATCTCGCGCGTTGTGCCAGCGATTCGCGCCATCCGTGCGCGCCTGCCGCTGGTTCCAATCTCGATCGATACGACGCTTGCAGAGGTTGCCCACGCGGCTCTTGATGTCGATGCGGACGCGATCAACGACGTTTCCGCGGGTGAAGAAGATGGCGCGATGCTGTCGCTGGCGGCGAAGCGTCGCGCCGGGATCATCCTGATGCACCGGCTGAAGCCGCCGGGATCGGATTCCTACTCGGATCGATACGCGCATGCTCCCGCTTACGACGCCACGCTAGGCGTGGTGGGGGAGGTGCGTTCGTACTTGGCAAAGCGCATGGCGGCGGCGATTTCTGCGGGTGTTGCTCCGGATGCGATCGTGCTCGATCCCGGCCTGGGTTTCGGGAAGAGCGTGGAGCAGAACTTGGCGTTGATTCGGGGCACGCCCCTGCTGCGAACTCTGGAGCGTCCGATCCTATCGGCGTTGAGCCGAAAGAGTTTCGTCGGGCGCGCGGGGTTGGGGCGGGATTCAGAGCCTGCGGAGAGGCTGGCACCGACACTGGCGCTGTCCGTGCAGCATTTGGGCTTGGGCGCGTCTCTCTTTCGCGTGCACGACGTTCGCGAGCATGTGGAGGCCCTGGCAGCGGCACGGGCTCTGGCGGCGACGCCCTGGTCGTGACGTCGCTGCCCAACTGACAACGATGCTTGGGGCCTTGCCCCCAGCGAACGCTGCCGTGGGACGGCCTTGGGGCGTCGGCGGCTATGATCGACCCAGCCCGCCCGGAGCCTGATGAGGGGTCGCGAACGCGGGCCGGAACACGATTGATCTCTTGCTCGTAGTGCACTGTGGAAAGTGCAGCACGAGTGGAGTGAGAAGGAACGAACGATCATGGCAAATGAGCACGTCAAGCAGTTCACGGACGCGAACTTTGAGTCTGAGGTCTTGCAGTCCAAGCAGCCGGTGCTTGTTGACTTCTGGGCGGAGTGGTGCATGCCCTGCCGGGCGCTGACGCCCGCGATCGAAGCGCTCGCAACGACGTACAACGGCAAGGCCAAGGTTGGCAAGTTGGACACCGATGCGAACAAGATGGTCGCGGTCAAGTACGGCATCACCGCGATTCCGACGATCCTCATCTTCAAGGATGGACAGCCCGTCAAGCGGTTCGTCGGCATGAAGAAGCAGGACGAACTCGCGACCGCTCTCAACGATGCCGGCGCCAAGTAACTCCGCGTTCGCGTGACGAGGGCGCGAAAGGCGGTGAGCCTTTGGCGACGACGTTCTCCCCTTTGCGTTTCGGCCCGACATCAGGAGCAAAGCACACGATGAGCCAGAGCACCTCCGCGAGCGTGGATCGTTTCAATGGCCGCCCGATCCGCTGCGGCGTGGTGGGCGTTGGGCGCATGGGTCGGCACCATGCCCGCGTCTACGCCGAGATGCAGGACACGCAACTCGTGGGCGTCGTCGATTCGAGCAAGGACCGTGCGAACGAAATCGCGACCAAGTTCAACTGCAAGGTCTTCGACAACGTGCAGCAACTGATCGATGCGGGAGTTGACGCGGCGTCGATCGCGGTGCCCACGACGATGCACTGGGCGGCGGCCGAGCCTCTGCTCAAGGCCAAGGTCTCGTGCCTCATCGAGAAGCCACTCGCGGGCGATGTCGAGACGGCCCGCCGATTGAAGGAACTCGCCGAGGCGACGGGCACCTGCCTGATGGTGGGGCATATCGAGCGTTTTAATCCCGTGATGCGCGCGATGCAGCGAGCCGCGGCGACCGGCCTTGAGATCATCCCTCGGTTCATCCAGGTCGTGCGCGTCAGCCCAATGACCTTCCGCAGCGTGGACGTGGGCGTTGTGATGGACATGATGATCCACGACCTCGATGTCGTGCTGATGCTCATGGGCGGGCGAGAGCCCGACAGCATCCGGGCCGCGGGCGTCGCGGTCATCACCGAGCACGAGGACCTCTGCAACGCGTGGCTGGAGTTCAACACGCCTAACGGCCGCTGCGTCGCGGACATCACGTCCAGCCGCCTCGCCATGAAGACCGAGCGCGTGACGCGCATCACGGGTCAGAACGCGTACATCAAGATCGACTACGGGCAGAAGACGGGCACGATGATTCGCCGCCTCGCCAACGAGATTCAGATGCGCGAGGTCCGCGAGCAGATTCGCGGCGGGACGGACCTCTCCAACCTCAAGTGGCACGAACTGGTCAACATCGAGCCCTTGATGGTGGACGATGCGGAGCCGATCGTGATGGAACTCAAGAGTTTCATCAACGCGGTGCGCACGGGAGAGAAGCCGCCGATCGACGCCGAGGCGGGCTTTGCAAACGTCCGCACTGCGCAGCGGATCGTCGATGCGGTGAAGAAGTTGCACTGAACAGTTCGAACAGAACCGCGACGGTAAGGAAGCGGGCGCGATGAGATGAGGGACAGATCCAACGAACCTCGCACGATCATCATCGCAGGCGCTGCAATGATTCTGCTTGCTGTCGTGATGTCGCCGGTAGTGTGGTGGTTGGCGGCTGGTGTGCAGGCTGGCGGCGAGGATAAGGCTCGATTTGATTCCAGTCCGCGTCCCCATCGAGACGTCGTGATCTACACGACGATGCTCCGTGCTCTTGGTCTGTTTCTTGGCCTCGCCATCGTCTCGCTCGGAGTCACGGGCGGCGTTATTGTCTGGAAGGGGATTCGAAAAGTGCGCAGGTAGTACCCGAAATGAAAAACGCCCCGGGAGTAGGCTCCCGGGGCGCTGTGTTTCGCGACGAAACTCTGCTCAACTCACTTGGTCTTCGCGGGTTCGGCCGGAGTCGCCGCTGCCGGCTTCGCCTCGTCCTCGTTCTTGCCCTTCACGACGATCGTGACCATCTTGTCGGGCGTGCAGAACTTCTTGTAGGTCTCCATGATCTCCTCCGCGGTGATCGCGGCGTATGCCTCCTTCGCGTTGACGGCGTCGTCAAGGTTGCGCCCCGTCCACGAGAGGTTGTTCACCCAGTTCGCCCAGTAAGCAGGCTTCTTCATGTTCTCGTCGAGGTCGGTCTGCACCTGTTTCTTCGCGGTGCGGAGTTCTTCCTCGGTGATGCCCGTCTTCGCAAAGTCTACGAACATCTGGTTGAGGACTTTCGCGAGTTCGTCGGCGTTCTCCGGCTTGCACGGCGCGCCCGACGTCACAAGGCCATACCCGGGGAACGTTGAGTCGGGGCGAACGCCGGCCCTGATCGAATAGACCAACTGCTTCTCTTCACGCACGACCTTGATCATGCGCGAGGTGAGTACGCGAGCCGCCAGTTGCATGCGCCGGGTCTCCGCGACGTTGGAATCGTCGGGCCCATAGAAGCCGACCGATGCCATCGCGAGTTTGGTCTCGGTGTCGAAGGTGGTGTTCGTCGTCTTGGGGCCCTTGGGCACTTCGAGTTTGCGGAGCGCCGCGAACTTGCCAGCATCAAAGGGCGAGCGAGCGGGAAGTGCGCCGAAGTAGTTGGAAGCAAACTCCAGGGCCTTGCCGCGGGGCAGATCGCCCACGAAGGCGATCTCGATCGGGCTGGTTGCGATGAGTTTATCGAGCCAGGCCTGAGCCGCCTCGAGCGTGATCTTGCTCACCTGCTCCTTGGTCAGTGGCTGAGTGCGCACGTCGCTGGTCGGATAGATCGTCTCAGCCGAGACCTTGCCCATGAACCCGCCGACGTCCTTCTCGCGCTGGGCGATAGCGAGGAGCGTCGCGGCCTTCCACTGGTCAAACGCTGCTTTCTCGATCTTGGGCTCCGTCAGGAGGAGGTACGCCAACTGCAACCCAGTTTCGAGATCCTCGGGATTGCCGCCGATCGCGAGGCGGACGGAGTTGGACCCGCCGCCGCCACCAACGCCGACCTTCTTGCCCGTCATGAGCGAGACGATGTCCGTGGAGGAGAGGTTCTTGGTCGCCTGGCGGCTCCACGCGAGCATGGCGGCATCGGTGATGCCGCGGTTCTCGGCGGTCTCGAGCAGTTCGCCGCCATAGAGCGTGACGTTGATCGTGACGTCGTTCTTGGTATCGTCGTTGAAGTAGTGGTGAACGCGGACGTTGTTGGAGAGGACGCCCGACCAGATCTGGCTCGCGGCGTGCTCGCTCTGGCTGGTGAACTTGCCCGGCGTCGGGGCCTTGTCCATCAGTTTGTCGGCGCGGGCGACCTCAGCCTCGGCCTTGACATCGACCGCCATCGCCGACTCGCCCATGCTGATGAGTTCCGCCTCGGTGGGGATCTTGATGCCATCCTTCTGCGGGAGTTGGAGCGTGTAGAGCATGTTGCCTGTGAACGCGTTCTTGAATGCGCTGTTCACGTCGTCGAGTTTGATCATCGGGACCAGTTTCTTTGCGAGTGCGAGATCCTGCTGCGCGGAGGTGAAAGGTTCACCCGAGGCGACCGCTTCGTTCATCTCGCCCAGGAACGAGCGAGCATCACGCCCGCTCTCGGTCGCGACAGATTGCTCGGCGTCGGCGATGATCTCCTTCGCGACATCGTCGATCTCGCGCTGGGTGAACCCAAACTTGCGGGCGCGGACCAGTTCGCGTGCAGCGTCCTGGAGCATGGTTTCCCACTTCTCTCCCTCGCCGCTCACCGACACGCCGCTGATGCGGACGGCGTTGGCCATGTTGCCGATCGAGCCGCCGCCGCCCTGGAACGAAACCTCGCCCTTGGAGACCTTCTCGCGCAAGCGACGGTTGAACGCCTGCATCGCAATCGCTTCGGTAAAGTCGCGCTTGAGTTGGGGTTCGGTCGTGGTGGGAGCAATGGGAGGCTCGATCTTCTGGATCGAGAGGCTGCCACGCGTGATCTCGACGTCGCTCGCGACGATCGCGCGGGGCTTGACGTCGGCCTTCACGCCAACGGGCACGTCCACAGGGCGGGGCGTCTTGGTCCCCATCGAGAAATACTTCTTGACGTCGGCAACGAGAGCGTCTGCGGGCTTGTCACCCACGACCATGAGGGTCATGTTGCTGGGAACGTACCACTTGGTGTAGTAGTCCTTGAAGTCCTGCTGCTGCACGCCGAGGATGGTTTCTTCGACGCCGATGGGCAGGCGCTCGCCGAGCAGGGAGCCGGGCGCGGTGTTCTTGATGATGTGCTCCTGCACGCGCTGGCGGCCCGAGAGACGCGTGCGCTTCTCGTTCATGATGACCTGGCGCTCTTCCTCGATCTCCTTGGGATCGAGCAAGAGTTTGAAGGCAACGTCGGAGAAGAACTTCATCCCTTTATCGATCGTCGCCTCGTCGTTCTTGTTGAGGTCGAGGATGAACGTCGTCTGGTCGAAACTGGTGAAGGCGTTCTGGTGCTGCCCGAACGTGAGTCCCAGCGACTGGAAGAGGTCGATCACGGTGCCGGGCGGGAAGTTCTCCGACCCGTTGAACGCCATGTGCTCGAGGTAGTGGGCGATCCCGCGCTGCTTGTCGGTCTCGTTGAGCGAGCCCGAACTGACGTGCAGGTAAAGCCCGATGTGCTTCTCGGGCTTGGGGTGGCTGAGCACCTTGTATGTCATGCCGTTGTCCAGCACGCCGGTGACAACCCGCGGGTCCGACGGCAGGTCCTGTGCCCACGTGGTCCCGGCGCACATAGCGACGCCCAACACCACGCTCCACCCGGTCAAGGCCACGGCTCCGATTCTCGACGACATGGATCAACTCCTCAAGGTGCCGGCGACACCCCGTCGTCCGGCAGGGATTATTGGCCCTTGCCCACGCGCGTGTTCAGAGGGCGCAAAGCGTGGGATATCCTCCATTCATGCGTCGATTCCTCGAAACCCTTGGTGGGCTCTACCAACTTGCACGCCTCGCCGTGATCTCGAAGTTCCGCTTCAAGGGGCCCTATTGGCAATGGCGCATGCACACGGCCTTTGGTCGGGGGTTTCCATCGACGCGGACCGAACTCGTCCGGTCCATCTTGGAATATGGCCGCTGGATGCATCGCCTGAAGCCTTGAACGCCGTTTCAGGAGGTTCCGGGGGTCTTTTTTCGGGCATTCAAGGACTCCCACTCAACTGACTCCCTCGTCACGCCGATGCTCCGGTCCCGGCCGATTCGTGCCGGCCGGAGTCTCTTTCATGGTCGATAGCAACTTTGCCAACTCGAGCAAACCCAGCGTGGAATGGCCGCGTCGTCAGCCTCCACACACGCAGCACAACCAGTCAAAGTCGAGCACGCCCTGGTTCGTCCAGTTCTGCCTCGGGACAGCGCTGGGCCTCGTCGTCGGCGCGATGTGCGGCGCATTCCTTCCCGATCGACTCATGGGCACCGGCAGCCTGTCCAACGCCGATTTCGATGCATCCGGCTCACGCAGCCTGACGCGCCAAGGCACGTCTCCCACGCCACTCTCCGAGATCGACGAGATCTCCGCGACGGCGAAGTCCACCGTCGAAGACCACGCCAACGTCGAAGCCACGCACACGTGGGACGTGGACTGAACGCTGACAGGGCCTTCCGAAAAATCGAACGACATTGACGCACGCCCGGGGCAACGACTGCTCCGGGCGTGTTACCATGGGCTATGCCAGCCGCTGACCAACTCAATCGCCTTGCCCGCCAGCATGCGCTTACGTCCAAACTGATGGGCGTGGACTTTGTGCCCGCGTTCCGCACAACGGCGGTAGAACTCGAAGAGTCACCGGTTGTGGAATCTGAGCCACAGGCAGAGTCCTTTGTCCAAGCGACGCCAGCGACCGTCTCTCCTGGCCTTGTGCCCGCAGCAACTCGCACGACCAAGCCCGCTGCCGCCATCGAAAGCAAGCCCGCTGGTGCTGGCACGCCGAAGTTCGATCCGCGACCCGACGGCCCGCGTTCGGCTGATTCAAACACCCGCGCCCTCGAAGCACTTAGGGCTCGCTACATCGCCGACGCCCCGCACGCGCCGTTCATCAAGTCGTTCACCAACATCGTCTTTGGAGAGGGCGACCCGTGCGCCCGCATCATGTTCGTGGGTGAAGCGCCCGGCGAGGAAGAGGACAAGACAGGCCGCCCGTTCGTGGGGCGCGCCGGGCAGTTGCTGGAAAAGATGATCATCGCGATGGGCCTCTCGCGCGAGACGGTGTACATCTGCAACGTGCTAAAGGTGCGTCCGCCCAACAACGCGACGCCGACCCTTGAAGAGGCCGCCGCCAGCGAGCCCTACCTGTTCGAGCAGGTCGACATCGTCGCGCCGGAAGCGATCGTGACGCTGGGTAAGTCGGCGACGTCGTGCATCCTGAAGTTGAACGACGCGATGGGATCGATGCGAGGCCGCTGGCACGACCTTCCCTTGCCGACAGGCCGCGTGGTGCCCGTCATGCCAACGTTCCACCCGGCGTTCCTCCTCCGCAGTTACACGGATGAAAATCGCGCAAAGGTCTGGAGCGATCTGAAGATGGTGATGACGCGATTGGGAATGGCTGCGAAAGCGTAGTTGGTCATAAACGCTTGTAAAATAAAGACTTGCGAGACGGTTCGTTTCGTCCGCCGTGGATGGGGACTTGTCCCCCAAGGCCCTGATCGGCATGTGCCTACACTCCACCCGACTTTTTCCGGGGACGTATCCGACAGTCGGAACGCCCATCAGAGGTCCCGACGCTTTGCTCTTGCCCGAGTCCAAGCAGCGGTTTGTAGATCACGGGCAGGATGAATGCATCATGAAGCTTTACGTCGGTAATCTCTCGTACTCCACGACCGAAGATCGTCTCCGCGAGGTGTTCTCGCAGCACGGCGAAGTCGCCAGCGTCGCGCTGGTCATGGACCGTGACACGGGCCGCCCCCGTGGCTTCGGCTTCGTCGAGTTCAACAACGACGAGCAGGGCAAGGCGGCGATCGCGGCCATGAATGGCCAGAACGTCGATGGTCGTGACCTCAAGGTCAACGAGGCCAAGCCCCGCGAAGATCGTGGCGGCGGCGGTGGCTTCGGTGGTGGCGGCGGCGGTCGCGGCGGCTTCGGCGGCGGCGGCGGCGGTG
>Ga0075163_10011750_pt1 | contig 11398 bp, 9 predicted proteins | sample JI1023141ADNA_FD_71478 | JGI IMG/M metagenome (GOLD analysis project Ga0075163, IMG submission 71478) | Wastewater effluent complex algal communities from Wisconsin, to seasonally profile nutrient transformation and Carbon sequestration -... | ecosystem: Engineered > WWTP > Effluent > Algae... | reverse complement strand
CCGAGCAGTGCATCGACAGCACCCCACGCTTGGGCATGAGGTAGTTCATGATCGTGAAGACGCCCTTCTTCATCTCGCCGGCGTACTCGCTGCCGAGGATCACGAACTCGCGGCGGCCGAACGACAGGTCGATCGACGTCGACGAGGTCATGCCGGCGGTGTGCTTGTTGGCGGGGAAGCCGCCGGCGTTGAAGATGACGTAGTCGGGGGCGCCGAAGGTCTCGAGCTCCTCGGCGGTCGGGCGGATCAGCATGTTGCGCATGAACAGCGCGTGGTACGCGCGGGCGCAGATGATGCGGATCTTCAGGCGGTACGCCGGATCCCAGCCGGCGTAGCCGTCGACGACGTACAGCCGCTCCTTGGTGTTCAGGTAGTCGATCGCGCGCTCGCGGTTGATCGTGAAGCTCTGCGCGTCGAGCTTGATGTTGACGCTGCCCCACCAGACGTCGTCGCGCACCTCGGGCTCGTCGACGACGCGCTTGTCGGTCGGGCTGCGGCCGGTCTTCTTGCCGGAGTAGGCGATCAGCGATCCAGTCGACGAGATGGCGGAGCCCTTCTCGAAGCGGAGCGCGGCTTCGTACAGGAACGACGGGGTGGCGTTGCGGTGGATCTCGGCAACCGAGATGCCGTGAGCCTCGAGGGCGAAGTCGGCCATGGGTCCTCGTTGGGGGGGTGGAGAAACGTGGCGCAGGTATACACCACGGCCCGCGCCCCGGCATCGGCGCTCGGCGGCCGCGGCGGGATCGTTTGCCGCACCGCGCCACGCCGCGCCCACGCTCTCTCCGAACTCGCCTCGCCGCTCCCCCGCGCGAGTCCACCCGACCACCCGTCCGTGTGCTCGCCCGAGTCCACCCGACCGCCCGTGCCTGCACTCGCCCGAGTCCACCCGACCACCCGTGCCTGCACTCGCCCGAGTCCACCCGACCACCCGTGCCTGCGCTCGCTCGCCCGAGTCCACCCGACCGCTCGTGCGTGCGCTCTCGCGTTTCGGGTGGGGGCCCCACGTCTTGTGGGGGAGGGGCTTTTCGAAAGCCCCTCTTTTAGTCTCTAGGCGGGCCGTCGTTGCGGAGCGTGTCGTCGACGAACTCGAGCACCTCGCGCACCATCGCCCCGAAGTCGTCGTAGAAGATCTGATCGATCTGGTTGGCGGCGGGGTCGAACAGCAGGACCGGGCACTCGCCGCCGTCCTCGGCGCGGCCGGTGTCGAGGCAGAACCACTCGGCGGCGTTGGCGCCCTTGCCGACGACGATCAGGTGATCGGCGAGCTGGTTGGCGGCGCGCGCCGACAGCGTCGTCGACACCACGTCGGTGGTCGGGTCGCCGGCGGCCAGGCCGCAGAAGTCGTGGACCACGGCGAGGTCGGTCGGGATGCCCAGCGCGCCGTAGCGGCGCAGGAACTCACGGTACGAAGGCGGGAAGCTGGTGCCGAGGCGCTCCTCGGCGGCGGCGACGGCGTCCTCGGCCGCGGGACCGGCGACGACGCAGCGGCGCTCGATGTCGGCCAGCCGGCGCCGCACGCGCTCGATCAGATCGACGATGTCGGACTGCACTGGCCGATTATGCACGGGCCTGGCGCGCGCGCATCCACCGCCGGTCACCGATCGGGTTCCGGATGGGCAGCGCGCCACCGCGAGTAGATCGCTTGACAGAAGCGATGGACGCCGTGCACGACGACCACGCTGCGCAGCGACGGGAACAGCTCGAACGCGTGGTGGGCCAGGGGCAGCTCGACGAAGGCGACCGTGCCGCCGCGCGCGCGGGCGGCGCGCACGAACTCGCGGGCCATGCGCACCGGCACCAGGTTGTCGCGGGTGCCGTGGATGACCATGAACGGTGGGGGCGCGGTGGGGCGCGCGAGCTGGGCCAGCGGCGACGCCGCGGCGTAGGCGGCCTCGTCGTCGAGCGGCCGCTTCAGCACCACCCGCGCCAGCACCAGCTCGCGGAACGCGCGGTGGTGGAACGTGCGCGCGCCGTCGGTGAAGTCGTAGACGCCGTAGTACGAGACGCAGCCGGCCAGCGCGGTGTCGACGTCCTCGAACCCGGGCTGGTAGCGCGGATCGTTGGCGGTGAGCGCGGCGAGGCTGGCCAGGTGGCCGCCGGCCGAGCCGCCGCCGATCATCACGAAGCGCGGATCGCCGCCGTGCGCGGCGATGTTGGCCTGCACCCACGCCAGCGCGCGCTTCACGTCGATCAGGTGATCGGGGAAGGTCGCGCCCGGCGACAGCCGGTAGTTGACCGAGACGCACACCCAGCCGGCGCGGGCCAGCTCGTGGACCGTGAGCAGGCCCTGCTGGCGCTTGTCGCCGACCACCCAGCCGCCGCCGTGGACGTAGACGAACACCGGCCGCGGCGCGGTCCCGGCGGCGGTCGGGTGATAGACGTCGAGGCGGTGGCGGCGGTGCTCGCCGTAGGCGACGTGGGTGACCCGGGCGACGTCGCGCGGGCGGCGCGGCACCGGCCACACCAGCCGGCGCCACGGCGTGGTCGGATCGTAGGCGGCGCGCAGCGCGGGATCGATGTGATCGTGGTAGTCGCGGCCGAGCGCCTCGCGCAGCGCGCGCTCGACCAGGCCGGTGCTGCGGGCGGCGGCGATCAGGTGGTGGCGCAGGATCACCAGCGAGCCCAGCACCGCGGCGAGGCCGAGCCAGCCCGGCCAGGCGCGCGCGCCGCCGGCCAGCGCCAGCGCGACCGTGACGGCGAGCTGCACCGCCGCCTGGTGCAGCGGCAGCTCGCTGACCAGCCAGCCGACCGGCCAGGCGGCGACGGTCGCGACGCCCGGCCAGCGCGGCGGCGCGATCGAGATCACGGCGGCCAGCGCGCAGACCAGGCCGAAGGCCAACAGCACCCAGGGCATCGCCGCCGATGGTTGCGTGGTCGTCGCGTCCGCGCAAGCGTGTGCGCCGCGCGATGGTCGGGCACAATCGCCGCATGGCCAAGACCGCTTGCCCCGTCACCCGCACCCAGTTCACCGAGAAGGCCGAGGCCCTGAAGGTGGTGATCAACGGCACCGAGCTGCTCGCCGACGTCAAGGAGTTCTCGACCGGCTCGTTCGGCTGGTACCTGAACGGCAAGATCGTCGTGACGATCGACGGCAAGCCGCTGTCGGTGCAGGTCGGGATGAACCTGACCGTGGTCGGCAGCAAGGAGGCCGAGAAGGGCGGGTGAGCGCTACTTCGGCCGCGGCAGGTTGGCCGGGAACGTGCCGGCGTCGATCACCGCGAGGTCCATGTCGGCGTCGCCGATGCCGAACGCGCGCTGCGCGAGCGAGATGAACGGGATGACGCGCCAGCGGGCCAGATCGGCCGGCGGCTCGGCGCACATCGCGTAGACCACCATCCAGTAGCGATCGACGGGATCGGGCAGGCTCGCGGCCAGCGCGGCCAGCTCGCTGTCGGGCCCCGACATCCGCGGCTTGCGGAACGCCTGGTACAGCATGCCCTCGATCTCGTGCTGGCGCAGCGCCAGGTCGGGCAGCGCCACCAGGAAGTCGCGCAGCTCGAAGCGGTGATCGTCGATCAGCTTGCCGAGCGTCACCGCGCGCACCGTGAACATCTCGATCGCCACGGCGATCAGGCTGCGCAGGCGCAGCAGCCGATCGTCGATGTACGCGGCGGTCCGGTGGGCCTGGGCGGCGGCGAAGATGTCCTGGGCCTCGTAGGGCGCGATCCGCAGCGCCAGCCGGAGCTGCTCGAGGAAGGTCAGCTCGCCCTCGTGGATCAGCTCGTCGGCGACGCACACCTCGCAGGCCATCGCCATCGCGGTGATGCGGTGCAGCCGCGCCGGCAGGCCCTTGGCGATCGCCGGGATGCGCGCGGTGGCGCTGCCGGCGAAGTTGACCGCGTCCGAGGCCATCTCGATCAGCAGCTTGGCGTTGGTCGCCGACACGCCGGCGAACATCTCGTGCTCGGCGAGGTAGCGGGCGAGCACGTCGCGCTCGCGCTGGTCGACGGCGCCGTCGGCGTTCATCGCGCCGATCATGGCCTCGACCAGGAAGCGCCGCGGGTCGTTGGGCCGCAGCGTGCCGGCGATCACGTCCCTGGCGCGCGTCTCCATCGGCGGCAGCTTACCAAAACCCGCGCACGAGCGCGTCGATGGTGCCCACCGTTACCACCGCGGCGAGCGCGGCGATCACCGCGGGGGCGAGCGGCGCAGGCGCGGCGGGGGCGGCGCGGGCCCGCGCCCCGGCCAGCCCCAGCACCACCGCGGCGGCCACGGCGACCACGATCCACGGCGCCCAGCGGCGGGCCGGGTGGCGCGCGGCGATCGCGGCGCGGGCGGCGCGCAGCGCGGCGTCGTCGACGGTCGGGTGGGCGGCGCGCCACGCGGCCAGCTCGCGCTCGACGACCCGGCGCTGCTCGGTGGCCATGACGCTGGCGTAGACCGGGTCGGGGCGGAGCCGCAGCTCGCCGACCACCAGCGCGGCGTGGGCGCCGCCGGCCAGCGCCAGCGCCAGCACCAGCTGGGCCCGCTGGTGCCGCGGGCGGTGCGCCGGCAGCCGGGCCAGGAGCGCGGCGCCCAGCCGACGCGCGGCCACCGCGGCGGCGAGCGCGGCCACCAGCGTGACCGGCACGACCACCGCGGCGCGCGCGGCGCCCAGCCGCCGATGCAGCCAGACGCCGTCGCCGACGCCGTCGGCGGTGCCGATCGCCAGGTACAGCGCCGCGTGGATGGCCAGCGCCCACGCCGCGGCGCGGAGCGCGAGCGCGTCGGTGCGGCGGGCCCACGCGGCGAGCGCGCCGGCGACCGCCAGCTCGACGGCGATCCCGGCGAGGCTGACCACCGCCAGCGCGGTCGGCGACCAGCGCGCGCTGCCGCCGTACTCGATCCAGCCGCCGGCGAACAGGTAGACGTGCAGATCGGTCACCGCGCCGCCGACGGCGTAGGCCGCGCCGCCGTGGCCGACCAGCTCGTGGACCAGCAGCCCGGCGCGGCTGATCACCAGCGACACCGCCAGGCACCAGGCCGCGAGGCGCGCCACCGCGGCGACCGGCGAGGTTGGTGCGCGCACCGCCGCAGGATGGCATATCATCCGCGCATGGTCGGTCGCTGGATCCCCGCCGCCGTGGTGATCGCGAGCGTCGGCGTCGCGCACGCCGACCGCCGCCGCACGGTCCACGTCGAGACCACGCCGCCCGGCGCGACGATCTACCTGGGCGACAAGGACGGGGCGGTGCTCGGCACGACCCCGGCCGACGTCAAGCTGGCGCCCGGCGATCAGGTGCTGGTGATCGCGCTCGACGGCTACCTCGACGAGGTGGTGCCGGTGCCGGTGCCGGCCGGCGGCAAGCGGCCGATCGACCTCGACCCGATCCGGATGCGGGCGGCGGAGTCGATGCTGGAGATCAAGGGCACCGCGCCCGACGGCGCGCGGGTGCTGGTCGACGGCGAGGATCGCGGCGCGCTGCCGCGCCGGCTCGAGGTGGCGCCCGGCCCGCACCAGGTGCAGGTGCTGCTCGGCGACAAGGCGATCTGGGACGAGTGGGTCGAGCTCGACAGCGGCGCCGAGCACGTCGTGACGGTGACGCCGACCGTCGACGAGGCGCCGCCGCCGGAGCCGAGCCGCCCGCGCGGCCCGCGGCCGCCGCTGGCGATCGTGCGGGTCGGGCCCGACTTCGGCTGGCGCAGCCTGAGCTACCAGGCCGCCGGCGACGCGATGTTCACGCCGTCGTTCTCGTCGCGGGTGCTGACCGCGGTGCGCGTCGAGGCCGAGCTGGCGCCGTGGCGCGCGCTGCCCGAGGCGCGGCCGGTGTGGCCGCTGGCGCTGGTGGTGGGCGGCGGCTTCGCGCCGGCCGACGCGGTGGTGGCGGGCAGCCGCACGACCGATCAGTTCTGGCGCACCACCGAGGTCGGGCTGCGCTACCGGCTGGGCCTCGGGCGCCACGCGGCGCTCGCCGCCGACGCCGGCTGGGCGCGGCTGATCTGGGCGTTCCGCGGCGATCAAGAGGACGCGCTCCCCGACACCGACTACCAGACGGTGCGGCTGGGGCTGCGCGGCGAGGGCGTGGTGGGGCCGCTGACCGGCTGGCTGGCGATCGCCAACCAGGTGGTGGTGAGCGGCGGGCCGCTGCCGGATCGCTTCGCGACCGCCGACGCCGACGGCTTCGCGCTGCGGCTGGGCGGGCGCGCCGCGCTGTGGGGCGGTCGGCTCGAGGCCGGCGCCGAGTACCAGCTGACCAGCTTCTCGTGGTCGTTCGAGCCCGTGATGGGCGGCGACTACCAGGCCACCGGCGCCAGCGATCGGATCGACAGCGCGCGGCTGTGGCTCGGCGGCGTGTACTGACGGCGCGGCTTCGACGCCAGCGCTGGCTTCGTTGAACGCCCGGGGAACCGCGCGGCGCCGGCGGTGTCTGAGTGCCATGCGCCATCGCACCTGGCTGCTGCTCGGGCTCGCCGTGTCTGCGATCTGCCGCGACGCGGCGGCGGACGTGATCCGCAGCGATGAGCGCGGCGCGGCGCTGGCGATCACGCAGCCGGAGGTGACCGCGGCGCTCGGCGACGGCGTGGTCGCGCTGCGCGTGCGCTACGACGTCGTCAACGCCAGCCCGTTCGCGGACCGGGCGCGGGTGCAGCTCGAGCTGCCGACGGGCGCGGTGGTGGTGGGGCTGCGCCAGCGCACCGGCGGCGCGTGGATCCCCGGCCGGCTCGAGGCGGCCGACGCGGTCGACGCGCGGCTGGCGGCGTACATCGACGCGCCGTTCATCGCGGCGCGTGGCGCCGTGGTGTTGACCGGCGCGGATGGCTTCCACGACCTGACGCTGTCGTACGTGCCGCCGCGCGGCCGGGTCGGGATCGAGTACGAGGTGATGGTGCCGGCGTGCTACGCGCACGGCGCGTGGGTGGCGGTGGTGCCGCGGGTCGAGGCGGCGCCGACGCTGCGCGCCGGCGGCGGCCGGGTCGACGACGCCGCCGACGTGGCCACGCGCTGGGGCGAGCCGGTGGCGGACGCGTGCGCGGCGAGCGTCACGTACGACGTCGTCGACCCGGCCGATCACGTGCTGTCGTGGCCGGCGCGGCTGGCGACCGGCGCGCGCCTCACCGACGCGACGGTCGCGCTGCCCGGCGTCGCGGTGCGCGCCGTCGAGATCGCCGTCGCGCCGCGGCTGGCGGCGGCGCCGGTGCGGCCGACGGTGGTGTTCGTGATCGACGCGTCGAAGAGCCAGGGCGACGCCGGCGTCGCCGATCAGCTGGCGATCGTCCGCGGCTACCTGGCCCACCAGCCGGACGCGCGGGTCGAGGTGGTCGTGGTGCGGCGCACGGCGAGCCGGCTGTTCGGCGCGCTGGTGCCCGCGGCCGCGGTGCCGGCGCGGCTCGCGGCGCGGGCGGCCGCGTTGACGGTGGGCAACGGCTCGCACCTCGATCGCGGGCTGGCGCTGGCCGCCGACCTGCTGGCGGCGGCGCCGGGGCCGCGGCGCCTGGTGGTGTTCACCGACGATCTGCTGCGGCCGGCGCTCACCGACGCGGCGCTGCGCGCGACGCTGGCGCGGCTGCCGACCGACGCGGTCGCCCACGTGATCATCCCGCACGACGGCGCGGCCGAGGTGTGGACCGATCGCGCGAGCCACCTCGGCGACGCGATCGCGCCGTGGGGCGGCATCGTCGCCAGCGTCGGCAGCGCCGGCGATCCGGCGCCGCTGCTCGAGCTGGTGCGGCCGATCGCGCTGCGCGACGTCGCGGTCGGCGACGAGGTGATCGCCGACGAGCTGCGCGAGGGGCAGGGGCTGCGGCGGCTGACCCGCGACGACGCCGGCGCGCCGGTGACCGCGTGGCTGTGGGGGCGCCGGCTCGGCGCCACCGCGCTGGCCGCGCCCGCCGATCGCGTCCGGGTGGCGCGGCTCGCGCTGGCGACGCTCGCCGATCTCGACGACGCGGCGCTCGCGGTGCTGGCCGAGCTGGCCCACGCGACCAGCCGGGTCACCTCGCTGATCGCCGATCGGCCGAGCTGGACGCCGGGCGGCCTGCCCGAGATCGAGCTGGGGCTGGGCGGCGGCGGCTGGTCGTCGATGTGCGGGCTGCCGATGGGGTTCAGCGGGGTCGGCAGGATCGGCACGATCGGCCACGGCAGCGGCACCGGCAGCGGCACCGGCGAGCCGCCCGGTCCGCCCGAGGTGCGCGCGCTCCTGGCGGCGCGCATCGACGGGTGCGCCGCGCCGCTCGGCGCGCGGCCGTGGCGGCTGACGGTCGACGTCAGCACCACCGGCGTCGAGGTGGTCGACGTCGCGGCGGCGGTGACGGGCGTCGACGACGCCGAGCTCGCGGCGCGGGCGGCGGCCTGCGCGATCGAGGCCGGCTGGGATCTCGACCTCGACGCTCGCTTCGCGCGCACGACGACGACCTTCACCGCTGCGTTCGCGGCCGCCGCGCCGTGAGCGCGACGCCCGCGGCTACCAGATCGTGCAGCGCGCGACCGGCGCCATCGGCGCGCCCGCCTTGCAGCCGAACGCCTCCGCGAACTGCGGCAGGTTGCGCAGCGCGCCGTTGACCCGCCACATCGGCGGCGCGTGCGGATCGACGATCAGCCGCCGCACCGCCTCGGCGTCGCGATCGTGCGAGCACCACGCCTGACCGACCGCGACGAAGAACTGCTGATCTTCGGTGAAGCCGTCGGCGACGTAGGTCTTGTCGGCGCCCGCGCGCAGCTGCCGGTAGGCCAGGAACGCGTGCTTGATGCCGCCGAGATCCGCGATGTTCTCGCCGAGCGTGAGCTGGCCGTTGATCGGCTTGCCGGGGCGCGCCTCGAAGGTGCTGAACTGCTGGGCCAGGCACGCGCCCTTGGCCTGGAACTGCGCGAGGTCGTCGGGCTGCCACCAGTTGCGCTGGTTGCCGTCGGCGTCGTACTGCGCGCCCTGGTCGTCGAAGCCGTGGGTCAGCTCGTGCCCGACGACCATGCCGATGCCGCCCAGGTTGGCGGCGATCGAGCGATCCTTGCCGAAGAACGGCGGCTGCAGGATGCCGGCCGGCAGCGCGGTGTTGTTGGCGTTGGGGTTGTAGTAGGCGTTGACGATGAACGGCGGCATCAACCACTCGTCGCGGTCGTAGGGCCGGCCGCCCTTGGCGGCCTGGCGGCGCCCCTCGAGCGCCATCGCCGCCAGCGCGTTGCCCGCGAAGTTGGCGCGGTCGAAGCGCACGTCGTAGCGGCGCCACGCGTCGGGGTAGCCGACCAGCGCCTCGATGCGCGCGAGCTTGCCGCGGGCCTGCACCTGGGTCGCCGCGCCGAGCCACGGCAGCGCGCCGAGCTGCGCGTCCATGACCTCGGCGATGGCCGCGATCAGCTGCTGCGCGGCCTCCTTGGACTCGCCCGGGAAGTGCCGCGCCACGTAGGGCTGGGCCAGCAGCTCGGGCAGCGCGGCGGCGGTCGCGTCGACGCAGCGCTTCCACCGCGGCGGCGGCGCGTCGACGCCGGTCAGCGCCGCTTGCAGCTTGAAGGTCTCGGCGTCGAAGCGCGCCGGCAGCGCCAGCGCCAGCGCGTCGAGCACGCGCACCGTCAGGTACGCCTGCCAGGTGGCCGGCTTGGTCGCCTTGAGCACGGCGGGCAGGCCCTGGAAGTACGCCGGCGTGGTCACCGACAGCGTGCCCGGCGTCGGGTTGCCGATCGCCGCGACGTAGGTCGGCCAGTCGAAGCCCGGCATCAGCGTGGCCAGCCCGGCGAGGTCGGTCGGGTTGTACATGCCGGAGACGTCGCGGCGCTCGACGCCGGACTTGGTGAGCCCGGCCAGCGCGGTCTCGAGCGCCATCACGTCGGCGGCGAGCCCGGCCGCCGCCTTGCCCTTGCCGGCGAGCGCGAGCATCGCCTCGAGGTGCGCCACGTACGCGGCGCGCGCCGCGGCGAAGCCGTCGCCCTGGTAGTAGTCGCGATCGGGCAGGCCGAGCCCGGCGGTGTCGAGCACCAGGATCGCGGCGCGCGCGTCGCGGTTGTCGGCCTCGGCGCCGTAGGTCCACAGCGCGGCGATCTGCGCGCGGTGCAGCGCCGTCACCGCGGCGCCCAGGCCGCGCGCGTCCTTGGCCTTGGCGATGTAGTCGAGCAGCGGCTTCACGCCGTCGAGGCCGCGCTGCTCGATCGCCGCGGTGTCGAGGCACGACGCGTAGTAGTCGCCGAGCTGCTGCGTGACCGCGTCGGTCGGCGCGGCGGCGGCCTCGTCGAGGATCGCGCGCTCGGCGGCGAGGTTGCGCTCGCCCAGCTCGCCGAGGCGGCCCCAGCGCGCGCGATCGGGCGGGATCGGGTTGGCGGCCAGCCAGCCGCCGCACGCGAACTGGAAGAAGTCGCCGCACGGGTCGGCGGTGCGGTCCAGCGCGCCGGCCTCGAGGCCGACGTCGGCGAGCGACACCGCGACGGTCGGTGGGCCGGGCGGGCGCGCGGGGCCGTCGGGCGGGGCCTTCCCGCCGCAGGCGACGAGAGTGGCGGCGCCGACCAGCGGCGTGACGAGGCGACGGATCATCGATGGCTCCTGGCCGCCGAGCCTACTACCGCGCGCGCTTGCGCGACCGCGGCGCTTGCCCGTATCACCAGCCGATGCCGAGCCCGGTGACGCGGTGAGCGGAGGCGCGCGGCGCTGGCCGGTGCTGGCGATCGTCGCCGCGGCGGTCTTGTGGGGCATGCTCGGCGTGCTCGGCGCGCGCGCGCTGGCGCTCGGCGTCGCGCCGCTCGAGATCGCGCTGGTGCGCGCCATCGGCGGCGGCGCGCTGTTCGCGGCCCACGCGGTGGTGACCCGCGCGCGCTTCCCGCGCGGCCGCGACCTCGCGACGACGATCGGCTTCGGGCTGATCGGCGTGTCGGTGTTCTACGGCGCGTACCTGGCGGCGGTGGCCGCCGGCGGCGCCAGCGTCGCGAGCGTGCTCCTCTATACGGCGCCGGCGTTCGTCGCGGTCGCGGCCGGGCCGCTGCTCGGCGAGCGCCTCGGTCGGCGCGAGGCGGCGGCGGTCGCGGTGACGGTGGCGGGCGTCGCGCTGGTGTCGCTCGGCGGCGGCGCCGGCGGCCGGGCCAGCGGCCGGGCGATCGGGCTCGGCGTGCTCGCCGGCGCCACCTACGCGCTCTACTACCTGTGGGGCAAGCGCGCGTTCAGCCGCCACGCGCCGGCGGCGCTGTACGCGATCGCGATGCCGGTCGGCGCGCTCGGCCTCGCGCCGTTCGTCGCGCTGCGCGCGCACCCGCCCGCGGCGTGGGCCTACCTCGCCGCGATGGCCGGCCTCTCGACGTACCTCGCGTACCTCTGTTACGCCGCCGGCCTGCGCCACCTGCCCGCGACCCGCGCCAGCGTGATCGCCTCGCTCGAGCCGGTCGTCGCCGCCGGCCTCGCCGCCGCCCTCCTCGGCGAGCGCCTCGCGCCGCTCGCCCTCCTCGGCGCCGCCCTCGTGATCGCCGCCGCCATCTCGCTCGCCCGCCGCGCCGCCTCCACCTGACACA
>Ga0075163_10011749_pt1 | contig 11399 bp, 8 predicted proteins | sample JI1023141ADNA_FD_71478 | JGI IMG/M metagenome (GOLD analysis project Ga0075163, IMG submission 71478) | Wastewater effluent complex algal communities from Wisconsin, to seasonally profile nutrient transformation and Carbon sequestration -... | ecosystem: Engineered > WWTP > Effluent > Algae... | reverse complement strand
AAATTTGAATCCATTAAAAATGGAAGTATTAATAGAATTGCTATTGAAGCCCAACAATTAATGAATGGCGAATCAATCGATGAAGTAAAACCTACCGCCTTAGATGAATATAACGATCTTTTAAAAGGTATGGACAATAATAAATCTATTTCTAAAGAAGAACTATCACAATTATCATCTTACCAAATTAAAAATTTTTCTGACAACTCTTTATCGCCAGAATAATTAAAGGAAGAACGTAAAAAAATATCGAAGATGTACGTAAGGGACTATATAATAAGAAAAAAAATACCTTAAAACAAATTAATAAAGATATTGCAGAACTTCAAGAAACAATTAAAGAAAAAATTAATACAAAACTTAACATGAATACAGATCAGAACACAAATACAGATCAGAGTGTCCGAGAAACAAGGAGCGCCAAATTTGAGAAACTTGGAATACCAATTCCTAAAAATAATATACCAAATGCAAGATTAGATTTTTTTGAAAGAGCCGGAATTCCTATCCCTAAAGAAAAAAGTTTTTATACTGAACAAAATTATGGAGTTAGAAATCCAAAAATACTGGAAAATATTAAAAATATAAAGGCCGGAGATCAAAAAAAATTTTTTGATGAGTTTCTAAAATTTTCAAACTCCAAAAATTTTGGTGATGGAATTTACCAAAAAGCTAAACACGTATTAGTGCCTAATCCTACAAAGTATGATGATAATGGAAATATTCCAAAAACACCATATCCGACTTTAGATGATTTTACTGCTACGCCAATACCTTCGACAAATGACATAGAGCGTCTTTTTGATGATACAGATTCTCCGTATGATAATTTAAAAATGCCAAGTAGAAGTGAATTATATTCTCATTTAGATCAAATCAGTCATAAACCAGGAATGATTTCAAGACCAATTGCTATTAATAAAGATGATTTTGAGACTCGTCCAATACTTACTGAGGCGAAACGTGCAGAATTGTTTAAATATTATGGAACGTATTATGAAAAGAAATATGATGCTCTTCTGAAAAAAGAACAAGATAAATTACAAAAAGAAGAACAAGAAGTTATTATCAATACTCCACTTAGTAAGGTTGATCATTTTAAAACTGTATGCATTGAAAAATACAATAGCATCAAATTATGGATCAATAATGCAAAACAAACTGTAGTTAATTATATTAATTCCATTCCCAAAAAATGGGCAGATTGGAAATTAAGAATGATATTAAGTAAGGAACAACGTGATCTACTGGCTGCTTTGCCGCAAGCTCTGGCACCTAAACATAATGAAGAAGAGACAGAAAATGTTCCGGATCAGTTTAAAAAAATTACACAAAAAAGAAACACTTTTGATTATTTCAAAATGCGCGATTTAAATGAAAGAGTTCAACAAATTCCTGAATAATTATGAATCATATTAATAACCAAAGTCCATATACCAGTTTTATTGAATCTGAATTAAATAAAAAACGGGTTCCTATTGAATATATTTTAAAATATAAAAAAGACACTGAAGAACGAGCATTAAAAAGAAAAAAAATGCTAGAGAAAAAACAGCGTGATGAACAAAGAGCTTTTAAAATATATAAATTTAAAAAAGCCATAAATCAAAATCCGGCTGTATTGTTAATAAAATTCTGGACGATCATTAAGTTTAAATTAAAACTATTATATAACATTGTAGTAAACAAATTCAACAAGAATTACAAAACTATTAAATATAATGTAACATTAAGATCAGAGGAAAAACAACTTTTTGATATTGCCAAACCGGAAGAAATAAGTGATACATTGGTAAAATATTGTATTAAATACAAAAAACAATTAAGTGAATTCAAAAACGCTTATTTAAGATCAAATCAGGACACTTGGATAAATGAATAATGATAAAATTGCCAACTATTTATTTAAAACGAAATTTATCTTACTTTACAAGATGGACCCATTAGAAAAATATAACAAACTTACTGAAGATGCAGATTCAATTTTTAATCGATTGAGTAATGCAACTAGTCGAATTTTAAAACCTAAAGAAGATTCAGCATTTGTCAAGACATATGTAGAAAAACATAAACTGGATATGGAATCTGGTGCCGAATGTGCCGGATTAAAAGTTGGAGATAAGCCTAATGGACTTTTTTGGTCAGCTCCTGGTAGCATAGAAGGTGTATTTGGACGTAATAGAAATAAAGTTGATGATCTGGGTGATTTGGAAATTACAAAGAGAGAATTACGTTGTTATGATGTGAGTAAAGACATTTATAATATTGAATGGTTGTTTGATAATCATGCAAAATTTCATGCAAAGAAAATTTGGGGTAATGAAAAAATAGGTATTCATTTTGATGGAGAATGGTTTCCGGGAAGTATTTTTAGAGGAATATGGGTAGGTCCAGTTGCTAATTTTAAAGCTGCACCACAATTTTTTAAAGATAAAAGAGGTATCACTTTGCAACAATTAGCTCAAATAAATATGCCACAAGCGGCACCGGCTGTTGCAACACCGCCAATCGCTCCTCCTGGACCACCGAAAGCACCAGAGTTTTATTATTATGATGCTAAAGGTCCTGTCGGTCCTATGCCTTTTGCTAGTCTTAAACAAGCATACACTGTTGGTGCAATTAATAAAGATACATCAGTTTGGAGAGAAGGATTACCAGGACAAACCGGAGCTAATGCAGTTCAACATGCCATACCACTTTCTGAATTACCAGAATTTAAAGCATTATTACCAGAATAATTGAATATTGTATAATTAAATGTAACATTTTTCTTAAATTTACGTTTAAATAACAAATAATCCATCAATTATGGCTCAAACATTAAATTCAAGTGGTAGAAAAAATGCTCGCAAATTAGCGGAAGCACAGGCCCGATTGGCACAAAAAGCACAATATCAAAACTCGCCATTAATTACTCCAACAACATCCATAATCCCTCCTTTTGATCGTAATAATCCAGTTTTGGAATTATTATCTGGTCTAGTATTTTGGCCCATATTCGGAGTTTTATGGATTGTAGTAAAATCAGCTCGACTCTTTCATAGAATATTTGTTAAAATGCCAAAAAAATCATTTCCTGCCCCTTTTAATCCTCTTGGATTTTTAAGATTAGGATTTTGGATTTGGTTGTCATATTCTATCCAGACTTCAAAACATTGGGCTGGCGGATTTCCATGGATTGGATTAGAGGAAACAGCCACATCGATTAATTCATTTATTCAAAGTCATTCTTTAGGATTTATTTATTTACCGGCTGCTGCATATGTATTGTGGGCAGTAATTTACGGTGCATTGGGAATGATCTGCAATCTAGCTAAGGATAATGATTTATCTGGACATTCAAATCAATATAACTCGTCTTTCACAAATATAAATGAGGCTCTTCAGTTCAGAGATGGTGAGATGAATCAAAAAAATTCGCGAGAGAAAATGGAAACGTTCGCATCGACTGGATTTTTGACCAATAAATCATTTAATAATCCTAATATGACGGATAATGAATTGGAAGCCGCACGATTCTTAGATGGAGAATTAGCAATGCAATCTTCACGAGGTAAACTAGAAATGTTAAAAGATTTATTTGCCGGCAGAAGATAAATGTAAATATTCATCAAGTATTTCATCAATATTATTTATATCAGTAAATGGAATTCGTAGTAAACGAATTCCATTTTTTTTGCAATATTCATTTTTTATCTTATCCTTATATTGTTGATATTTAAGTTTTTTTCCATTTGGATCATACATTTTCCACGGTGAAAAATGTTGCTGTCCATCAAATTCAATTGTTAGATTGTGAATTGGTAAATAAAAATCAAATCGCAATTTTCTTTGCGTTTTAGGATTTATACAGTTATTAAAAACACCTTTATTAAAAATATATATAATATTATATTTTTCTAAATATTGTCGAATTATTTTTTCGCCTTTAGATTCACTACATTTTGGACATCCAATTCCTCTCATGTGACTAGCAGCTGATTGAGAAAACTCACCATGCTTTGGACAAATTATTCTAACTTTATCTATTCCGCTTGTATAAACAACTAAGGAGTAATTATAAAAATCATTATGAATAATTTTCGATTTTTCTATAAAAAAGATTTTATCATGTCTATGAAAATCAGCCATTTTAATATGCCAACATTTTTTACACCCTGATCCATTTAAATGTACATTAGGTTTTTGAATAAAATCACCATGTATTTTACAAATTATTTTAACATATGTCTTACAGTTAATATAGTCAACTTCAGAATAATCATACGTTTGTTTATGTACAATATGTGCTTTAGTTATAAATTGTACTTTATTTGATAATTTAGTATTACCACATTCATTACATCCAATTCCACGTAAATGATCTTGTGGAATTTGCTCAAAAACATTATGAATTGGACAAATAATTTTAATTTTTTGTCTACTTGTTTTATAAATTGATAATGAATAATCAAATTTATTATTATGAATAATTTTTGATCTATCAACAAATTCTTTAGTAGTCAGTGTTTGATTTTTACTGTTTTTTTCTATTGAGCATGTTTTACACCCTGCTCCGTTTAGGTGATTGTTTGGCCGTTGGTAAAATAAACCATGCAAAGGACAAATAATTTCTATATTAGTATGACTATTAATATAATTAGCTTTGTCATAAATATACTTATTATTGTGTTTAATTTTAGAATTTTCAATGAAATGTTCAGTAGTTGTTATTCTGGTCATATTTTAAACATGGTTTTTAATAGTTGATTTATTAATGTAGATCGCGGAATTCCGGTCGTTTTGGTGTGCTCATCTAGTTTTTGTTTAATTTCTTTATCAATTGTAATTAATAAAGGTGTTTTATTTTTATATTTTGTCATTTTAATAATTAAATTATATATATAAATATATACATAATATTAAAAAAATATATAATTATATATTTTTTTAATATTTCTATTTATTTGTACGAAGTTTTATAGGTAAATGGCAAAACAAAACGACAAAGACAAAAAAAGTATTCTTGAACAATATTTTTCAGAAGCTGAAATATTGAACATGGATGAAAAAATGCGTAAAAGTATAGAGAGACAACTTAAAAGTCTTTCTAAATTAGACGATTTTGCTAAGCGCCAAAAAACAGTTTGGGATAGTATTACACAATCATTTCTTAACCTAAATTTATCAGACTTTCAATCTAAACTTAAAATTTCTGAAGTTGATCTTGCCAAAATGAATATTAAATTAAAAGATCAACAAGAGATACTTAAAGATAATGCTAAAACTCTAAAAAATGATTGGCAAGATGCGCTGGCTGGTGTTGAAATGAGTTTGTATAATTTATCTAAAACATCTGGAAGTATCTCTTCAAATATGGCTTCCGCCTTACAAGAAGCAATCAAATCCGGTGATATAGGAAAATTTTTACAAGAGCAAGGAGCTGCTGGTAGACAAGCCATACAGGATTTAGTAAAAGATCAAAAAGGTTTCGATGCGTTGCGGAAGTTTTTAGAATCAGACGGAACCAAAGGATTCCAGCAATTGACTGCCGGAATAAAGAATATGGAAGCTGCATTGGCTAAAAATGGGCAAACCGTATTTGACATTCAAAAGGGATTAATGGCAATAGGGGCCAATCTGACAAAAGCTTTTTCTCCCGATAAAGTAAAAGCTACCCTAATGGATTTCGACAATATAATAAATCATACGCAAAGAGATTTCGGTATAGAAATGGATAAAAATTCTGCTAAGTACACAGAATTGATTACTCAAAGTGCAAGATTTGGTATGACCGCGAAAGAAAATGCTCAGTTTATGGGCAGCCTTGCAGAGGGAATACAAAATACAAATTATGATCTATTAGCCGGAGCTGCCAAAGATATGATGGCAGTGCAAAGAGCTACCGGGTTGACGTCAGAAGGAGTTAATGATCTTACAAAGCAGATGATGTATTATGGAACATCATCTAAAGACGTAGCAACATTCACCGAAGACACCATGAATAAGTCTTTAAAAGCAGGACTTTCTACTAAAAAAGTATTGGGTGAATTTACCAAGATGATTCCTACTGCTAAAGCTTTAGGTTGGGCTGGAGGAGCAGCTGCTTTACGAGATATGGTTATCCAAGCTGAGAAATTAGGACAAAATATTGAAGGCATTGCTGCTGCATCAAAAAAATTAAGATCACTTGAAGGTGCATTAGAAGCTAGTGCTGATTTAGCATTGCTGGGTGTGAACACAAATGCGTTACAATTAATGGGTACTGCCCGTAAAGGTACTAAAGAATTTTCTACTATGCTGGCTGATATGACTGCCGGTTTAGGACATCTTAAAAAAGGAAGTAATGAAATAGAATTTTCCGGATTAGACATTGACCTATTACAAGGAATATCTGATGCCACAGGACAAACAATTGAGGATTTACAAAAACAAATTACTAAGAGCACTCAACTTAACGCGAAAAATAAATTATTACCATCTTCATTTTTTAATCTAGATAAAGATCAAAAACAATTTTTACTAGATGCTACAAAATTAAACGAACAAGGACAACTTGAATTGTCAGGGAGTATAATGGGAGTCAATGATCTTAAAAAGATATCTCCGGAAATGATCAAAGCTGCAATGGCTCAAACTAAAACTTTGGAACAGTATGCAGATAAAAATAAATCATTTGAGGATAGTGTGTCTGGATTAAAAGCTTCTATTATTAATATGACAACATTTATTCAACCACTTATTGCTTGGGTTACTGGGTTAGTACAAGGATTTAATAAATGGTTTTCGGAAAGTAATCTTTTAGTTAAAGGTTTGGTTGCCGGAGTAGCAACTATGGGTGCAATATTTTTTTCGGTTTCAAAGAATTTCTTCTCCGGTTATACAATGGGTTTAGGATTTAATGCGGCCACAACAAAAGGAGGATTTTTAAAATCATTGGGAAGTATTTTAAACCCTATGAATTGGAAGAAGCAATTATTTGGTGGTGGTGGAGCTGCTATGCCGGCTGCTGCTACAAGAAATCCAATTACTGGTTTTGGTGCAAATCTAGGAACAACTGGAACCAATCAAGCTACAGGAGTAAGTAAATTATCTCAAGCTTTAAATTCAATGCCAAGACCACAAAAATTATTGGCTTTATCGGCAGCATTAGTTGCTTTTGGTTTTGCAATGGTCGAAATTGGTTATGGAATAAAAGTAGCTGCAGAAGGATTAGGTGTACTTGTAAAATCGTTTGATGGAATAAGTAACTCTATGGCTGCTCTAGGAGCTGTTGCGGCTGTAATGGGTGGATTCATTGGTATTATTTGGGCAATGGTTCCGGCAATTAGCGCCTTAAGCACAGTGTCAACTACAGGTGTAGTTGGACTTCTTGCTTTGGGTGCAACTTTTGTTGGAATTGGATACGGAATAAAATTAGCATCTGAGGGTTTATCAAATTTGGTTACTTCTTTTTCTTTACTTGGTAGTTCAGCTTCAGCATCATTAGGTGCTATGATTTCTGTAATGGCCGTAATGAATGGTTTTACCGGAATGATGTATGCAATGGCCCCAGCAATTAGAGCATTAGGTACTGTTTCTACTGCTGGCGTTATTGGCCTACTTGCATTAGGTGCCGCATTTGTAGGAATTGGTTTTGGAATTAAGTTAGCATCTGATGGATTATCAAATTTGGTAACATCTTTTTCTTCACTAGGAAATTCAATCTTTGCTTCTTTAGGTGCCGTGATCACTATCGAAGCAACGATGGCCGGATTTACTGGTATCATGTATGCAATGGTTCCAGCAATAGAAGCTCTAGGTATGGCTGGATCATTTGGATCATTAGGTCTATTAGCAATTGGTGCCGCATTTGTTGGAATAGGTTATGGAATAAAATTAGCTTCAGAGGGAATTACTCAAATTGTTGGCGCATTTAATAATGCAAATTCTTCTATGGCACCATTGATGGATATGGTTACTAAATCAGTTTTCCCAATTATAGCTTTTAGTTCTGCTTTGTTTTCTTTAATACCTGCTGTTGCCGGGCTTGGAGCTGTTGGAATTGCAAGTGCTTTTGGAATTGCTGCAGTAGGCGCATCAATGAATTATTTAGGTAGTGGACTGGAAAAAACAGGAAGTAGTCTTACTGTGATAAAAGATGCATTTAAAGATATTATTCCTGATCTTCAAGCTTTAGGAATACTGCCTATTGTATTTACAAGTTTATCACAATCATTATCTAATTTTAGTTTTAATGTTCCATCATTCAACAATATGTTTAATGTGGTAAAATCAAGTATAAATGATTTTGTTAAATACTTAGACAATCTTCCATCTATGGATAATGCGTTTAATAATATTACAAAAAGCATGGATTCTTTTTTATCTAATCTTCCAACCTTAAATACCTTATTTAGTAACATCAGTGCAAACTTTAAAATTATATCAGTAGGAATTAATGGATTTGAAGGAACAATTAAAAAGATCAGTGATGGATTTCAGAATATTAGCACAAGCGTAGCCGGATTTGCAGGAATAAATATAAATTCTGCAAAAAATATAAGTGATAATTTGATTCTGTTTACGCCAGGAATGGTAGCTTTTGCAAATGCAGGACAAAGTTCTCCTATGATCATGGCAGGTGCCGCAGCTATGATTTTGGTTTCAGAATCATTAAAGTCCATGTCAAATGGAATAAATTGGAATAATTTAAAATCATTCGGAGATACATTATCTGATTTAACTCCAAAATTACGTGATTTTGGATTTTCCGGAATCTTATCTGCTCCTGGAATTGCATTGACTACAGGCGTATTATCAACATTATCTAATACAATCGATCAGCTTTCTCCTTCTTTAGATAAAGCAACAGTATCAATGGCTGCATTATCTGCCGGTATGGAGAAGTTTAAATCTTCTGTTAAAGGAGTTGATGTGTCATCATTGCAGAATTTATCTGAAATGTCAAACAATTTTGCGGCTTCCAAATCAGAAGCCCCTTATGTTCAACCAATCACAATGAGTCCTGTTAAATCTGCTGAAAGCAAGGAACTTAGACCTATAAAAGTAATGATTGACTTAAAAATGAATGGTAGAGACCTTCATTCTGAAATTATTGAGGCACATACTTACAGTACTTAAGAATAGATTTTTTTCTGTTTTCTATTTATAGAAAATAAGTTTAAAATGTCTAACGAAAAATATCTTGATGAGAATCAAGAAGAGTATTATAATCGCATAAAATTTGAAGATTTTTATGGTGAATTTTCTGATAAAATTCGGCAGAAATTAAGTGCCAAAAATTTTGTACGTCCGGAGAATTTATATGATGTTTATGCAATAATACGTCAAAAAAATCTTAGTAGAAACATCAACACTTCTAATATTGTTGATTTAGATGAAAGCGCAAAAACATTTCGTGATACATTAAAAAGAAAAAATATTGATCATGAAATCGATCTTGATCATGAAGCTAAGATTCAACGCGATCTTCAATTATCCAAGAATAAATTAATTAATTCTTTAAGTGAATTGGATAACGTAGCAAAAGGTATTAGAAATAAACTCCTTGCTGAAAATCAAAACATCCATTCGACAGATTTGGATAAGGCAGCGAGAGATATTCGAGAACAACAATTAGCAAAAAATTTAGAAACAACATCTGAGGCGAAACTTGATTTTAAAGCCGGAGAGCAAAGAATTAATTTATTGGCTAAAAATTCAGATTCTGAAATAAATCTGACATTAGCACAAATTCAGGCTGAATACAAACGTCAAGAATTGCTTTCAAAAAATCAAAATAATAAAATTGATCTTGATAAAGCTGCCGAACAACAAAGAGAAGCAAGTCTTGCAAAAAATTCTTCTAAACCGATAGATTTAGAAAGTACTGCCGATGCTATACGTAATAAATTATTAGCTACGGACAAACCAAGTGAAATATTTTCTGAGGAAAACATTAATGATAAGGCTAGACATGATTTGTTGGCAAAAAATAATATCGTACATGTAGATTTAGAAGAACAAGCAGCTAAAAACAGAATTGTTTCATTGGCTAAAAATAAGTCAATTAATTATACTGATCTTGACATATTAGGTTTATCAATTCGAAAAGATTTACTTACAAAGAATAATAACTCACTTATTGATCTTGATAAAATCGCCAAACAAGAACGCGAAAACTCTTTGTCTAAAAACAATACCAGACAAATTGATATTGATATCTTAGCAGCACAGGAAAGACAACAAGCATTAAGTAAAAACAAGGTTGCTCCAACTGAAGAGCTTGATAAAGCAGCCGCAGAACATAGACAGGCATCACTAAGTAAAAATTCTGAGTCATCAATTGATTTGGATAATTTAGCTGATAAATTGAGAGTTGAATCACTTTCTAAAAATAAATCAGAAAGTGAAGACCTCGATATTTTAGCAGCAGCTCATCGAAGATCGTCATTATCAAAAAATTCAAATTCTATTGTTGATCTTGATAAATTAGCCAATCAGGAGCGTGAAAATTCTTTGTCTAAAAATACAGAATCAATTATAGATTTGGATAAATTAGCTAAAGAATTAAGAACTGATTCATTAGCAAAAAACAAAGAAAATTCAACCGACCTAGATAAACAAGCTCGTGTTGAACGTGAAAATTCTTTATCTAAAAATAATACAAAAATTACAGACCTTGATCTTTTGGCAGATGCTAATCGATCAGCATCTTTAGCTAAAAATAAAGATAATTTACAAATTAATATTGAAGCGCAAGGTGATGTAATCAGAAAGTCCTTATTGTCTAAAAATGATCAACAATCAATTGATCTTGATGATTTGGCGGAAATAGAAAGAAAAGCATCTTTAGCTAAAAATAAATCTGAATATTCTGATTTAGACCAACTGGCAAACATAATACGTAATCGTATTATGTCTTCTAATAATATTAATCATATTGATTTAGAAAAAATAGCCGATTCTAATAGAGATGTTTTATTGAAAAATAACATTGCCGGCAAAGAAGTTGATTTAGATAAAAAGGCAAAAGAAATACGTGATCAGTTAGTAAATAAAAATAATACAAGTTTAATTGATTTAGACAAAATTGCTAAACAAAACAGATTGGATTCGCTTTCAAAAAATAAATCTGTACAAGCGGATTTAGATATTCTAGCAGCTGAAGAAAGAAGTAAAAGTTTGTCACTTAATAAAAGTAAAAGTGTTGACCTAGAATCTTTGGCAGAGAAAGAACGTGAAAATTCTTTATCCATGAATAATTCTATTTCAATTAATCTAGATGATATAGCTGAATCAAATAGAATAGCGGCATTATCATATAATAAATCTTCAGTAATTGATTTAGATGTTCTTGCAGAAAAAAACAGAACAGATTCTTTACAAAAAAACACATCCGGATCAATTGATTTGGATGCATTGGCAGAAAAAAATAG
>Ga0075163_10011746_pt1 | contig 11400 bp, 10 predicted proteins | sample JI1023141ADNA_FD_71478 | JGI IMG/M metagenome (GOLD analysis project Ga0075163, IMG submission 71478) | Wastewater effluent complex algal communities from Wisconsin, to seasonally profile nutrient transformation and Carbon sequestration -... | ecosystem: Engineered > WWTP > Effluent > Algae... | reverse complement strand
CGCCCGCGGTGCCGCCCGGCGCGGTGGTCCCGGGGCCGGTGTCGCCCGCGGGGGGCTCGTCGAACGCGCCGTCGTAACAGCCCGCGAGGACCGCGGCGGCGAGGGCAATCTGGGTGGACGAACGCGCCATGCTTCACCGTCTCCGGCGCCGGGGTCACGGCGCCAGTCGAGACAGTTACCACGGACCGGGGGCCGGTGGCGACCCTCGGTCGTGGTTCATACAACGATGCGCGCGAGCCGCCTCAGCGGCACAGGTCACGCATACACGCGATCCGTCAGTCACTCCACGCGCTTCAAGTCCTGGTCATATACCCGGACCTCGCCGAACCCCGCGAGCTCTTTACGCAGCTTGTCGGCGCGCCCGACGACCACGATCTGGACCGCCTGATCGACGAGCAACGAGCGCGTCACTTTCTGCAGGTCGGCCGCCGAGATCGACTCGATGTCGGTGCGATAGCGCTCCCAGAAGTCCGGCGGGAGGCCGAACAGGCGCTGTTGCAGGGTCTTCATCGACACGGTGTCGATGCCCTCGACCTCGAGCGCGAACTGCCCGGAGATCTTGCTGAGCAGGCGACGCAGCTCGGCCGCCTCGATCGCCTCGCCGCCGGGCTGGCGCAGCAGGTCGAGCAGCGCCTCGGTGAACTCGGCCGCGCTCTTGGTCTTGGTGCTGCCGCCGGCGAAGAAGGCCCCGCCGTCGTAGCCGAAGTTGTGGAAGGCGCCGGCGCCGTAGGTCAGGCCGAGCTGCTCGCGCAGCACCATGTTGAGGCGGCCCGAGAGGCCGCCGCCGAGCAATTGCTCGAGCACGCGGATCTGCAGCCAGCCGGGCTCGCCGATGCCGGGGGCGGCGACGAGGGCCAGCACCGAGGCCTGCGCGCTGGCCTTGCGGTCGACGATGTACACGACCGGGCCGGACGCGGGCGCCGGGCGCTTGGCGATCTTCGGCACGGGCACGGCCTGGCCGCTGCGCCACGCGCCGAACGCCTTGTCGGCGAGCTTGCGCGCCTGCGCCGGGGTGATGTCGCCGGCGACCACGAGCATCGCGTTGCCGGGCACGTAGTGGCGGGCGTGGAAGGCGAGCGCCTGCTCGCGGGTCATCGCCTCGAGCTGGGCCGGGGTGGTGAACGGGCGGCCGTACGGGCTCTCCTCGCCGTAGATCGCGCGCGCGGCCATGCGCGCGGACAGGCCGAAGGGCGACGACTTCTGCTGGTCGATGCCCTGCTGCAGCAGGTCCTTGATCTTCTTCAGCGAGGCCTCGGGGAGCGCGGGGTGCATCAGCTGCTCGGCGACGGCGTTGAAGCCGAAGGCCGCGTCGCGCACGAGCACGTCCGCGGTCACGCCCGCGACCTCGTCGTCGATCGCCGAGATCACCGCGCCGCCGGTCGCGTCGACCTGCGCGTCGAAGGTCGCCTTGTCGCGCTTGGTGGTGCCCTCGCCGAGCAGGTTCTGGGTGAACTCCGCGAGGCTCGGCGCGTCCGCGGGCGCGTAGATCTTGCCGGCCTTCACGAACGCGCTGATGCGCACCTTCGGGACCTCGTGGTCCTCGAGCACGACCAGCTCGAGGCCGTTGGGCAGCGTCTGGGTCTGCGGCGTCGGGAACTTGACGGCCTTCGCCGCCTCGACGCCCGGCAGCGCCGGCAGGGCCGCGAGCTGCGCGCGCTTGGCCGCGGCCTCGCGCGCCTTCTGGTCGCGCGCCGCGTCCTTCTCGGCGGCGCTCGGGGTCGCGTCCGCGACCTTCGTGCCGCCGTCGCCCGGCGGCGTGGTGGTCGGGGCCTGCTTGCCGCAGGCGAGCAGCGTGGCGAGGGCGAGTGAAACGGAGAACGAGGCTGAATTGCGCATGGGTCGGGGCCTCAGGGCTTGGTGCCCGGCACGATGTCGAAGGTGACGCTCTGGGGCTTGCCCATGTACTGGGTCGCGACCCGCTTGAGGTCGGCGGGGGTCAGCTTGTCGAAGCGCTTGAGGTCGGCGGCGAACTTCTCGGCGCCGCCGTAGAAGGCCTCGTAGGTGGCGAGCTGCATCGCCTTGTACATGGTGCTGTCGAGGGTATCGATGTGCTGCTTGTAGAGCTTGGCGCGGGCGCGGGTGATCTCCGCCGCGGTCACGCCCTCGGCCTGCACGCGCTCGAGCTCGGCCCAGAACGCCGCGCGCAGGTCGGCGAGCTTGGTGTCCTTGCTGGCGATCAGCAGCGTCACCAGCTGGCTCGGTCCGTACGTCGCCCACGGGAAGCCCGGCTTCATCATCGCCATGCTCGCCAGCTTCTTGTCGTCGACCAGCAGCTTCTGCAGCCGCGACGACGCGCCGCTCGTCAGCACCGTCGCCAGCAGCTCGAGCGCGTCGTGGTCCGGCGTCTGCGGCGGCGGGATGTCGAAGGAGATCAGCGCCAGCGGCGTCGGGGCCAGCGGGTCCGGCACCTCCTTGTAGACCGCCGCGGTCTGCTTCGCCTCCTGGGGGAAGTCGCGCGGGATCTCGGCGCCGGCCTGCAGCACCCCGTAGTACTTCTCGACCAGCGCGCGCGCCTGCTTCGGCTGGAAGTCGCCGCAGATCACCAGCGTCGCGTTGTTCGGGACGTAGTATTTCTTGAAGAAGTCGACGAACGCCTGGACCGGCGCGTTCGACAGGTCCTCCATCGACCCGTACATCGAATGCGCGTACTCCCACGACGAGTAGGCGACCGCCGGCCAGTCGAGCATCAGCACCTTCGCGTACGGCGAGTTCTCCTGCTGCTGGCGGACCTCCTCCTTGACGACGCTCTTCTCGTTGGCGAGCGCGCGCTCCGTGATGTCGAGGTTCGCCATCCGGTTCGACTCGAGGTAGAGGATGCCCTCGAGGTAGTTGCTCGGGACCGTCTGGTAGTAGTTGGTGCGGTCGTGCTCGGTGTTGGCGTTGACGTCGCCGCCGGTCGCGTCCACGTAGTACGCGTAGGCGCCCTCGGGCACGTTGCGCGAGCCGTTGAACATCATGTGTTCGAACAGGTGGGCGAAGCCGGTGAAGCCCTTCTGCTCGTGCGCGCCGCCGACGCGGAAGGTCGTGTACACGGTGACGACGGGGGCGCTGTGGTCCTCGCTGAGGACGACGCGCAGGCCGTTGGGCAGCGTGAACTTCTCGACGGGGATCTTCGGGACCGGGGTCGCGGCGGCGGCGGCCCCGGGGGACAGCAGCGCGGCCAGCAGGGGCAGGGCGAGCGGGAACTTGGGCATCAGTCGGCGGACCTCCGGAGTCTCGAGCTTCCCATGACCCGCGCGCGCGCCCGCAGGTTTCACCCGCCGACGCGGCGGGCGGTTTCACACGGGCCGGTCACGGCGGGGCGTTCGCGAGGATCCACGCCTCGATCAGGTCGAGGTCGTCGGCCGCCAGCGGCGGGCCGCCGAGCGGCATCGGGGCCCCGCTGCCGCCGGCCTCGAGGTGGGTGTCGCTGAGCTTGCGCCACAGGTAGCTCTCGTCGGGCAGCCCGGGGAACACGCGGACCTGCGCGCCCCCGACGGCCGGGACCAGCACGAGGTTGTCGTACGACGAGCCGGCCGCGAGCGAGAGCCCGCCGGCGCCGCCGCCCTGCGTGTGGCACGAGCAGCGCTCGTCCCAGATCGGCTGGATCTCGCCCTCGTAGTCGACCGCGGGGGGGGCGGTGGTCGCCGAGGCCTCGCCGTCCGTCGTGCCGCTCGTCGGGCCGTCCGACTCCGACGCGCCTGTGTCGGGCTCGTCGCCCGTGTCGCTCGTGGCGCCCGTGAGCCCCGTCTCGCTCACGGTCTCGGCGGTCGTCGTCTTCGTCGTGGCCGACGCGCCCGTCGCGTTGGTCGCCGAGCTGCCGTCGCTGACCGGCACATTTGTCGTCATCAGCGTCGTGCCCGGGTCCTTGTCGTCGACGCAGCCCGGGGCCGCGAGCAGGAGCGCGAGCGCGGCGCCGTAAATGAATGGCGAGGTCATGATGGCGGCATGGTACCCGCGATCGGGGGGTCCACACCCCAGCCATCCCGACTTTCCCGAGGCGCGGTGCTGTGTATCATGCGGGCATGCTCACGCACCGTCTGCCCCGCACCCTCGCCCTGCTCTGCACCCTCGCCGCGTGCGGCGGCGGCGACACGAAGAAGGACGACAAGAAGGTCGAGGCGAAGGCGGACGCGAAGGCGGACGCGAAGCCCGAGGGCGACAAGGCGGACGCGCCGAAGGCCGCGCGTCCGCGGGCACGCGCGACCGAGGAGGCGCGCATGCCGGCGCCGAAGGGCCGCGTGGTCGCGATCGGGAGCCTCGGCGGCAACCTGGCGGCGACGAAGGCGGCGCTCAAGGCCGCGGGGGCGATCGACGACGCCGGCGGCTGGTCGGGCGGCGACCTCGTCGTCGTGCAGCTCGGCAACCAGCTCGGGCCCGGCAAGGAAGAGGTCGCGGTGCTGGCCCTGCTCGACACATTGAGCGAGCAGGCGAGCAAGGCCGGCGGCGCCCTGTACCGCCTCGCCGGCGAGGCGGAGATCCTCAACGTCGCGCTGACCTTCGACGGCGTCAGCCCGCAGGGGTTCAAGGACTTCGCCAAGGAGAAGCCGTCCGGCGACGACCCGCGCATCGGCGGCCTGCCGAAGGCCCAGCAGGGCCGCGCCGCCGCCTTCGCCGCCGGCGGACCGATGGCCAAGAAGCTCGCCGAGCAGAAGCTCGTCCTCATCGTCGGCGACACCGTCTTCGCCCACGCCGCCGTGCTCGAGGAGCACGTCAAGGAGGGCCTCGACACGATCAATAAGGTCGGCAAGAAGTGGATGCTCGGCGAGGAGGCGATGATGCCCGACATGCTCGCGGTCCCCGGCCCCGCGCGCAGCCCGAACCTCCGCGGCAAGGAGCCCGACTGCGGCGCGGTCACGCAGGCGCTCAGCGACCTCGCGGTCAAGCGGCTCGTCATCGTCCGCGGGCCCGAGAAGTCCGAGGCCTCGATGTGCGAGGGCAAGCTGCTGCGCATCGGGCCGGCCGCGGGCGACGCGAGCGGCGGGCCCGAGGTGCTCGAGATCAAGGGCGAGACCGTCACGCCGATCGCGGTCGCGAAGTGACGGGCGCGCCCGCACGAATGCACGTAACCACGGATCAGAACACGAGCTCGGGCGCCGAGCAGGCGAGGCCGAATCCGTCGATCCAGAGGCCGGACCACAGGTGCATGCCGCGGCCGATCTGCCCCGGAGGGCAGTCCGTGACCGGGATCGCCGCGCCGTCGGCGGTGCCGACCGTCGGCAGGTCGTAGCCCGGTTGAATGGAGATGTAATAGGTCTCCGGGCCCTTCATCTTGAAGATGTCGAGCTTCGCGCAGCGGACGGTCAGCTGGCTGACGTAGTTGTCGAGCAGGCCGGAGAAGCCGACGATGACCTCGTTGGGCCCGCAGAGGGCGGTCCATGCCTCGTCGCCCTCGACGCCGACCGGGTCGAGCTTCTCCTCGGAGATCAGGTTGATGACATATTGCTTGCCCTCGAGCAGGACCACCGGCGTCGCGCACACGCCTCCGAGGGTGCCGAGCCAGCCGCCGGGGTGGAGCTTGCCGGAGACGCCGGTCAGCACCTTCTGCGGCGAGCACAGCGAGAACGCCTCGCTGCCGCCGGGGCCGGCGTAGACCTTGGTGAACTGGCCCTCGACCATCACGACGCCCTTGGGGGTCTCCTGGCAGCCGTTGTTGCAGGTGTCGAACTCCTCGCCGTTGGCGTCGTCGCAGGTCTCGACGCCGGCGTACACGATGGCGTCGCCGCAGATCGCCGGGAGGCACAGGTGGGTGCAGGCGTCGGTGGCCAGCAGGTTGCCGTCGTCGCACTTCTCGTCGTTGACGGCCTGGACGTGGCCGTCACCGCACTCGGCGGCGCGGCACGAGAGCGTGCACGCGCCCGCGTCGTCGTTGTCCGCGCCGAGGTCGCAGTCCTCGCCGACCTGCAGCAGGCCGTCGCCGCAGGTCGACGGCACGCACGCGTTGGTGCACGCGTCGTCGTCGACGGGGTTGCCGTCGTCGCAGCCCTCGCCCGGGCCGACCGCCCCGTCGCCGCAGACGTTGAGCGTGCAGTCGAGCTTGCAGCCCTGCGCGTCGCCGTTGTTGGCCCCGTCGTCGCACTGCTCGACGTCTTGCCAGAGGTGGCCGTCGCCGCAGACGTTGAAGGCGCAGTCGGTCCGGCACTCGCCCGTGTCGCTGTTGTCCGCCGCGTGGTCGCACGCCTCCATCGGGCCGAGCAGGCCGTCGCCGCAGACGTTGTAGGTGCAGCCGGGCGTGCACGCGAAGCCCTCGGCGTTGTCGGGGCCGTCGTCGCAGGCCTCGTCGGGGCCGCGCAGGCCGTCGCCGCAGACGTTGACGGCGCAGGCCGCGGTGCAGCGCTGGTCGTCGCCGTTGTTGGTGCCGTTGTCGCAGGCCTCGTCGGGGTCGAGCACGCCGTCGCCGCAGCTCGGCGGGACGGGGGCGGTCGTCTCGACCCCGGTCTCGGCGGTCTCGTTGGCCCCGGAGCTCGTCGCGCCGGTCCCGGTCGTCATGTCGACCGGATCGGACGTCGCGTCGGGCTCGACGAACAGCGGATTTTCGCCCAGGCACGCCGTCAGCGCCAGCGCAGCACCCGTCACTCCCGCGCGTAGGATCGCCGTCGTTCGCACCGTGGCCGACCAGCCTAGCCCATGGCTCCGCGCCGATCCACGGCGCGAAACTGCACTGATGCGCGGCGCACTCGCACCCGCGTCCCGCGTCCCCGGGGCATACCCGCCTGCGACGCGACGCGATACGCTCGGCCGCCGTGCCGCAGACACCGTCGGCAGCGCCCACCCCCGCGAGCCCGCTCGAACAGACCGCGCCGCAGGGCCTCGCGGTCACGAACACCGACGTCATCGTCCCCGCCCAGCTCGCCGCGACGCAGGCCGGCGACGCCACGCCCCCGCCGGCGCTCGACCAGACCCTGCGCGGCGCCGCGGGCGGGCCCGTCGGCGCGCCGCCGAAGATCGGGCGGTTCTCGGTGCTGCGCGTCCTCGGCGAGGGCGGCATGGGCGTCGTCTACGCCGCGTACGACGAGGACCTCGACCGCAAGGTAGCGATCAAGGTCCTGCGCGACTCGATGCACGGCGGCGCCCAGGGCCGGCCTCGCATCCTCCGCGAGGCCCAGGCCATGGCCCGCCTCTCGCACCCCAACGTCGTCCAGGTCTACGACGTCGGCGAGCACGACGGCCTCATCTTCGTCGCCATGGAGTTCGTCAAGGGCCGGACCTTGACCCGCTGGCTCGACGAGCGCGAGCGGCCGTGGCAGGAGGTCCGCGACATGTTCGTGCAGGCCGGCCGCGGCCTCGCGGCGGCCCACGCCGAGGGCATCGTGCACCGCGACTTCAAGCCCGACAACGTGCTCGTCGGCCTCGACGAGCGGGCCCGCGTCGCCGACTTCGGCCTCGCGGGCGCCGCGATCGCGCGCGCGGCGGGCGAGGGCGCGGCGAGCTCCGACGTGCGCCCCGTCGCGTCCGCCGATCCTTCACCCGAGGCGACCGCGACCGGCCTGCGCCGCAGCGCCTTCGACGCGGCGATCACCGTGCGCGGCATGATCATGGGCACGCCGGCGTTCATGTCGCCCGAGCAGCACGCCGGCGCCAGCACCGACGCGCGCACCGACCAGTTCAGCTTCTGCGTCGCGCTGTGGGGCGCGCTGTATCAGGACCCGCCGTTTTACGGCGAGACGCTCGTCGCGCTCACGGCCGCGGTCACGCTCGGCAAGCTGCGCGAGCCGCCGCCGGGCCGCGAGGTCCCGCCGTGGCTGCACGCCGCGCTGGTCACCGGCCTGGCGAACGTGCCCGAGCGCCGCCACCCGTCGATGGCCGCGGTGCTCGCGGCGTTGACCCGCGACCTCGCGACGCCGCCGCCGCGCAGCCGCTGGCGCGGGGTGGCGGCGGTGCTCGGCGGGGCGACGCTGGCGGCGGCGCTGACGGTCGCGCTGTTGACCCGCGAGCGCGAGCCGACGTCGGAGGAGCTGGCCCAGATCGCCCGGCTGGCCGCGGAGGCGCGGGCGGCCAGCGCGGACGCCCACTGGGTCTATCCGCCGCCCGAGGCCCCGGGCGACACGGCGATCCTCCGGCTCGTCGAGCTCGAGCGCATGGAGGGCTCCGCGGCGGCGCCGGCCCGGGCCACCGCCGGCACGCTGCGCGAGGAGTTCGCGGAGGCCCTCGTCGCGCTCGGCGACGACTACTGGGCGCGCGACAGCGGCCGCGCGTTCGCCCGCGACTACTACGCGCAGGCGCTGGTGTTTCGCCCCGACCACCCGCGCGCGCGCGAGCGCGGGCTGCTGACGCCGGGGCAGCTGGCCGAGCTCGAGGACAAGGCGCGCAGCGGCACGTTCACGCCGACCGACATCGTCGCGGCCGAGCCGCTGGCGATCCTCGCGGAGAAGGACAGCGGCGTGCGCAACGACCGGCTCGCGGCGCTGCAGGCCCGACCCGGTCGCGACTCGACGCTGCAAAAATTGTTGCTCGCCGCGCTGATCGACGACGACGCGCCGCCGCCCGAGGAGGAGATCGCCGCGGCGCCGCCTCGCTTCCCCGAACTCGCGCCGCCGCGCCTCCCGGAGCTCGCGCGGCCGGCCCTCGGCCTCCCCGTCGATGTCCCGCCCGACGAGCCACCCGGCGAGCCGACCCCGGTCGGCGAGCCGACCCCGGTCGCCGAGCCGAGGGCCCCGGTCGAGCCGAAAACCGCCACGCCGCGCCCGCCCGAGCCGCCCCGCGCGCCACGCCCACGCGACGCGCCTCCGGGCCCGCCCGCGGCGCCCGCGGCCGACGACGCGGCCGACGCCGCGGACACCGACGACGCCGACGACGAGGCGATCAGCCGCGCGGCGGAGGACCGCGCGCTGTCCGACGCGCTGACCGCCCAGGGCGAGGCGGCCCGCCGCAGCGGCGACCTCGACGGCGCGCAGCTGCTGTTCAACCAGGCGCTCGCCGCCAACAGCCGCAACGGCGCCGCCCTGATGGGCCTCAGCAACCTCGAGTTCGACCGCGGCCGCTTCGAGCAGGCCGTCGTGTTCGCCGAGCGCGCGGTCAAGAAGCAGCCCAAGAACCAGGAGTTTCGCATCGGCCTCGGCGACGCCTATTTTAAAGTGCTGCGCCTGCCCGACGCCCGCGCCCAGTACGAGCGCGCGGCGACCCTCGGCCACCCGCGCGCGGCGGCCCGCCTCGAGAAGGTCAAGGAGAGGCTCGGCGACTGACATGTCCCGGCGGACACATACCCATCGATCGTCGGCACCTGGCGCATCGGACATGTCCCTGCGAACATCTGGCGCATCGGACATGTCCCTGCGGACAGGCCGACGCTCGCTGCGCGCGAGCTGCAGCGCCGCGCTGGTCGCGGCCTCGCTGGCCGCGGCGCCGCCGGAGGGCGCCGCGACGCCCACGCCCACGCCCACGCCCGCGGCCGCGGCCGCGGACGCGACGCCGGTGCCGCGCGTCGCCGTCGCGCCGCCGGTGCTGAGCGGCACCGACGACATCGTGCTGCGCGACCAGATCTCCGCCGAGCTGCGCAATGGCCTGCAGCGCGGGCGCCTCGAGCTGCTGGACTCCGACCGCGTCGCCGCGCTGGCTGCGGACGGCTGCGGCGACGCGGCCTGCGTCGCCCGCCTGCAGGCCGAGCTCGGCGCCGCGTTCGTGCTGCGCTCGTCCGTCAGCGTCAGCGACCGCGACTACACCCTGCGCCTCGAGCTGGTCGCCGCGCAGAACGGCGAGACCGCGGCGACCAGCGAGCAGACCTGCGAGCTGTGCGGCCGCGCCGAGCTGCGCGCGCTCGCGGCCGACCAGAGCGCGCGCCTGGTGACGCGGCTGGAGGCGCTGGCCCGACCGCCGCCGACGCTCGAGCTGTACAGCCAGCCGCCCGGGGCGCTGGTCTTCATCGACGGTCAGCTCGTCGGCCAGACCCCGCTCGAGCGCCGCGTGCTCGAGGGCACCCACGTGCTGCGCGTGATCGCGGACGGCCACGTCGCCGAGGAGCGCAAGCTCGAGTCGGTCGCCGGCCTGCGCGAGACCGTGAGGATCTCGCTGCGCCGCACGCCCGCGACGCTCAAGCTGCGCAAGGCCGGCTGGGCCGCCCTGTTTACCGGCATCGGCGTCGCCGCGCTCGGCCTCCCGCTGATCGCGATCGACGGCCAGCCGTTCACCGACGACTGCTCGGGCGCCGACGTCGACGCCGCCGGCAACTGTCGCTACGTGTTCGAGACCCGCTGGGGCGGCGCCGGCCTGCTCGCCGCCGGCGCCGTGCTGACGACCGTCGGCGCCATGCTGCTGCTGCGCACCCGCGCCCGTCGCTCGCGCCCGCGCGCGAGCGTCAGCCCGTTCGGCCTCGGCCTGCGCGCCGCGTTCTGACGCTCGCCTGGCCCGGTGGCGAGGGGCCCGCGGGTCCGCGGGTGCTCAGCGCACCGCGATCAGCTCGACCTCGAACAGCAGCGTCGCGTTCGGCGGGATCGCCCCCGGATAACCCTCGGCGCCATAGCCGAGCTCCGGCGGGATCGTCAGCTTGCGCAGGCCGCCGATCTTCATCCCGGCCACGCCCTCGTCCCAGCCCTGGATCACCTGACCGGCGCCGAGCTTGAAGCCGAAAGGTTGGCCCCGGTCGCGCGACGAGTCGAACTTCTCGCCGTCGACGAGAGTGCCGACATAATGCACGCTCACCTGTTGTCCGGGCCGCGCCTCCGCGCCGTCGCCCACCCGCACATCCTCGATCTTCAGCGAATTGACGCTCATGGGCCGGACTATGCCACGACCCGGCGCGCAAAACCCAGGGCCTGGTATACCCGGCGACGGCCGCCTGATCGTCCGCCGCACACGCGCTGGACGACCGGGATGTCGAGGATGCATCGCGCCATGATGGGCCGCGCGTGGGTCTCGTCGGGCGCTCTTGACCCGAGAAGGCGCGCGGACCGGGGTCGTCGGGAGCGCCCACGCCTCCGGGCGCGGGCGTTGCGGGACACGGCCGGCTCGATGACCATGACAGTGATGGTCGCCGTGGTCCGCGAGCACGAGCCCGTGACGCCGACGGCCCCGTGGGAGATCGCCTCGCGGGCCCGGACCGCCGCACCCGGCCCGGCCCCGGAGGTCGCCGGCCTCGGTCGCCACGTCGTCCTGCGCCCGCTCGGCCTCGGGGGCATGGGCGTCGTGTACGCGGCCTACGACCCGAGCCTCGATCGCAAGGTCGCGATCAAGCTGCTGCGCGAGGGCCGGCCGCCTGCGTGCAGCTCTCGCTCGCCGGCCCGCGCCCCGCGCCCGACTCACCGTCCGCGCCGCCGCCGATGACCCTCTCCGCCCTCGGCATGAATCTCCACGCCGCGACCACCGCCGACGGTCGCGACCGCAAGCACCTCAGCAGCAGGCGACTCGAACGTTGATCTGCGGCCCGATGCCCGGGCCGAACCTCGCGCTCTCGCGGACCCAATCACTAACCCTCGAGCGGCGCCCACT
>Ga0075163_10011745_pt1 | contig 11402 bp, 9 predicted proteins | sample JI1023141ADNA_FD_71478 | JGI IMG/M metagenome (GOLD analysis project Ga0075163, IMG submission 71478) | Wastewater effluent complex algal communities from Wisconsin, to seasonally profile nutrient transformation and Carbon sequestration -... | ecosystem: Engineered > WWTP > Effluent > Algae... | reverse complement strand
TAGATGACTACCTAGAGAAACTCATCCAGATTCCCTATAGGCTTCCGCGTCTGTCACCGTCCGAAATTGAGACCTATCTCACGCTTCTTTTCTGCAAACGCTACTTGGAAAAAGACCCGTTCTCGACGATCTGCGCGGCGGCACGCGAACAACGAAACAAGGACCGCTACTCCACCTTCGGCCAAACCCAAGCCTTGGAAGCCCTAAAAACTTCAATCTGTCATCCCAAACTTCAGGAGGCACTACAAATTGGAGCGAGTATATCCTCCCAAATCACGGATGTGCTTCAGGGCAATCCACGACAGGTGAAACGATTTCTGAACGCGTTTTTCTTGAGGAGAAAGCTCGCTGATGTCGCCAAACTATCGGAAGTGAAAGACGCTGTTTTGGTGAAATTGATGCTGCTGGAATATGCGGCACCAAAGTTGTTCGAAAAACTCTTTACGGAGATGAACGGTGAAAGCGGATTGGCACCGTTTCTCGTGGGATTGGAGCCCGAGTCTGAGGGAGCATCGCAAAAAGGAATTCCCGCTCAAGATGAGCTTCCCCCGGATTGGAAGCCGAAGGAGCGCTGGCTTGCAATGGAGCCGCGATTGGCCGAGGTTGATCTCCGGGACTACATGTGGGTCACGCGAGACCGGCTCGGTTCGACCATGAGCAATGCGACCATGGTGCCTCCGGCCGTTCGGACGGTTCTTAAGCTCGTCCTCAGCGAAATGGGGCAAAAAACCGGATTCGCGGAAATGAAGAATTTGAATCCAGAGGAGCGCGCGATTCTTTCCCGACAGTTAGTCGTGCAGGCCCAGCGCGCACCCGGTGAAATCAAACCGTTCCGTGCGCTAGCCGAACTGACCAATACTGACGCAGGCGTTGCGGAGGAGTTCTATGCGCTCGTCGCTCGGTTGAGCAAGGAGACGCTCGCTCCCGCCCTCGGCGTTTCTGTTCTGACCGCCAGTAAGGATTCAACCCCGTTCGGCCTGATCTGTCAGCGGATCGTTTCTGAGTTTGGGGATGATAAAACTCGGTTCGGCAAGGCACTGAAACAGAAACCGAGATAACATGGGCACATCCACAAACTATGCTGGTTCCCCTAACTGGGGTCCTGCCAAATCCGAGACAACGCGTGTTGCCGGGGAGGGCCATGTCACACCTCAGAAAACTGCATCCATCGTAAGCAACTTTGTAGGAGAGATGGCGCGGTCGCCCCAATTGGGATTTGGCTCGGGTGGCGGTGGCTCAAGCGGCGGCGGTGGAGGGGGTGGAACCGGTGGTGGAGGAAGCGGCGGGCGAGGCGGCGGAGGCGGAGGCGGAGGTGGTGGTGGTGGTGGCCGGCGGTCCGGTGGTTCGGCTAGATCCGTCGGACAGAGCATAGGTCAATTCTTAGCGGATGTTCAGACCAAGGGATTCAAAGAATGCTTGGCCGAAAAAGGCCTCACCGATTTAGACGGAAAGTCTCCGGATGAAATCGCGCTGGCGCTCGCCGATTTGCTGGGCATGCCCGCCAGCCTGATTGAACAGACCGCTCTCCGCGATGCGTTGAATGCACTTGTCCTAGAATGGTCGGAAGGGGTGAGCGGAATTGACGGCCTTACCGAATCTGTTAACGCCGCCGCGCAAAATATTGAGGCCACTCTTCACTCTTTTTTCGGGCACTACATTTTAGAGGTTTTCAAGACTGTAGGATGCCAAGGCGTGATGGAGCGCTATGGCCTGGAGAAAGCGGATAGCATGGTGGGGCAGATTCGAGATTTTATCGGCGAAAAGCTCTCGGAATTGGAGCACTCGCGCTCGTTGTCGTCCGTTGATTGGAATGGTCCTGCCGGCGCGGCAATCGTGCAGGGGATTGTTGCGGATACCGTCGCCATCTTTACGGAGGCCACACAATGAGATATGACATCAAAGTCGTCGTCGCGCCCGAGTCCGACGAAAAGAAAGAGACCTCTAAACTTTCCCTTCATTTCGAGGGACAAACCACGCCGGTCGTTCTGGACGTGAAAGGGTCTTCTCTTCTCAAGGTCTCACGGGCCACTCCTGATTTGGCCCAAGATTTTCTATGTATCGCAGCCTGCGTCTATGCGGCTGACAAGGCGCTGGCTAGAAATCTCCAAGAAGATAAATGGACTCGGCACATCGTCATAGAAATACCCGTAGAGCATGTCGATTCCTGGTCGCGAGTAGCATCCGATCTATCCGACTGCATCGGATTCCTGACGGGAGATTATTGGGAAATTTCTTTTAGACGCGGGGAAAAGCGGCTGATTCAAAAGCGAACAAGAAAAAGGCAGCCGAGGTATGTTCGCCCCACCGGCGACGCGGTTTGTTTGTTTTCTGGCGGACTCGACTCATTCATCGGAGCCGTAGATTGGCTGTGCGATAACCCAGAGGGGCGCCTCCTTCTCGTTGGCCACTACGACCGCCACGTCGCTGGTCCCGCCAAAGACCAACGCGGCCTTAAAGCCGTTTGCTTCCATCACTTCCCTGACCGCTTCACTTTCGCTCAAGCCCAAGTTGGGCTCTCGTCTGGAGGGGCTGACACAAATTTTCGCAGTCGTTCACTCCTCTTCATCGCCCTGGGATGTTACTTCGCAGAAGTCCTCGGAGAAGGGGTGCCTGTCCTAATTCCGGAGAATGGCCCTATCGCGCTTAATTTTCCGCTCACATCAGCAAGACGTGGTTCCTGCAGCACACGAACGGTTCACCCTCAGTTCATCAACGGGCTGAACAAAGTTCTCGTGAAAGTCGGAATCAAGAATCCGGTAGTAAATCCCTACGAACTTAAAACCAAAGGGGAAATGGTAGCCGAGTGCCGTAAGCAAAACGTTCTTGAGTCCGCGTATTCGCTGACACGCTCCTGTGCCAAGGCGAACCGCCGGCGCTACTGGACTAACCGGACAGCTCGAGGTTGCGGCGTTTGTGTGCCCTGTCTTTTCCGGAGGGCGGCCTTATACGCGGGTGGCTTGGATGATGAGGTCTATGGCAAACATGTTGAGGAATTGGGCTCTCTTGCAGAAACTCCATCTGATCTTTTCGCCCTCGTCTCGTTCCTGCGTTGGAACCCTTCCGACAGAGAGATTGCTGCAGGGCTTCTTGGCAACGGCTCGCTCCCGCTCGACCAGCTCAAGAATTACGTTGGTCTGACCAAGCGGATGCGAACTGAGGTGCTCGTTTGGTTGAAGGCGAATGGCGCCGACTATTTTAAGAGTGAGGTGCGGGGGTGTTGATCGACACGCATTGCCATGTGGATCAGTTTCCCTCTCCAGAAACTGTCGTCCGGGAGTGCGAATTGAACCGCATGCGGGTTATCGCCGTAACGAACCTGCCGTCGCATTACGCAATGGCCGCCGACCGGCTGCGGAAGCATCCCTTGGTGACCGCTGCACTGGGTCTTCATCCCCTCTCCGCGTCCCGTGGCCTTAGAGAGCTTTCCACCTTCAAACGGTTGGCTCACGTTACCGACTACATCGGAGAAATTGGCTTAGATTGCTCCCGTCACGGAAAAGATACACTTGGCATTCAAGAACGAGTATTCGAAGAGATTCTTCAAATAATCAAAGATCGGCCTCGTTTTATCACACTCCACAGTCGGGGAGCAGAAAAAGCGGTCTTAGACGGTCTGACGCGAAACGGGATACGCGGAGCCATATTTCATTGGTTCACGGGGCCTGCGCAAGATCTCGCCGCAGTTCTGGAAGCCGGCCATTATGTGTCCATCAATCCTGCTATGCTTGGATCAGAAAGTGGACGCCTAGTCATCGACTCGACGCCGAAAAACATGGTCCTTGTCGAAAGCGATGCACCTCTTGCCAAGGTAAATGGCCGAGCTTCATCTCCGAATGCTGTCGCCCTCGTTTACGAGGCGCTGGCGAAAAAATGGCAATTAAGTCTCGGGGAAACCAGAGAGACGATTAGAGGCAACTTTACGCGCATAACCGACCAATTTAATATACCCCATGGCACCCCCCAAAGCCGTATGGGCTCGAAAGCCAAATGAAGCGGATGCCTTCACATCCGCTCGCCGTGCTGCTGCGTCAACTTCGTGGTGATACTCTGGCTCTGATTCAACTCCCTCCGGGATTGGGCGTTCTTCAGCAAGGCATCGGCCGCAGCGAGATCACCGGATTCCACGAAGGCTTTCGCCTCATGCTTGGTGCGGATGTGGTCGGCCGGTCCCATTTCTTTCACCTTGAGGCGTTCGGTGATGATCCGAAGCGCGTCGGGCTCCTGGCGGAGCGCGAGTAATTTGGGGACGCTGATCTCAGAGCTGTCGCTTTGGTTCATCTGAGTTGATGATTAGGGTTAGAAGTTAGGAGGGACGAAGACTGACTTTCTTGAAACCGTTCGTGCAATGGCGCACGACAGCGGTGTGGTCGGGAAGATTGCGGAACTCATGGGGCTTGATCCGGTATTCCTCCACACGCTGATAGCTGTGAGCGGTATGATCTTGATGAACGGTGCGGGAACCACGTTCGACCAAGTGTTTGCCGAGCGCATTCGCACAGCGAAGCGCGTCCATCTCGGACGCGGCGCGATACATGAAGAGGTTCTTCAAATTGAGCGCGAGCACGTCGGCTTGTTCCTTGGTTTGCGGGGGGATCAAGGACTCGAAGGCTTGGGCGGAGACAATTAGCATCAGCATGCAGTCGCGCAACCGGTCGATCACGTTGAAATCGCTCGTGCCGTCGTGGCTGGCGGTGATGGCGTTTTGAAACTCGTCGCCGACGAAGATGAGCTGGTTCAGCGCGTATTTCTGATGCGGCGGGAGTGCGTAGCGCCGGAGGGCGTGTCGGTAGAGGAGCAGTTTTGCGACGGTGAAGACATACTGGCGCTCGGTCGTGTAGTCCTGGGGAACGTCGATGCAGAAGATTTTCCCCTTATCCACGTCGGCAATCGAGCAGGTATCGGTTTCGTTGGAGCTGAAGATTTCCGCGATTTCCGGCGTGCCGAGGAATTCGAGGTAGTTCTGAGAAGTGCCGATTTCACCGGCCCGCTGCTCCTTCGCCTCGTGCTTGAGGTAGGTTTGTTCCAACGTCTCCGCGAGGCGGATGCGGCGTTCGGTCGGGTCAAGTTCCGTCAGCTTCTCCAGCGCGGCCTTCAATTCCTTTTCAGAAGTGAGCAGATGGTAGGCGTTGGTGGCGGTGACCGGGCGGCCGATGTCGGCCAGAAGTTCAAACGCCCGGCCGATATGGGCCGCGCCTTTGATTTTGAAGAAGCTCTTTTCGTCCTTTGGATTCAGGGCGGCGGCCGTGTCCACTAGGATGCGGGCGCGGGTCGTGAATGGCAGACGGGCATCGCCGGTGACGTTCAGTCGGTGAAGCGGCTTCCCGGTCTCTCCGATCAGACGGGGGCGAAGTCGGATAATGTCGCTCTCGCGGCCGTATTTCTTGGCGAGCCATTCAAGGTAGAACCACTCGTCACCTTTGTTCGCCATGACTACGCCGCCGAGCGTCGGGTTGCGGCTGATGAGCGCGGCGAGAAGCCCGTTCATGCCAGTAGTCTTGCCGGAACCGGTGTCGCCGGAGAAAAAGAAATGCCGGTTGGCCTTGTCGCGAGTCCACCGGAAACCGGCAAACGCGAGCACAACTTGCCACCGATCCGCGACGATCTTCCCGGCCGGGTCGCGCACATACCGGCGATGATCCGCGTAGTAGAAGAGCAGGCCGGCGAGCGCACAGAGCAAGGCTCCCGCGATCAATCCGAACGGAGCTGAGAGACGGCTTGCGCCGAATACACCTGCGGCCGAAATGATGAGCGCGAAGGGAAGCGTGAGCGGCGCGCGCAATCCCGGTTCGTTGTGGCGCAGATTTCGATGAATAAACCAGCCCGCGATCCCGAGAAAAAGGGCGGCGACAGCGAACGCGCCGACCGTGATTGCGTGCGGATCGTGGAGCAATTGGCGGACCAAAACATGAGGCGAAGGAAGTGCTTTCATGGCTTTCGTTGGTTCGAAAAAGACACGTTACGGGCGTGGAGCGCGATGGGGTGCGCCTACCGAAAAAACGGTAGGCGTGGTTTGCCTGGCTTGGCGGCTGTTGTGGCTGCGGCTCGAACCCAACGAACTCGTTAGGGCCTTGCGTCTGTTGCCAAAAAAGCTCGGGAGATTTACGCCAACCCTGCCGGCTAATCGAAGCCAGCGACGTGAGAAAAACGCGGGCAACACGTGGGGACGCCTACACCGATTGCGGTAGGCGGACTACCGCAGAATCGGGAGGCGCGGGCCGTTGAGGCGTTCGCACTGAGCGGTCGTTGTTGAGGGCATGATCACGGTCGGCATTATTCGAAACGGCGCTACCTACCTTTCGCACCACCTCCGCAAAAATGACTACTGGTCGGAGGGAGAGAAAGAGGTTCAGGGCGAGTGGATCGGCGAAGGGGCGAAAGCACTCGGGCTGGAAGGCGCGGTGTCCGACAAACCATTCGGAGCGCTGCGGCAGAACCGTCATCCGATCACCAATGAGCCGCTGACTCCTCGCGACCATGCGAACCGCGTCGCATTTTTCGACATCCAACTTTCCGCCCCGAAGGATGTGAGCGTGCTGGCGATGGTCGGTGGCGATGCGCGTGTGCGCGAGGCGTTCACGGAATCGGTCAAAATCGCGCTCGCGGAAATGGAACGGTTTGCTGCGGTGCGCGAGCGGCGGGGAAATGCGGCGATGAGCGAAGAATTTCGGCTCACCGGAAATTTTGTCGGTGCCCTTTTCCATCACGATACGAGTCGTGATCTCGATCCGCAGCTCCATGCGCACGCGGTGCTGGCAAACGCGACCTGGAGCAAGGACCGGCGGCAGTGGCTCGCGCTGAAGCAAAACGAAATGCTGCGCGCTTCGCCGTATCTGCGGCAGGTGTTGTATCGCGAATTGGCGAGCCGGTTGCACGCGCTCGGCTATGAACCGTATGAGATGAACTCGAAGGGTTTCTCGGTGCGCGGCGTCGAGCACCTACGGGAACGCTTCTCGAAACGGACCATACAGGTTCAAAAACTCGCGGAAGAATTCGCGGCGGAGAAAGGCCGCAAGGCCACTAAGCGGGAAATCGAAATCCTCGTCCGCGAGTCGCGCGAGGACAAGCTGACCGAAGCAAGCACGCCGGAGGTGCGCGCGAAGCAGCGCGGTGAACTGAATCCCGCCGAAGCGCACGCTCTGGACGATCTCGTTCACACCGCGCGAGCGCAGGTGCCACGGATGCAATGGTCGCACGGCAACGCACAAACCGTTTTGGCGGCCGCGCTGCGGCACGTCTACGAGCGGAACAGTGTCGGTCGGGAAGGTGAAGTGCTGGCCGCCGCGCTGGAGTTGCATCCGGATTTCTATCGCTGGCGCGAATTACGGGAAGTGCTGCACGCGCACCCTGACGTGATCCGCGACGAAGGTGAGATCACTCTGCGTCCCATCCGTCGCGAAGAAGAGGCAACGGCGCAACGCGTGCGCGAAGGTCGCAACCAACGCTTCGCATTGGGAGAGGTCACGCAGTTGCCGGCGACGCTGACGCCTGGTCAGACGACTGCGGCACGCGCGATTCTGGGGAGCACGGATTTCTTGAGCGTGCTGGTCGGCGACGCCGGCACGGGAAAAACCACGGTGTTGACCGCGATAGAACAGACCCACGTCGCGGCGGGTGGCCACCCCTTCGTGCCGCTCGCGCCGACGACGCGGGCACGCGATGCGATGGTTGAAAGTGGTTTCGCCGGTGCGGACACCGTGCAACGGTTCCTGGTCAGCGAAGCCATGCAGGTGGCGGCGGCGGGCCGCGTCGTGCTGGTCGATGAGGCTGGGCTTCTGTCCACGCAACAACTCGACCAACTCACGAAGATCGCTTACGATGTGCGCGCTCGGGTGTTGCTCGTCGGCGATACCAAACAGCACTACAGCGTGCAGCGGGGCGATGCGTTACGAAATGTCATCAAGCATTCGGGCACGCCGGTTGTGCGACTCGCGGAAGTGCTGCGGCAGCGCAACGAAGCCGACCGCCGGTTCAGCCGACTGCTCGCATCGGGTGCGGTCGGCGAGGCATTTGAGTTTGCCGACCGGCGGGGGCTGATTCGCGAAATGCCGGATGACGACGCCATGTTCGGTCGAGCCGCCGAGCACTACGCCAGCAACCGCGTGAAGAAAATTGAAACGCTCGTAGTGATTCCATTCTGGGAGGAAATCGAACGGTTCAACGCTCACGTCCGCCCGGCGCTGCGTCGGGCCGGATTGCTCGGCGAAGTGGAAGTCATGCGTGAAGCGGTGAAGCCGCTGACGTGGACGGAGGAGCAAAAAGTGCATTGGGACCAATACAAGATCGGCGACCGGCTGCTGTTCGCGCGGGACACGCGGTTTTTCAAACGCGGCGTCGCTGCCGAGGTCATCGAAATCGTTCCGGACGGCATTCGGGTTCGCGGACCGAAAGGCCGCGAGGCGAAGATCACGCGCAAGCAGCGCGCCGCGTTCGACGTAGGACGGATGCAAACTCTAGCCGTGTCCGCAGGCGACAAACTCCTGATTCGTGGACGCCACGATGACGAAGGTTTCGCGAACGGAGATTTTAAGGAGGTGGCGCACGTCGATCCCGTCGCGAACAAAATTTTGTTGACGGACGGGCACGCCTTGCCGCCGGACTTCGCCGCGTGGACCTACGGCCATGCTCTCACGTCTTACCGTTCGCAGGGCAGCACGTCGGAAGAATCTCTGCTCGTGCTCGGCGAAGTGGCGGCGCGTGCGCTCGTCCGCCGCCAGTTCTACGTCAGCAATACGCGTTATCGTGGTGCGCACGCGATTTATGTCTCCAACAAGGAAGACATCTTTGATCGGCTCGCCCGTCCAGACGATGGTCGCGAACTGGCGACCGAGTTCATGCAACGGCACGGAATTGCCGAGCATGAGCAGCTCGCGCGGAAATCAGAGCAGGCCATGCGTCTGCGAGTGAAAGCGGCATGGCGCGAAATGATGAAACGCCAGCGACAGGCTCGTGAAATCCACGGTCAACGAATGGGGGCGTGATGGACAAGCCCACACAAAGAAAGCCAAAGCTGTATTTCGACACGGCTCCAAGTCCGAGCCATGTCACCTTCGACGACAGCATCGAGGTATGCCGGAATATTCCGTGGGTAAACTATGTCGAGGCGCGTCGGGAGCATTCGAAGCTCGATACGATCGAAATGGAGATCGGAAACTGGCTTGTGGTCATTGTCGGGCACAACCTCCTGCCGCTTTATCAAGCGATCGCGAACCACACCCTTACGTGGATTACCGCCCATCCAGAATACAGGCGAGACCGCGAGCGTGAGATCGACAGCTTTGCGACCGAGATTCGTTTTCTGAACCCACCGGCCCGCAACTTGGCGAAGCGGCGGGGCCAAATCGAATTTGACCTTGGTGGGTGAAACCTCGGTGAAGGGCATCGGCGGCATGCCAAGTTCCCAAAAGCGCCTACCGAATTTTCGGTAGGCTCGCCCCATTGCTCCGGCTTTTCAGGAATCACTTTCTCGTTTCCAGCAAAGCCCACCCGTCGCGCGGAGCGTCGGAAACGTTTTGCGGGACTCGGCCCCCACAAGCGCCGGTAGAAAACCAGAAATACCATGACAACGATGATCCTCGTGACGCCTTACGTGGCGTTCGTTCTCGGTGTGGCGATGATGATGAGGGCGCTGCACCTGTATTCCGAAACCCGGCCACAGATGGCTGAAAGCAATTGGCGCAAGATCGCGCTGATATTCTTTGCGACTCTGACGATGCCGTCGCTGGTGCATGCGCAGGCGGTCGATCTGAAGACCGCGACCGAATCGGGCAACGCGATCATCATGTATCTCAGCGGCACGCTGGCGGCGGTCGGCATCGTAGCCGCCGGGGTGGCGATGATGATGGGGCGGCAGTCCATCGCCAAATGGGCCTTCTGCGGTGCGATGATCAGCGGGCTCTCGTTCGCCATCGTCCGAACGATGTGGAGCAACATGGGCCTCGAAGCGGCCGACGTTGGCACGTTCACGCCGTGATGGGTGTTACGGAGGTTCCGCCACATGAACTCGACGCACCTCAACGAGCACGACGCCAATCAGGGCGCGCAGTCGTCCGGTGAATTTCTGGGCATGACCGGAAACTCCGCCTGGTTTCTGCTGGGCTCCGGCGGAGCGACTATCCTGATGGTGATCCTCCTGTGGGGAATCCTTGGGGTATCGCTCCTCCTGTGCCTCTTCATCGGTATCACGCTCTGCCTCGGTTCGATCGCGTATGTGTTCGCGCTGAAGAACAACAAGCCGGAGCACTATGACACGGACTTCTTCGAGTCTGCGCTGGTGGAGGCCGGGGTGCTGCGATTCTGTTTCGGGCCGCGCGGGCGCCGGCCGCTGAATCCGTTCACGGATGAGGGCGCTGCGGGGCCGATGCCGGCGGAGGAGAAACGGCGTTCACTGCGGCACACTTCATCGGCCCCGCGAAGCCGCTCAGGCTCGGCGCGCCCGACGGCACCGGCGAGGAGCGCGGACGAGGACGATGCGAAGGCACCGCGCGCGAAAGCCGAGCCGATGGTGACGCGGGTCGCTTACGAACGGCTGAATGAGAAACTGACGAACACGGAAGAGTTGCTGCAGGACGTGCTCGCGGAAGTCGCGGAGGACTGACCATGCGCGTGGAACCCACAGACGGATTTTTCGGCGAGGACATGATTGTTTTCGAGGGCCTGCGTCGCGGCGGGTTCATCTCACGGGGATTCGAGGTGACTGCGCCCGATTTGGAGAACGCCGATCCGGCGCATCACAACACGCTGGAATCCGATCTCGTCGCGTTGCTCTCCATCCTGAAGCCGGAGTGGCGGATGCAGGTGCAGTGGACAAACGACTCCGATTTTAGAAAGCCGCTCCAACGCTACCGCGAGGACACGATCAAACACTCGACGAACGAATGGAGCACGCGACAGCGGAACGAACGCTTCGTGCGTTACTCGCGGTTAGTCGATGAGGGCGCGCTGCGCCGCGAACGGCTGCGCTTGTATTTCACGATGCCGGTGGACGCCGAGGCCATTGGCCAAAAATCCGCTCGATTCACGAACGAAGCGCTCCTCAGTGCTTACGCGGAGCAATTCAAACAGACGGGACAGTTTCTCCAGGTGCTCTTCGGCGGGAGCGGCGGACAGGTCCGACCAATGACGGACGCGGATCACTTTCTCCACTACCTGGAATTTCTGAATCCATCGCTGCCGGAACAGAAGATTGCCGATCCGCTGGAGTTCCTCGATCCGGAAAAATCCATTCAGGAAAACTGCTGGCTCGGCGAAGGCCGTCCGCTGGAAAAGCCGGACACCGGTTTTTATCTCGATGGCTACTACCACGGGATGCTCGTCCTAAAATCGCTGCCGAAGCGCACGCGTCCGACCATCGCGTATCTCCTCACGAAGCTCGGATTCCGCGAGTATGCGATCACGGTCAACGT
>Ga0075163_10011744_pt1 | contig 11402 bp, 9 predicted proteins | sample JI1023141ADNA_FD_71478 | JGI IMG/M metagenome (GOLD analysis project Ga0075163, IMG submission 71478) | Wastewater effluent complex algal communities from Wisconsin, to seasonally profile nutrient transformation and Carbon sequestration -... | ecosystem: Engineered > WWTP > Effluent > Algae... | reverse complement strand
GGAGAGGACATCCGTCCGAAACCGTCCATCCTTAAAGTCATACGAGCCGTTGCCGAATTGATCCAATCTCAACGGCACCACCATCCCGCTTTCCTCATATTCCCATTCGCCTGCAAGGACGGCGTGTTCAGCCCGATCGAGGGAAATTTCCCCCGACACCGGCTCCGCCCAGGAAGCCTCCGGTGGCCCTGGCACATGACTACAGGCCTGCAACAGCAACGCACCGAAGCAGATCGACAAGAACGATAGACGCTGTAACTTCATCGTGTAAATCCCTGATGTTTCCGTACGCACTATTCTCTCCATTTTTGCTCGAATTTATTTACATACCATGCATGCCCGCCTGCCTCAAGGTTCCAGCGAATTTTGGCTCATTTCAACCAGTTGCACCCATCGTCTCATATTGCACCACCAGCAGACCGCGCAACCGTCTCCAAGCCAACAAGGCAGCCAGACTCTGCTTCCTGCCATTAATTCCGCCCCCAATCCTTGCCTCAAGGGCGCCCCCCGCTCAACCGATAAGGAGAAGGGAGGAAAGGACGGTTCGGTAGCCATCGCCGCGCAGCTTCGTCTGGCCTCCATCGGGAATATAGTTTGCCTCCTCCCTTACAGCTATAGCGGCCAAGGATCGGGCGACGACAGCACGTGATCGCACCATGCGTAAGACCCCATTTTCAGACAACCAACCCCAGCGAATCGACGCGCTCAAGACATCGGTCGCCGCCCAAAAACCAGCGCCGAACCACTTCGAGGCCCCCACCCATACTTCGATCGCCATTCTGCTCGTCGACGATATGGAGGACAATCGCCTCCTAATCACCCTGTTCATGAAAGGAACGACGTACCGGCTAGACACGGCTGAAAACGGAGCCGTCGCGGTGGACAAACTCCAATGCGGCACATACGACCTCGTCTTGATGGATATTCAGATGCCGGTCATGGACGGCTACCAGGCCACACTCGCCATCCGCGCGTGGGAACGAGAGCAAGGGCGGGTCCCCACACCGATCATCGCCCTCACGGCCAGTGCGCTCACAGAAGACGTCGAGAAATGCCAGGCGGCCGGATTCACCGCCCACCTGACGAAGCCCATCAAAAAAACAACGCTGCTGGAGGCTATTCCTCGCTATGCCGTCACCCCGCCGCTGGAGAAGGCCATCTGATGCGTGATACGCCGTCGGCGCCACCGTACCCCGAATCCCGGCCTCCGGTGGCTCACGTTGACGCCTCCTTCGAGCCATTGATTCCCAAATTCATGACCAACCGGAAGAAAGAGATCGCGACCATGGCGGAAGCCGTGATCCACAACGACTTCGACACGATCCGAAAAGTGGCTCACGGCATGAAGGGCGTGAGCGGAAGCTACGGCTTCCCTGCGATGACCGCCGCAGCGGCCCTGCTCGAACAGGCGGCCAAGAGCGCCGACGGAGACTCAATCAACCGGCAGCTCACGGCGCTGGCCTCATACCTTGACCAGGTCCAAATTGTCTATGAGGAATTGTGAACCGCATTCAAGTTAAGGCTTACCACCCTGTCCAGGGTTCACCGGGACTCACGATCCTCATGGCCGAAAATGAAGAAGTTACTGCGTGTTTTTTGGAATTCGTGCTACAAAAGAGCGGGGACCGTGTGATTCGTTCTAACAATGGAGAGCACGCCAAACGCCTGATGTCCGTCATGAATCATCCGGAAGCCGTCGTCATAGACACGATCTTACTCGATACGACGCGGGCTGGACCTTCTGGCCTACCTGCGGATACAGGCACCCTGTCAGGCAACCCCTGCAGCCATGCTCACGACCAATGCTGAGAGCCTCGATCCGGGACAGGCAGCACTCCTCGGAGTTGACGACCATATTCTCAAACCCGTGAGCCCGACGCGGTTGGCAACTCGATGGAACCGTCTGGTGAAGCAGCCACGAAGAAAACAGACTCGGGTGGCCTGAGGCCCCCTCACGGTCCCGCAGTAAAGGAGCGCGCGTATGGAACCCACCACCAACCACAAGCCCACAGTCCTGATGGTGGAAGACGAGGAAGATACCGCGAGTCTGCTGAAATTTCTGCTGGAGCGGGCGAGTTATGCAGTCGTCCATGCCAAAGACGGCCGGCAGGCACAGGAACTCGCGGATACGATGGCGCCCCCGGATATTGTCTTACTGGATGTGATGCTTCCGTTTCTGAGCGGACTACAAGTGCTGACCTATCTCAGAAAGCGCGATGACTGGGGAGAGGTGCCGATCGTCATGTTGACGGCCGACGGAAGCGAACATGACATCAAGCGCGCCTTGGAGAACGGCGCCAACGATTATATGGTCAAGCCGTTCAACCCACGCGAACTGACCAGTCGACTGAAGCGGTTCGTCGATCAGGCGGCCTGAGCGACCCACCCGGAGGCGTCGCGTGCTGGCCCTCGACCAGTCCAACCTGCCCCTTCGCATCGGCAGCATCGCTGCGATCTCCATCTATACGGCCGTGTTCCTGCTCCTGTTGGGTATTCTTCTGCTCCGATTTCTGCGCCTCAATAAGGATCGGCGACGCCACGCCGTCACCGAGACCTGGCGGCCCTTACTCGCCCAATGTGTCATCGAGGTGCCGGACACGCTCCCGCCGCTCACCACCCGTGACCACCTCGTGCTGCTCTATCTCTGGAACCATTGTTACGAGTCCATTCGGGGAGAAGCACGCACAAACCTGAAGGAACTTGCCCGACGGACGGGAACGGACCAGTTCGCGAAAGAACTCCTCCATGCCAGACTGCTCCGCCGCCGATTGCTTGCCATCGTGACGCTCGGTCACCTGCAGGAACGGTCGGTCTGGAATGATCTCGCTGCGATGCTGCAGGCCGACAACGCCTTTGTCTCCTTAGTCGCTGCCAAAGCCCTACTGCACATCGACGCGAAGGAGGCGATCCCGCTGTTGGTTCCCATCATCAGCCGCCGGAACGATTGGTCTCCACTCAAGGTGGTCGGTATATTCGAACCGGCCGGCGCGGACATCGCCGCCGAGGCCATCGCGAAGGCTGCGTGTGAAGCCACCCCGGTAATCGGCGCGCGCCTGATTCGCCATCTTGCGGCTACCCAGAGCCAGCACGCGCTCCCGCCGCTCAGAGCGTTGCTCCAGCAGGGAACACCGTCTGATGACGTGCTGGCCGCCTGCCTGTTCCTCTTTGGAGAATGCAGCGACCCACGAGATGTGGCAACAATTCGCGCACATCTTTCTTATCCGACGTGGTTCGTTCGCCTTCAAGCGGCATCAGCATTGGGCAAGGTCGGAGTCGAAGAAGATGAAGCGAGGCTCATCGCCCTCCTGGACGATGAACATTGGTGGGTGCGCTACCGAGCCGCCGAAGCGCTGTCGAATCTACCCTGGATGACGACGGAACGGCTGACGGGACTGTGCAGCGGACTCACAACCATCGAGGCACAGGAACATTTGCTTCCGTTCATCGCGCAATTAAACGTGAAGACGTACCGCCCTGCTCCTACCATTCCTCCCCAGGCACACATAGCCTAGAGCGCTGCCCTTGGTAATTGTTTCGCTGCGGGATGGTCGCTGCCACCGAATGGCTCGAGCTCAGCTTAAATGCGACGACCCGCCGATGAGACGCTTCGGCCCGAGGACCCGTCAGCACGCGGCCTCAACAGGACAGTGTGGGTGCCTTGCAACTCGGGGACTGTCAGGATGGTGCCCTGTTGTGCCAAGCCTCGCACAGAGGAGCCGGAACGCGCGAGTTCCCATCCGTTCGGCACCTCAAGGGTCAAGCCGGTCAGGGGACTCGGCGCCGTCAACGTGACCCGTAGACCGGTCGAATCGCGCATCACATCCAGCTCGACCTGATTGCGCGCCGCCCACCACCTCCCAAACTCCCCAACGGAACCGAACCAGGCATAGGGACGCACCCCTTCCACGAATCCTCTTTCGAAGGCGAGCTTGTGGTCGAGAACGTTCGGATGGATAAGCACCACCATCGAGCCGCCGTAGCGGCCGAGCTTCCGCGCCAGCTCGAGTGCTTGCGGAAGCCGATCGCCCAGTCTCGGCAGCTCTTCATCTTCGATCGTGACGGGGAACTCGAATACGTCGACTTCGCTGTCCGTCAGGCGGTCGTACGTCAATTGGTAAGGAAAATGGGTGAGGGAGTTATTGGCCGTGGCGGTCGAACTGAATCGAAACCCCGTTGCGAGAAGAGCTTGAGGGAGTCCGAAGGGATTCGACAGCTCCCCCGGCCTGAACGAGATGATCGCCTGCCCTGAAAAGTGATCGATGAGAAATTTACTGACCCGCAATTCCCCCAGCAGGCTGGCGTTGTACGCGGTCCTCCGGCTTTTCACAAACGGCACGTAGGATGGATAGGCTTCCCGGCCGGTTCCCATCGGGAACTGATCGAACACCTTCGAATGCGCGATCGTATGACTGCCCAGCTCCATCCCGAGTTCGGCAAGGCGAGCCAGATGACGCACCCCCTCGTCGTTGAAGAAAATGTCGTCGTTGTAGTCGCGAATATATTTCACCTGGATGAAATAGGTGCCGACCACCCCCTGACTCTTTTCGTACTCCGCATAGTCCACCGCATTCTTGATCGACTGGGTAAAATCCACATCGTGCGTCAACATAACGGAAAGCGATTTCCCGAATGGCACCGTCCCGAGAGTGACCGCCCGATCCTCCGCCGCGCGGTAGATGGATTTGAGTAGCCGGAGCCACACATCCAGCGTCGGATCGAACTGATTGTCGTAACTCCGGACCAGTTCGTCTGCGCGGTTGTTGTACCCCTTCGAGAGGAGAAAGCCGAGGTCTATCCCAATGGCATAGGCCCGGCCACGCCCATAGGCAACCTGTGTGACGGCGGCCGTCCCGTCGTCAAAACGCACGAGCGGGGCGGTCGCCTCCGTGTACCCGTACGTGCCCATCACCTCCAGGTGCTTCTCCCGCACACCGATTCGCAGCGCCCGCTCCTCCGGATCGGTCAGCTCCGTCAGCAGCGGATCGGCCGCGGCCAACGTCATGGCATAACGCTGGCGCGAGGCGACGGCGGCACGAAACCCGAACACCCCGTTCAATCCACCCCCCAACACCTGCACGCCGATCAAGGTGCCACCCGCCTTCGGAAACTCCGCCAGCGCCTGCAATTCGTCCGGATTCAACACCTTTCCCGAAATCATCGGGTAGACCAGCACCATCTGATGGGACAGCGCTTCACGCACGTTTCGCGTGATACGGAAGGGTACGCCGATCGACTTCAGCCCATGAGCCAAGCCGAGCCAAGCGGAATCGGGATCGGTCAGGAGAATCGCCAGACGACTGCCCGACCCCTTCCCATACGTACTCCACGACGTCGGAACTTTTGGCGGGACGACCGTGACATGCCTGGGCCCGGACACACCGGCGAACCGATGAAAGTCCTGTTCCGGCACCTCGAAGGTCTGTTCGGATTGCGACCAGAGGAAGACCCAACCACCCATGAACAGGAGCAGCGTGAGCACCGAAACCCCGACCATACGGATAATGGTGGCAGGTCCCATCAACTTACCAGTGATAGATCACGCTGAAATTCCCACCCCGGCGGACATAGAGGAATCCGCGGTCTTCGTAATAGGCGGACGTCTCGGCGGAGAAACGCTCGTTGATCGGAAACGTGATGCCTGCCTGAATCGTGCGACTCCCCACGCGGGTAAAATCCTGCGCGGCCACAATCCGTTCGCCCGACGTGCCGAAGGAACCGGACGCAAAGACTTGTACACGTTCCGTCGGCCGCCAGGTGAGCTGCGACGAGAGGGTGATCGCCCCCGTGTTCGGAATCAGGTAGATCTTCTCCGTCAACCACAGATTGAAGGGCAGAAACACCGTGAGCCCCGGCATCAGCAGATCGATATCGTCCTGCTTGTAATTCAGTCGCCGGTAGCCGAACGACAGCTCAAACGGCGCGAGCGAGGCATGCAACCCGCCCAATCCTTGTGCCACTTCTCCCATCACGGAATAGTTGGGGGAAAAGTTGGGATTCACGGTACCCTGCGCCGCCACGTACCCCCAGGCTCGCCGCCACAAGGGGCTATAGAGCTCCGCCGAGACCGGCGTATCGTGGAATCCGAACCGATTGATCGGTTCCACCCGCAAGACCAGGGTTTGATTGCCCAAAGGTTTGGCAACTTCAAACAGCAGATCCCGCTCGTCCGGCTGATTTTTCGTATAGGAATAGTGACCGTAGCCGATTTTCGCGTAGTCACGGTACGGAAGCCGCAGTCCGGTCAATCCCTGCCCCACTGCAGCCCGCGGCGAGACCAGCAACTCCGATTTCACCGCCTCGATGCGCTGCGCAATCGACGGGTCATGGGTCTCGGCAAGGAGGGCCTCATAACGTTGCAGGGCGTCCGAACGGTCGCCTCGCCAATGTGCGACCTCGGCCAGTCCGCGACGGGCCTCCATCTGCGTCGGTTCGGCCAGCAAAACGTCCCGGTACAACCGGTCAGCCTCATCGAACTGTTTCTGCCACGCCAGCACCTGTGCCAGCGCCACGCGAATGTCCTGATCCTCCGGATGGCGGCCCAACACGTCCCGGTACAGCGTCGTCGCCTCCCCGTGCGAGCCCTGCCACGACAACACGCGAGCCAACGCACTCCGAATCTCGTCGTTCTCGGGGTGTTGCTGCAACGCCTCGCGATAGACGCCTTCCGCCTCGCGATATTGTTTGGCCACCTCGAATCTCGTGGCTCGTTCCATGGCGCTCGCCACGGCCCGCAGCCCTTCCTCTGGCGTTGACGATCCTGCCGCGGACTGTTCGGCGGCTGGCTCGGCTGCGGTCTGCATTTCCGACCGAATGGCGCGCACCCGCTCCTCCATGTCCGGATCATGGGTCTCGGCAAGGAGGGCCTCATAACGTTGCAGGGCGTCCGAACGGTCGCCTCGCCAATGTGCCACCTCGGCCAGTCCGCGACGAGCCTCCGTCTGCGTCGGCTGGGCCAGCAAGACGTCCTGGTACAACCGGTCGGCCTCATCGAACTGTTTTTGCCACGACAGCACCTGTGCCAGCGCCACGCGAATGTCCTGATCCTTCGGATGACGCGCCAACGCGTCCCGATACAACTCGACGGCTTCGGCATGAGCCCCCTGCCAGGAAAGCAGCCGCGCCATGGCGGTACGCAGCTCATCATGCTCCGGGAACTGCCGCAGTCCCTCGCGATATACCGCAAGGGCATCCTCCGGCTGCCGCATCGTTTCCAAGCGGCGTCCTCGCTCCAACACCTGACTGCCGTCCGTCGGCTCCGAGGTGCTTCTGCGAGTAGCGGACGGATCTGGAACAGCGGGAATGGATTCGACCTCGGCTTTCACGTCGCGCAGCCGTGCCGCAATCTCTTCGTCGCCGGTGGCCGCCACCGCCCGTTCATAGTACGGGATCGCCTGCTCACGATGGCCGCTCCACACCAACAGATCCCCCATTCCCACCAGAGCCTCGACGTGGGTCGGCTCGTCGTGAAGCACCCGCTCGTATTCGTCCCGCGCGTCGGCGAACTGTTTGTTCCACGACAAGACCCGGGCGAGGCCGACACGGTTATCATGATCGAGTGGCTGGCGGGTCAGAATCTCGCGGTAGAGAGCGATGGCCTCATCCCTCTGTCCCTGCCAGGATAGGAGTTTCGCCATCGTCGCGCGCACGTCATCATGGTCCGGTTTCGACAGGAGGTATTGCCGATAGGCCGCGATGGCCTCCTCATACCGTTTCTCGTCCTCCAACGCTTTGGCCTGTTGCAGAACCTGGCGCGGAGAGGAGTCCGGCGCCATGGCGGCAATCATCGTGGCGGGCACAGTGAACCAGCCCGCGCCGAGCAGAATCCCCGCTAGAAGACCGACTGCGGACGTTCGTCGATTGATCCAGTTGAGGGGATCGTTCATCCGTGAGGACCCTGTTCTCCCGACATGCACGACCCTATTCGGCGAGGGCGCGGAATCCATCGAGATCGTGAATAATCACTCCCGCAAAACTTGAGTGCGAGGTGGTGTCCTGTATCTCCTTGATCGCCGAGGACACCTGGGCCCGCGATCGGCCGGCAAACGACAGCCTGTCAGGCCTGACCGTGAACCGACGATGAACACGGAACCACTCCCGATGCAGGTCTATCCCCACCGCCTCGCTGATCGGTTGCCACCGCAACAGACGGTGGTCACGATCCAACAGGGCATCGGCATGGCCCGGCTGCGAGTCCCGTCGCAACACAACATGCTGTTCAAGCGGCAAGACGGTCGTTTCGACCGCCAGCCACACTGGAATCCCGCTCACCGACCCGTACCGCAGGATATCGTCGGCGATGTCCTGAACCTCATCGAGATCGGTGCGGTAACTCATCACCGCTACTTCATCCACCAGGTCCATCACGGCAAAGGCCAGGGGGCGCCCACCGACGGTGGGCGTGGCGAGCCAGAACGGAGTCACCATTGACAGCTTGGCTCGGCCTTGTATGGCATCCTTCACCGTCTCGATCGTGCCGAGATACCGGCGCAATTGCGCCTCGTCTTCAAGAAACCCCGGGAGAAGATAGGGTTCGATGTCGAGCTGCAGGCCCGATAGGAGGCCCGGAGGTACGAGATGCAGTAGTCTCCAAATCTTATCGGCCAATCGTTGCGGTTCCTGTATGGCTTCGGGATACCCATCCAGCGCCCACGGCTCAATCCCGGCCTCCCGGACCTTCTCCATGAGTTGCGCATACTCCCGCCAGAGACCCTCGTCGTCGGATTGAGCGGGCATTTGAATCAGCAGCCGCGAACAGCGATGCGCACGACAGGTGCTCAACATTACCTCCGGATCTTTCACGGCTTGACGATAGTTCCACACCCAGAAGCCGGTCCCCGCAGGCCACCTGATGACCGGCGCTTCCTGCGTCACTTGGATCTTCTCCAGCTGAATCCGTCCGCCTTGCCCCTCCGTGAACACCACGAGGGCCGTAACCTGCCGAAGATCGACTCCCCGGCCGATCTCCTGCAGCGGAACCGTCAGATCGAAGGCTCCGGACAGGATGCTGACCATCCAATTGTCCTCACGCCTGAGGCCTACCAAATCCTCTATGCCAACCACTACAGGGCCAGCCGCACGACCACGAAGCCGCAACAGCTGGTAGGACAGCAGGTCTACTGGCTTCCCGGCTGGATGTAGCTCGATACGCTGCCCACAACGGGCTGCTCCGCCGGCACTCCATTGGAACTCGATACCGATGTCCGACTTCGTCGTCTGAGCACGGCAAGGACCGAAGGGCCGGACCGCCCCCAGGCTTGTGTGCAGTTCAAGAATGGGCAAAAACGGTCGATAAGGAAGAGGGGCCGCAGTCGGGGGTGGTCCGCTGAAGGCGACGGTCGGGTCGGTGCGCTCGCCGATATAGGTGAGCTCGATCTCGTAGACGGTGGAAGGAATGGCTCCTGACAAAGGAACGTCGGCAGCACGCGCCGGAAGGACAAGAATTCCTAGCCCCATTCCGGCGAACACCGCCACCCAGAGCGACACCATCGACCACCTTCCCTTTTTGGATCGGCACGCGCCGGTCGATATCACGAGACGCTGATCGATGTGGATAGAGACGCTCATTTCAATGTCCGAATGGCTGTTCCTGCTCTACTTTCTCGGCCTGACCGCCGGATACTTGATGCTCGACCTCATTGCCATCGTTCATTTGCGGCAATACCTGCAAGAGCGCGTGCTCGAAAGCCTGCCGCACAGTTACACGGGCTTCGAACCGCAGATCAGCATTCTGGTCCCCGCCTATAACGAGGCCGCCACCATCGCGGGCTCCATTCGGTCGCTGCTGCAACTCAGCTACTCGGAATATGAAATCGTCGTGATCAACGATGGATCAAAGGATGCCACGATCGATGTGCTCCGCAAAGAATTTGATCTATTTCCGTTCCCCGAAGCCTGCAATACGCAACTGCCGACTGCGGAAATCAGGGCGATTTATCATTCCTCTCTGCATACCAACCTGCGCGTCATCGACAAAGAGAACGGCGGCAAGGCCGACTCTCTGAACGCCGGCATCAATCTGTCGGTGTATCCCCTGTTCTGCTGCATCGATGCAGACTCCATTCTGCAGCCGGACAGTCTGCGGAGGGCGGTGCAACCGTTTCTGGACGACCATCGCACGGTAGCCAGCGGAGGGACCGTGCGCATCGCGAACGGCTGCCGCGTCGATAATGGCATGCTGACCAAGATTGGATTGCCCTCAAATCTGCTGGCACTGTTCCAAATCGTGGAATACCTCCGCGCGTTTCTCTTCGGACGGCTGGGTTGGTCGCCGATGAATGCCATGCTGATTATCTCCGGAGCATTCGGCATTTTCCGGAAAGAAGCGGTCGTCACCGTGGGAGGCTATCGATCGGATACGATCGGGGAAGACATGGAACTGGTCGTACGTCTGCATCGCCATCTACGGCTGGGGGATAAACCCTATCGCATTACGTTCGTCCCCGATTCGGTCTGCTGGACCGAAGCCCCAGAGGACCTGCGCACACTGAAGAATCAGCGTATTCGCTGGCAACGCGGACTCTGTGAAAGTCTGACCAAACACGTAGATCTCATGTTTCACCCAAAGGGCGGCACGATCGGCTGGTTCGCGTTTCCTTTTATGGCCCTCTTCGAGTGGATCGGGCCGGCGATCGAGATATTCGGGTACTGCTTCCTGACGTTGGGATTTGTGATGGGATTTGTCTCTGTGCAGGTCTGGCTGATCCTGTTGATTGCCGCCATCGGACTCGGGGTGCTGCTTTCGGTGAGCGCCCTGCTGCTGGAAGAAATGTCATTCCACGTGTATCCCGATCAATACGATGTGTTTAAACTCCTCCTGGCCGCCATCCTGGAAAATTTCGGCTTTCGTCAGCTGAATTCCGTGTGGAAGTTGATCGGCCTGTATCGATGGGTACGCGGAAAGAAAGCCACCTGGGGCGCCATGACGAGAACCGCCTCCTGGCAGACACGATAGTCCCCGGCCCTTTGCCCTCCGCTTATCTCGAGAACTGCTCGATCGCCTGACTGGCTCGCTCCAGATCCTGGTCGGTCTTCGCCATACAAAACCGCATAAACCGACTCCCCTCCGGCCCGTCGAAGAACGCTTCACCCGGCACGCCCGCCACACCGGTCTTGTCCAATAGATACAACGCACGTTCGCGACTCGTCTTTCCTGGAAGCCGGGACATATCCGCCAGCACGTAATAAGCGCCTTGCGGCACGGCAGGGGGCAATCCCGCTTTGCTTAACGCGCCGCAGAACCGATCGCGTTTCTGCTGATGCTCCTTTATCAGGTCACTGTAAAACGAGGGGCCGAGCGCACGAATGCCGGCGGCGACGCCATGCTGCAGCGGGGTGGGCGCGCAGACGTACAACACATCACTCATCGCACCGATGGCCTTCGCCCACGTGGCCTCCGCCACGCT
>Ga0075163_10011743_pt1 | contig 11402 bp, 12 predicted proteins | sample JI1023141ADNA_FD_71478 | JGI IMG/M metagenome (GOLD analysis project Ga0075163, IMG submission 71478) | Wastewater effluent complex algal communities from Wisconsin, to seasonally profile nutrient transformation and Carbon sequestration -... | ecosystem: Engineered > WWTP > Effluent > Algae... | reverse complement strand
CCTCGCGCCTTGCCTGCCACGCCGATCACGGCACTGGCGGGCGCGTTCAACTGCCGTTTCTAGGTTGAACCGCCCCCAGGCTGCGCGGACTTCGTCGCGCTTCACCGCTCCCCTTCGAGGCGACGCCGCCAGCGGCCTGGCCAAGCCGGGGCATGGGCGGCTCGGGCGATTCCAGGGCCTGCTCAACGCGCCGCCTGCGCGCCGCCGCACGCGGCGCACAGGCTCTGCGCCAGGCGGTGCAGCGCCGGCCAGGGCTCCTGCGGCCAGCCGGGGCTCCTGAGGCCCTTGACGATGCCGTCGACCTGGTGCGCCGCGTGCAGCAAATTGGCGAGTTGCATGTCGGTCAGGCGCGGCAACACGCGCTCGAACAGGCGCTCGCGCAGGCCCCAGACGCGCTGCTCGCGCAGCGCCACGGGCAGCGGGCGGCCTTCGCCCAGCGCGTCCTTCACGCGCTTGAGCGCGCGGATGTCCTCGGCCAGCGCGTAGTGCACCAGCACCTCGGCCTCGCCCTCGGCGCGCAGGCCGTCGAGCATGCGCTGCACGCGCTCGCGCCGCCCGCCCAGGATGGCCTCGGACAGCTTGAACACGTCGTAGCGCGCGACGTTGAGCACGGCGACCTCGACCTGCCCGAAGTCCAGCTCGCCGGCCGGGTGCAGCAGGCCGAGTTTGGCGATCTCCTGGTGCGCCGCCAGCAGGTTGCCCTCCACCCGGTCGGCGAAGAAGGCCAGCGTGCGCTGCCCCTCCTCGCCCGGCTTGACGCGCTGGCCCTGCGCCGCCAGGCGCTGGGCGATCCACTGCGGCAACGCGGCGCGCTCCACCGGGTCGATCTGCACCGAGACGCCGGCGCCGTCAAGCGCGCCGAACCAGGCGCCGGTGCGCGTGGCCTTGTCCAGCCGGGGCAGCAGCACCAGGGTCAGCGTGCCCTCGTTGCCGGGCGCCGCCTGGGCGAACTGCTGCAGGGCAGCGCTGCCGTCCTTGCCGGGCTTGCCGGAGGGGACGCGGATCTCGACGATCTGCCGGTCGGCGAACAGGCTCAGGGACTGGCCCGCCGCCAGCACCGCGCCCCAGTCGAAGTGCGCGCCGGCGACGGTGTGCACCGTGCGTTCGGTGTGGCCGCGCGCACGTGCCGCCGCGCGGATGGCGTCGGCGGCTTCCTGCACCAGCAGCGGCTCGTCGCCGTGCAGGGTGTAGAGCGGACACAGGCCCTTCTGCAGATGGCCCTGGAGTTGCGTGGCGGGCAGTTGCACTTCAGCCTCCCACGACGCCCATGCACCGCCAGCGGCGCATGAACCCAAGCGAAACAAATGGCCGCGGAGCAGGCCACGCCAGCAGACGCCGCGGCCGGGCTTGGCCCGGCCGCTGGCGTCGTCCCCCTGGGGGGAAGGCGGCCGCAGGCCGACTCAGGGGGGGGCCCATTTCATGGTGGCCAGCCGCCGCATCACCTGCTGCACGATATCGCTCTGCATGTTCTGGTAGAGCATCAGCGCCTCGGCCTCCTTGGACAGCGCGGCCGATTCGGCGTAGCTCTGGTCGATCTGGCGCTGGATCTCGGCCTCGGGCAGCAACTCGCGCCCGGCGGGCGTGCGCACGCGGAAGCTGAAGCGCAGGCGCAGCTGGAACTCGCGCACCTCGCCGGTGGCGGTCGAGCTGACCACGGTGCGCACGCGCTGCTCGCCGGCGCTCTCCAGCACCACGTCGGCCTGGCTGGCGCGGGCGGCATCCTGGATCACCTGGACGCCGCCCGTGCCTTCGAGCTGGCGGCGCAGTTCGGTGCCCAGCGCGGAGTTGGCGGGCAGCGCCAGATGGATGCTGCGGAAGGCGAACTGGTGCGCCTGCCGCAGCGCGAAGCCGCAACCGGCCAGCACGGGTGCGGCCGCAAGGGCGAGCAGGAGGGCGCGGCGAGGGGTCGGCATGGCGTTCAGCCTACCACCACGTTGACCAGGCGCCCCGGCACCACCACGACTTTGCGGATGGCGCCGCCGCCGCTGTGCTTGAGGAAGGCGTCGCTGGCCAGCGCGGCCTGCTCGATCTCATCCTTGCTGGCGGACGCGGGCACCTGGATGGCGCCGCGCAGCTTGCCGTTGACCTGCAGCACCAGCTCGATCTCGTCCTGCTTGAGTGCCTCGGGATCGACCTGCGGCCAGGGGGCGTCGAGCAGCTCCCCCTGTGCGCCGGCGAAGCCCAGCGCCTGCCACAGCGCCTGCGTGACGTGCGGCGTGACGGGGTAGAGCACGCGCAGCAGCTTGGAGAAGCCCTCGGCCAGCGCCGCGTGGTCGCCGCGCGAGCCGTCGGGCTGGAAGCCCTCCAGGGCATTGAGCATCTTCATCGCGCCGGAGACGACGGTGTTGTACTGCAGGCGCTGGTAGTCGTAGTCGATCTGGCCCAGCACGGTGTGGATCTCGTGGCGCAAGGCCTTGGCGGATTTGCCGAGTTCAATGCCATTTTGGCCTGAAGCCCTCACCAATAGTGCGCTTTTCGCTATATTTTCAATAGCATTCAGCTTGGCACCGAAATTCCACATCCGGCGCAGGAAGCGATAACTGCCCTCCACCGCCGCGTCGTTCCACTCCAGCGTGGCCTCGGGCGGGGCGGTGAACATGGTGTACAGGCGCGCGGTGTCGGCGCCGTACTTGTCGATCAACTGCTGCGGATCGACGCCGTTGTTCTTGGACTTGGACATGGTGCCCACGCCCTCGTAGTCGATCGGCGTGCCGGCGGGCAGGCCGCCCACGGCCTTGTTCAGCTTGGCGCCGACCTGGTGGCCGCCTTCGTCCAGCACGGGCTCGATGTCGTGGGGCCAGAAGTACTCAATGCCGCCCTTCTCGCTCCTGCGCGAGTAGATGTGGTTGAGCACCATGCCCTGCGTCAGCAGGCGGGTGAAGGGCTCGTCGATGGCCACCAGCCCCAGGTCGCGCATCACCTTGGTCCAGAAGCGCGCGTACAGCAGGTGGAGGATGGCGTGCTCGATACCGCCGATGTACTGGTCCATCGGCATCCAGTAGCGCGCGCCCTCGGCGACCATGGCCTGCTCGTCGGCCGGATCGCAGTAGCGCATGAAGTACCAGGACGAGTCCACGAAGGTGTCCATGGTGTCGGTCTCGCGCCGCGCGCTCTGGCCGCAGCGGGGGCAGTCGACCTTCAGGAACGCCGCGCACTTGGTTAAGGGGTTGCCGCTGCCGTCGGGCACCAGGTCCTGCGGCAACACCACGGGCAGATCCTGCTTGGGCACGGGCACGGCGCCGCAAGAATCGCAGTGGATGATGGGGATGGGCGTGCCCCAGTAGCGCTGGCGCGAGATGCCCCAGTCGCGCAGGCGCCAGGTGGTCTGCCTGGCGCCCAGGCCCTTCTGCTGCAGCGCGTGGGCGACGGCATCGACCGCCTCCTGGTACGACATGCCGCTGAAGCTGTCGGAGTTGATGGTCACGCCGCGCTGCTTGTCGGCGTACCAGTCCTGCCACTGGGTGTAGTTGTAGTGCTGCTTGTCGACGTGCACCACCTGCTGGATCGGCAGGCCGTACTTCAGCGCGAAGGCGAAGTCGCGCTCGTCGTGCGCGGGCACGCCCATGACGGCGCCGTCGCCGTAGCTCATGAGGACGTAGTTGCCGACCCACAGCGGCACGGGCGCGCCAGTGAGCGGGTGCGTCACCGTGAGGCCGGTGGGCATGCCTTCCTTGTCCTTGAGGGCCAGCTCGGCCTCGGTGGTGCCGCCCTGCTTGCAGCGCTCGATGAAGGCGGCCAGCTCGGGGTTGGCGCGCGCGGCGTGCGTGGCCAGCGGGTGCTCGGGCGCCACGGCGCAGAAGGTGACGCCCATGATGGTGTCGGCGCGCGTGGTGAAGACGTACATGCGGCCGCGCTCGCCCTCGGGCGTGTCCGCCGAGGCGCCGACGAGCTGGCCGTCATCGCTGCGGATGTCGTGCGTGAAGGCGAAGCGCACGCCCTCGCTCTTGCCGATCCAGTTCTCCTGCATCAGGCGCACGCGGTCGGGCCAGCCGTCGAGCGTGGCCTTGGGGTTGCCGATCTGCACGTGGTCGAGCAGTTCCTGCGCGTAGTCGGTGATCTTGAGGTAGTAGCCGGGGATCTCGCGCTTTTCGACCACGGCGCCGGTGCGCCAGCCCTTGCCGTCGATGACCTGCTCGTTGGCCAGCACGGTCTGGTCCACCGGGTCCCAGTTGACGATCTGGGTCTTGCGGTAGGCGATGCCCTTTTCGAGCATCTTCAGGAACAGCCACTGGTTCCACCGGTAGTAGCTGGCGTCGCAGGTAGCGATCTCGCGGCTCCAGTCGATGGCCAGTCCCATCGCCTGCATCTGGCCCTTCATGTGGGCGATGTTGTCGTAGGTCCACTTCGCGGGCGGCACGCCGTTCTTCAGCGCCGCGTTCTCGGCCGGCAGGCCGAAGGCGTCCCAGCCCATGGGCATGAGGACGTTGTAGCCCTTCATGCGCAGGCTGCGCGCCAGCATGTCGTTGATGGTGTAGTTGCGCACGTGGCCCATGTGCAGCTTGCCGCTGGGGTAGGGCAGCATGGAGCAGGCGTAGTACTTGGGCTTGCCGGCGTCCTCGGTCACGCGGTAGGCGTCGCGCGCGCGCCAGTGGGCCTGGGCGGCGGCCTCGACCTCCAGGTGGTTGTATTTGTCTTGCATGGGGCAAATTGTAGGCGGCTCGAAGGCCACCTGATACTATCTATTTAATAGCTAATGGCGCAATACCCATGCGGGCTGAAGCCAGAAAACGCACGAAATCCGTCAGCGCGAGGCCGGCGCGGCCGGGGTGGCGGCCGCAGGCGCTTCGGCGACGAAGCCGATGCGGTTCAGGCCGGCCTTCTGCGCCTCGCCCATGACCTCGACCACGCGGCCGTAGGGCACGCCCTGGTCGGCGCGCAGCTGTACCTCGGTCTCGGGGTTGTCCTGGGCCGCCAGCCGCAGCGCGGTGGCCAGCTCGCCCTGGGTGACCGGGCGATCGTTGAAAAAGGCCTGCCCGCCCTGGTTGACCACCAGGGTGACGAACTTGGGCGGCTCGCCCGGCTTGGCGGCGTCGGTCTTGGGCAGGTCGAGCCGTATCGAGCTGGCCAGCAGCGGCGCGGTGATGATGAAGATCACCACCAGCACCAGCATCACGTCCACCAGCGGCGTGACGTTGATGTCGCTCATGGGCTCGCTGCCCTTGGTGCGCTCCAGCCTGCCAAACGCCACGTCAGCTCCTTCAGGACTTGTGCGAGAGCAGCTCGCGCAAGTCGCGCGCGAAGCCTTCCAGCTCGGCCTCGATGCGGCCGATGATGCGCCCGAACCAGTTGTAGGCCAGCACGGCGGGGATGGCCACGGCCAAGCCGGCGGCGGTCATGATCAGCGCCTCGCCCACCGGGCCGGCGACGCGGTCGATGGAGAGCTGGCCCGAGCCGGCGATGCTGGTGAGCGCGTGGTAGATGCCCCAGACGGTGCCCAGCAGCCCGACGAAGGGCGCGGTGGAGCCGATGGTGGCCAGGAGCACCTGGCCGAAGGTCAGCCGCCCCATGATGGCGTGCAGCGCGTCGCGCAGCACGCGCGTGAGCTGCTGCGCGCGGTCGCCCGCCGCCGCCAGCGTGCCGCCGGCGGGCGCCTGCGTGGCCTGGATCAGCGGCAGCACCAGCGCGCCGCGGTCGAAGCCGCCCACGCGCGCGGCCGCGTCGTCCACCGACGGCGCCTGCCAGAACGCGGCCACGCTGCGCACCACGTCGCCGCCGGCGCGGCGCAGCATCCAGGCTTTCCACACGATCACCACCCAGCTGGCGATGGACATGAGCAGCAGCAGCAGCGCCACGGCCTTGCCGATGGCGTCGCTCTGCGCGAAGACTTGTTGCAGGTTCATGAAGGGGTCGGGAGGGAAGGATTCAGCGCAAGTTCAGCACGTCGGCCATGTCGTACAGGCCGGCGGACTTGCCGGCCACGAAGCGCACCGCGCGCAGGCTGCCCTGAGCATAGCCGGCGCGGCTGGAGGACTTGTGACTGATTTCGATGCGCTCGCCGGTGCCGGCGAACAGCACCGTGTGGTCGCCCACGATGTCTCCGCCGCGGATGGCGGCGAAGCCGATGGTGGACGGGTCGCGCTCGCCGGTGATGCCCTCGCGCGCGTACACCGCGCAGTCCTTCAGGTCGCGGCCCAGCGCGGCGGCGATTACCTCGCCCATCTTCAGCGCGGTGCCCGAGGGCGCATCCACCTTGTGGCGGTGGTGCGCCTCGATGATCTCGATGTCGTAGCCGGTGGACAGCGCCTGGGCGGCCATCTCCAGCAGCTTGAATGTGACGTTGACGCCCACGCTCATGTTGGGCGCCATGACGATGGCGATGTCCCGGGCGGCGGCGGCGATCTCGGCCTTCTGCGCGTCGGAGAAGCCGGTGGTGCCGATCACCAGCGCCACCCCGGCGGCGCGGCAGGCCGCCAGGTGCGCCATGGTCGCCTCGGGGCGGGTGAAGTCGATCAGGCAGTGCGCGTCCTTCAGGCCGGCGGCCAGGTCGGCGGTGACGGATACGCCGCTGGCCCAGCCGGCGAAGGCGCCGGCGTCCTGGCCCAGCGCGGGGCTGCCGTCGCGGTCCAGCGCGCCGGCCAGCCGGCAGTCGCCCGAGGCGCGCACCGCCTCGATCAGCATCTGGCCCATGCGGCCGGTGGCGCCGGCGATGGCGACGCGGTGCGGTGCGGTGGAAGCGGTCATGTCGGCTCGGCAAGCAGGGAATAAGGCCGCGCGGGCGGCGTGGCGCCGCGCTCTAGCGCGCGGCTTCGAGCGGCGGGTAGCTGCCGGCGGGCGGCGGCGGCGCGGAGGCGGACGCCTCCGGCGCGCTGGCGCCGGCGACGGGGAACTTGGCCAGTTGCTCCTCGGTGGCTTCGAGCTGCGGCACCTTGATCTTGCGCTCGCGGCCGATGCGCTGGACGAACTCGCTCTCGCTGGGCATGTCGTCGCCCTCGAAGCGCTCCAGCGCATCGCCCTGGAAGAACACAGTCAGGCGGTAGTGCTGCGGCTCGACGCCCTGGCGCTTGAGGGTGAAGACGTAGTCCCAGCGGTCGCCGTGGAACAGGCTGGTCATCAGCGGCGTGCCCAGGACGTCGCGCACCTGCAGGCGCGTCATCCCCGGCTGCAGTGCGGCCACCTGCTCCTTGGACACGAAATTGCCCTGCACCACCTCGGGCTTGTAGAAGGTGATGACGTCGGCCAGGCTGCGGGTGGCCTGATTGAAGCTGCCGCAGGCGGCCAATCCAGCCACCAGCACGGCCAGCATGACCCGGCAGGTCACGCGGGCATGGGTTCGGAACATTGCTGACATCGGTCCTGGCTCATGCACAATACGGCCGGACATTGTAGCGGCGCCCTACCGCGCGCTGCGCTGCCTCTACCGCGCATGGACACCATCGACGAACTCAAGAGCACCGGCCTGAAGGCGACCCTGCCGCGGCTGAAGATTCTGGAAATCTTCCAGAAGGCCGATCGGCGCCACATGACCGCCGAGGACGTGTACCGCCTGCTGCTGGCCGAGCAGTCGGACATCGGCCTGGCCACGGTGTACCGGGTGCTGATGCAGTTCGAGCACGCCGGCATCCTCAGCCGCAACCACTTCGAGGCCGGCAAGGCGGTGTACGAGTTGCGCGAGGAGCAGCACCACGACCACTTGGTCTGCCTGCGCTGCGGCCGGGTGGAGGAGTTCTACGACGCCGAGATCGAAAAGCGCCAAGCCGCCGTGGCCGAGGCCAAGCACTGGGTGCTGCAGGACCACGCGATGTCGCTGTACGGCCTGTGCGCCCATTGCGCCAAGGAGCGGGGCAGGTAACTCCTTGCCCCGGGACGCTCAGCCGCCGCGGGCCATCGCGTCGCGGTGGCGCTGGACGAATTCCTGGTAGGTGTCGATGCCGCGCAGCTGCAGGATGTGGTTGCGCACCGCCGCCTCCACCAGCACGGCGATGTTGCGGCCGGCCACCACCTGGATGACGGCCTTCTGGATCGGCACGCCCAGCACCTCCTGCGTCAGCGGCTCGTAGGGCAGGCGCTCGTAGTCGCGCTCCAGCGTCTCGCGCCGCACCAGGTGCACGATCAGGCGCAGCCGCATGCGGCGACGCACCGCCGTCTCGCCGAAGATGGCGCGGATGTCGAGCAGGCCGATGCCGCGCACCTCCAGCAGGTTCTGCAGCAGCTCGGGGCAGCGGCCCTCGATGGTGGTCTGGTTGATGCGGAACAGGTCTACCGCGTCGTCGGCCACCAGGCCGTTGCCGCGCGAGATCAGCTCCAGCCCCAGTTCGCTCTTGCCCAGGCCCGATTCGCCGGTGATGAGCACGCCCAGCCCGAGGATGTCCATGAACACGCCGTGCATGGTGGTGCGGTCGGCGAAGTGCTTGGACAGGTAGGCGCGCAGCACGTCGATGACGAAGGCGGCCGACTCCTGCGTGGCGAACATGGGGATCTGCGCGCGCTCGCACATCGACACCAGCGCGTCGGGCGCGGTCTGGCCGTCGCACAGCACCAGCACCGGCGGCTCCAGCGTGACGATGCGCGAGATGCGGCGCGCCGCGTCCTCGGGCGCGCATTCGCTGATGTAGCCGATCTCGCGCTCGCCCAGGATCTGCAGCCGGTACGGGTGGATGTAGTTGAGGTAGCCCACCAGGTCGGCGCCCGAGCGCGCGGCGCGCACCGCCACCTCGTCGAAGCGGCGCTCCGATGCGCCCAGGCCCGCGATCCACTGCCAGCGCAGGGCGGCGCGGTGGTCCTCGAACAGCACGTCGGCGCTGATGACGGTGGGCTTCATGGCAGGCGCGGAAAAAGTGTCGCGGCCAGTCTACGCGATCGCGCCGCGCCGGCCGGCAAAGACGCGGATCAGGCAGGCTGGGCCGATTGCCAGTCGGCGATCAGCGCGTGCAGCAACTCGGCCGACGCGGCGCCCTTGATGCGCTCGCGCAGGCCGGCGTCGCTCAGCAGCTCGGCGATCTCGGAGAGGATTTCCAGGTGCTTCTGCGTCGCCGCCTCGGGCACCAGCAGGAAGATCAGCAGCCCCACCGGCTGCTCGTCCGGCGCGTCGAAGCCGATCGGCTGGGCCAGCTGCAACACCGCCGCCATCGGCGCCTTCAGGCCCTTGATGCGGCCGTGCGGGATGGCCACGCCGTGCCCGAGCCCGGTCGAGCCCAGGCGCTCGCGCGCGAACAAACTGTCGGTGATCAGGGCGCGCGAGAGGCCGTGCAGGTTCTCGAACAACAGGCCGGCCTCTTCGAACGCGCGTTTTTTGCTGGTGGCATCGACGCCGACGAGCACCTGCGACGCAGGAAGAATGGATGCAAGACGATTCATGGCTTGGACGCGGATTATGCTCCGATGCCGCCCGGCCGCCGTGGGCGGGCCGCTCACCAAGTCGTCGCGGGAGGAGCCGAGCGGAAAAAGAAAGCCGCCCGGTCGGGCCGGTGCGGCTTGCAAACTGGAGTCTACAGTCTTCGCTCGTTGTTGTTACACCATACTACATCAGATGCTTGGCGGCCGCACGATCGTGCGACTGAACCTTGTCCTTGTGGCGCACCACCTGGCGGTCGAGCTTGTCGACCAGTTCGTCCACGGCGGCGTACAGATCCTCGTGCGCGCTCTCGGCGAACAGGTCATTGCCCCTGACGTGGATGTTGCATTCGGCGCGCTGCCTTCGGTCCTTCTCTTTCTGGTTCTCGACCGTGAGCAGTACCTTGACGTCCACCACCTGGTCGAAGTGTCGGGTGATCCGATCCAGCTTGCCTGTCACGTAGCTGCGCAGCGCCGGGGTGACTTCGAGGTGGTGTCCGCTGATCGTCAAGTTCATGAAGAGCCTCCTTGCTTCAGGGTGAAGGCCGCCCGGCGCGAGGGCCTGGCGGCCGATAAAACGGGGCCGGAACCCCACATGCCCACCAGTGGTCATGCGCATCCACTATGCCCCCGATCGGTGCCGAGCGCAATCCCGCCGGTCATGCTTTGGCCACCTCCCGATGCGATAATGGCCGCCGTTTTCAACGATCTCCGAAAGCCCGCCTTGGAACCCGTCCCGAGTCGATAGCTTTCGCCTCCCTTGGACGCTGGCGCGGGAGGCCGAAAGCCTTCCTCCCCCATCCGCCAGACGCCCGCCCACGCCGAAGGGAGCCTTGCCATGCTGAACGTCTTCACGCTGTCCAACGGACGGCTGTTTCAGGAAGAGATCGAATCGCTGGAGGAGCTGTCCAGGTTCCGCCCGATCTGGGTCGATCTGGAGGAGCCGACGCCCGAGGAGAAGCGCTGGGTCAAGCAATACTACGGCCTGTCGATCCCAGAGGACGCGATCGACGACGACATCGAGGAGTCGGCGCGCTTCTACGAGGAAGACAACGGCGAGCTGCACATCCGCAGCGACTTCCTGGTGGCCGACCCCGACGAGCCTCGCCAGGAGCGCGTGGCCTTCATCCTGAACACGATGAACGAGCAGCTGCGCAGCCACGGCGTGCTGTTCTCGATCCACGACGAGACGGTGCCGGCCTTCCGCCTGCTGCGCATGCGCGCACGCCGCATGCCAGGCCTGCTGACCGACGCCAAGGAAGTGCTGCTCAAGCTCTTCGACGCCGATGCCGAGTACTGCGCCGACACGCTGGAGGGCATCTACGACGACCTGGAGATGACCAGCAAGAAGGTGCTGGACGGCAACGTGGGCGACGAGGTCGCCGGCGAGGTGCTGGCGGCCATCGCGCGCCAGGAGGACATGAACGGGCGTATTCGCCGCAACGTGATGGACACGCGCCGCGCGGTGAGCTTCCTGATGCGCAGCAAGATGCTGGGCGCGGAGCAGTTCGAGGAGGCGCGCCAGATCCTGCGCGACATCGATTCGCTGGACAGCCACACGGCCTTCCTGTTCGAGAAGATCAACTTCCTGATGGACGCCACCGTCGGCTTCATCAACATCAACCAGAACAGGATCATCAAGCTGTTCTCGGTGGCCAGCGTGGCGCTGCTGCCGCCAACGCTGGTGGCCAGCATCTACGGCATGAACTTCCGCCACATGCCGGAGCTGAACCAGTCCTGGGGCTACCCCTACGCGATCGCGCTGATGGTCGCCAGCGCGCTGCTGCCCATGTGGTACTTCCGCCGGCGCGGATGGTTGAAATGATCACCCCCGTGGCTGCGCGGACTTCGTTCCGCTTCGCCTCCCCCTCAAGGGCGCGCGCCCGGTGACCGGCCGCACTGGAACGGGCTTCGCTGCGCTGGCCCTGGCGATGATCGAAGGAAACCGGTTTCAAGAAAAAAACGTCCCCAGCCGGCACTGGATATGCGCCAATAGCTATGATTTTGGGAGCAATCTGAAATACTGCTCCAGCACCGCCGCGCTGTAGCGGCTGGCGACCTGGTCGATGAAGCGGGTGAAGTCCACGTGCGCCGCGTCGTCGGCGCGGTCGGAGACGGTGCGCAGCGCGGCG
>Ga0075163_10011742_pt1 | contig 11403 bp, 5 predicted proteins | sample JI1023141ADNA_FD_71478 | JGI IMG/M metagenome (GOLD analysis project Ga0075163, IMG submission 71478) | Wastewater effluent complex algal communities from Wisconsin, to seasonally profile nutrient transformation and Carbon sequestration -... | ecosystem: Engineered > WWTP > Effluent > Algae... | reverse complement strand
GGCATCGAGCCCGTCGTCGTCTCAGGTCTCGGCCTCGTCGTCAACCTCAACAACACAGGCGGCCGCCCCATTCCCGACCGCATCCTCGAAACCATGGAGCGCACGCTCACGCTCCAGGGCATCAGTTCCACGACGGACATGCCGGGCAGCCCGCTGCATCGCAAGTCGGCACGCGACATCCTCAAAGACCCACGCACCGCCGTCGTGATCGTGCAAGCCGCGATCCCGCCGGGCGCGCCCCCCGGCGCGAGGTTCGACGTCTACGTCGACGCCGTCAACGCAACCAGCCTCGAGGGCGGGCAACTCTGGACAACCAATCTCCGCATTGGCGAAACCGTTCTCTTCGGCCAGGCCCAAGCCCGCGAGATCGCCAACGCCCGCGGGCCCATCTTCATCAACCCATTCGCCACCAGCGACACCAGCCAGGCCGCCCTCTCGCAGACCAGCGGCCGCGTCCTCGATGGCGGCTGGGTCACCAACCCGCTCCAGATCGAGATGGTCCCGGACACCGCAAGCCACAGCCGCGTGGCATCAATGGTCTCCGCGATCAACAGCCGCCTCCCCGCAGGCCCCGGTGATAGTGGCGCAACCGCCCGCGGCAAGACGACGTCCGACATCAACTCCGGGCCTTCCGTCGTCCTCCGCGTCCCACGCCGCTTCGCCGATCGAGCCGACGAGTTCCTCTCGATCGTCAAGCACCTGCCCATCAACGACTCTGCCCCGGAAATGCTCGCCAAACGCTACACCGACGCACTCAAGACCGAGCCCGCGCTCGCCAACGAGTTGGCATGGTGCATCGAAGCACTGGGCGACAAAGCCCTGCCCTTCACGCGTGGCCTGTACGACTACGCCGAAGTCGTGCCCCGCCTCGCCGCGCTTCGTGCAGGCGCTCGCCTCGGCGATCCGATGGCCGCCTCCGCCCTGATCGAACTCGCAGGCAAGGGCACAGGCCTCGAACAACTCGATGCCATCGCCCTCCTCGCCGAGATCGCCGGAACGCCCCGCATCGACCTCACCCTTCGCAATCTCCTGAAGGAAAAGGAACTCCTCGTGCGCATCGCCGCGTACGAAGCCCTGGCCAAGCGTGCCGAGAAGGTCCGCCTCGCCCGCCTCCTCGACGACTCGTACGACTCCCCCACGTCGCCCATGCACAACGTCTCGCCCGTTCATCGAGAGGTCATCGCCCGAGCCGTCTTTCCCACCGGCATGCTCCAAGGCATCGAGCGGCGATCCGTCGGCGGCAAGTTCCTTCTCGACATGGTCCCCGAAGGCGACCCCATGATCTACGTGACGCAGCAAGGCCAGCCCCGCATCGTCATTTTCGGCGAGAATCCATCCCTGAACACCGACGCGGTCGTCTCGGCGTGGAACGATCGCCTCCTCCTAACCACCGAAGCCGGCCAGACCGGCGTCCGCGCGATGTTCCGTGAGGACGAATCGTCGCCAGCACAGCGACTCACGACCGAAGGACAGTCCCTCGCCGGCCTCGTCCTCGCCCTCGCAGCCTCGAGCGGCCCCGACCAGCCCACGCCCGGCTTCAACCTCACCTACTCCGAAGTCGTCGGAACCCTCTACGCCATCAGCAGCGCTCGCGCCACCAACGCAACCTTCGCCACCGAGCGTGACCGCCTCAAGGCGAGCATCCTCGCCGCCGGCGAGAACAAGATCCGCCGCGATCGCCCTGAAACCCCCAACGATCCGACCAACGTCGTGGTCATCCGCCGGGCCGACGCCCCAGACTCAACGCTCGTCCCCACGCCCGAGAGAGAGCCGCCCAAGATCATGCCCTTGCCAGGCACCAAGGGACGCAAAGACTCCGGCGACTGAGAGCCTCAACGGACCTCCCGGGGCACGCGACAGATTCGCCGATTTTGAGGTTCGCCCGCTCCGAAAGCCCGGCGTTGTGGTATCCTTTCCCCGATCCAAGTGCCCGCCGTTTCGGCATTTGGAGCCATGGTCCACATCCCCGGCCGGAGGCCGGCGTGCCCGCAGCGCACTGGACGCGATTCGGGCGACTCTTCGGGCGGCGACAAGGAGGTTGCGACGCGATGCGCTTGGCCAAGTTGACCCTTTCAGGTTTCAAGAGTTTCGCTGACACCACCACGTTCACGTTCGACGATTCCGTAACCGGAATTGTCGGTCCCAACGGCTGCGGCAAGAGCAACGTTGTCGACGCCATCAAGTGGGTCCTGGGCGAGCGCAGCAGCAAGAGCCTCCGCGGCCAGGAAATGATCGACGTCATCTTCGCCGGCAGCGCAGGCCGCAAGCCCAGCGGCATGGCGAGCGTCACCCTCTCCTTCGAAAACCCCATCGTCGATGCCTCTCGCCTCGCCCTGCTCTTCGGCGATGCGCCCATCCAGCCGACGCCAGCCGATATCGTCGAAGTCGCCACCCCCGTTGAAGGCCAAGCGACTGAAGGCACGGAAACTTCGGACATTGCCGCGCCCGTCGAAACAAGCGAGGGCGAAGAAGGCGTGACAATCGACGCGAGCGTCCGTGGCCGCCGCGCACTCCCCATCGATGCCGACACCGTCGAGGTTGAGCGTCGCCTCTATCGCGATGGCGAGAGCCAGTATCTCATCAACGGGCGCAAGGCCCGCCTCAAGGACATCCGCGACCTCTTCCTCGATACGGGCATCGGCGCCGACGCATACTCCATCATCGAACAGGGCAAGGTCGATGCGATGCTCCTCGCGAGCCCGCAGGAACGCCGAACGATCTTTGAAGAAGCCGCGGGCGTCGCGAAGTACAAACTCCGCCGCATAGAGGCCCAGCGCAAGCTCGATCGCTCCGAAGCAAACCTAACAACCACGCGAGAACAACTCGCAAGCACCGAGCGCCGCCTGAAGATCGTCAAAGGCCAGGCCCAGCGTGCACGCAAGTTCGTCGAACTCGATTCCGAACTCAAGGCCTGGCGCCTCGCCCTCGCCTTCGATCAGTACGACGACCTCGAACAGCGTCTCGCCGGTCTCACCTCACGCCAAGCGGACCTCTCCTCACGCCGCGATGAGGCCCTGCAGGTTCTCGAAGCGATCGAAGCGAAGAAACAGGAAGCGGAACTCTCTCGCCACGAACTCGCGAGCGCCCACCGCCAGGTCGAACAGGACCTCCTCTCCGCACGCCACAACGAGCAGCAGGCCACACAACGCAGAGCCATGCTCGAACGCGCCGCCGCCGACGCCAAGCGTCAACTCGAGGTCGATCGCACCCGCACCGAAGAACTCCGTCAGCGCCGCACCGACGCCGACGCCGGCGCCACCGAACGCCGCGAAGCCATCGCCGCCCTCGCCGAGCAGTTGTCCGACAGCGAGCGCCGCATGAAGGACGCCGCCGAGGCCCGCGCTGAAGTGCTCGAAGCCATGAGCGAGCAGCGCCGCCAGCACTCCCAGAAGCAGGCCGACGTCACGCAGATCGACCGCGAGCGTTCTCACGTCCTGGCCTCACTCGTTGCCGAAGAGAAGCGTGCCGAGTCACTCCGCGAACAACTCGAAACGCTGAACCGCAAGCGTGCAAAGCAGGCCGACGAAGAGCGTACAACACAAGCCAGCGTCGTCGCAGCCGAGGAAGCGCTCCAGAAGGCCCGCGTCGAAGCTGAAGATCGTGATCGCACCGTGCGCACGCTCGAAGAACAAATGACGCGTCTGAGCGAAGACCGTCGAGGCCGCGCCGACCAAGTCGGCCAACTCGACCAGGAACTCGTCCGCGCCGACAGCCGTCGCGTCATGCTCGCGGAGATGATCGAGACGCGCGCAGGCTACGCCGAAGCCGTGCGCAAGGTCCTGGAGATCCGCGACAAAGGCCAGGGCTTCGCCAACGTGAAGGGCACCCTTGCCGATCTCGTGCAGATCGAATCGGGCGTGGACGCAGACGCCGCCGCCGCCGTTGAAACCGCACTCAGCACCGACCTGCAAGGCCTCGTCGTCGATTCCACCGACACGATTCCCCCTGCCACCGAAATCGCGTCCCTCCCCGGGCGCGTCGTCTTCCTCCCCATGCGAGGCGTCGCCAGCGCCGTGCCCACGCACGTCCCCGACTTCGGTGCATCCGTCTCGACGGACACATCACTCGACGATCCGCGAGGCCGCCTCGTTTCGCTGCGCTCGCTCGTGCGCCCGCGCGTCAACGCCGCCGCAGGCGAACCAACAGACACCGCCGCCGACCTCACCGACCTCCTCGATCGCCTGCTCGATGGCGTCTACCTCGTCGACACGATCGACGCCGCACTCCTCCTCGCCTCGGGCCCGATGCATGGCCGACGCAATCGCTTCGTCACGCGCGACGGCAAGTTGCTCGACGCCGATGGTCGCGTCTACGCCGGCCCGCTCACCAGCGAAGCAGGCACGAGCGATGGCGGCTTCCTCCGCCGCACCGCCGAGTTCGAAGTCCTGCAAGTCCGCGTTGCAGAACTCTCGACGCAAGTCGACGAAGCACGCCGTGGCCTCGCCGCCGTCGACGCCGAAACCGCCGCGATGAACCAGACGATCCGCGAGGCCCGCGCCAACGCGGGCCAATCCCAGAAGGCCACCGTCGCCGAGCAAGGCCGCGTCGATCGCGCCAAGGCCGACGCCGCACGCCTCGGCCGCGAACGCCAGACCCTCGATCAGGAACAGGCCCAGATCTCCGATCGCCTCGCCAAGATCGACCGCGGCCGCCTCGAACTCGCCTCCAAGGCCGAGAGCCTCCTGCGCCTCTTCGAGGAGGAATCCGCCACGCTCACCACGCTCACCGCCTCCATCCGCGAGGTCGAGAAGCGTGCCGAAGTCGCGTCGGAGCAGATGACCGCAGCAAAGATCGAGGTAGGCCGCCTCTCCGAGCAGATCGCCTCCGCACGACGCGACCTCCACCGCCTCGAAGTCTCGCGCGACGAAATGGACCGCGCCGCCCAGGAACTCGCCTCGCACATGCAACTCGCAGAGTCTCGCTTCGCCGAGCACTCCAGCGGCATCGAACAGTCCGAAACCGAATCCGCCGAAGCCGCGGCCCTCGCCGAAGAACTCGTCACGCAGGTCGCCTCCCTCGAAGGCCAACTCGAGGAAGCCAACACTCTCGTCGCCACACTGGGCGAGCAACTCGGCTTCGCCCGCCAGAGCGCGAGCGTCGTTGAGCGTGATTGGCACAGCCTCGAAACCGCCCGCCGCGAGACCGAGGTCAAGCGCGAGAACATCGAAGAACGCATGCTGCAGGACCTCTCGATCGACCTGCGCCAGGAATACCCCGAGTATCGCGACATGATGCAGCCCGGCGACGTCGCCCGCATCGACCCGCCCCAGGCCGCCTTGCGCGTCGACGTCCTCAAGGACGAGATCAAGAAACTCGGCCACGTCAACCTCGACGCGATCGAGGAAGAAACAACGCTCGAGAAGTCCAACGACGAACTCGTCGCCGCCGTAACCGACCTCGACAACGCCCGCGTCCAACTCATCCAACTCATCGACACACTCAACATCGCCAGCAAGGAACGCTTCGGCGAGGTCTTCGCCAAGATCCAGGAGAACTTCGGCAGCGACTCGGGCATGTTCCGCAAACTCTTTGGCGGCGGCAAAGCCGAGGTCCGCCTCATGCCCCTCATCAAGGAAGTCGAACAACCCGACGGCTCCATCGCCAAGATCGAAACCGACGAGACCGACCTCTTGGAGTCCGGCATCGAGGTCATCGCCAAGCCCCCGGGCAAGGAACCCCGCAGCATCAGCCAGTTGTCCGGTGGCGAGAAGACCCTCACCGCCGTCGCACTCCTCATGTCCATCTTCCGCAGCAAGCCCTCCTGCTTCTGCGTGCTGGACGAAGTCGACGCGGCCCTCGACGAGGCCAACGTTGGGCGTTTCAACAGCGTCATCCGCGAATACACCGACCGCTCCCACTTCATCGTCATCACGCACAACAAGCGCACCATGCAGACCGCCGACAAGTTGTTCGGCGTCACCATGCAGGAACGCGGCGTCTCGATGCGCGTCGCGGTCAAGTTCGATCAGGTGGGCAAGGATGGGGCGATCGCGGCCAACGTCGCCAGCCCGATCACCGCCCCGGTCGAGTCAGTTCCTGACGCCGTCACCGCAAAGGGTGGACGTCGTCGGCGCGTGAAGGAAGATGCAGTCGCGGCCATCGAAGTCAAATCCGAAGCAGCACAAGACTTCGTAGATCAAAATAGCGTGGTCGAATCAACGCCGCAGGGCTGATTCTTTGGTGGCCCGCCTCTCCGAGGCGGGTCTTGACCGGCCGTGAACAATGCCCCATCCGCACGCCCACGATGAGGTCCGCCGAATCGTGGCGCTCTCTCACTCCCCCTGCTCATTCTTCGGCACGCTCGGCGGCTGCTCGCGCGGCGCATCCTTCCGCGCCGCACGCGTGATCAAGGACACACCCTCGGGCATCTGCTCCGCCACCGTCCCGACGACCTCGCCCGAGACCTTGCGCGACAGGAAACTCCGCCGCGACTTACCCATGACGAGCGTGTCGCACGCGTACGTCGCGGTGTAATCAAGAATCTCGTACGCGATGTCCGGGCTCGTGACATAGATAGGCACAAACGCCACGCCCGCCTGCCGCGCCAGCACCGCGACCGTCCCCAGCGCTTCCTGCGCATTCTGATCATCGTTAATCGACGGCACGCGCCCGGGGCCCATATCCAGCACGCGCAGCGTGCGGACATAAATCGCAAACAGCGTCGCGCCCTTCTTGCGGGCAAGGTCCACGGCAAACTCCGCGTTGTCACGCCCACGCGCCGCGAGCATGATCCGCGGGCCATCTCCCTCCACGCGGAGCGGTGCCGCACGCAGCGCCTCCATCCACCCGCCCACAGGCACCGGCAGCGGCTCCATCGGGCGACGGCTCGCCATGAACCACCGCAGCATCAAGACGCCCGCAATGACAGACCCCGCAAAGATCGTCGCGTGGGGCTTGGCAACGACAATCGTCACCTCGATCGCGGCCATCAGGATTCCCAGCGTCCACAGCCCCGCGCGCTCCCTCTTCGAGATCGGCAGTTCCTTGTTCCACGCGCAGCACAACACGTTGATCGTGATCGCACCCACCACGCCGATCGCGTACATCTCCCCCAGCGTCTTGGGGTCGCTGATAAACGGCAGCAGCAACGCCGGCGCACCGCACGCGAAGATCAACCCCACCCACGGCACGCCCGAGTAGTTCAGTTTCGTCAGCGGGCGCGGCAGTTCCTTGTCCTGTGCCAGCGCGTACAGCACCGACACCATCGCCATGATCGCCGTGTTCACCGCCGAAAGGAGCAACAGCCCGAAGACAATCCCCGCGCTCGCGCCCACGACCTTGCCCACGCTCGGGCCCATCGCCTGCGTCGCGGAATGCTCGGCCAGCAACTTCACCGCCGTGTCGCGATACTCTCGCACCTCGGGCGGCACGTTCTCGGGCGCGATCTTCTCTCGCACCTCGTACTGCACATAGTGCGGCACGGCCTGCTCCGCTCGCCCCGGCAGCGCATTGAGCGCAATCCCAAAGACCAGGTTCAGGATCACGACCTCGGCCAGCACAGGCCAGATCGTCCGCTTCGCCGTGCGGGCGACGGGCTTCTGCATGAGCCCCGTCATGTTCGCAACCGCCTCGACGCCCGAGAGCGCGAGCACCACGCGCACCAGACTTTCCCACATAGGCCACGGCGAATCGACGCCCTCGACCGTGAACTTCATCGTCGAGAGGCCCTTCGGCAACAGCGGCAAACACAAGAGCCCCACAAGGAACGACGCCCCGATCGCCGCGATCGCGATGAACAGCGCAAACCGCCCCGCGTTCCGCGCGCCGAGCCAGTTCACAACGCCCAATCCGACGATCGTGATCATCGAGAACGGCACCACGAGTTGGTGCGCGACGCCAAAGTAGTGGAATCCCTCAACCACCGACAGCGACGCCGTCACGATGAAGTCGCACAACAAAAGCGTCGCCGCGATCACCGACAGCACCGGGCTGATCTTGCGGGCCGCCGTGTACACACCGCCGCCATCGGGGAAACACCGGCACACCACCGTGTACGCCCACGCCACCGCCGCCATCAAGAGCGACATCGCGCCCAGGTACACCATCGACGCGTGCGCGGTGTAATAGAACGCGAGCCCGAGCACATACAGCCGGCTCGTCCCCCAGTCCCCAAACAACAGGGGCCCGGCGTGGTACCAGTTCAACGTACGTGGACGATTCTCGGCGATGAGCATGGTGAAGAAGTTGAAAGAGGCAAGGCGTGAGGCGGGAGTGAAGAAAAGAGAGGAGCAACGGAGCCGGGCTGAGGATAGGAGGTCGCGGCTGTTCCTCGGCGTCCGGCCTCGCATCACCCTTTCCAATCCCGAACGAACGGCCTTGAGTCGTGAAAAACGCGGAAGTCGTGATTATCCGGCGTCGCGCCCGACTCTCGGGGTGTTCGCCCCGGGGTCCGGGGTGTTCGTCTTTGCCTTCGGGAAGTCCTTCCCTAACGCCGGGGAGTTCGTCCCCAACCTCCGGGTGTTCACCCCGACGGCGGGGATGCTCGTCCCGAAGCCCGGGGTGTTCCTCCTGAGAGTCGGGGTGTTCCTCCTTGCTCCAATGTCGCCCTGCATCGGACCCGCGCCGCCCCGAAATGGTCCGCAGATAACGAGAAACGCACCGAGGCCGTGCCTCGACTCCTCGTGCCCCAATACCGTCTTCTTCGTTCTTCACTCATGCCTCACGCCTTGCCTCTTACTCCTTCTCAACTCACGCCTCACGCCTTGCCCCTTTCCACTCCTCTTTCCCCATGCCCCGATACCACCGCCAATCCCTCCTCCTCGGCGACGACGGTCAGGCCCGCCTCGAGCGTTCGCACGCCCTCATCGTCGGCCTCGGCGCGCTCGGCTCCCACGCCGCGGACACGCTCGCCCGCGCTGGCGTTGGCACGCTCACGATCGTCGACCGCGACCTCGTGGAAGAAACCAATCTTCAGCGTCAGGTCCTCTACAGCGAGCGCGATGTTGGTCTTCCCAAAGCACAAGCCGCCCGCGAACGCCTCGCCGCCGTCAACTCCACCATCACCATCCACGCCCACGCGCTCGACGTCACACCGCGCACGATCACCGCGCTGATGCAGAGCGCCGCGCCTGCGATCAACATCCTCATCGACGGCACCGACAATCTCGAAACGCGCTACCTCTTGAACGACGTCGCCGTGAAGCAAGGTCTCCCTCTCGCCTACGCCGGCGTCGTCGCCGCGCACGGCATGCAATACACGATCCTCCCCAAGGCCGCGTTCCCCAATCACGCCACGCCCTGCCTGCGCTGCCTCTTCGAGGAACTTCCCGGCACGATCGCCACCTGCGACACCGTCGGCGTCCTCGCCCCCGCCGTCGCGATCGTCGCGGGCGCGCAAGCCGCCGACGCGATCAAGATCCTCGCGGGCCGCATCGACCTCGTCTCGCGCTCGCTCCTGGAGTTTGACCTCTGGCAGAACACGCGCCGCCGCATCGACCTCGCCGCCCTCGGCCCGCGCGACGATTGCCCCTGCTGTGGCCACCGTTCCTTCGAGTTTCTCGATGGCCGCTTCGAACGCGAGCCCATCATCCTCTGCGGCCAGAACGCCGTGCAAGTGGAATCTTCCGCGAACGGCACTCCCGCAACGCTCGACCTCGCGTCCATCGCTCAACGCTGGCAACCACTTGGCGCAGTGACACTCTCGCCCTTCATGGCGCGCCTCTCACCCGCCGATCAGCCGGGCATCGACATCACACTCTTCAAAGACGGCCGCGCCATCATCCGCGGCACCACCAGCGTGCCCCTCGCGCGATCGCTCTACGCGCGCTTCGTCGGTGCTTAAACCGACCGCACGCTCACCCAAACTTCGACTGGCACGCCCACGATGAGGTCCGCCGAATCTTGGCGCTTCCCTTCCCCACGCCCCTCAACTCCGCGCCGTCGCACCCTTCCCCCGCAGCGCGATGATCAACTCTACCTGCCCGATCGGCCTGCCCACCTGCTGCGCAATCTCTCGCGCCGCCATCCCCTGCTCCGCCAACTCGATGATCGTCCGCGTGTCATCCCGCCCACCACGAGCCACCGGCATCGCAGGCCGCGCCTCGACATACGACTCCGTCCGAGGCGCACCCGGCTGCGAACTCTGCGGCGTGAACACTGGAGCCGTCGGAAACACCATCGAGGGTGCCGCCGCTGCCGCAGTCCCGGGCGTCACATTCCGACTCGCCGCTTCCAATCGCTGCACCAGCGTCTCCGCACGCAAGATCGCCGCTTCCAGCACGCCCAGCCGCGCGTCCAATTCCTTCACAGCCTTCTGCCCGACCTCACGCAAATCCTGCCGCAGCGTCGCAATCTCCGACACATCCGCCGCCAACTCTGCCTGATTGCGCACGCCCGCCCGCTCAGCCGCCGGCGCCGGTGGTTCCATCGCCTGCACCGCCCCATTCCCACGCGGCGACACCTGCATCCGCGGCGGATGCTTCGCAAGATACGACGTCAAAGGCCCATTCTCACCCCGAGGCCGCAGCAACTCCCCATACTCAGTCTCCGTCGCCGCGATCTTCCGCTTCGCGTTCCGCTGAAAGCCCCACGCGATCAAAACACAACCCAAAATCGCACCAGTCAGGAGGATCATCCCCCCCGACTCCCCCTGCAACAGTCCCTTGGGCTTGGCGGCCGTCTTCCCGGTCGTCCCCGGCACACTCTCGACCGTCGCCTTCGCTTCTTCATTCTGCATCGATCAGGCCTCCATCCTTGGCAATCCGATACCGTCGGCCATCCGTGCCGAAGGCCTTCACTCTATCATCGGTCCATGGGCGGCGATCGGTCGATTCGAGCCTTGGTCGGTGCCTCCCCCTCCGCCGCGAGGGTGGTTCGTCTCATCGTCCGCGATTGGCGACGCCTGTCCGGCGGGCCCAAAGTCCGTGACGCCAGGCGAATGACCCTCATCGCCTGCTCCGGCGGCGTCGATTCCATGGCCCTCACCCTCGCCCTCGCCAGCGCCACCCCCCACCTCGCCATCGCCCACATCATCCACGACATGCGCCCCCGCAGCGAAGCCCTCGCCTCGCGCGACGCCGCCAAGGACCTCGCCACACGCCTCAACCTCCCATTCTTCGAGCAGGAGATCACCGCCAAAGCCAAAGGCCATAACTACGAGGCCCGCGCGCGCGCCCTCCGCTACGCCGCCCTCGAATCCATCGCCAAAGACCACGCCTGCCCCTTCATCGCCACCGCCCACCACGCCGACGACCAACTCGAAACCGTCCTCATGCGCCTCCTCCGCGGCTCCGGGCCAGAAGGTCTCGCAGGCCTGCTCCCATCCCGCGCCCTCAACGGCTGCCTCCTCCTCCGCCCCATGCTCGCCGTCACCCGCGACGACGCCATCACGCTCTGCCGCGCCACGCACACCGACTGGGTCGAGGACACCACCAACCACGACGAATCACACCTCCGCAGCGCGCT
>Ga0075163_10011740_pt1 | contig 11404 bp, 1 predicted proteins | sample JI1023141ADNA_FD_71478 | JGI IMG/M metagenome (GOLD analysis project Ga0075163, IMG submission 71478) | Wastewater effluent complex algal communities from Wisconsin, to seasonally profile nutrient transformation and Carbon sequestration -... | ecosystem: Engineered > WWTP > Effluent > Algae... | reverse complement strand
GCGTTCTCGAGCAGCAAGAGAGCAAGGAAGCGCGCGTCGACGCCAAGATCGCCCTCCTCTTCAAGATCGCCGACCTGTGGGCGGACAAGAAGCAGAAGGTCGATCGCGCCGCCAAGGCCTACGAAAAGGTGCTCGAGCTCGACACCTCGAACCTGCGCGCGGCCGAAGCGCTCATCCCCATCTACACCGCGGCGGGCAACGCCAAGGCGCTCGCCAACGCCATCGAAGTGAAGCTGCAGCACGAAGAAGACGCCACCGCCAAGGTGCCGCTCCTCCGTGAGGTGGCCGCGCTCTACGAGGGCAAGGTCAAGGATCCGGAGAAGGCCTCCCAGCGGTACCTCACCGCCTTCTCGCTCTCCTCGGAGGACGACCAGTCGGCCGCCGATCTCGAGCGCGCAGCCCGCGCAACCAAGGGCTGGGAGGACGTCATCGGCGCCTACCAGCGCGCCATCGACGACACCGTCGACGGCGAAGCCGCGGTGCGCCTGCGCCTGCGTCTGGGCCGGGTCCTCGTGGAGGAGCTCGGTCGCGTGGACGACGCCCTCGCCGCCTACCGCGCGGTGTACGACGCCGACAGCGAGAACGGCGACGCCCTCGGCGCGTTGGAGCGCCTCTACCGACAGACCTCGCGCTACGCAGACCTCCTGGAGATCTACGAGAAGAAGCGCGACCTGGCGAACGACCCGCAGGAGCGCAAGGCGATCCAGTACGAGATCGCGAAGCTCTTCGAGAACGAGGTCAAGGACGTCGACAAGGCGATCGACACCTACAACGCCATCCTCGAGGACGAGCCCGCCGAAGGCCCTGCCCTCTCCGCGCTCGACCGTCTCTACGGCGCCCTCGGGCGCTGGGAACCGTACGCCGACACGTTGCGCCGCCGCATCGAGCTCGACGTCGCCGAGAAAGAGCTCATCGATCTCAAGTACCGCCTCGGGCAAACCCTCGAGCGGCACCTTGGCGATTCGCGCAGCGCTCTCGAGAACTACCGCGAGATCCTCTTCCTCGCGCCGGGCCACGATCAGGCGCGGGAAGCCCTCGAGGCCCTGCTCCAGAACGAAGAGCTGCGGGCCGAAGCCGCCGCCATCCTTGAGTCCATCTACGAGGAGCGCGGCGACTGGAAGAAGCTCGTCGCGACCCTGGAGATCCTCAGCCAGAGCGAGACCGAGACCAAGAAGAAGGTCCAGCTCGAACGCAAGGTGGCGCGCATCGCCTCCGAGCACCTGGCCGACGCCGACCGCGCCTTCCGCGCCCTGGCCGCCGCCCTCAAGGACGAGCCGGAGCTGGCGGAGACGCGCCTCGAGATCGAGCAGACCGCCTCCACTTCCACCAAGTGGAAGGAGCTCGTCACGCTGTACCAGGAGGTGGCCGACGGCCTCTCCGACGCCCAGCTGGCGCGCCTCTACTGGATGCGCACCGCCGAGATTCACGACACCCAGCTCGGGCAAGTGGACGAAGCGGCGCGCGGCTACACCCGGATGCTGGCGCTCGACGCCGGCGACGAGGAGGCCCTCTCCGCCCTCGAGGCTCTGTACACGCGCACCCAGCGCTGGCAGGACCTCATTTCGGTCATCGAGCGCCGTGTGGATCTCGATCAAGACGTGGCCGCGCAAGAAGCGCTCTACGCCAAGATCGCCGAGATCTACGACCAACGTCTCGGTCGTCCGGAAGATGCCGTCGCCTCCTACCGCAAGGTGCTGGAGCTCGACCCCGCGAGCGCCAATGCCCTCCTGGCGCTCGATCAGCTCTTCACCCGCCAGAAGCTGTGGCCGGAGCTGGCGCAGAACCTGGAAGCGCAGCTGGCCCTCGCCACCACCGACCAAGCGCAGGTCGCGCTCATGCTCCGTCTCGCGGAGCTGCACGAGACCTCGATGGGTCAGGTGGAGCAGGCGATCGAAGGCTACCGCTCGGTGCTCGAGCGCGATCTCCGCAACGAGCAGGCGTTCCAGGCGCTCGAACGCCTGGGCACCCGCCCCGAGTACGAGCTCACCATCGCCGACCTTCTGGAGCCGATGTATCGCCAGCTGGGCGACCACCAGAAGCTCATCGTCGCCCACGAAGTGCAGGTCACGCACGGAGGCGACTCGGCGCGCCGGGTGGAGCTCCTCCACCAGATCGCCGAGCTCTACGAGGACGCGGCGAACGATCCGCAAGCGGCCTTCACCACCCTCGCCCGCGCGCTCCGTGAGGAGCCTGCGAACGAGACCACACAGGGCAGCATCGACCGTGTGGCCCGCAGCACCGGTCGCTTCCAGGATCTCGCCAACGTCTACGAAGCGTTGGGTCGAGAAGCCGCGGCACAGGCCGAGCCCGAAGTCGCCCTGGCGAGCTCGCTCTACACCATGAGCGCGCGCCTCCACGAGGAGGACATCGGCAACGTCGACACCGCCATCGCCCACTACCGGACGGTGCTGGGCATCGATCCGCTCAACCTGGGCGCTGCCCAGGCTCTCGAGCGGCTCTTCCGCGGCACCCAGCGCTGGGCCGACCTCTCCCTGGCGCTGCAGCAGAAGAGCGACATCCTCGACGAGCCGCAGGACAAGAAGGAAGCTCTCTTCCAGGCGGCCGGCATCGAGGAAGACGTCCTCGAACGCCCCGAAGAAGCCATCGCCGTCTACAAGCGCGTGCTCGACTTCGACGGCGACGACGTGCGCGCGCTCGACGCGCTCATTCGCCGCTACCTCGGACTCTCCCGCTGGGCCGACCTGCTCTCCGTGTACGCACGGAAGGTCGATCTGGTGGCGGATCCCGAGGAGAAGAAGCGCATCTACTACCAGGTCGGAGCGGTCTACGAGCGCGAGCTCTCGGACGTGCCCCAGGCCATCGACACCTACAACAAGATCCTCGAGCTCGATCCCGACGACCTCCAGGCGCTCTCGCGCCTCGATGTCCTCTACGAGCAGGCCCAGAACTGGCCCGAGCTCTTGAGCGTCCTCACGCGCGAAGCGGAGATGACCGGCGACCCGCAGGAGGCCATCAGCTTCCACTACCGCATCGCCGAGATCTACGAGAAGCGCCTGGAGGACACCCCGCGCTCGGTGGAGCTGTATCGCGAGATCCTGCAGCAGCAGCCGGATCACGCGCCCACCCTCGCGGCCCTCGAAGGCCTCAAGGACGGCGCCAAAGAGCCCATGGCCGCGGCCTCGGTGCTCGAGCCCATCTACGAGTCCGCCGGTGACTGGCCGCGCCTCATCTCCGTTCACGAGGTGCAGGTACGCAACACCGACGAGCCGTTCGCCAAGGTCGACCTCCTCCACCGCATCGCGCGTCTGTACGAAGAGGCAGTCGAGAACCCCAACACCGCCTTCGACACCTACGCCCGCGCCGTCGCCTTCGACAGCTCGAACGAGCAAACGCTCGGCAGCCTGGAGCGCATCGGCTCCATGGTCAACCGCTGGCCCGACATCGCGGCGCTCTACGACGCCGAGCTCGACAAACTGGCGGAGACCCCCGACCGCTTCGTGGAGCTCTGCCTCCGCGTGGCGCAGATCTACGAGGTTCAACTCGACAACCTGGAAGGCGCCATCGTGCGCTTCCGCCGGGTGCTCGACGTCGACCCCGGCAACATCGTCGCGCTCCGCTCGCTCGATCGCCTCTACTCGGTCACCGAGAAGTGGCGCGACCTGGCGGCCATCGTGGCCCGCGAGGCCGAGACTGCGGAAGACGCGATGGAGGCGCTGGAGTTCCGGCACCGCCTGGGCGCCATCTACCAGACCAAGCTCGCGGACATCGACAGCGCCCTCGGCGCCTACCGCGAGGTCCTCGAGAGTAACCCCGGTCACGAGGCCACCCTCGCGGCGGTGGAAGCCCTCTTCGCCTCCGGCACCAAGCAGTCGGAGATCGCGCAGATCCTCGAACCCATCTACTCCGCAGGGAGCGAGTGGGAAAAGCTCGGCGTGGTGTACGAAGCCCGGCTCGCGCACACCGTGGGCCAGGAGGAACGCCTCCAGGACTACTACGCCATCGCTTCGCTCTACGAAGACAAGCTGGTCGACTCGGCCAAGACCCTGGGCGTCTACGTCCGGGCGCTCATGGAGTTCCCGGCGGACGAGCGCTCGGGAGAAGAGATCCAGCGGCTGGCGCCCACCGTCGACGCTGGCTTCGAAACCGCAGCCAACGCCTACGCCGACATCCTCACCCAGCACGAGGACCTCGCGGTCCAGAAGCTCATCGGCCTGCGCCTTGCGCGCACGTTCGAGGACGAGCTGGGCGACATCACCAAGGCGGAAGAGACCTTCGCCTACGTGCTGGGTCGCGACGGCACCGACCAGGACGCGCTCACCAACCTCGATCGCATCTACACCTCGATGGAGTCGTGGCCGGAGCTCGCCGGCATCCTCGAGATGCGGGTGAAGGCCACCACCGAGAAGCTGGAGCTCATCGAGCTCTACGCCCGCCTCGGCGAGGCCTACGAGACGCGCCTCAACGACGTGGCCAACGCCACTGTTTCCTACCGGAAGATCTTCGACGAGCTCGACAAGACGCACGAGGGCGCCGTCCAGGCCCTCTCGCGCATCTACGAGTCCACCGGAGCCTATCGTGAGCTGAACGAGGTCTACGAGCGCGAGCTCGAGACCGTTCGCGGCACCGGCAGCGAAGCCGACATCCACGCGAAGATCGCCCACCTCGCCGCCACCCACCTGGGCGAGCCCGAGCGCGCCATCGACACCTGGAAGCTCGTCCTCGACCAGCGCGGAGAAGACGCCGAAGCCCTCGGCGCCCTCGCCAACCTGTACGAGACCCGCCAGAGCTGGCGCGACCTCGTGGACGTGCTCGACCGTCAGGCCGACATCGCCGCCTCCGACGAGGACCGCGTGAACATCCTGACCCGCCGGGCCCGGACCTTCACCGACAAGCTCCAGCGCGACGACCTCGCGCTCGAGGATTGGAACCGCGTCCTCGACATCGACGTGTCGAACCTGGCGGCCCTCCGCTCGGTCATCGCCATCCGCCGTCGTCAGCAGGATCCGCACGAGCTGGTCAACGCGCTCCACATGACCGTGGACCGCGCGAGCAACCACCTCGACGAAGAAGAGGCGCGGGAAGTCTTCCGCGAGCTCGCGAAAACGTACGAGACCGCGCTCTCGCAGCCGTTCGATGCAGCCGACGCGTGGCGCAAGCTCCTCGAGGTCGGCCCCGACTTCGAGGCCTTCGACGCTCTCGAGCGTCTGTACCGCGGCGAAGAGAAGTGGAACGAGGTGGTCGACGTCAAGATGCAGCGCGCTGCAGTCTTGGAGGACCCCGCCGCCAAGATCGAAGAGTACCGCGGCGCCGCCGCGCTCTGGGTTTCTCCCATCGAGAACCCGGACGGCGCGACCTCGGCGTGGCAGAAGATCCTGGAGATCGACGGCTCTCACGACGAGGCCTACGCAGAGCTCGAGAAGCTCCACACCGCCGGGAAGCGCTGGGAGCCCCTGCTCGAGCTCTACCTCGCGCGCCTCGACACGCGGGAAGAGGTCCCCGAGAAGACCGAGCTGCTCCGGAAGATCGCCAAGGTCTTCGAAGAACGCCTCGACGACAAGAACCAGGCCCTCGACGCCCTCATGCAGGCCCTCGAGCTCGACATCTTCGACCGCGAGACGGCGAAGTATCTCGAGACGGTGGCCCACGAGACGCGGCGCTGGCCGGAGGTGCTCAACACCGTCAACGGCTGGCTCAAGAGCGAGACCGAAGCGCGTCGCAAGATCCGCCTCTGTCTCCACCTGGCCAAGTGGTACGGCGACGACCTCAATCGTCCCGACTACGCGCAGCCGATGTACGCGGAGATCGTCAAGCTCGAGCCCAACAACGTGGGCGCGATCCGGCAGATGGCGCAGCTCTACCGCAAGAGCGGCAACTACCAGAAGTACGGCGAAGCCCTCACCAAGGGCCTCGATGTCGCCGTCACCGATGCGGATCAAAAAGAGATCCTCACCGAGCTCGGCGAGCTTCTCGATAGCCAGATGAACCAGACGGACCAGGCGGTCCAGTACTTCCAGCGCGCGCTGAAGGTGGACGGAAACTTCCTCCCCGCCCTCGAGCAGCTGGAGCGCATCTACGTGGCCCGCGGCCTCAACCGCGAGCTCGTCGACGTCCTCACCCGCAAGGTGCCCGCCCTCAAGAATCCGGAAGACGTCGCGCAGACCAAGCTGCGCGTCGGCTCCCTCTACGAGACGCAGGTTCCGGACAAGCAGAAGGCCGCCCAGACCTACCGCGAAGTCCTGGAGATCGACGCGCACAACATCATGGCGCTCCGGGGCCTCTCCCGGGTGTACTCCGACCTCGAGCAGTGGCCCGACCTGGTCCGCACCCTCGAGGCCGAGCTCGAGGTGGTCACCACCGAGCGCGAACGCGCCGACGTGCTCATGCACCTGGCGCACCTCCAGGAAGACAAGTTCCTCAAGTCCGACATCGCCGCCGCCCGCCTCGAGCAGGTGCTGGAGATCGACCAGGACAACGAGGACGCGTACTTCGCTCTCGAGCGGAACTACCGCAAGCTGCGCATGTGGCCCGAGCTGCTCAGCGGCTACGAACGCCACATCGCGGCCACCCTCGACCGCGGCACCAAGGTGGAGCTCTACGGCAGCATCGCGCAGGTGCAGTCCGACGAGCTCCAGGACGCGGACCGCGCCATCGACGCGTACCGCAACATCATCGACATCGACGACACCAACGTCCCGGCCCTCGAAGCGCTCTCCAAGCTCTACGACAAGTCCGGCGACGCGGCCCAGGCCGTCGAGTACATGACGCGCGTCGCGGAGCTCTCCACCGACTCCAAGCAGCGCGTCGAGTCCTACTACCGCATCGGTAAGGCCCTCGACGAGAAGCTGGGCGACCGCGTCTCGGCGCAGGACAAGTACGAGCTCGCGCTCGACCTCGACCCGAGCCACATCCCCACCCTCTCGGCCCTTCGGCAGATCGCCCTCGACAACGCCGACTACGACAAGGCTGCAAGGTACATCGATCAGGAGCAGAGCTACACCACGGCCCCGCGGCAGCGCGCGCGCCTCCTGGTGGAGCTCGGCCGCCTGCGCGAGGACATGCTGCAAGACCACGACAGCGCGGTGCTGGCGTGGGAAGCGGCGAGCGAAGCCGACCCCGAGAACGAAGAGGCGGCGGCGCCTCTCGCCGACGAGTTCATCGCCACCGAGCAATGGGCCCGCGCCGAGCCGCTGCTCGATCTGCTCACCCGCAAGGCCGCCAAGCGGGAGCGCGCCGAACAGCACGAGCTCAACAAGAAGCTCGGCAAGGTCTGCGCCGCCCTCGGCAAGGACGACAAGGCTCTCAAGGCCTACAACGCCGCGCACCAGCTGGACCTCACCGATCAGGAGACCATCCGAGGCCTCGCCGACGTGAGCTTCCGCCTGCGCGACTGGGCCGGCGCCCTCACCAACTACCAGAAGGTGCTCACCGCGCTGGACGAGTCCGACGTCGAGGCTCGCGCCGACGTCTACTACCGCCTCGGTGCCATCAAGAAGGAGCAGGGCCAGCCCAAGCAGGCCATCAACAACTTCGAGAAGGCGCTGGGAGTTCTCTCCTCGCACCGCCCCACGCTCGAAGCGTTGGTTGCAATCTACACCGAGCTCAAGGACTGGAAGCAGGTCGTGGCGTACAAGCGCCAGATTCTCGACGACATCGTCGAGGGCGACGACCGCTTCAAGATGCTCCTCGAGATCGGCGACATCTGGGCCGACAACGACAAGAACCCGGGCCGCGCCATCGAGGCGTTCGAAGAGGCGAAGGACCTCAAGCCCACCGACTTGCCGCTGCTCAACAAGCTGCTCACGCTGTATCCGCAGGCCGAGATGTGGTCGAAGATGATCGACACCATCCAGGGCATCGCCGATCTGGAGAAGGACACGGTTCGCAAGAGCAAGTTCATCTTCACCATCGCGCAGCTTTACCGCGACAAGGAGAACGACCTCGAGCGTGCGGTGGAGCTCTTCAACGAAGCGCTCGACCTCAACCCGCAGTACCTCGAGGCCTTCGAGCGCATCAACAAGATCCTCACCACGCAGAAGGACTGGAAGGCGCTCGAGCGCGCGTTCCGGAAGATGCTGCGACGCCTCTCCACCGCCGGCACGCAGAACGCCGACCTGGAGTGGAACCTGTGGCACAACCTCGGTCTCATCTACCGCGACCGCCTGCAGGATCCGAACAGCGCCATCGAGGCCTTCAAGATGGCGACGCGCTACAAGCCGGACGAAGCCGTGGAGCGGCAGATTCTGGCTGAGCTCTACGAGGTCACCGACCAGGTCGAAGCGGCCATCGGCGAGCACTGGATCGTCCTCCAGCGCGATCCGATGCGGGTCGACCCGTACCGCAGCCTCTACCGGCTGGCGCTCAAGATCCACGACTACGATCGCGCATGGACCTTGTGCGCGGCGCTCTCCTTCCTCGGCAAGGCCGACGAGGACGAGCGACGCTTCTTCGAGGACTATCGCCCGCGCGGCATGGTCCAGGTGAAGAGCCGCCTCGACAACGAACAGTGGGTGAAGAACCTCTTCCACAAGGACGAGAGCATCTTCGTCGGCAAGATCTTCGAGATGGTGACCCCCGCGGCCATCGTGGCGAAGACCCAGGCGCTCGCCCGAGCGAAGCAGCTCCCATCGCTCGATCCGCGGTTCCGTCAGGACCCGGCCACCAGCACCGTCACCTTCGCCAAGACCTTCGGGTGGGCGGCGCAGGTGCTCGGAGTTCCCCAGCCGGAGCTGTACGTCCGCAACGACGTCCCCGGCGCGCTCATGTCGGTGCCTTCGGCGCCGCCGGCCAGCGTCGCGGGCCAGACCGTGCTCACCGGCTTTACGCCGCAAGAGCTCACCTTCATCGTCGGCAAGCACCTCTCGGGCTACCGCGGTGAGCACTACATCAAGAACCTGTTCCCGACCCTGGCCGAGCTGAAGGTCGTGCTCTTTGCGGGCATCAAGATCATCCTCTCGGACTTCAACGTGCCCCCGGACATGGCGCAAGCCGTCAACGGGTTCGCGATGGAGCTCGCCAAGACCATGCGGCCGATGGAACGCGATTCGCTCCGGATCGTCGTCCAGAAGTTCGTGGACGACGGCGCCAAGGCCGACCTCAAGCGCTGGATGCAGGTGGTGGAAGTCACCGCGGCCCGCGCCGGTTTGCTCCTCTGCGGCGATCTCGACATCGCCAAGAAGATCATCGCCGCCGAGCCGCAGCTCCCGGGCGATCTCTCGCCCAGCGAGAAGCTGAAGGAGCTCCTCATCTTCTCGGTGAGCGAGCAGTACCTCCAGCTGCGAAAGTCGCTCGGCATCGGCGTCGGCGAAGGCGGAACCTGATCGCCCGCACCGGCTGAACAACCGTTCGCCCGAGACCCCGCGCGCTCTTCGTGAGCACGCGGGGTCGATTCTATTTTGTGGTCGCGCGCACGCGCCGGACTTTGTTCGACCTTCTCGGCGCGCGACGGTGACGCGGGCGCCCTGCGCATTTTTTCACGCAACGGAGGCCTCGGAAGAGCCGATGGACGGAGAGACCCTTCCACCCACTTCTCCGGAGAAAATGCGATGAACGATGACAGCGGCGACTACCCTTCTGCGAGCACCGTCGAGGTCTTGCCGGCGTGCCTGGCCGAGGCTTTCGTGATCGAGCTGCAAGACGACGAGGCGCTGCGGCGTCTCCCGTTGTTCGATGACGCCCCCGTGACCTTCGGATCTTCGCGGCGCGCCCAGGTGCGCGTGGCCGACGAGACAGTGAGCTCACTGCACTGCGAGCTCACGGTGAAGGACGGATGGGTCCACGTGCGCGATCTGGGCTCACGCAATGGAACCTACGCCGGCGCAGCGCGCATCGCGTCGGCCATCTGCGGACCGGGCACCGTGTTGACCATCGGCTCGAGCACGCTCTCGGTGGCGGTGTTCGACGGCAGCGACGACGACGAGGGACCTGGGGCGCCTCCCCTCCCCGGCCTCGCCGGCGCGTCGCCTTGCATGCGGCGTGTGGCGGCCCAGGTGCGTCGCCTCGCTTCCCTCTCGGCGCCGGTGCTCGTGTGCGGAGAGACCGGCACCGGCAAGGAGCTCGTCGCGCGGGCGCTGCATTCCGAGGGGCGCCGCGCAGCGGCCCCGTTCGTCGCGCTCAACGTGGCGACCATGCCGCGCGAGCTTGTGGAAACCGAGCTCTTCGGGCACGAGCGCGGCGCCTTCACCGGTGCGGTGGCCCGCCGGGCCGGCGCATTCGAAGAGGCCGACGGCGGCACGCTCTTTCTCGACGAGATCGGCGAGCTGCCGCTCGACGCACAACCGAAGCTCTTACGAGCCCTCGACGGCTACGACGTGCGGCGCGTCGGCGGAGGCAAGACTCATCGTCCCGACGCGCGGGTGGTGGCGGCGACGCACGTGTCCCTGGGTGAGCGGGTGGAGGCCCAGGCCTTTCGGCGCGATCTCTTCCACCGACTCGAGGTCTTCGTGGTGCGCCTCCCGGCGCTGCGCGACCGCCGCTCCGACATCGTCCCCATCGCCAAGGCGTTGCTGCGGGCGGCGAGCGCCGAGATCGGGCCGCGCACTCTCACCTCCGCCGCGGCGGCACGGCTCACCGGCCACGACTGGGAGGGCAACGTCCGCGAGCTGCGCAACGCCCTCATGCGCGCCACCGACATCGCGGGGCCGGACGCCACGCGACTCGACGTGGAACACGTAGAGCGCGCCATGCGCCGCGGCCCGAGCCCCGCGGCCATGAGCTTGACGCCTACCCTGGCGAAGGCCCTGCTCCGTTCGCACGGCAACAATCTCAGCTCGGCGGCCCGCGCGGCGGGCTATGCGCGCACCTCGTTCCGCAAGATTCTCGGCGCCAAGTAGGGATAGGCGCTGGCCAGCCAAGGGAAAAGACAGAGCGCACGAGTCGCGCTAGCATCGAGGGCCTTGGCCCTGTCTCCGCCGCGCCCGCTGTCCTGGATCCTCCGGTGGTCCATCTGGCCCCTTTTCGCGACGCTCCTCGCTCTGGTGTCGTTCTCCTCGCCCGCCGCTGCGACCCGCGTGCAGCTGCGGGGAGGCAGTCGCATCCAGGCGGCCGCGTCGCGCAGCGGAGGCAAGCTCGAGGTACGTGGTCAGCTCCTGGACGACGGCGGCAACCCCTTCCACGGCGAGCACGTCCTCGCCACCCTCACGGCATCGTCCGCCGAGGCGCAGAGCTCGGTGGCCGCGGGACTCGCGAGCGCCAGCACGTGCTCGGCGCGCGACGCGACGTCGGTGTCCCATCGCGGCGGAGCGCTCGATCTGCGCACCGACGAGCAAGGGCGCTTCTGCGTCCTCGTCTCCCTGCCGCCGCTGCCCTTCGTGGTGAAGCTGGCCTACGCGGGCGGGCCACTGGTGGGCGGGGCGGATGCCGAGCTCCCGGTGGATCTGGGGCGACGTACGCTCGCCCTGGCGTTCGCGCCGACGCCGCGCGTGGTCTCGCTGGACGAGCCGGTGTG
>Ga0075163_10011739_pt1 | contig 11404 bp, 9 predicted proteins | sample JI1023141ADNA_FD_71478 | JGI IMG/M metagenome (GOLD analysis project Ga0075163, IMG submission 71478) | Wastewater effluent complex algal communities from Wisconsin, to seasonally profile nutrient transformation and Carbon sequestration -... | ecosystem: Engineered > WWTP > Effluent > Algae... | reverse complement strand
GATGGCATCGGCCACACCCTTCTCCAGCGCGTCGCGCGACTCGGGCGCGGACACCTGCACATTGCTGGCACCCAGGTGCACCATGGTCTGCGCGACCGTACCGTTCGCGGGACGGATCTTCATACCCTTGATCTGGCCTGGTTCGGTGATCGGCTTCTTGGAGTGCAGCGTGCCGATGTGGATGTGCGCAAAGCAATACTTCACATCCTTCATTTCCTTCTCGGCGTGTTTGCGGTACCAAGCATCCACAGCGGCAGAGCCCGTGCCCGGCTGCGAGATGAGGAACGGCAGTTCACTGGCCGCGAAGATGGGGAAACGGCCAGCCTGGTAGCCCGGGCTGACCCAGGAGATCTCAGAGATGCCGTCGCGGGCCATGTCGTAGTGGTCGGCTGCCTTGCCCAGTTGCTGGGCCGGGAAGAGGGCTACCTTGATGCTGCCCTTGGAGGCCGCTTCGATGGACTTGGCCCAGGGCTCGATGCTGGTCTTGGCCAGTGTGTGCTGGGCGGGCACCCAGAAGCCGAATTTCATCTCCACGGGTTTGTCCTGGGCATGGACCTGCATGCCAAAGGCCATCGCCAGTGCGGCGCTCGCCACGACGTTGATGCGGTTGCGTGAGTTCATTGTCTGTCTCCTTTATGGGTGCCCATTGATTCGGGCGTTGAAAAAACGGGCAGTGCTGAATTGGGGCGTTAGAGCGTCATTTCTTTCGCCGGTTTGGGGCGCCGGACGATGCGAATCGGGTGGGACCGAACTGGGGGAGGCGGCAGGCCCAGCGAGCGGGCCAGCGCCCGGCCTTCCGGGTCCACCAGCGCGGCCTCGCGTGCGGAGCGAACGCGAGCGACCGCTTGTTCGATCGAATGCGCGTCACGCTTTTCAATGGTGAGACTGAGCCAGGCTTCAACATCCTTTAGCACCGTGGTGAGGCTGCTGTGGCCACGCTCACTGGTTTCCCCGTAACCTTTGACGAGGTTGCCGCACAGGGCCACTTCGTAGGCCAGTCTGGAGCCCGTGCATTGCGCCTGGCGAATGGCCTCCAACCAACGATCGATGAGCGCCTGTTCCGACGCAAAGCGCGAAGTTTTGCGACGCCAGGCGCGCAGCGAGCGCAAAACGCAAAGCATGGCAAAGCCCCGCACGGTGTCGGTGCGCACGTGCAAGCCCACGTTGAGTTTGTGCGCCTTGTGGGCCAGTTTTTTTCTCAGCCAGGTGGCGGCACCGGTGGGCAGCAGCGAACAGATTTCATCGAGACCGGGCTTGAGGTATTCGGTCAGAAGAACCGGTTCATCCGCACGTGCGCCCACTTCTTTGCGAACCCGTTCCAATCGGTCTGAGCGGGTCTTGAGATCAGCCACCCGGATGACATCCTCGTAGCTCATCCAGAGGGCCAGATAGCGTGCCGTCTCGGTCGAAATCGGGTAATCCCCGGCGCTGTGGCTCTCCAGCCGCTGGATGGATTCAACCCGCTCCAGGTACAGGTCGGCGTACCTGGCGTCCATGTAGTCCGTGGTCAGCTCCACACCGTGTTGGGCGACGCTGCGCAGCGGCTCCGCGAACGATGCCAGCTTCGGATGAACGGTTTTCCAAGCGGTTGACGGGGCTGCTTGACCGTGACCGGTCACCGCTTTTTTTGTCACGTGGTCATACCCGGCGGCAAAACCTTTCAGGCTTGCGTCAACGGCCTTGCCCGATTCGCGGATGGCCTGCTCGCAGGCTTCCCGTGAGAACGGCAGCGCGCCGCTACCCGCCATGGCCCCGAACATCACGGTGTTGATGACCGTGCCGTGCTTCCAGGCCAAGGCGCGCATGTCGAACAGGTGACTGTGCATGGCCAGGTCGCTGGCGGCGTTGATCACCCGCGTGCCGTCGTAGCGACCATCGCCCATGGCCATCTTTTCAGCCACCGCGTACTCGCGGTGGGTCGACGCGACCAGGGTGGTCCGCTTCGGGTGCACAAAGCCGCCTTGTAGAACCCGACCCGCTTCGACCAGCTCGGACGCGGCCACGATGTCCACATCGCCCTGGCTGGGTGTCAGGCTGAAGACGGGTTGCTGGCCACCCAGGTCAGCACGTGCAACAGGATAGATTTCAATGTAGTAGTTCGTCGCACCAGTGCGCTGCGCGACGCCTGGCACCGAGGTGCTCTGCACCGGGTAGCCGTGTGCGGTTGCGGCCGAGATCAGCCAGTCCGCGAGCACCCCACCGCCTTCTCCGCCCATGGCTGCAACCAGAATGGTGACAATGTGGGGTTCCTTTTGAGACGTGTTCATGCGCTGACCTCCTGCGCGGCGGGCACTTGGGGTTTACCCACCATGGCGTTGATGACACCTTTCCGCAGGCGGTACAGCCACCGTTCCCACGCACTGGCGTTTTGGACGATTTCAGCCTTGTAGAAAGAAGGACAAAGAATGGCTGCGTGTGCGTTCTCGCCGCAAAGGCCACAGCCCACACAACCCTGGTTGACGGTGGCGACAGGGTCGGTCCGCAGCGGACTGGGATTGGGTTTGATGGTCAGGGAAGGGCAGCCGGACAGACGGATGCACGAGTGGTCGCCGGTGCACACATCGTCGTCGATGCCAAACCGGGTGCGCACCACGCGCTCACCGCGCTTGAGCTTGGCCGCGTTGATGGGCTTTACGCGCCGCTGCCGTTCCAGCTGGCATTCGCCGTCCGCGATGATGACCTTGAGGCCACCTTCGTTTGTCGTCATGGCATCGTGCAGCGTGTCCCGCATCTCAGCCACGTTGTAGCTGGTGATTTTCCGTATCCACTGGACCCCCACGCCTTTGAGGGCGGTCTCGATATCTAGCGTCAGGGTCTTGCCCGCCGGCTGTGTGGGAGAAGACGCAATCGCCTGCGTACCTGTGGCCGATGTGTAGCCGTTTTTGAGGATCACCAGCACGGAGTCCTGGTTGTTGTAGACCGCATTCACCACCCCGCTGGTGAAGCCGTTGTGCCAGAAACCCCCGTCGCCCATGACGCTGATGACCCGGTTCTGCATCAAGGGGCCGACGCCCGATGAGCTGGCCAGGCCCAGTCCGTAGCCCAGCACGGTGCTGCCCGTGTTGAAAGGGGGCAAGGTGCCGAAGGTGTGGCACCCGATGTCGGCGCTCACGTGGACATTGCCCAGTTCTTTCTGCATCAGCTTCAACGCGGCAAAGACAGGGCGCTCCGGGCAACCGATGCAGAAGCCCGGCGGTCGGGCAGGCACCGGAACTCCCAGCGCTTCAACCGCTTGCGGCTTGAGTTGTGCCAGCGGAGCGGCGGCCTCCGACACCTCGGCGGCCCCTTGTTCGGCGAGCGCGGCCGGTGCGGCCTGCTTGATGAACTCAGCCAGGCTTTTGGTCAGAACCTCGCCGGTGTACTCGCCCGCCATCGGAAAGATGTCTTTGCCGTACAGGCGCGTGTCGCTCTGGGCGCGACGAAGAATCGCTTGCAGGGATTCTTCGATGTAGTTGGGCTGACCTTCTTCCACCATCAGGACCGCGCGTTTGTTGGCGCAGAACTCGACCAGCTCATCGGGGACCAGCGGGTAAACCACATTGAGCACTTGCAGCGGAATGCGGCTGTTGCCGAAGGTGTCTGCCAGCCCCAGCTGCTGCAGCGCACGGATCGTGCCGTTGTAGAGGCCGCCAGGAATGATGAGTCCCACGTCGGTGCAGTCGCCCTCGAATCGCTCGTTGAGCTGATGGTCCTTGATGAATTTGACCGCTGCAGGCCAGCGCGACTCGATCTTCAGCCGCTCGTGTGCGTAGATGGACGGGGGCAGGTTGATGTTCGAGAAGTCGAACTTGGGTTGGCTGATGGTCTCGCGGGTCGATATCGCGGGGGCACGGTTGTCTTTGCAGACAAAGGAACCGTGCACGTGGCAGGCACGGATGCGCAGCTGGAGCATGACCGGCGTGTGGCTGGCTTCGGAGAGTTCGAAGCTCTTCTCAACTGCCTCGACGATGGACGTCAGGTTGGGCCTGGGGTCCATCAGCCACATCTGCGACTTCATGGCGAACGCGTGGGTGCGCTCCTGGATGATGCTGGAGCCCTCACCGTAATCCTCACCCAGGATCACCAGTGCTCCACCCTGGACACCGGACGAGGCCAGGTTGGACAGGGCATCCGACGCGACGTTGGTGCCCACGGTGGACTTCCAGGTGACCGCCCCGCGAACCGGATAGTTGATTGAGGCGCCCAGCATGGCGGCGGCGCCAGCTTCGGAGGCGCTGTTCTCGAAGTAGATGCCCAGCGTGTCCAGCAGCTCGCGCGCATCGCCGAGCACGTCGATCAGGTGGGAAACCGGCGCGCCCTGGTAGCCACCGATGTAGCTCACACCGGATTGCAGCAGGGCTTTGGTGACGGCGAGGATGCCTTCACCATGAAATTCTTCTCCGGCGCCCAGCGACAGGCGTGAGATCTCTTCAGCGAATGAACGCTCCATGTTTGTCTCCTGTCGATGGTGTCTGGCACCTCGACTTGTTGTGTTTTCCAGCCGCTCGGTGGCTGGGCTTTGACTGTTAGCGCGAGCTTAGGTGTCCTGTGAAAGTTGTCCTATCAATGCAAACGTTGTTGCATATCGATGAATTAAATTTAGTCTCGAAACCGCGCCGAACCGACATCACAGGTGTGGGCGTGAGGTTCAGTGTTCCGCTTGCAGCAGGCGGTGCACCTGGTGCCAGTCGACGCCCACTTCGTCGTTTCGGGGCGCTCGGATCAGCACGTTCTCGCGGAACAGATGGGCGACCACCCTGCTGGCCGTCACGTGGTTGATGTCGAGCGTGTCGGCCATCTCGTGGCGGCTTGGCAACCAGATGGAAGTAGCTTGCGAGAGGTGGGCTTTTCTGAGCTGATCCAGCAGCAACAGCACGCGGCGCCTGGCGCTTGAGCGGTGCAGCTCCACCCGAAACTTTGTAATGTCCCGCAGCAGGTGTGATACGTCCATACTGGACCGTGACTGGATGCCCGCGTGACGACCCGCGTCCGATCTGGCCTGGCTGGCGAATGGCTCCAACACGAGGTCTTTGCAGGCACGGGCATCGAAATACCGTGGCTCGCCCAGACAGGCTTCGTGGCCAATGAGCGCCCCCGGGCCAAGGAAATGAACGATGCAGCGCTCGCCCCGGTGATTGACGCTCTCCAGGCAGGCGATGCCCGATCGGATCACGAACGCGGTCGAGGAAGGTTCGCCCTGCTGATAGATATAGCTTTTAGCCAGGAATCTGGCCAGCTTCGGGACCAGCTGGATGGCCGGAAGCGGGGACCTTGTGAAGCGGTGCGAATGGGAGACGACCAGTTGCTGACTCATGGTGGTTTCACGTGCCTTGTGCCCACGATCGGATGGCCTGGAACACGGCCCACAGCGGCGGGTTGTTCAGGCCCTGGCCTGATCGGCTGGAAGCGTGCATCCGCGCGAAATGGTTCAGTACATCGGTGTTTGTCGGACCGGGTGCCAGCACCTTGACCTCATCGTCCGCCACTACCATGTATGTGGGAAACGTCTCGATGTCCAGCGCCTCCACCATCTCGCTGTGGTCTTCGATGTCAACCCAGACCCAGCGCACATCGGGCTGTTGAAGGCGCAGCATGGAAAACGCCGGCTGCAGATCGCGGCACTGGTGGCACCACTGGGCACATAGGCAGATCACCCAGACGTTATCGCTGGTGGGCGCGTCGGGTTCCGGCACCGTTGGCGGAACTGCACTGCGGCTGGACATGGAGCGCTCTGCCGCAGCCTTATCGCGACACGATGAACGTCGAAGGCTCGCGAACGGGTTTGGCCGACGGGTGATCGATGTCGGTCACGTTGAAGTGGATGTTGAGGATCTCGCCCGCCTTTGTCGCGGCCATCGCGTTGGGCATGCGCGCGGTCACGGTCAGGTTGGTGGCCTGGGCCGGTTGCAGGACCACGGTGGACCGGTGGAGCAAGCTGACATCGCTGTTCGGTTCGATCATCACGTTCAGCGATTGCACGCGGTCCGAGGCGTTCATCAGCTGCAGGGTGTACACGTTCTCCACCGCGCCATGTTCCACCATGCGGGCCATGATGTTGCGGTCGCGCAGCACATTGAGCCGGACCTCAGGGCGCGTCACAAAGGCAGTGGCCACAGCGCATATGGCGATCAGCAGCAGCGTGCCGTAGACCACTACGCGCGGTCTCCAGAATCGCTTGAAGGACGTCCCCTGCGCCGACGCGCCGCCACCCAGTTCCATCAACGAAGCCATGCGGATCAGGCCCCGGGGCGCTTCGATTTTGTCCATCACCTGGTTGCATGCGTCGATGCACAGCCCACAGCCGATGCAGGCCGCCTGCAACCCCTGGCGAATGTCGATACCGGTCGGGCAGACCTGGACGCAGAGCGTGCAGTCGATGCAGTGCCCGGCAGATTTGTCACGGCTGTCACGGTCTGCGCCGGCCCTGCGCGGCTCGCCTCGGTGGTGGTCGTACGCCACGTTCAGCGTGCGCTGATCCATCAACGAACCCTGAAAGCGGCCGTATGGGCACATGTGCAGACACACGCTCTCGCGCAGGTAACCGGCGTTGCCGTAGGTGGCCAGACTGTAGAAGCCGATCCAGAAACCTTCCCAGGGACCGAGCTGGTACGGCACGGCCAGGGCCAGTTCGCGGATGGGCGTGAAATAGCCCACCAGCGTGAAGCCGGTCCACAGCGCCAGCAGGCCCCAGGCGAGATGTTTGCCGCTGCGTCGTGCGATTTTTTCTGCAGTCCAGGGGCTGCGATCGAGCCGTAGGCGGGCCTGGCGATCCCCTTCGGTGCGGTGCTCGATCCACTGGAACAGCTCGGTGTACACCGTCTGCGGGCAGGCAAAACCGCACCACACGCGCCCGGCTACGGTGGTGGCAAAAAACAGCAGCAGGGCGCTGATCACCAGCAGGCCGGCGAGGTAGATCAGGTCCTGCGGGTAGAGCACCGCGCCGAACAGGAAGAAGCGGCTGGCTTCCAGGTCGAACAGCACCGCCTGGCGACCGTTCCAGCTGAGCCAGGGCAGGCCGTAGTACACCAACTGCGTGATCCAGACCATCGCCCAGCGCCAGCGGGTGAACAGGCCCGAAATCGAGCGCACCTGGATCTTGTCTGCGGCGGGCCGGCCGCTGACCGGGACGATGGGGATGGTGCGATGGGTCATGGGATTCAAGTGTTCAAGACAGCAGCGCTTGGACGGCATGGCGCCAAAGCCTCAGCCACAGGGCTCAGGAGGGTCGCCAGATCATGTTCGCCCAGCCATTCGTCTTCGCGGAAGAAGACACGGTTCAGGTGGATCGAGACTTGAGTTGATTCGTGTTCATGCGGATGGGTTTCTGGTGTGGCATGAACCGACAAGCCGTCTTCCTCGCTGCGCAGCAGCACCCAGCCCGCGTTGCCGTCACCAAGACGCACCGGTGCGACCAGCGAGAAGCCCTCCCAGGGCAGGTTGGGCACCCCGTGCAATCGCCCGCTGAGCAGCCAGCCACGTCCGGTGTCTTCAGCGCTCAGTTCCCGACCGCCCGGGGCCAGCGTGGCCGCCCGGCTGCCCATCAGGAATTCGGGCAGCCAGAGCTCACGCAATCCCACGTTGAAGGTCTGCACCAGCGCCTCGATGGCCAGGCGTTGCGCCCAAAGGACCGCTGCGGCGGCCGGGTCCTGCCGTTGCAGAAGCCCGGCGGCATGCGCCAGATCGTCGAGGCCGCCGCCGTTGCCGCCCAGATCGCGGGGCACCGCACAGCGCAGCAGGCCGGAGTCCACCACCCGCTGCAGGGGTGAGCGTGAGGCTTGAAGCGCGTTCACAACGGGAGCGGTGCCAAGGAGTCCGGTGTCGGTGAGCATGGCCACGATGGTCGCTCGTGATGATCTGATTGCACAGATTCAGTTGTAATGAAATCGGACCAGATCAGATGGCGCTGTTTTCCGCATCTGATCCGCTGTTTCTGGAAAAAAGAGCCGTTTCTGAGCCGGGTCGCCATCAGCGGCGCGGAGATACTCGTTCCATGTCGGATTCACACACTCGCCGGTGGCCCCGGATCGCCCGGCCCGCCAAAGCCCTGCTGGCCATGGCAGGTCTGGTGGCGCTGCAGTGGCTGGGCGATGCCCTGGTGGCGCGAACCGGCTGGCCGGTGCCCGGTTCACTGGTGGGTTTGCTGCTGCTCTTGGTGGGCCTGGTGCTGCGGGGCCACGTGCCCCAGGCGCTGGACGATGTGAGTGCGCCGCTGCTGCGCCACCTGATGCTGCTGCTCATCCCTTCGGTGGCGGCGGTGGGCCTGTACGTCGGGCTGCTGGCGCAACACGCGGTGGCGTTCCTGCTGGTGTCCGTGGGGGTCACGGCCCTGACCATCGTGGTCACCGCCTGGACCCTGCAGCGGCTCTTGAAGCGGGCGGCGGATTGATGCTCTGGTCGGTCATCACGCTCGCGGCCTACCTGGCCGCGCTGTGGCTGTACCGGCGCAGCGGCCACCACCTGCTGTGCCTGCCCGTGCTCACCGGCACGGCGCTGGTGCTCGCCGCGCTGGCGCTGGCCGGCACCGGCTACCCGGTGTACGCCGAGGCCACCCGGGTGCTGCGCTGGCTGGCGGGGCCGGCCGTCATCGCCCTGGCCGTGCCCCTGTACCGGCAGGCGGCCTTGCTGCGGCGGCTGGCCGTGCCGCTGCTGGCGGCGCTGGCGGCGGGTTGCCTGGTGTCGGTGCTGGGCACCGTGGGACTGTGCGGGTTGCTGGGCACGCCCATGTCGTTCGCGCTGTCGCTGGCGCCCAAGGCCGCGACCATGCCCATGGCCTTGCTGGCGGCCGAGCGCGCGGGCGGCGTGCCGGCGGTGGCGGCCATGGCCGTGGTGGCCACCGGCGTGCTGGGCCCCATGCTGGCGGGGCCGCTGCTGCGCTGGCTGCGGGTGGGGGAAGGGCAAGGGGGTGGCGCGGACGGGGAGGTCGTCCGCAGCTTCACGCTCGGCCTGGTGGCGCACGCCATCGGCGTCGCGCGGGTCTTGCAGACGCACCCCGGCAGCGTGGCCTTCGCGGCCCTGGCCATGGGCCTGAACGGCGTGGCCACCGCGCTGGTGCTGGCCGTGCTGTCGCGCTGGTTGTGAAAATGCCGCGGCGGTACAGGCAGCCGGCGGACGCACCGCTGGCGTCGGGCGGGCCATCGGGTTTGCCGTCCACCGCCTGCGCTGCAACAATCCCAGGAAACTTGACCTCGGAAGATCAGATGAGCGGCAACCGCCTGACCCGATACCAACAGCTGGCCGAAGACATGGCAGACGCCATCCGCGCGGGCCTGCTGCGCCCGGGCGAACGCCTGCCGTCCGTGCGCGTCACCTGCGAGCAGCGGCGCGTGAGCCCGTCCACCGTGTTCCAGGCCTACGGCCACCTGGAGTCGCTGGGGCTGATCGAGGCGCGCCCCCGTTCAGGCTACTTCGTGCGCGCCACGCGCCGCCCGCTGCGCGCCGGCCCTGAACCGGCGCCCCCGCGCAGCGAGGCCACGCCGGTGGCCATCAGCGAGCTGGTGTTCGACCTGCTGGGCTCCACCCGCGATGCCGACGTGGTGCCGCTGGGCTCGGCCTTTCCGGCACCGCACCTGTTCCCGTTCGACGAGCTGGCGCGCAGCGGCGCACGCGCCATGCGGCGCCTGAAGGCCAGCCAGATCACCGGCGCGCTGACCGCGGGCGACGAGGGCCTGCGCCTGGCGCTGCGCAAACGCTACGCGCTGCAGGGCGTGCCGCTGGCCGACAACGAACTCATCATCACCAACGGCGCCATGGAGGCGCTCAACCTCTGTCTGCAGGCGGTCACGAAGCCAGGCGACGTGGTGGTGGTGGAGTCGCCCACGTTCTACGCCGCGCTGCAGGCCCTGGAGCGCCTGCACCTGAAGGCGGTGGAGGTGGCGACCGACCCGAAGGAGGGCGTGGACCTGGCCGCGCTGGGCGAGCTGCTGGCGCGGCAGACGGTGGCGGCCTGCTGGTTCATGCCCAGCTTCCAGAACCCGCTGGGCGCGCTCATGCCGGTCGCGCGGCGGCAAGCCCTGGTGGCGCTGCTGGCGCAGCACGGTGTGCCGCTGATCGAGGACGACGTGTACGGCGAGCTGCACGCGGGCGCGCGCCGCCCGCCGCCGGCCAAGGCCTTTGACCAGCAGGGCGGGGTGCTGCACTGCTCGTCGTTCTCCAAATGCCTGGCGCCGGGTTACCGCGTGGGCTGGGCCGCTGCCGGGCGCTACGCGCCGCAGGTCGAGCGGCTGAAGATGATGACCTCGCTGGCCACGGCCATCCCGCCGCAGCTGGCGGTGGCCGACTACCTGGCCCAGGGCGGTTACGACCGCCACCTGCGCCGCCTGCGTGAAGCCCTGGCCACGCAGCAGACCCACGCGCTGAAACTGGTGGAGCGGCACTTCCCGGCGGGCACCCGCGTGACGCGGCCCGAAGGCGGCTACTTCCTCTGGCTGGAACTGCCGCCCGAGGTGGACGCGCTGGCGCTGCACCAGCGGGCGCGGGCCTGCGCCATCAGCACCGCTCCGGGCGTGCTGTTCTCGGCCGACCACCGCTTCACCCACCACCTGCGGCTGAACGTGGGGCACCCGGGGGATGCGCGGTTTGACGGCGCGATCAAAACGCTGGGAAGGCTGGCGGGGGATCTGATGGTGGGCCGCTGAACGGCCCTGCGGCCGACGGATTCAGTCTGGACGCTGGGTCGGGCACCCTGTTTTCCAGCGCATCCACCACGGCCTGCAGCGCCCGGCCACAGTCGTTGCGGGTGAGCGATCCCCCCAGGCAGATCCTCAGGCCTTCTGGCGGGTTCCGGTCGGTAGAAAACGTGCTACCGGCCACCGCCGCGACCCCCAGGCTTCTCAACTGGTTGGCCATGTCGGAGGCCAGGCTGGCGCCGTCTTCGGGCAGGGGCAGCGGCAGCCAGGCGTGGAAGCCGTTCGGCTGGGTCCGCACGTCGAAGGGCATGAGGCGCTGCCGGATCTGATCGCTGCGCCAGCGGCATTCTTCCCGCATGGCAGTGAGCACCTCCTGGCAAATGCCGTGCTCGATCCAGTCGGACACCAGGTGGTTGGTCAGTGGTGAGGCCATGACCGTGGTCGCCCGCAAGGCACCGGCCAGGCGCTGGTGCGTGGCCGTGGTGGGCGCGAACACGTGCGCCGTCCGAACCCCGGCGCCCAACCACTTTGACAGGCCACTGATGTAGTAGGTCAGTTCGGGCGCGTACTCGATCAGGGGCGGCGGCACGGCGGTTGGCAACATGCCGTACGCATCGTCTTCAATGATGGGCACGCTGTGCCGCAGCGCGATGTCGGCCAGTTGTTCGCGGCGGCGAATGGGCAGGGTGGCGGTCGTGGGGTTGTGCAGGTTGGGGCACAGGTAGAGCGCGCCCACCGGTGTGCTCTTGCAGGCGGCCTCAAAGGACTCGGGGATCAAGCCCTGTTCGTCCATGGCCAGG
>Ga0075163_10011737_pt1 | contig 11404 bp, 8 predicted proteins | sample JI1023141ADNA_FD_71478 | JGI IMG/M metagenome (GOLD analysis project Ga0075163, IMG submission 71478) | Wastewater effluent complex algal communities from Wisconsin, to seasonally profile nutrient transformation and Carbon sequestration -... | ecosystem: Engineered > WWTP > Effluent > Algae... | reverse complement strand
AGGGAAGACAGCGCATGGCCATCCTCAAGGTCGCCCAGATCGGTCACCCCGTCCTGCGTCAGAAGGCCCGCAACGTGCCGCTCGAGGAGCTGCGCACGCCGGCCTTCCAGGCCTTCATCGACAGCATGATCGAGACCATGCGCGACGCGCAGGGCGCCGGCCTCGCCGCCAACCAGGTCCACGAGCCGGTGCAGGTCTGCGTCATCGAGGTCAAGGACAACCCGCGCTACCCGTACAAGCCCAACATCCCCCTGACGGTCCTCGTCAACCCCGTGCTGACCCCGCTGTCGGAGGCGAAGTTCGAGAACTTCGAGGGCTGCCTGTCGGTGCCGGACATGCGGGGCGTCGTGCGCCGCTTCGTCGAGCTGCGCGTGCAGGCGGTCGACCGCCTCGGCGAGCCGATCGACCGCACGGTCCGCGGCATCACGGCCGGGACCTTTCAGCACGAGTGCGACCACCTCGAGGGCACGCTGTTCATCGACCGCGTCGAGGACCCGCGGACCCTGTGCACGTGGAAAGAATTCGCCCGCCAGCACGAGGCCCGCTTCCGCGAGCACGTCCGCGAGATCGTCGAGCACTACGGGTCCTGACGGCCCCTGCGGCCCTCTGCGGCCGTCTGCGACCCGACTGTGGGCCGCTGACGGCGCAGACCCGCCGGCGGGCGCGTTCGTTCGACCGATGTTATCCTTGCCGCCGCCCCCGCCGTGACCCCGCTGCGCCGAACCATCCTCGCGTCCCTGGGCTCCGTCGCCCTGCACCTGTCGACGCTCGCGCGCCTGTCCTGCGGGTTCAACGTCGACATCGAGATGCCGGACATCGAGCTCGAGATCACGGAGATGGACTTCATCGACCCGGACCGCGAGCAGGGCGAAAACAAGCCCCCGCCGCCGCCCGAGCCCGAGGTCATCCCCCAGCCGATGGGCCCGGAGCTGCCGCCCGAGGGCCTCGGCCCCAAGCCGCCGGAGAAGCCGCCCGAGCCGCCCAAGCCCAAGGTCTTCGGCGAGAAGACGACCAAGGTCGACGAGCTCGGCCCCGCGAACAGCAACTTCTACATGTTGCTCAACGCCAAGAAGGTCGCCGGCCTGCCGTTCGCCGACAACATCGTCGAGATCATGGCGCCGCTGCCGGACTTCCAGTTCATCGTCGACGGCGGCGGCTTCCAGGCGCTCAAGGACTTCAACTACCTCGTCATCGCCAGCCCCAACCTGCGCGACCTGACCCAGACCTTCCTCGCGGTCGAGTACAAGCTCTCGCAGCAGGAGATGATGGCCGGCCTCGAGCGCGCCGCCGCGGCCGACGGCGAGCAGATCGCGTGGATCGAGAAGGACGGCCACACGATGGGCAACCCCGCCCCCATCAAGGACCCGACCAAGGACTACGACCCGCGCTGGTTCGTGTTCCTCGACGACAAGGTCGCCGTCTACGTCCGCGAGGAGTTCCTCCCCGCGATCGCCACCGGCCCCGACGACAAGAAGGGCAAGACCGCCGGCAACTTCGTCGCCAACCTGATGAAGATGAAGACCTTCGCCGCCCGCGAGCCCCGCGCGGGCCTGCAGCTCGTCCTCAAGGACATCAACGCCAGCGTCAAGATCAAGAAGAGCCCCTTTGAAATTCCCGACGGCGTCGAGCTGATGGCCGAGGCCGCCGCCGCCCCCGAGCTCGTCATCAAGACCGACTTCCTCGACGAGGTCGCCGCCAAGCGGTTCGAAAATCAGTGGAAGGACGACCTCCCGCGCTTCATCGACGAGAAGGTCCCGTTCCTCATCCGCGGCATGGTCCGCGGCTTCTACGACGACACGACCTTCGCCCTCGACGGCAAGACCGTCACACTGCGCAGCGAGTTCAGCGAGAGCCAGGCCAGCCTCATCCTCGACCAGATCGCCGCCGGCTCGCGCAAGATGCTGCGCCGCACCCCGGAGGAGATCGAAGAGGCCCGCAAACGCCGCGAGGAGTGGTGGAAGCTGCGCCAGAACGGCAAGCTGTCGCCGTCCCAGGCGCTCGAAAAACAGAAGGCCGCCGAGGGCAAGGCCGCGGGCAAGCCCGAGCCTGGCGACGCCGTCGACCCCGCGAAGCCCGTCGGCGAGACCAAGCCCGCGCCCGGCACCAAACCCGCGCCCGGCACCACGCCCGACCCCGTCGCACCCACGCCCGACCCCCCCGCGCCCACGCCCGACACCCCCGCAGCCCCGGCCGAGCCGAAGCCGGTCGAGGCTCCCGCGCCCACGCCCGACGCGGTGCCGCCGGCTGCGCCCGGGCTGTGAGCCTCAGCGGTCGAGGAGCACGCCGAGCTGGTAGCGCCGCAGCACCGGCGCGCGCCGGGGATCTTCGAAGAAAGATCGACGCGTCGGGTCGGTGAGCCCATGAAAGTCGAGCTCGCCGAGCAGATGCACGACGCCCTCGTGATCGAGCTTCTGCATCGCGGCCAGCTCGTCGCGCGTGACGCCGACAATTTGCAAGAACAGCAGCGACCCGAACGGCGTGGAGATCTTTCCGAGCAGCGGGTCCGGCACGCAGGCGATGCAGGTCAGCGCGCTCTCGACCCCCTGCGCGATCGACCCGCCGAGGTCGGCGCAGTGGCCCGTATCAAGGCTCTGGCGCGTGCCGAGCACGTAGCGCCCGAGCCCCTGCAGCGCGCGCAGCGGCCACGCCGGCGGCGTCGTCTCGCCCGCGACCCGCGGCACCCGCATCGTCAGCTCGAAGCCGAAGCCCGAGACCGCCGGGTCGTCCGACGTCTTCTCAAACAGCTCGCTCAGGCCGTAGGTGACCAGGTGCCAGTGGTCCGGGCGCACGCCCTCGTACACGGCGATCGCCGGCAGCGGGCTCGGCGTCTCGAGCTCGTAGGCGGTCTGGCTCGCGAACTGGTGCGGCACCTGGCGCGGGTACAGCCGGGCCAGCGCCGCGTCGATCGCCGCCCAGCCGGGCGCCTCGGGTCCCTCGGCCATGGTCGTCACGCGCGGCGTTCGAACTCGGCGATGAACTCGCACAGCGCGTCGACGCCGGCCTCGGGGAACGCGTTGTAGATCGAGGCCCGAAACCCGCCGACCAGGCGATGGCCCTTGAGCCCGTCGAAGCCGGCCTTCTGCGCCTCCTTCAAGAACTTCTCGGACAGCGCGTCGCGCTCGGACTCCGGCGCGCCGTTGGCCGTCCACGTCACGTTCATGCGCGAGCGGCTGCCCGGCTGCGCGTGCGGGCGAAACAGCCGGCTGCGGTCGAGCGCCGCGTACAGCTTCCCGGCCTTGCGCTCGTTGACCGCGCCGATCGCCGCGAGCCCGCCCTGGTCGCGCATCCACTCGAGCACGAGCTTGAGCACCAGCACGCCGAAGGTGTTGGGCGTGTTGTAGAGGCTCGGCTCCTTGGCGTGCGTCGCGTAGCGGAGGATCACCGGCACGTGCGCCGCGGTTTTTTTGGAGAGCAGGTCCTTGCGGATGTAGACCAGCGTCACGCCGGACGGGCCGAGGTTCTTCTGCGCGCCGGCGTAGCCGAACGCGGCGCGCTCGAGCGCCATCGGCCGCGAGCCCGCGTGGCTCGAGAAGTCGATGATCAGCGGCACGCCGCCCTGGGCCGCGGGGATCTCGTCGTACTCGGTGCCGAAGATCGTGTTGTTGGTCGTGATGTGCAGGTAGCTCGCGCCCGCGTAGCTCGCCGCGGGCGGGAACGCCGGGATGCGGTCGTAGTTGGTGTCCGACGAGCTCGCGACCACCGTCGTCTCGCCGAGCCCCTGGCTCTCCGCGATCGCCTTCTGCGACCACACGCCGGTGTCGACGTACGCCGCCGGCTTGCCGGCCTCGCGCAGGTTCATCGCCAGCATCGCGAACTGCAGGCTCGCGCCGCCCTGCAGGAACAGCACCTGATGCGTCTCCGGGATGCCGAGCACCTCGTGGCACAGCTTCTCCGCGCCGAACGTGACCGCCTCGTAGGGCTTCGAGCGGTGCGAGATCTCGAGGATCGACATGCCGACGCCGGGGGCGTTCGGCGCGTGACCGTCGGCCCGCAGCTCGCGCACAGCATCGGCCGCGCGCTCGAACACGACCGGGGGGAGGATCGCCGGGCCGGCCGAAAAGTTCCACAGCTTCGGGGTGCTTGCGCTCGCCATGGCCCGGGAAGCTAGCGCAGAGCCGGCCGCGACAACAGCCCCCTCGTGCAGGGCCGCGCCGGCGGGCCTAGCGGGCCGTCACGCAGTGCTTCTCGCCGTCGCCGCAGCGGATCCGCACGTGGAAGTGCACGCGGTGGCCCTCCACGTGGCGGATGAGGCACTTCTTGCCCTGGGTGCTCGACGGCTTCTTGGGCCACTGCAGCCACAGCGCGAGCTGCTCCTGGGTCGCGCCGGCCTCGCGCGCCGCCTTGTACAGCCGCTTCTGCAGCGGGTACTCGAGGAACACGTACTCGACCTCGCCGGTGGCGATGAACGCGTGGATCAGCTTCCAGGTCGCCTTCCAGTCGATGTCGTTGGGGCTGGTGTGGCGCTTGCCCTCCGCGGCGGCGACCAGGGGCATGCGGATGTCGATGTCTCGCCCGCTCTGGTGCGACTTGTGGGGCCGGAACCGGCCGCCGCGAGCGCGGCTGATCCCGCCGATCACGACCTGGCGCTTGAAGCCGGTGTCGTGGCGAAAGCGGGTGACCGCGGCCATCAGCTGCGTGATCGCGTGGGTCGAGCCGTAGCTCTCGTCGGGCTTGCGCTTGGTGTAGAGGTCGGGGCGATCGGGCAGCGCGACGCCGCGGACCAGGCGGCCGCGGCTCGGCTTGCCGATGCTGATGCCGCCCGCCGGGACCCGGATCTGCGCCAGCTTGGCCGCCAGGCCGCCCTTCTCGACGTGCTCCAGCGGCGGCGGCTCGCGCCAGAACACGACCTTCTCCTTGCTGGTCAGCGTCTTGCCGAGCTTGCGGTTCCACGCCTTGAGCTGCTCGAGCGGGACGTCGTTGGCCTTGGCCACGCTCTCGAAGGTGTCGCCCTTCTTGGCGACGTGCTCGTGGCGCTCGCGCGGCGGCGGGGGGTTGACGGCGTGGATGCGCAGCGACTTGCCGCTGCGCAGCGCCGGCTTGTCGCCCTTGAGGTTGTTCCACGCGGCGACGCGCCTGCGCTCGACGCCGTAGCGCTCGGCGATCGCGTCGAGGGTGTCGCCCGGGATGACCATGTGCTGCACCCAGCGCGGCCGGCCGTCGATCGGCGTCGGGTCGGTGACCGGAGGCGGGAGCTCGACGACCGCCGGCTCCGGGCTCACCGGCTGCGCCAGCAGCTCGCGCTCGATCGCCTCCAGCTCGCTCTCCGCGTCGCCGCCGGTGCCCTCCTCGTCCTCGAGGTCGCCCTCGCCCTCCTCGTCCTCGAGCTCGCCGCCGCTCGTCACCCCGGTCGGCCCGTCCGCGTCGCGCGACAGCGGGCGCACCGGCGCGGCGCGGGCCTTCCTGTGCTTGCTCGACTTCTTCTTGCCGCCGGACTTCTTCTTGCCGGCCTTCTTGCTCGCGCCGGCCTTGCTCGCCGCCTCGGCCGCGGGCGCGTAGCCCAGCACCCCCGCCGTCAGCAGCAGCGCCAACCACAGCCCCAGCGCGCCCGGAAGGCGGCTCGGAAGGCGGGTCTGGGGGCGCTGCGGGGGCATGGGGGCGGAGCGTCGGTCAACGTAGCAGACCGTCGCGGACCCGTGTACTGCGCGGCCCCGGGGCCGTATTCCACCGCCCCTGCGCGGGCCGGTGCGCGGGCCTGCGCGCCGATCGCCCGCCGCGACGCGTCGCGGCCGGAATCTCGCGAATTTTCACCTGCAATGGACTTGCAGGTGCACCCGCGTTGCGCGAAGGGAACGCGGTTCAACCGGCAAATTATCGGGTCCGGGTCCGCGCCGGGAGATCTCACGGCGGCGGGGGTCCGGGGGAGCGCGCCTGACCCGCACGCGTCCGCAGGTGCGGGCTCCTTCTTCCTTCTTATTTCTTCTTCTTGGTCTCGACGACCGCGGGTGCGGCGTCCTCGACCCCGAGCGCGCGGAGCACCTCGGGGTAGACCTTGTCGGCGAAGAACTGGCTGCCGGCCATCGTGAAGTGGATGCCGTCGTCCTCGCGCAGGTCCTGGTCCTTGCGCTTGCCGACGGTCGCGGTGGCGAGCAGCACGCCGCTGGCGTCGGTGAGGAAGGGGGTCGTGTCGAGGTAGGTGGCGGCGTCGCCGAGGGCCGCGACGGCCTCGCTCTGGACCTGGCGGATGACGCCGAGCTTCTGTTCGAAGCCGGTGGTCTCGGACTTGGGGAGGCCGAGCCACAGCACCTTGCGCTGGTCGACGCCGATCTCCCTGAGGAAGTCGGAGACGCGGCCCTTGTAGGCGTCGTTCCAGCCGTCGGACTTCCAGGCCACGCGCTTGCCCTTGCCGGACTTCGGGGTGAGGTCCTGGCCGTCGTTGCCGCCCATGATCACCACGACGAGGTCGGGCTTGCTGGCCTCGACCTGCTTCTTGGCCTCGGACTCCCAGTCGTAGAAGTCGGGGCGGGCGAGGCCGGTCGCGCTCTTGGCCTTGCGCGCGCACTCGATGTCCGGGTGGGCGTCGAGCTTCTTCTCGAGCAGCGCGCCGAAGCCGGTCGCCGCGAGGCTGTCGCCGAGGATCAGGACCTTGCGCGGGCCCGCGGGCGGCGGCGGCGTCTCGGGCTCCGGCTCGGGCGTCGGCGCGACCGCGGGCTCGGGCGGCGTCGCGTCGACGGCGGCCACCGGCTCGGGCTCGGGCGTCGCTATGGCCGCGGGCGGCGGCGTCGCCGGGACCGTCGAGGCCGAGGTCGCGGCGGTCTTGTCGGCCGTGCAGGCCGCGCTCACGGCCAGGGTCAGCGTCATCAGGGAGAGACAGGACCAGCGCATGCGGCGATGCCTATAGCCCGGAACCTCGGCTCGAGGAAAGATCCCGGCGAAGTGGACGGGCGGGGCTCGCCGGCTCGCCGGCTCGCCGGTTTCTTGCGAGGTTCGGTGCTGCGGCGACCCCGCGAGGCCGGGCGATCTCCGGCGCCCCGGACCCGACCCGGTCGCGGGCGCGCGGGCGGCATCGGGCGCGCAGATGCGTCGCGCGGCCCGTCAGTCGCGTCCAGTGCCCGTCGGTCGACCGCGCCCCCCCCGCCGCCACGTCCGGGAATGGTCCCGTCAGGAACACGGTAAGCGGTGGGCCCTGGCAAGCTTCTTGAAGCTGTGAAACACTCGTCTGAGTCTGTCTCGGACAGGAGCGAAGGCCATGCGTTCTCCGAACAATGAATCTTCCCTTGTGACTTCCATTTCTCGCTGGCGTACGGCCCGGCGCGTGATCCTCGGCTCGATCGTCCTCGCGGGCGCGATGGCCACGTCCGCGGCTGTCATGTACCGCTTCGGCGGCACGAACTGCCGTGCGACCCAACATCGCGTCGTCGACAACGTTTACAAGTACAGCGGCATCGGTGCGGTGATCCAGGGCCGCGGCGACGCGGTCATCGTCCGCAACGTCATCGCGGGCGCGCCGGCCGACGGCGTCATCCGCGAGGGTGCCCGCCTGATCTCCGTCGACGGCACCTACCCCAACAGCGTCGAGGAGTGGGCCTCCGCGCTCCGCGGCCCGGAGGGCACCAGCGTCACGATCGAGGTCGCCTATCGCTGCAGCGGCCACAAGTTCGTGACCCTCGAGCGCCAGACGATCTCGGTCGCGAAGGACTGAGCCGCCCGCTCCGGCTCCGACCTCCTGCGCATCGAACAGGTGCGACCCTGACTTCTTAAAAAGAGGAGGCAGGGTCGTGGGGCTCCGGCCGTGCTCGGCACGCCGGGGCCTCGTCCATTTCTCAAAAGCGGTCCCTGGCGCATGGCGCCCGCGTGACTGACTTCGCCGCCTCCGCGGCCTCTCAACGTTCTCATGGGGTCCGCGGCACGTAGAGCAGCTGCGGTCCGCGCCACGGCGTGACCATCCCGGCGGCGGACATGTAGCCCGTCATCGGCAGCACCCGCGCTGCGCCCTCCCACGTGCGCGCGAGCCGGTAGCGGCGCTGCAGCGCCGGGCGCAGCCACGCCGGCGCATCGCCGTCGAGATAGATCGCGACGTAGTGGCCGGCCGCGACGGCCTCGACGAGCTCGCGCTGGATCGGGCGCTGCAGCGCCGCCGGGATGTCGTGGAGGCTCATCACGCCGATGTGGCCCGGGCCGCCCGCGAGCACGCTCCACCACGGGCGATGCGGGGCGAGCACGGGTCCCTGTTGCGTCACGAGCTCGGCGCGCAGCGTGCGGGCCCGGGCCCGCAGCGCCTCGTCCGGGAGCGTGCGCGCCGGGTCCTGCCACGCGTAGCTGTCCGCGAGGCCGGCCCAGCCGCGGTCCTGGATCGGCTGGTAGCGCGGCTCGAGCGCCAGCGCGAACACCAGCTGCGCCGCGACCAGCCCGAGCGCCGCCGCCTCGCCGCGACCGACCGGCAGCGCCACCGCGAGGAACGCCGCCGCGAAGCACACCCCCGGCATGAACGCGTTGGGCTCGGCCCACTGCGTGCTGTACCCGAGCGCCGACACCAGCAGCCCGGCCGCCGCCATCAGCCCCCAGTACGCGGCCCCGACGCGCCTGTCCCTTCGGACCTGTCCCTGCGGACCTGCTCCTTCGACCATGTCCCCCGGGACAGCCGCACCGCGCCGCGCCCAAATACCGCGCAGCCGCGCCGCCGCGAGGCCGGCCAGCAGCACGGCCAGGAACGGCGCCGCGTGCACGAACATCCCCCAGGTCTTGCGATACAGCCGCGCGTGGTTGAAGCCGTGGGCCTGGTGGAGCTCGTAGATGTAGCGCCACAGGTGGCCATCGGTGAGCCGCTGGCCGACGAGCACGCCGCCGCCGTCGACCGCGGCGATCGTGCCGGCGTACCAGAGCAGCTCGCGCGGCGCGACCCACAGCGCCGCGAGCCCGCTGGCGAGCACGAACAACGCCGCCGTCTGCTTGGTCCAGAACGCCAGCGCCACCAGCAGCCCGGCCAGCGCGGCGCGTCGCGGTCGGCCGGCGGCGTCGCGCAGCAGCACCAGCCCCCACAGCAGCAGCGCGAGGAACAGGCTGTCGGCGCGGGCGACGTCGTACCAGCGAAACGCGAACACGTAGCCCGCGCACCACAGCCCGACCGCCGCGGCCTGGTGCGCGCGCGGCTTGCCCTCGCGTCCGACCAGCCGCCACAGCCCCGCGCCGACCGCCGCGACCGCGAGCACGCTGACGAGCCGACCGAGCGCGTAGTCGAGCGGGAACACCAGCCCGAGCGCGGCCAGCAGCGCGGGATACAGCGGCGTGTACAGGAAGGGCACGAACTCGGCCGACGGCGCGGGGTAGATCGGCAGGCCCTGCTGCAGCCGCAGCGCCTGATGCAGCGCGCCGCCCTCCATCCACTCGAGCTCGAGCGGGAACCAGATCCTCGCCGCGAAGCACGCCTTCAGTAGCACCACCCACGACGCCGCGAGCCCGAACACCACGCGCCGCGCCCACCGCTGCGCCGCGCTCACGACACGGCCTCGCTCACCCGTGCACCGTCACCGACCGCGGCGCTCACGGGGCCTCCGGCGCGTCGTCGCTAAACGGCCCGACCACCCGCCCCTGCGGTCGCAGGCAGCAGTAATAACCGACCGCCAGCACCCCGTCCGGCTCGCGCGGGTCGGCGACCGGCTCGGGCGTCGCGCAGGCCCAGCGGTAGCCGGGCCCGAGCCCGCGGGTCAGCGCGCTCGCCAGCGACGGCTTGCGCGGCCCGACGTGCCCGACGTGGCAGTACAGGTCCGGGTCGCGCACGCGCAGCTCCGCCAGCGGCGCGGTCAACTGGTGGCCGGGTCGCCCGCGCGCCGACGGTCGCAGGCTCTGGACCCGCCGCGGCCATGCATCGACGAGCCCGTACACGTCGACGACCTGCAGCCCCGACGCGTACGGCAGCGCCCCCGCGGCGCCGACGGAGATCCACGTGTCGGCCGGCACGCGCTCGCGCAGCCACGCGCCGGCCTGCACGCGCTCGCGGGCGAACCGGTCCATCGCCGTGACGCCCTCCCAGCGCCCGGCGATCCACCCGGTCGGCTGCGCCCGGTCCTCGAGCCAGCGCGCGCGCGCCGACAGCCCGAGCAGCCCCGCGAGCCCGAGCGCGAGCAGCCCCGCGACGGGCACGCGCGCGAGCCCCCGCACCCGCCCGCGCAGCCACGCCGCCGCGTCCGCGAGCAGCCACGCGACGAGCACGGCGAGCAGCGCCGTCGCCACCACGAGGAAGCGCCCGTACGCCATGAAGTCCCCGCCGATCCACCACGCGTAGCCGACCGTCCCGGCGATCGGCGCCGCGAGCACGAGGTGCCGCGCCCGCAGCCACGGCAGCAGCGGCACGATCGCCACCAGCCCGACCCCGCGCGCCCACGCCTCCACGTACCAGACCCCGTAGCTCCCGCGCAGCATGCCCCCGAACTGTTTTATGAAAAATGTGTTCGGCAGCCACTCGCCGTAGGTGTGATGGCGCCACAGCAGGTGCAGCACCAGCGGGCCCGCGGCGAGCGTCGCTGCTTGCAATAAAACCCGCCAGCCTGGCCAGCGCTTTCGGCCATGTACGATCAGCCATGTCCCAAAGAACAGGCCGATCGGCAGCAGCGCGTCGGGCCGGGTCAGGCCGGCCAGCGCGGTCAGCAGCCCGGCCGCCCGCCAGCGCCCGCTCGCCGCGCCGCCCATCGCCGCGAGCGCCAGCGCGGCCGCCAGCGCCGTCTCGAGCCCGCCGTGCGCCCAGACCATCAGCTCCGGGCTCGCCGCGAGCAGCAGCGCGGGGATCCACCAGCCCGCCGCGTCGCCCCGCAGCGCCCGCAGCAGCGCGCACGCCAGCGCGAGCACGGCCAGCGCGGCCGCCTGCGTCAGCCACGGCGCCAGCGCCTCGGGGGCCGCGCCGAGCCGGTCGCCGAGCGCCAGCAGCAGCACCCACAAAAAATTCGTATAACCCTCGACGAGCTCGCGCGGCGCGTCGAGGTTGAACGCGAGGGTGCCGTGCTCGGCGAGGTTCCTGGCGTAGCGAAACGAGATGTACGCGTCGTCGCAGAGGAAGGTCCACGCCCGCGCGTGCACGGCGGCCAGCGCGGCGATCGCCGCGGCCGTCGCGACCGGCACGCTCCACTGTCGGGCCCGCATCAGCCTCGCATGGCCCGGCGCAGGCCCTCGGGGTCGGGCGCGACGGCCATGGCCGCCTCGACGCTGACCCGGCCGGCGCGCAGCAGGGCGCCGAGCGACTGCTCGAGCGAGACCATGCCCTCGTTGCGTCCGGTCTGGATCTGGTTGGCGATCTGGTGCGCGCGGCCCTCGCGGATCTGGCTGGCCACGGCGGTCGTCACGATCATCTTTTCGAAGGCCGGCACGCGCCCGAGCTGCAGCGTCGGCAGCAGCACCTGGGTGACGATCGCCCGCAGCGCGCCCGCGAGCTGCATGCGGACCTGCGGCTGCTTGTGGCCGGGGAACACGTCGATGA
>Ga0075163_10011736_pt1 | contig 11404 bp, 10 predicted proteins | sample JI1023141ADNA_FD_71478 | JGI IMG/M metagenome (GOLD analysis project Ga0075163, IMG submission 71478) | Wastewater effluent complex algal communities from Wisconsin, to seasonally profile nutrient transformation and Carbon sequestration -... | ecosystem: Engineered > WWTP > Effluent > Algae... | reverse complement strand
ACAACAACTTCATGGGTATGCGTATCTTCTAATAACCAAATATAGTTTTTTAAGGTATTTTTTACGTCAATTGCATGAATTTTATAATGCATAGCCGAATCCTAAATCTCTGTTTTATGAGGTTATTGCTGGGCGGAATATTTGAATCATCCGAATGTAATCAGTTTAAGTGTAAATCTATAAGAGTGCAAAAGTTACTATAGGAAGCTGTATTGAAGACTGACTTTTTAGGATAAATTATGATTGCTTGGAACACTGTCATTTTTTAGGTTGACAAGCCGTGTTTTTTAAATAAAGATGATGTAAAGTTTTGATAAATTAATGATTTATATTCATCTTTGTTGATATGCAGGATATTTAATTAAAGCTAAATAATTTAAGAATTAGATTTAACAATATTTAACGAAGTAAAAAATCTAAAGATGAATTAAAATAAATCATAAGAATAAAGAGAGAGCATTATGACTGATTTGGTCGATCATGAAATTGTCATTATCTTCAAAAAATACTTACATCCGTTGTCTGCCAAACTCACAGAAATGTTGAATGAGCATTTTAGTCATCAAACGGAACGTCGTGGTTGTGGATATACTCAAGCGACACGTGTGATTGCCGAATTTGTTTCGCAACCTCGAGATATGATGGGTTTTCAAGATTTTCGTATTTTTGAAGATTATGAAATTAAAGGTTTAAAAAATATTTTGAATCAAAGCTCTTCGTATGGTTTGCTAGTGGAAACTTGGCGCAATTTAGATATTGACCCACATGTGCAACAATATCTAAAAGCTTCCCATTCACAAGATTCGTTTACTCAAAATTTGCAGCAAGAGGTTGATTTCCAAGCTAAGCTTCGCACCATTCATCAGTATGCAGAGCTTGAAGAAAGCGTATTAATCTGTCAATTACTTGCAGATATTCTTCTTCCGCAAACAGTACATACAATAGAAATGATCGAGTGTGATTCCTTAGAGGAAAAACCTAAAGTTGGCTCATGTCCGATGGCAGAAAAGTTTTTCTTGCGAATTGCCCATCACCGTTTATTGAGACAGGGTGAAATTAACATTTTTGTCGATGATAAAGGGTTACCCATCATGATGGAGAAACTGAATATGGGAGATAATCATTCCTGTATCAGTCTAGTTCCGTTGATGATGAATGGGGTGCGCTTACCTGCAGGCAGCCTTTTTTCTGCAAGTTATGACATTGATGTGCTAGAAAAGCAGCCCAATAAACAATATAAAGGATATGTGATCCCAATTGCTCAAATGAATGGTTTTTGGTTCTTACGGCTTACGACATTGGCTGTTTCTCCAAAAAATCGTGCACGTGCGTTTGGTTATCATTTTAAACAGCAGGTTGATAATGGTTTATTTCGACCCGATACGACTGAGTTGAGCCAACTGATCGAGATTGCACGAGATCAATTATATGTAGGACATCCATGCTAAAAGCTTGTTACGCTCCACGCTATTTTGCACGAACGCATACCAATAGTATGGAAAAACTGACCGCCGTTGCGGATGTGCTACGCACGGATCAAATGGTTGAATTGATTGATCCTGGTTTAATTGATATTGAAATTTTAAAAAAACTACATAATCCGCAATATGTGGAAGCTTTCTTATCCGGAGAAACTGCATATGCAACTATTCAGGGTTTTAAACCTTGGAATGAACAATTACGTGATGCAATCTTATCAGTGCAAGCCGGGCAATTATTGGGGGCTGAAATTGCATTGAAAGAGGGGATTGCCGCAAATATTGCACAAGGTTTTCATCATGCCAGTTATGAATCTGGCGCAGCGTATTGTACTTTTAATGGCTTAGCTTTGGTTGCTAAACAATATCCTGAAAAGCGTATTTTTATTTTAGATTGTGATCAACATGGTGGTGATGGCACAGCGATCTTTAGCAATCGTATGACCAATCTAATTAATTTTAGTATTTTTGGAATCCGTTTTGGTTGCAAGGCTGGTGAACGGAGTTTGACTCGTTATATTCATCCCAAACAGGGAGATTTTGAACAATATCGCGAAGCGATTTTAGAAAGTTTTCAATATGCTTCCCGTTGGGATGCTGATTTAATCATTTATCAGGCAGGGATGGATTGTCATCAACATGATAAATACGGTTCGAAATGGTTTACCACAGAATTGTTGTTTGAGCGTGATCGTTTAGTTTTTGAGATGGCAAAAAAAATGAAAATTCCATTACTGTTTGTATTGGCGGGTGGATATCAAGAACTCGATGATTTAGTGCCTTTGCACGTCAATACATTCAAAGCTGCAAATGAAATTTACTTTCCTTAAAAATAGAAAGAAACAAAAAAGCCCTCAAAAATGAGAGCTTCTTGTTATGCTGTGATTAGCGTAATTTCGCCAACCAATCACCAAATGACTGAACCAGTTGAACCAAAACTAGTAATACAATCACGGTTAAAATAACGACACTGGTATCAAAGCGTTGATAGCCATAAGAAATGGCTAAATCACCGATGCCACCTGCACCGACCGCACCTGCCATTGCTGTTGCACCAATTAAGGAAATCGTCCCTGTGGTCAGATTCAAAATTAATGAGCTACGTGCTTCGGGAATAATAAACTTGAAGATAATCTGCCAAGGCGAGGCACCCATAGCTTGAGCGGATTCAATAATACCTTCATTCACTTCAAGTAATGAGGTTTCAATTAAACGCCCTAGATATGGACCTACATAAATTGTGAGAGGGACAATTGCAGCCCACGTCCCAATAGATGTACCAACGAGCATTTTAGTCAGGGGAATAACGGCAATTAATAAAATGATAAAGGGTAAAGAGCGCAGGGCATTGACAATCGGGTTGAGGAAGTAATAAATCACTCTGTTCTGTAAAATACCGCCAGTACGAGTGACAACTAAAGTTACCCCTTGAATCAATCCCCAAATACAGCCAAAAAGTAATGAGAAGAAAACCATTTGGAAGGTTTCTTGTAGGGCTGTGACGAACTGATCAATTGAAAGGGAACTTTGCCAGAATGGTGCAGAAGCTTCAGTCAACCATTGTACAATTAAATCTCTCATTGACTGACTCCAGACTGCTCAACTTTAACGCCCTGAAGCTCTAAGAATTGGATTGCTTCTTGGATAATGAGGGGATCACCTAAGAGTTGAATAAACATCTGTCCAATCACGGTACCATTGATTTCAGTCATGTTGGCAAATAGGATATTTAAGCTCAAATCAAACTGTTTAATTACAGCTTGAATCACGGTTTCTTGCGCGGATGTCCCCAAGAACTGCAAATTATAAATACTATTATGATGTTTATGCTCAAGATTATTGAGGATATTGATCGGTAACTGTTGTTGTAAAACAGTTTGAATGAAGGTCTTAGTCGTTGAGTGTTGCGGTTGGCTGAAAATACTGAGGGTAGGACCTGTCTCAATGACATGACCTGCCTCCATCACTGCAACATAATCACAAACAGATTCAATTACGTCCATTTCATGCGTGACCATCACAATGGTGATATTTTGTTCTTTATTAATCTTTTTTAACAGTGCTAAAACTGATTGAGTTGTTTGTGGATCAAGTGCAGAGGTCGCTTCATCACAAAGTAAAATTTTAGGATGATTGGCAAGCGCACGTGCGATACCCACGCGTTGCTTTTGTCCGCCTGAAAGTTCATCGGGGTAGGCATCTTTCTTATGTTTGAGATCGATGAACTCTAATAGCTCCGCTAGACGCTTTTCGCGCTCAGCTTTGCTATGTCCCAATAATTTGAGCGGCATTTCAATATTTTCAGCTACTGTTTTAGTTTGCAGTAAATTGAAGTGCTGAAAGATCATGCCTATATTTGCACGTTCTTGACGAAGCGTACGTGCATCCATTGCAGTAAAGTCTTTCTGATTGATAATCACTTGTCCCTGAGTCGGGCGTTCAAGCAAATTAATCAAACGGATCAACGTACTTTTACCTGCACCACTATAACCAATAATGCCAAAGATACTACCTTCTGGAATCTCTAAATTAATTTCATCCAGTGCGTTGATCGTTTGACCTTTTAGTTGGTAGTGTTTCGAAATGTTTTTAAATTGGATCATGTTCGTCAATACTAAGCAAAAAAGAAAAAAACAGGCAAAGTCACTTTGCCTGTTTCATTGAAAATATTATATTACGATTTTGCTTCTGTGAGATAGCTTGTCGGTTTGTTTACATCAACTTTGGTGCCTGCAAAGTGTTCTTGCACATATTTTTTCACTGCTTCTGTATGGTAAAGTGCACCAACTTTTTGTAGTACAGCATCGTTTTTACGTGATTCAGCCACAGCTAAAACGTTGACATTCAATTTAGTGCTTTGATCAATTGGCTCGTAATAGATTGCATCTTTAAGAACGTTCAAACCACCTTCCAACGCCAATGTATTACCTAATAAGATCGCATCAACTTCGTCTTTTACACGAACTGCTGTTGCCATCTGAATTGGTTTAATGACAATTGCTTTTGCATTTTCAGTAATGTCAGCAGGTGTGCCTTTTACTGGATCAAAGCCTGCTTTTAATTTGATTAAACCAGCGCTTTGTAAAAGTAACAAGGCACGTGATTCATTTGCACCGTCATTTGGGATTGCAATTGTTGCACCTTGAGCAAATTCTTCAACCTTTTTGACTTTGCTTGAGTAAATGCCCATTGGTTCCAAATAAGTCGTTGAAACAGGTGCAATCTTGTCTTTATTTGCGGCATTAAAGGCAACAAGATAAGCGTAAGATTGGAAAGCGTTAATATCCACTTCTTTATTGGCAACGGCAGTATTCATTGCAACATAGTCAGTAAAGTTTTTGACTTCAAGTTTAATACCTGCGGCTTTGGTTTCAGGCAATGTCGCAATATAACGCCAAATATCAGCATCTGAACCAGTAGATGCCATAACAACAGTTTGTAATCCACCAGCATTCGCTTTTTGCTCAGTAGATGTGGTATCAGGTTGTTTACTGCACGCTGCAAGTAATAACACAGATACACTTAAAAAAAGGCTAATCAGCTTTTTCATGTATAAATCCTAGTCGGAACAATGCGAGAAAATCTTCACTTTTCTAGCATTCGGAATCGCAATGGTTTTGTATGTTGTAAATTGGCATCATCATTCAAAATAAATAGAGAACTATTCCGAAATTTGAATCTAAGAAGTTGTTACAACATATGGAAAATAGATGAATGTTCATGTTCTAGTCTGATACGTACAGGCTTAGAAAAAGAATAGTTCAAATTGTCTTCGTACTAAATATGGAATTAGATGAAATTTTTAAGTTTTCTATTAATATTCTAAATGTTTGAAAATGATCAAAAAGAATATTAATTAAACATAAGAAGTCATCTATTAATTTACCAATCATAACAATAATTTAGACTTTTTTATAGAGGGTGTACTAGATGCTCTAAGGCATAACAGCATGATTATTTAAGAAAAATTATGTGCTAAGTAAATATAAATGAATGATAGTTTTATGGATTTTTCTGAATATGAATTTGAATGGTTTATTTCATAATCAATATATATTTTTCTGAATTTGTTATTTTAATAATGAATATAGATATCTATCTTATGCACTTTAGTGAATAAAGAAGCCTTCCGAAGAAGGCTTCTTTTTATCGTGATAAGGCTTATTCAGCTTGTTCACGTGCAATCGCACGGTAACCAATATCGCTACGATATTGCATACCTGTAAATGTCACTTGACCACATACTTCTAAAGCATTGATTTGTGCTTCAAGTACAGTATCACCAAGTGCTGTTACACAAAGAACACGACCGCCAGCAGTCACGATATGACCATCTTCAGTGGTTGCTGTACCTGCGTGGAAAATTTTGGTGTCTTCAGGCGATTGTCCGATGCCAGAAATTACATCGCCTTTGCGTACTGTATCTGGATAGCCTTCAGCAGCGAGAACGATACCAATTGATTTACGCTCATCCCATTCAGCTTCGCTTGGTAAATTACCAGCAATACCCGCTTCAACCAAATCAACCAAAGATGATTTTAAACGCATCATAATCGGTTGTGTTTCTGGATCACCGAAACGACAGTTGAATTCAATAACACGTGGTTGACCTTGTTCATCAATCATTAAACCAGCATATAAGAAACCTGTGTAGACATGACCATCTGCTGCCATACCATCAACAGTCGGGCGCATGACTTCATTCATGACACGCTCAAATACTTCTGCTGTAACAACTGGAGCAGGAGAGTAAGCGCCCATACCACCTGTGTTTGGACCTTGGTCACCTTCAAAAATACGTTTATGGTCTTGTGAGGTCGCCATTGGTAAGATGTTGTTGCCGTCGATCATGCAAATGAAGCTTGCTTCTTCACCAGCAAGGAACTGTTCAACCACAACACGTGAACCTGCATCGCCGAACTTGTTACCTGCAAGCATATCGTCAATTGCAGCAAAAGCTTCTTCGTTGGTCATTGCAACGATCACACCTTTACCTGCAGCTAAACCATCCGCTTTAATCACGATTGGTGCACCATGCTGTTGAATATAAGCTTTCGCAGCGTCAACTTCAGTAAATACATCATAAAATGCTGTTGGAATGTTATGACGTTTTAAGAAGTGTTTAGCAAATGCTTTAGAACCTTCAAGCTGTGCAGCGTACTGAGTCGGTCCCCAGATTTTTAAACCTGCTTCACGTGCAGCATTAACTACACCATTGACTAATGGTGCTTCAGGGCCAACGATCACCAATGCCACATCATTTGCTTTTGCAAATTCAATGATGGCTGGATTGTCTAAAATATCGAGGTCAATGTTCTCACATTTGTCTTCAGTTGCTGTGCCCGCATTACCTGGTGCAACAAAAACTTGCGTTACTTTTGTATCTTGTGCGATTTTCCATGCAAGTGCATGTTCACGGCCACCGCTACCCAAAACTAAAATATTCATTATTAAGTTATTTCCTTTTTCCGTATTTAAGAATATACCTGTTCAGAATAAAAAAGTCCCCTTTGAATCTCCCTCAAACCCCTCTTTGAGAAAGAGGGGAACATGCTTTTTTAGTTTAGATAAAAAGTAAGTCCCCCTTTTATAAAGGGGGATTTAGGGGGATTTGTGCTAGAGACTCAAATTATTTAGTGACGGAAGTGACGCATACCTGTGAACACCATTGCGATACCTGCTTCATCAGCGGCTGCAATTGTTTCTTCATCACGCATAGAACCACCCGGTTGGATAATACATTTAATGCCAGCTTTTGCAGCATTATCAATACCATCACGGAATGGGAAGAATGCATCAGATGCCATTACTGCACCTTCAACCACTAAACCAGCATGCTCAGCTTTGATCGCAGCAATACGAGCAGAGTTCACACGGCTCATTTGACCTGCGCCAACACCAATGGTTTGACGATTTTTAGCATAAACAATCGCATTTGATTTCACATATTTTGCTACTTTCCAAGCAAAGATAAGATCATCAATTTCTTGTTCAGTTGGTGCACGTTTAGTTACAACTTTAAGGTCATCTTTAGTGATCATACCCAAGTCTTGGTCTTGAACCAATAAACCGCCATTCACACGTTTGTAGTCAAGTTGCGCAGCACGAGCATCAATCGCAGGAAGTTCACCACATACTAACACGCGTACATTCTTCTTCGCGCCTGTGACTTCAAGTACGCCATCAGCAATACTTGGTGCGATAATGACTTCAACAAATTGGCGATCTACAATTGCTTGTGCAGTTGCAACATCTAACTCACGGTTAAATGCAATGATGCCACCAAATGCAGATTCAGGATCAGTTGTATAAGCAAGATCATAAGCTGCTTGAATACCGTCTAATGAAACCGCAACGCCACATGGATTTGCATGTTTAACGATGACGCAAGCAGGTTTTGCAAATGATTTAACACATTCAAGTGCTGCGTCTGTGTCGGCAATATTGTTATAAGATAATTCTTTACCTTGTAACTGTTTTGCAGTTGAAACAGAAGCTTCTTTTGCATTTTCTTCAACATAGAAAGCAGCATTTTGGTGAGGGTTTTCACCATAACGTAAATCTTGAGCTTTATTGAGTTGGGTGTTGAAAGTACGAGCGAATAAGTCTGCTTCACCTTCAGCTTTTCCAACACGCGCACCTAAGTAAGATGCAATCATGCCATCGTATTGTGCTGTGTGTTCAAATGCTTTCACTGCTAAGTCGAAACGAGTTTCGTAAGAAAGCGCACCATTCTCTTTTAATTCAGCAACGACTAAATCATAGTCAGAAGCATTCACAATAATACCAACTGAAGCATGGTTTTTTGCTGCCGCACGAACCATTGTTGGTCCGCCGATGTCAATGTTCTCGATTGCATCAGCAAGTGAGCAGTTTGGTTTAGCAACTGTTGCAGCAAATGGATAAAGATTGACCACAACTAAATCAATTGCATCGATGTTGTGTTCTTGCATTACAGCTTCGTCTAGACCACGACGTGCCAAGATACCACCATGAATTTTTGGATGTAGTGTCTTAACACGACCATCCATCATTTCAGGAAAACCTGTATGTTCAGAAACTTCTACTACAGCGATATTGTTGTCTTTAAGCAACTTATATGTACCGCCCGTAGATAAAATTTCTACACCTAGCGCTGCAAGGTTTTGAGCAAATTCAACGATTCCAGTTTTGTCGGAAACAGAGATTAAAGCACGTTTGATAGTCATGATTTTGGTCAACAGTTTGAAGTTTACAGATTAAAACTAAGGCAAAAAAAATGCCCACGAGAACGTGAGCATTTTATCAATTATTCACTCATTAAACCGTGAGCTTTTAACTTTTTACGTAAAGTTCCACGGTTAAGGCCTAAAATCTCAGCAGCGCGTGTTTGATTGCCACGAGTATATTCTAAGACCACAGATAAAAGAGGTTTCTCCATTTCTGCTAGAACCATGTCATAAACTTGAGATGGTTGCTCACCTTGCAATTGTGCAAAATAATGACGAACTGCGCGATCTACATGGATGCGAAGAGCGACATCAGATTGAGCCGTAAAAATAGGAGATTTGCTATTCATGCGTGTTAATCCGAAAAATCAAAATATCACTTGGATAAAGTGATATGTAAATGTGGTCTGAATTACTGAGTTCTGTTTTAGATCCTAAAACAGTGATCTCTAAAACAAAGGAACTATTAGCTTGCCACAAATCCTCGAATTGTGTAAAAAATAAGCGTAACAATAGTTAAATATTTGTTACTGCCTAGTTTCAAAAACAAAAAAACCAACAATGCGCTTGTGTGTTAGAAGCACAGTTCGTTTAACGATTTTATTGTCTATAAATAACGAGGAGTATGTGGGTTAAGCATTCGTGGCGCGTATCATACCACTGTCTGCGAAAAAGTGAGCAAATTAACTGCACTTTTTTTAATTTTTTTGTCATTTTTTTATGCTTTTAGGGTTGTACAATTTCTAAACTATAATCATCGAAGCTATTTTTGCTTTTTGGTACTGTAAATTCAAATCGAAAAGGGCTGTTGCTTGGAATACGTTGAATGGTTTTCAAACTATCTACAAGGTAGTCTTGCGGTTTTAGGGTGATGTCGGTAATCGTTTCTCCATTTTCTTTTAAAACAACTTTGATAGAAGGGATAACAAGACTGCCTTGATCATGATTAATTAATACGCCTGAAAAGCTTGTTTCATCTTTGCTAACACGCTTCACTTTAACTTGTTCAAAACTTAGATACTTATATTGTTCATTTTTTATTTTGCAAGTCACTATACTGCAAGTGTAGTTAAAAATGCGGTTTAAAGCAGGGCTTTCATGCATTAGTTTGGGATTGAACCATAAGATCTGAAACGCAAATACGAGAATTAATGCAATATTGCCGACGCCCCAAAGCGTATAGTAAAGCCAACCATGTTGTTTGTGGCTCTGTTCATGGTCAATCAACAAACTGTCTTCTGATAGATTCAAATTAGGCAATGCCGTAACGGGTTCAGTACTGAAATAATTTAAATTATTTAAATATGTCAGTAAATCAATATTTGAGTTTTCAATTTTTTGGTCAAAAATACTTAAAATTTGCATTTGCTTTTCAGCAAAGGAACTATCGGGTTGAATGGATGAAAATAATGAACGATTGGTTGGCGCTAGAGTCGTATCATCCGTTTCTGACTCTAATAGATTGGTTAATGCATTAAAATTAATAATACATTTAGGGCAACAAACCATGCCCTGTGCAACGCTAAGTTGTGAAAGGGTTACTTTATACACGGTTGAGCATTTAGGGCAGCGGGTTTGTTTTTCACTCATAAGGAACAATATTCTCAAATTGTTGTTTTGCGTTTTCCTGAGATGCGACACCAGTTTTCTTCACGTTTTTCGATTTCTAATATATCAAAAAACTCAGAATAAACACCAGAAACATCAGCAACTTGCTCTTCAATTACACCAGCAAGTGCAAACTCACCCTCATTTTTCAATAAAGTTGAGAATTCAGGCGCAAGCGCCATTAGTGGAGCTGCTAAAATATTTGCAACAAGTACGTCTGCTTGTTGATTGAATGCTTGATTGAACTCTTCTGGTAATCCTACATAAAGACGATCAAGTACACCATTTAATTCTGCATTTTGTTTGGTCGCCAATACAGCTTGTGGGTCAATATCAGTTGCATAGACTTTTTTAGCACCAAGCAGTAAAGCTGCAACGCCTAAGATGCCTGAACCACAGCCGTAGTCAATGACGATTTTATCTTTAACGTCAGTTTTGCCTAACCATTGTAAGCATAGGAACGTACTTGCGTGATTTCCCGTACCAAAAGCAAGACCTGGATCAAGTTTAATATTAGTTGCATCTGCTTCGGGTGGTTCCAACCATTCAGGTACAATCCAGTATTTCTCACCAATTTGGATGGGTTCATAATAATCCATCCAAGCACGTTCCCATACTTGATTCTCTAAATATTCATGATGCATAGGAACATCAGGAAGTTGTACTTTTAGAAAAGCTTCTAAAGTATCAACATCAATGGGATCATCTTCTTCTTGTTGGTAGATTCCTGTAACAATAACTTTATTCCAAAGTGGCGTTTCACCCGGTAATGGTTCAAGTAAAGCCTGATCTTCTGCATCATCCAAAGTAACACTCACCGCGCCTAGAGAGAGAAGGAGTGTTTCAGTAAGCTCAACTTGATCTTGATCGACGGTAATATGAATTTGTAGCCAGTTCACAGGAAAACCTAAGTAAATGTATTTGGGGTTATTGTAATAGATTCAGCTTGTCTAAAGGGATTATAAAATAGGCAGATTACAATTTTAAGATATTTTTTCTCTGTACACGACAAATTTCACAGAACCCTTATCCTATCAGGGTTCTGCCTTCTTAAAATTGCCAAAATTTCCTTAAACTCTTCTTTTTTCCCAAAACCAATTAAACGCTGAA
>Ga0075163_10011735_pt1 | contig 11404 bp, 11 predicted proteins | sample JI1023141ADNA_FD_71478 | JGI IMG/M metagenome (GOLD analysis project Ga0075163, IMG submission 71478) | Wastewater effluent complex algal communities from Wisconsin, to seasonally profile nutrient transformation and Carbon sequestration -... | ecosystem: Engineered > WWTP > Effluent > Algae... | reverse complement strand
ATCGCCGAATCCGAGCCGCGGATCTCTTCGCCTACAAGGCCGCGCGCGATGCCACCAGGAAGAAGGCGCTCGAGGAGCTTGCTGCCCTCGACGCCGATCTGCTCTGAAAGGCCGCCAAATGACCAGAAGCGACAGGTTCGCTGCCCTCGTCGATGCCTGCGTTCTGGCTGGCGTGCTGAAGCGCGACTTCATCCTCAGCTTGGCGGAGGCTGGCCTCTTCCGCCTACACTGGAGCGCGACCATTCTCGATGAGACCGAACGAGCAATCCTCAAGATCACGGACGGAAAAGCGGACACCCCCAAGCAGCGGAAGGCCATGGAAGAAGCCTTTCCCGATGCTATGGTCAAGTATGCCCCAGATGTTGCTGGAATGATCGCCTTGCCTGATCCCAAAGACATTCATGTCCTTGCCGCCGAGATCGCAATCAAGGCGGACGTGATCGTTACCGACAACCTCAAGGACTTTCCCGCCAAAGTGCTTGCTTCCTTCGGCCTCGAGGCGAAGTCATCGGACGACTTCATCGCGGACTGTCTCGATCTTGGCCGCGAAGAGGCCTTCGCGGCGATCGGCGTTATGCGGTCCAGGTTCAAAAGGCCAGAAATAACGGCACAAGTATTGGTAGATAAGGCCGAAAAGCGAGAGCTAAAGCACACAGCGGTCATACTGCGCAAGAATATCCACCTGATTTGATAATCGAATACGACCGCCGAGTGCGGCGCGGTGATGCTCGGACCTATGGTCCAATCTCAACAAGCTGTTTCCACGGCAGCGGCCCCGCCCCGCGCTGAAACACCAGAGCCATCCGGGGCAGGTGCCCGAGTTCCTGTCGGTTGTGCCGCCAGGTCACCTCGTTGAGGTAGCGGCCGAGATGCTTCTGGCTGATCCAGTGCCAGACCCCCATCACCGCCCGCCGCAGGTTGGCATGGATCGCCTCGGCCGTGTTCGTGTGCGCGTCGATGCCGAGGCCGGCGGGATCGCGGACGACATATTGTCAGGCAGAGCGCCTGCGTCCGCTGGAGGTGACCCCTCGGCCATCTCGTAGGTAAGGAAGAGCGCCTGCGCCCTGTCGCTCCGCCGGGAGCCGTCGATAGCGAAGTGGTCCTGGGCCCGCTCGCCACGCTCGAGCCGCGTGAAGGAAGGATCGGCGGTGCCGAACAGATCCCGCTGGAGACCGTGGTGGGCGCCGCCGCTGAGGACCGCCATTACCTTCGCGCGCGACCCGACCGCCCGCTGGAGACGCTCGGCGTAGTATTGGAGCACGCCGCGGCGTTCCGAGAGGAAGATGACCTGGTGGTGGCGGTCGAGGATCTCGACCATCCGGGCGACGCGGCCGTCCTCGATCGCGAGCAGGTCCCTGTCGCCAAGTAGCGCCTCGATCCGGTCGCAGATCGGTGTCGCCGGCGGAGCCGCCGGGACGATGCCGGGCAGAAGCATCTGCTCGTGGGTGATCCCTGCCGCGCCGGCCGTCTGGGACCGGCGCGATGACACCCGGGCCTCGGCTTCGCGCAGCCGTTGGGAAAAGGACCGGCCGTCATCTGCATGCAGGGCGTCGGGATCGCCCTCGTTGGCCTTTCCCTTCCCCCAGGGGTGATGCCAGCTCCAGTGCGCGAACTGCGGCGACGCCCGCAGCAGCGCCAGGAGGTTGCGGATGGTGATGCGCTCGATATCATGGGCGGAGCGATGCGCGGTGCCGAGGCGGGAGAGCTCCGCTGACGAGAGAATGCGCCCTCCGCTGATCCTGCCGACCTGCTCGACGATCTCGGCGATGATCTCCCGTTGCCGCTTGCGGAGCTTCGGGGTCTCGCGGAAGGCGCTGACCAGGGGATAGCGGTGATCGCCCGGCGTGCCGCTCTCCCCGATGCACGCGCGGTTCCGGCGGCAGACGATCGGGGCGAGGACGTTGGCGAGGTCGGCCTGCGCCTGGGGGCTGATGACGAGGCCGTCGGAGTTCCCGTTCTGGCCGCCTGTCTTTCTGTCTTTCCGCCAGGGGTCGGAACCGGCGGGGATGCCGGGCAGCTGCCCGGTAACGCCGATCTCCAGATCGTCGAATGCGGCGCTCCGGCCCCGCTCGTTGTGGATCACGGCGTTCATCTTCCCGGTGAAAACCGGCGACATGAAGAGCGACGCGCGGCGCTCGTGGAAAGCGAGAAGTGAGTCGAGCCCGTGGTTGCCGAGGAGCGTCGCAGACAGACAGGCCGACCAGATGGCCGGGCTTTCCTCGAAGGTCTCGGATCGCCGCGAGGCCCCGAGAAAGCGCGAACTCATCCGATGGCATTCGTCGATCACCACCGCGGCGGACTGCTCGAAGCGGCGCTCGAGGTCGCGCATCTCGTCGGAGTTGGTCGCCGCCTTCTTCGAGAAGGTGCTGAGCGGGACGATGGCGAGGTCGGCCGGACGTCGGCTCTCCCAGTTGGGCTGGACCCGGGAGGGAACGACCGCGAAGCTCCCGCTGCGGCGGACATTCTGTTCGCCGACGTGGTCGCCCGGCTCCGGCGGCGGGGCATGCACGACATGGCGGTGCATCTCGGCGAGAGTGGCGCCGAGGTGCTTGCCGATGTCGGTCTTGCCGGCGCCGGTCGGCGCTTCGATGAAGGTGAAGCCGTGCTCGTAGACGGTGGCGGCCGCCTCGTAGACGAGCTCGGACTGGAAGGGGAGCGGCGGCCGGGCGGTGTTCCGATGATCGCCGTCGATCCGCCAGGGAGGGAAGCCGCACATCTCGTCGATCACCCGGGCCGCCGCCTGTTGCGGCGTGACCACGCGCAGCAACCCCTCCAGGATCGCCAGCGCTTCCGACGACCAGTCGACGCCGCACCGCCAGACCCGTTCGGCAAGATCGCGGCGCGCGACTACATCGGCATCGCCGCGGACCTGAAGGCGGCGCTCGCCTACTACTCGGCCGAAGACCAGTCGAAGACCGCGATCGACACGCGGGCGGCCGTGGGCGCGCTGATGACGTCGCTGCAGGTTCTGCGCGACATGTTCCACGGCCTCGACTACCAGGCGGCGCTCGCCGGCACGCCAGCCGACCGGCTGGCCGTCCTGCCGAAGGCAATGAGCCTTATCCTCGACCTGGAGGGCGAGGGCGACGACCCGGAAGCCAAGAGGCAGGCAGGCCGGAAGCGTTTCCTCGACGCCGTGGCGGAGCTCACCAGCGCCTTCAAGCTGGCGGCTGGAACGCCGGAGGCTGACGCGGTGAAGGTGGAGGTCGGCTTCTTCGTCGCCGTCCAGACCGCCATCGCCAAGCTCGACGACGGCGCCTCGCCGGCGCGCAAGAGCGCCGCGGCCGACTTCGCCATTGGCCAGCTCGTCAACGAGGCCATCACCTCCACCGAGGTGATCGACGTGCTCTCGGCTTGCGGGCTCGATCGCCCCGACATCGGCGTCCTCTCCGATGAGTTCCTCGCCCAGGTCCGAACTCTCGACCAGAAGAACGTCGCGGTCGAGGCGCTGCGCCGGCTGCTGAACGACGAGATCGCCTCGCGGACCCGGACGAACGTCGTCAAGAACGAGGAATTCTCCGAGCGCCTGCGCCAGGCGATCATCCGCTACCACAATGGCGGCATCGACGCGCTCCAGGTCATCCAGGAGCTGATCAACCTGGCCAAGGCGCTCCGTGACCAGCCCGACGACGGCCTCTCCGACGAGGAGAAGGCGTTCTACGACGCCCTGGCGGCGAACGAGAGCGCGGCCGACGTCATGGGCAACGCCCAGCTCCTCCTCATCGCGGCCGAGCTCGTGAAGGTGGTCCGCGATAACGCCACGGTGGACTGGTGGCGCCTCGACAATCCGCGGAAGCTGATGCGCGTGGCGGTGAAGCGCCTTCTCCGGAAATACGGCTTCCCGCCGGATCTCGAGGCGGATGCCGTCAAGCGTGTCGTCCAACAGGCCGAGGTTCTTGCCCAGGAGATGACTCGGCGCGCAGCCTGATCCACATCGGCGGGTCTGGCTGCGCCGAAAAGCACGGCCAGCGCCCCGATCCGATATCGGCGGATCAGGCCTACTCCCTGTACCCTGGCGGCGTCATGGGTGCCGGTCGTAGCGCAGCCCCGCAGCGGTGATGAAGGCATGATTCCTGAGGCGCGCGTCACCCAACAGATCCGCCCACTCGATAATCTCGATCACGCCCCGGAATTTCCCACTGAGTTCCTGGATCCGTCCGCGCCCGTTCGCGGTTGTCCGCCAGCCGTTCGTGTGCGTCTCGAGCTTTCCGACGATATCAGCGATCACATAGCAATAGAAAATGCAGTCATCCGCCACACGGACCCGGCCCCGGCGGAAATCCTCGATCTCACCGTTCTTGAGCCGCGTGATGTATTCGCTGATCTGATTCATCGGTGAATAGCGCTCGTCGTAGTCGCGGCGTCCTGGATGCTTGAACTCCACGAGCATGATGCGCTTGAGAGGGTCTTCGCCTTCCGCCCCGAGGCCGTGGAGCCGGTCGTAGATCAGCAGATCGGGACGGCGCGTGCTGTCCTCGCCCTCCACCAGCTGGCTGAAGGGCACGTCGGATGCGAAATACTTCGTGAAGGTCAGGCGCTCGTCGATGATCCAAAGATCATGGTCCGATTGCTCGACGCGCTTCGGATCGTCGCCGCGAAGCTTCATCGGGCAGATGAACTGGTGAAGCGTGCTCTCGAGATGAAAATCGTGGGTACCGTCAGCGCGTTCGCGGATGCGCCGGATCAGGACTTCCATCACGTCCAGAACTGTTTTGCGGCGCAGGACGTATTCAGTCAGCTGGCGCTGCTCCTCGGCGCGGATTTCATCTGCGGCCTTGCGTACCGTTTCCGCGAACTCAAGCGGTATCTCACCCTCTCCCTGAAGCTGCGTCACGATGTTCTGAATCGTCTCGTTCCGCTCCTTGTCTCGTCGTATCCGGATCGGGATGAGAGCCTGCGCAAACTGCTCAGCCTTCACGGCGTTCTTGGGTGTACGTTCGAGCAGGTGCCGGGCCTCCTCGAAAGCAAAGGATGGATACTCCTGCACGAACGCCTGCATGGTCCCCAGCCGCTCTGTGTCGAATTCCTCGACCTCATCGTGGATGGCATTCGTGCGGACGTGATCCGCGCATTCTCGGACGATGCTCTCGACGATACTCTCATCGAAGTTGAATTGCGTCCGTTCCTGATTGACGCGCCCGTCGAGGAATTCTCCCGTGACACAGCCATGATAGACGCTGTCGTCATTCGGGCCGAAGCGGCCAATTCCCACAAGTCCGTCGATCTTGCGCGTGGTGACAGTCCTGCCGTTGGCGACCAGGTGCATCTGATGGAGGCCGTCAAAGTTGGCGCTGGCCGACTTGTGGCACACGAAGCTCGCAAGCATGAGTTGGCCGAATTCCTGGGTCTCAATCGGAGCGATGCCGCGATCCTCGATGCGCAGATTCCGTATCTCTTCGGGGAAGTGCGTCGATGCACCCTCAATGTCGACGACAACCCTGGGCGAGCGCCCGAGGATGAAGTCGGCGAAGAAGTGCGACCCGAAGTGCTTCACGATCGTGGCCGGCTGACTCGGAAACCGCGCTTGGTAGGCGCCGCTTCGGAGTCCGCGAAAGGTGATCGAGGTTCCGGTTTGAGTCCCTGCGGAGTTAATCTCCTCAAGTTTCTCTTCGGTAATCTGCTCATCTGATTGAAGCCGGAAGACGAAAGAGCGGCGAAATACCCGATCTTCGTCTCGAAAGATGCTGACAAGCCTGATCTGTTCAAACGCGTCGAGCCACAAGAGTCTTCCGACTCCCTTCCCACCGCGCATTATCTTGTAGTCGGTATCGGTAGTGCAGAAGGCTTCGAAGCGCTTTGGCTCCAGCCCCACGCCATTGTCCGACACGACGACTTCGATCTCGGCCGGCTTCTTCACGCCCGAGAACGTAACCGTGACCTCTCCCAGTTCCTGATACCGGTCTCCGAAGGCATCCTCAATGGCATGTAACGAATTGCTGACGGCCTCGAACATCGGCTGGAGCGCCTCCGCCGCCTGTGTGGGCTTGGGCAGGCGCTTGACGCGATTGACGATGTCTCCTCGCATCGATGTCATGTCGCACTCCCGAAATCAGCCTTGAGCCGCGTCATATCGCATCTCCACACGTGCGTCTCCCGCGATGCGCGGCGCCTCCAGGCCGCGGCGTTGCGCACCGTGGCGATCCCGCGAGGGCGCGGCACGCCCTGACGGGCGCGACCTCCAGCTTGGTCTCAAGCTGGATCGCCCGCCATGCCTCTCCTCAATGTGCCCGTGTTGGCGCGATCCGACGACCGGTCGCAGGTCGTGCGCGAGCCGGCGGGCATCGCTCAGCTTGTCGACGCGGCGACGCGACGCGCGCCGGTCGCCGGGATGGTCGCCACGTCCTTCGACTTCTTCGTCGACTGGGAGTGCCGCCAGCTCGAGGGCTATGCCTGGATCAAGCGGACGCTGCCAGGCGGCAGGGCGTTGCCGACCTCCCGCGACGAAATCGAGGCTGCCGTGGCGGCGGATCCGGTAATTCGGCGGTGCTGCCGGTTGGCGCATGGCCAGGGAAACGGCGTTACGGTCGCGATCTTCGACGACGCCCGCGACTGGTCGCAGTCCACGGGCCGGGACATCTCGATGGTGAACCTGCCGCCGGACGGGCCGATGCGCATGACGCCGGTCACCCTGGCCCAGCTCCGGGCCGCGATCCAGGTGAAGTCCGGCGGTCCGATGCGGATCGGCGACAAGGGGTTGATCTACTCGACGACCGCGCTGGAGGCGCACCTGTCGAAGACGACGGCGCCATGGCCGGGAGATGCCGACCTGGTCGTGTTCGACGCCGACGACCATGAACCGCGGTGCGTGATCGAGCTGAAGAAGCACACCGAGAGGTCGAGACTGCCGTTCCATGCGCAGCGTGTCGAGAACTACGCGGGGCCGGGTGGACCTGATCAGCGGAAGTACGATCGGCTCTCGCTCCTCGCCGAGCAGGTCTCGGCGAGCGGGCCGTTGCCGCTCTATACGCTCTACTACTCGACGGTGCGCGGGCAGGACGACCTCCGGCTCGAGCGGGTCACGCGCGACGGCGCCGGCGGCTTTCGCGGCCGGCCGGTCGCGACGATCGGCCAGAGCACCCGCCTGCCGACGCAGGTGTTGGAGACGCTCTACGCCGCCACCCGGCGGGATGCCCTCGCGCACCCGCCCGCGGCCGGCGTTCGGTCCGTCGTCCAGCAGGCGTCACCGCCGCCGCTGGCGGCGCCCGCAATGCGGCCGATCGGTCGTCACGTCGATCAGCGGTAGCCGCCGCCTGCGCCGGGTCACGGCGCCGCGTTCCGGGACCGGCTGATCGCTCCGAAGCTCCCCCCTCCTCGCCGAGCGCCCCGCTCCTCGCGATTTCCGCCCCGGATCCACCGGACGCACGTCCTGCCGGCAACTGGAGCCGGCCAATGCGTCTCTACGATCAGTCCCCTGAAATTCCTGCACATTCCGACACCTGCGAGCCGGCCGTCCCTGCGCCGCCGCCGCATCGGAACATCCTCTACCAGGGCGACTGCCTCGACGTCCTGGCGCAGTTGCCGGCCGGCTCGGTCGACATGATCCTCTGCGATCTCCCCTACGGCACGACACAGAACAAGTGGGACAGCGTCATCGACCTCGGCGCGCTCTGGACAGCCTACCGGCGGATCGCCAAGCCGAACGCGGCGATCGTGCTGACCTCGCAAGGGGTGTTCACGGCGCAGCTCATCCTGTCGCAGCCGAAGCTCTTCGCCTACAAGCTCGTCTGGGAGAAGTCGAAGGCGACGAACTTCCTGAACGCGAAGAAGCAGCCGCTGCGGAAGCACGAGGACGTCTGCGTCTTCTACGGCAAGCAGCCGACCTACAATCCGCAGATGACCGAGGGGACGCCCTACGACAAGGGCGTCCGCAAGGATCAGCACACCGGGAGCTACGGCGGCTACGCGCCCTCCGAGGTGAAGAGCGACGGCAAGCGCCATCCGACCGACGTCATCTACTTCAAGACAGCCGAGAGCGAGCCCGAGCGGACGGTCTGGCATCCGACCCAGAAGCCCGTCGATCTCGGCCGCTACCTGATCCGGACCTACACGAACCCGGGCGATCTCGTCCTCGACAACTGCTTTGGCTCCGGCAGCTTCCTCCTTGCCGCCCACCTCGAGGGCCGGGACTACCTCGGCATCGAGCTCAACCAGGACGCCGAGCAGTTCAGGAAGGACAAGGTCGACTACGTCGACATCGCCGAGCAACGGCTGGTTGCGCATGGCGCGGCGCCGCGCGTCGTTCGGGACTTCCGATCTCTCCCGAGATGATGGCGCTCGAACGCCGCGGGTTCTGATCGCCCGGAAGACGCTCGGTCTCGTCCCGCCGGGCGCTGCAGATCACGCCTCGGCAGCACTGGACGGCGCCGCACCTTGCGTGTGCCTGGTGGTGACAGCTGCAACCGCGACGATGGCGGAGATCAGCAGCAGTCCGGCCCCGACGAGAAACGCCGTCGTGTAGCCATGGGTCAGCGCCTCGGCGGCGGCGGCAATGGCCGCTGCGTCGCCGGAAGCGACGCCGTCCTGGAACGCCTCGGGCGCACCGGGCATCTGCCGGTTCGCCGCCGAGATCGCGACGGTGGTGAAGACCGCGAGCCCGAGTGCGGCGCCGATCTGCTGGGCCATGTTGACGAGCGCCGAGGCTACCCCCGCCCGATCTCCGGCGACGCCGTGAACGGCGGTCAGCGTCATCATCACCGCCGCCATGCCAAGGCCGAAGGAGGTCACGAACAGCGCGGGCATGACGTGCGCCCGCGTAGGAAGAGTCCACCGCCAGCGCCGACAGCCAGAGCATCCCCAGCGCTCAGAGCACCAGCCCGGGACCGGCGACGAGCCGCGGCGCGAGGTGTTCGACCAGCTTCGAGCTGATGCCGGCGCCGAGAATGATCCCGGCGCTGAACGGCAGCGAGGCGATCCCGGCCTGAAGCGGGCTGAAACCCAGGACCTGCTGGAGGTAGAGCGCGAGCAGGTAGAAGGTGCCCATGAGCCCGGCGCCGACGAACAGCATCGTCGCATAGGAGCCCGACCGGTTGCGGTCGCGGAAGAGCCCGAGCGGCAGCATCGGGTTCGAGCCCCGCGCCTGAAGCCAGAGGAAGACCACGGCGAGGATGAGGGCGGCCCCGAGGGCGCCGAGCGTCACCATATTGCCCCAGCCCTGCTCGGCGGCATGGGTGATGCCCCGGGTGAGCGCGACCATCGCGCCGGTGCCGGTCAGCGCCCCGGGCACGTCGAGTCTGCCGGGGTTGCGCTCCCCTTCGGCCAGAAACCCGCTGCCGGCGAGCACTGCGAGGCCGATGGGAATGTTGATGAAGAAGACCCAGCGCCAGCCCAGCGTTCCGGTCAGCACTCCGCCGAGCAGCACGCCGATGGTGATGCCGAGCGCCGACATCGCGCCATAGACCGCCATCGCCGAGTTGCGCGGCTTGCCGACGGGGAAGTTGGTGGCGATGAGCGCGAGGGCGTTCGGGGCGGTCAGCGCCGCGCCGAGGCCCTGGAGCGCACGGGCGCCGATCAGCATCTCGGCATTCAGGCCGAGCCCGCCAAGAAGCGAGGCGAGGGTGAACAGGACGAGCCCGGCGCGGAACACGCGCCGCCGCCCGAACAGGTCGCCCACCCGGCCGCCGAACAGCAGCAGCCCGCCGAAGGCGAGGATGTAGGCGTTGATGACCCACGGGAGGATCGCCGCGGGAACGTCGAGCTCGCGCTGGATGCTCGGCAGGGCGATGTTCGCGATGGTGTCGTCGAGGACCAGCATCAGCTGCGCCGTCGCGATCACGAGGAGGGAGAGGCCGAGCCCGCGCGAGGCGTCGGGCTGGCCTGTCTGTCGGGAAGACACAGGGGGAGCTCCCGGGAATGTCGGTGGAGGATGTCGGGGGCGCTACATGCCGTGGGTCGCGGGGACCGGCAGGCCGAACGCGGCGAGCGCCATCCAGACCGCCATGGCGATCATCATCAGGTTCTCGGTCAGCGAGACGAACCCGAGGGGGACGTTGCTCGATCCGCCGACGCAGGCGCACTTGAGTTCGCGGCGGTCGATGTAGACGGCCTTGAACACCGAGACCGCACCCACCGTGCCGATGAAGAGGGCGACGGGGACCGACAGCCAGGTGAGCGCGCCCGCGACCATCAGCAGGCCGGCCAGCGCTTCGGCGAAGGGGTAGACGTAGCCGTAGGGAACCCACCGCTGCGCCAGCAGGTCGTAGTTCAGGAACATCGTCGCGAAGCTCTCGACGTTCTGCAGCTTCAGGAGCGCCAGCACGACCATCGAGAAGCCGATGAACCACTCCGCCGCGCGGACGGTGAACATGCTCCCGGTTACGGCATGGCTCGCTGCCATCGCCATCAGCGCGGTCATCGCGAAGAGCGCGATGACCGGCCGGTAGCTCGTCGCCGCCGGATCCGCCACGCGCTTGCCGAGGAACCGGCGCAGGTCGTCGTAGCCGCCGACGCGCTCGCCGCCGATGAAGACCTGCGGCGTCGTCGCGACCCCGTGTTGCGCCTTGAAGGCGTCGACCTCGGCGCGCGTGGTAAGGTGGCGGTCCTCGACCTCGTAGCCGGACCGCCGCAGCTGGTCCCTGGCCTTGAGGCCGTAGGGGCAGGTGTGCTGCGGCATCACCATGCGGTAGAGGACCGCCTTCTTCGCCGCCGCCGGGCGGCTCGACGCAGGGGAAAGGATGGCTGTCGCCGACATGTTCATTCTCCTTGAACCTCAGTCGGCCCGGATATAGGGTCCGTACCATGGTACGGAGTCAAGGGGAAAAGCTGCTCACGATCGGCGATTTCGCCGCCACCGAGGGCGTGGGCGTCGAGACGGTCCGCTTCTACCAGCGCCGGGAGCTGCTCCGGACGCCTGTGCGCGGCGGCGGAATCCGGCACTACGGCCCGGAGGACGTGCGTCGCCTGCGGTTCATCAAGCGGGCGCAGGCGGCCGGGTTTACGCTCGAGGAGATCCGCGAGCTTCTGGACCTGGATGCCGGCGAGGATCGCAGCCGCGCCCGCGCGCTCGCGAAGGCCCGCGTCGAGGCGCTCGACGTCAGGATCGCCGAGCTTCAGCGGGCTCGCGATGCGTTGCGACGGCTGGCGAGCGCGTGCGGGGAGGGGAGCGTCGGGCCGTGCCCGATCCTGGCCTCCTTCGATGTCTGATGCGGGCAAGCAGACGCCCGCCATGGCCATGGCGACCCTCGGACAGTGTGCGGCGACACCGAGCCGACCGGGGATTGGACTCGGGTTGATGCGGAGTTAGTCCGATGGCCTACGCCCGATGCTCGAGCCGCCCCGACGATTCCGCGAGCTGAGCTGCCCCCGGTTTCCCTGGACATCGCTTTGTCGGAAAGGAGATCGAGATGGACCAGCCGAGGGACCCCCAAATGAACGGGCAGGATGGAGTTGCTGTTGTTGATGCGCCTGT
>Ga0075163_10011734_pt1 | contig 11405 bp, 15 predicted proteins | sample JI1023141ADNA_FD_71478 | JGI IMG/M metagenome (GOLD analysis project Ga0075163, IMG submission 71478) | Wastewater effluent complex algal communities from Wisconsin, to seasonally profile nutrient transformation and Carbon sequestration -... | ecosystem: Engineered > WWTP > Effluent > Algae... | reverse complement strand
AAATCATAAATCTTATCCCCAATCCACATCTCTTGACACCACGATGATACATTCCCCATCGAATTACACTTTTTCTTTGTTGTGTGGGTGTGTGGATTGCCTTTCGTTGCGAACGGAAACACACAACAACATAAATGGTATTGCGAAACGAATTGTGCTACCATGCCGTCATCCGCAGCATGGTTATTGGAAATCTCCTGATGCAACCGATGTTTGCTTCAGCCCAAGCAGTGTATTTTGGTTCCTTTGATGTACAACTGTTCGTCGAACTCGCGAATCGACACATTGCCACATTCGGTCTTTCTGGCGTCATCGCGAGATTTATCCTTTGGCAATACCCATCAACTAAATACTCCACTGTCGTCTCCGGGCTCTGCATTTGGCTCTTGAGCGTGATCACTCTCGCCAGTTACTCCATCTTCGGCATCCCCTTTTTGTTGTACGAAACACTCCTATCCACAGGCGTTTCCATTGGCGGGGGAATTTATTTTTGGGGCACTGTGGATGACGTCATTGTTGGCGCCAAAGAAGACCAATACCTAGCTCTGGCCTACTTGGGCATATTCTCGTCCGCTTACATGTACATTACGCACTGGATATACATCGACTTTGCCCAAGTCACTGGGGGGTTTGTGTTTGTCAACATCGTTCTTTTGATGCTTGTTCTCCCCACGGCCATTCTTCTCCTTTCCGGAAACATCATCCTCCCCCAAATACTATGCGAAGCCAGACCAGAACACCACACAGCGTCCTTTATTGCTCACGTCTTCTTCATCCTTCTTTTTGGCATTTTTCGACAAATCCCCACACTGACTCTTTATCTCCGCCACCACCACACGCAAGACGAAACCAACTTGCTCCTCTTCTACAAGGCAACTGGCGTCATCCTCGGGGAATTCCTCGCCTCGTCCCTCCCCGCCTGGGAATACATCCATTTGCCCTTTGGCTTCATCTTACCCCTTGCCATGTTCCACTGGATGGAAAACGCAGACGATTTCACTTCCATCATACCAGACATGTTCATCTTTGGATTGTGTATTGGTGTTCTCGGCGTATGGGTATACCACAGAATACTCATCGAGTGGAGGAGCAACAATTCCTCCCTCGAATACCTCAGACGACTCCTCTTCCTCCTCGCCCTCGCTCTCCTCCCGGGAGACTTTATCGTCAACCTTGTCATCTTCACCAACGACGAACGGTTCTCCTCCTGGTCTTCCAAGCAAGTCCTAGAGCCCGCCTTTGGCATTTCCTGCGCCGTGTTGATCGTCCTCTTTACCCACGCCGTTTTATACAAAAGAGAATGAAATTTGTTATTAAAAACCTTTTTTATGTCGGATTCTTCCCCCGCGAGCAACAATGCTTGATAGGTTCTACTCTGCTTGATTTGTTCATAAAATGTCTTGCCAATGGGGAAATACCGATTAAATCGAACCCTCGCTTCTCATATTTGACTAGACGGCTGATCTCCCTCGACTCGATAAAGCGGTCGCGTGATCCCTTTACTTTATGTGACGCGTCGCGGTCTTCCTCAATCCCCAAAATCAACAACGCTTCCAACTGGGCCGCGCGCTTTTCCACCTGTCGTGTCTCACCCCGAAACGTCAACCATGGTTCTTTGACAAACAACGTTTTTCCGTCGAAGGAATTCATCACCGCGGTTAAGTCAAAGTAATCGAAAATTTCCGTTGCTTTGTCATACCTGTTCGCAGTAAGTAATTATGATCTAAAGAAAGAAGGGAAACAAACACCACGTCCCCAACAAGCAAATCAATCGTTCGGCCTTTATGTTCAAGTGATATGTCGACAAACTCCATACTATCGCTCTCCATCGTACGCACCGCATAAGGCGTTCCATCGAACTTTAAAAGATTCGCGCGTCTCTTTAAAACGTAAAAAAGCCCATCGTCTTCTCCATCGCAAAGTATCATCGCAACATGAGATTTCTTCAGATATTGCTCTCTGTGATGCACATTTGTTCTGTTTGCCACAGGATACGCTGCGTTTCTGGGGTCTCCGTAATGCCCGATATACGCATCCAAATTTAAAACAAAACTCGAGGCGCAAAGAAGGGATCGGACATAGGGAGCGGTTTCTGCAGTACAAATGATGTCTATGTCAGAGTTGTCCCATCGAACTCCCATCATAGCCTGTAACACCACGGACCCAGTAAACACACATCTATATTGGTGTTTGGTAAGAGCAACGTGTATTGTCTGGCTCGCTTACGAATCTGGCTTGGTCGCTTTCGAAAAATCGAACGTGTTCATATCTAAATCGTTTTCAAGCATCAACAGTTTGAACTCTCGTTTGAAAGCTGGGAGGATGAGACTGTTGAGCTCGCGGTATAATTCCGAGCATGTTCTGCTCAAGCAATACACGTCCTTGCACGAGAGAAATCGCGCCACAAGTCTCATCAGAATGGGCGAGACCCCAAAGCTTTCATTGATGGCATCCATGTTTGTGTGGATTAGTGCGGAAATTGGGTGCCCCTTAAACGATAGAACAATTGCGTAATGTTTGAGTCAGTGGGTGGAGATGGCTCAAGAGGGCAGAAAGTTGTCGCACCACAGAGACCGCGTTTTGAGTTTCAATAATGGTTTCCCGACAGGTTTGTGTCAACCATCAACATCATTCAACCCCCTTCATGCGAGTTTGGATACGATGAGAATCAAAATGGATATGTCTTTTTTAACCGAAAGGAGGTCGATTGAAATTACATTAAAATTTAAATATCATTCCCATCTTGTTTTCATTTCGTCCATGACAACGTGATGGCGAAGAAGGGTCGTTGCTGTCATCACAGTATTGTCGTCGACTGGTGGACATATTTTCTCGTATGGAGGATAATACATGGATCTGTAGATTTTTCTCGAAAAAAAGCAAAGTGCGACAGTACCAACGATGAATCGAATCATTTTTGTGTGTAAGAAGTGGAAGAAACAAAGACGAATTTAATTGTGATGAGCCGAATTATTAGGAGTGTCAAAGGATAGAACGCATTGGTTTTATTTACGATAATCTTTGTTAACACCAATTTAAAATATGTTTTGTGTCACCACATCTCATTCCTTTTTCGAGCGCTTTGTTCTTTTTGCAGCCGGCTTCTCGGCAGCTGTTTTTTTCGGAGCCGGCTTCTTCCTTACAGGCTTCTTTTTTTGTTCCTTCGTCTCATCAACATCATCAACACCATCATCCTCCTCTTCATTTCCTTCATCTTCTTCTTCATCAGAGAATCCAACCGGCCTCTTTTTCCGTCTTCCTATATCTTCTTTCGATATCAAGTGCTGGGTTTTGTTTGGCAATGCAGAGCACATTTTCGTAAACGCAGTTTTGGCCTTTGTTGGAATCTTCTTGAACGCGTCCCCAAAGTTCGAGAACTGAAGTTCACTCATCGACTCGAACAAATCATCCCTCGTCATTCCATACTCGCCGAGAAACGACGCGGCTTGCTTCAACTCCGACCTTGCCACCATTCCTACGAGCACCTCTCGCATCGTCGTCAAATAATCCAATCGCATCCCCCTGGAATCAATACAACTTTGGCCGCCGCCCCTCGCATGGGCACATAACTCATGCAGTATCCCGTTGTTCTTCATGGCTCGTGCGCTTTTCGAAAACCATTCTGGTTTATCAAGCATCCCAATCGCCCCTCCATCACAAATCTCACCAACCCGGACACAAGAGGATGCGAGCGCAGGAAGCATGTCCCAATGGTTGTTTTGTCTCACCGCTTTCGAAAACATGTCGATATCGCACACTACATCAGCAGCTTCGGACAACAACTTCATCTGATCGGCGCCGAACTTAACCGCCCTTGGATAGCACTGCGAAACCATCAATGGAACCATATCGTAATTCGAAAAGAACGACTCTTCTTTATCTCTCCTTAAATGCGCCTTGCTAAACACCCTGTTTGTAGCATCAAAGAAGCTAAATCTCCCCCCCAAATCCTTCGCACCCAACAACGACTCTTTTTTATGCCCGTTGTAAATCGCCCGTTTGCTCATCCACTGCAACTCATTAATCGCGTTTCTGATGTCATTCCCCGACCCCTTGACGATGGATTGAAGGGTATCTTCGCCAACGCCATGGATATTCTCTTTGACGCAAATCTGTCGCAACTTTGCCACGACACTATCTCCCCTCGGCGTCTTGAACTGAACCTCGCTGCACACTTCACGCAAGGGAGCCATCCCTGACTTGTACATGTCGTTGCACACACATATAATCGGCTCCCTACTGCGACCGATCATTTTCACCAACGCGCCAACCCCACCTCGATCCGAACTCGACATCCCATCTACCTCATCCATGACAATCACTCGACCTTGCTTGCTCCCGATATACAAGTGATTCATAACATGAGACAATCTTGACTCGACCATTATCTTGCTCCTCGTATCGCTTGCATTCAACTCAAACACATCCCATCCACACACGGAAGCAGCCAGTTTCGCCAAACTCGTTTTCCCCACCCCAGGAGGCCCATAAAAAAGCAACGCCCTCTTTTCGAATTTTGATATAGGGTCGCGGGTTTTAGAAACAAACACCTCGCGCCATGTTCTGATCCACTCGTCGACCACCTTGACATGACCAGGAATTCCAACAAGATCCTCGTATGTTCGAGGCATGTATTTGTCCACCCACAATCCTTGGGTTTCGCTCATCTTTTTTTTTGTGCTTTTTGTGTCTTTCTCGACCTCACGCATCTGCGTCCATTGAGATTCTCGTTTTTGAATTCGTAACACTTCCATCATCATGCGCTCCCATTTTCGCGTCGGCTTTTCCTCCCACCCACTTCTTTGTTGCTTATACAAACAATGTTTTTATTTAAACATTCATGTTCATGCCGTTGTCGACAACCAGTGGCACACTGCTTACACAATTACTCTTCTTCAACCTCAATCAAACGCGGCTTTTTCGCCCTGTTGATCTCCAAAAGAGATCGGATGGTAATGTTCAGCCGCCACGCCACAGGCTTTTTCGTCTTGGGAATGCTATGCTTGAATCCTTCTTGGAGGTTGCCGCCCATCACGACCAAATCTCCGTGTTCGAGGTCTAAGGTAAGACGCTTCTTCACAGCAGCCGAATGTTTCTTGTTCGCCACAACGAGGAATCGACGCGTAGCACCAAACGAAAACGACAAAATCGGAGCCTCCTTGTTCAACTCTGGTTCGTCGTCGCTGTGCATCCCAATACCATCCGCCCCGTCGACGTACAAATTTACCAACGCCCCGTTCCACTCAAACTTGCTAAAGTGTGCCCTCGCATACTCCAAACACCGCACCACCAACCTGGGGGTCACGGGATCTGGCACCATTTTATGGTTCGAGTAGGAATAAGGAAATTCCCCAAACAGCTTCTGAATACGAGGAACGAATCCAGACTTCCCCATCATCTCCCACTGATCTCTCTCGTTTGGCATGGTGTTCTTCAACTCCAACACCTCATCATTGACGATCTCAATTGCATTCTTCTCCAAAACAACCCACGATTTGTTGTCCATGGGGATAAATCGACCCATGTTGTGGTCTCCCCCAACGAAATATTTCATTGGGAGCCTTCGTTTCTCAAAAACAAAACTCGCCTGTTTGCGAAAAACGGAATAGTTATGCGTCTAATTAACTATATACAAATAAGGATTTATGCATCACTGAGGCAATGTACCAGCCATCTTTTTCCAGTACACCCGATCCTTCTCCGTCAAGTTCGAAAAGGACAACAACAACTTGTCAACAACACGATCCGACAACATTGTATCGCGTTTCCGATAACTACATACATCCCTTTGTCGAACATCCTCCTCCTCAATGAGGAAGCTTGTCACCGACCTTTCCCACGATTCGTCGCTCATTCCCAAACTCGACCACGGATTTGAACCCATGTTTGTGATGACCGGCAGAGAAAAAAAGACGACCCCGCATTCTCGACGATTTTACAACTACGAAGACCGAAATGTGGGTGGCGAGGTGCATCTCGACGGAACAAGCACGACGACAACCCGACGTCCCCTACTCAAGAACATCGTTCGTCCGCCCCGACCTGAGAGATACGATCACAATTGACTTTGCTCTCCACGAAAACGACGTTCGGCCAGCCGTCTTTGTCCTCCCCGATTTATTTGACCATTCCGTGTCCCCCAACATCCACCGTCTCGTCCAAGACTTGTTCTTCCATCTCGAGCTCAATGTCTTTGTCCTGCTCGACTTTGGTGTCGGAATAAACAACCCCCTAACTGGCGCAAGCTCTGCCTTCCACCAACTGACGTCCTCCTTCCTCATGGACTCGATCAGACACATCTATCGCGCCTTTGAAAAAGATATTATGTTCGACGCCCCTTATGTCATTGGTATTGGAAAGGGTCGAGTTCCCATATGTCTCGCCCTCGTCGAATACCCAAAGGCATTCAAGCACGTCATATTAACGGAACGCACGAGCGTCTTCCGCCGGAGAACAATCCGAAAAAAAGCCCGTGTCTACATCCGATCCACACCCAACTTTTTCCCAACCAACATCTCTGTCGAGAAAAGCATCAAACAAGCCCTCCAAGGAGACCCAGAAAATGTCTCTGGCGCTGCTTCCCCCACGACCATCATGCTTCATCCTATGAAACACAACACCCTCGCCAGATCCGCTTGTGTCGACGTAAAGGCAACCACGACACTCACAAACCTGCTTTACGTCTGCTATTCCAAATTCGGCAAGGAACAAAACTGCAGCCAAAAACGATGCACGAGCAAAACATTCTAATGATATAACAACAACAATGAAATATACATGCTTCAACACAACCACGGAAAGGGACCAAAAAAACAGTTCCATGCACAATTGTACTTGGCGTTAAACGCAGCAATCCAGAACCTCCTTTCCATCTCCTCCCAGGAACAGTATTGAATCTCCGAATACACAGACGCTCCGCCAATCAACACAATGCTCCCTGTCGGATACAACACGCTCAGCGGCTTTCTTTCCCGAACCGAGGAAATCGTCGCCTCGCGCGGGAGCAACTCTCTCAACCCCGGGGGGATAATTGGCCCTGCCGTCGAATCCAACCACACAACATTCCCATTCTCGACAGTCAAGATGACCCCTGTGTGGGACTCTGTCGACGTACAAAAATACAGTGTATAGTTTTGCATCCAAGGGGAGAGGACGTCTTGAATAATCGTTATTGGAACCCACATTCCCGCGCAATCGGAATATTGCGTGTCGTATTCGGCCCTCAGCCGTCGCGACCGAGAGACGTACGATAGAGACTTGACGATGGTGTTTTTGTTTTCGTACATCATTGCGGCATTCTCAAAAATACTCTTCTTCTTTTTTTGGATATTGTCGTGTTTCATTTCTTCCCCCCTCTTTCTTATTAACATCAAGGAATCGCCGGCTCTTGATTTACTGAAAATCGATGTAGTGTGATTCCTGGACTTTGTCCATTTCTGCACCCCAATTCATACGGAATGGAGTCGTTTTGGTTCCCCATGAGATATTTCGACACCGAGGCGATGGTCCAATCGAATCCGATCAAATTCGTGAACGACACCGACCCATCCTCGGCAACATATCCCCCAATTTTCGCAAATACATCTCTCGCCAGTCTCTTTTTTTTGAAAAATCCGAGCGACTCTTTTTGCAAAACACCATTGCCCATCCAAACACCACGTCGAATATCACAAAGACTCCCCAAACAGGATCGTGTTTAAAAACGGGTGTTTGTAAGCCATGTGTGCCAAACGAAACAATAAACTTTGCCATCAACATGATGCCAGCCACGAAGATTTATATAGATCGGCGTATTCGAAGACACCTTATGTCAGACTTTGTTCGAATCACCTTGCTTCAACATTCGACGATTCAGAAACAAAAAGAGTGAATTATTGTAAGCACGCTTCTGCCATCTTTAGTGCGCCCTCAAACGTTTTGTTGCTTCCCATAAAGCCAGATCCATGGACGAAGATACACCCCGGAATACCAGAAGCATCAACTAAACTCTGGGCGCTCATCCCCTGCCACTTGATAGGCGTGCGTATTGAAAATGCTCCCTTGTCGCTGGGACATGCCTGGACAGCCCAGTTATCTTCCCCTTGTTTGAAGATACAGAAAAGAAACTTTCCCTCGACACCCAGCTCCTCCTCGACTTTCTTCAAATGGGGCTTCCATGGAACGTACCCACCCTCCAATTTAAGGATTTGTCCGCTTGGGTGGACCTTTGACGCTGTTCTCGCTGCGTCTAGAACGACCCGTCTGGCCGGCAACCATGCTTTGACTTGGTAGTCTAAAAACGTAAAGAATTCTATTGCAGCCATTTCCATGGCTTCTCTAAATCGAGAATGTTGCTCCATCTTCAACTCATCTGGGGTATATCGCTCTTCCGGATATGGGCGGAGAAGAGCAATGCGGTTCGTCAATGTTGACGTAACGCGATAGTTCTTCTCTCCTCCAGAACACATCTCAATCCCATTGTCCAACCCATCAATCTCCTCCACAAACTTGTTGTACACTCTGCGGTTGATCAACTCAACATCCTCACCTTTCAACTCGGGGTAAAAATGACGGATTACGTCACTCCCAAACGTCTTGAACACCAAACCTGCGCTCGACAGCCGAGTCTTTCGATCCGGCCTTTCCGCCGATCCATAAAACGTCTCCATAAACGACGACTGGTGGTGGTCGAACCGATTCAGCACGGGATCATAAACACCACCGACGTCAACGACAACAGCCCCCTTCTCGATCCATCGAGCATCTCTTGTACGACAAATGGTCGAATGTCGATATCGAGGCAACACTTTAAGCAAAACACACGCCACGACCTCGTCGCAATGAAAAATTCCGTTGTGCGTCACAATCATATTCTCCTCTTCCGATACCGACTCTATGGGCGTCGTGTTGATTGCATCAACCCATTTTTCAAACTCCCTAAACTCAATCTTCATTCTCTTTAATGTTGACATGATTGCTTTTGTGGGTTGTGAAACGCATCACCGCAGAAACGCAAATTTCGTCACCCAAAACGATCGTCTGTGGAAAAGGGGTGTTGAATAATTGCCCACGGAACCAGCAGTTTAACACAATCGTAACACATGATGTTGCATTCGGCTTTCGTTACAGAAAGCCAAAGACTTGGCGATGGATTTCTCGTTCATCATGTCCTTAGATTCGCAAAAATATTCTTTTTTTTTGGATTATTGTTGATGCGCTGTATTTCTCTCACCCCCTTTTTTTTCAACATCAAGGAATCGCCGGCTCTTGATTCACTGAAAATCGATGCAGTGTGATTCCTGGACTTTGACCATTTCTGCACCCCAATTCATATGGAATCGAGTCATTTTGGCTCCCCACGAGATATTTCGACACCGAGGCGATGGTCCAATCGAATCCGATCAAATTCGTGAACGACACCGACCAGCCCTCGTCAACACCCAATTTGAGTCTCGTTGATACCCACAGCAACGGATCTGCGCTCGTCTTGTAAAACGACATTTTTACGGAAAACGTCGATGTTGTCCCTATATACATTTGCAAAAGCAAATCCAGATACGTCTGTGACATCGAAAAAAAGAGGTTGCTTGCTCCAACAACAACATCACAAAAACCAGTCCTTGATGTGTCTGCGGACGCAACAAGAACAAAACTGTGCGGATGGAGAACTGTGATGTTTGATATGTTCGCACCCTGGTCGAACATCATTCGAAAATCAAGCACCGTTGGGCCTGGGAGAGTCGCCGCGAAAATACCCAATTCGCTCGGAAGCGGGTGGGGTACGACGAAATCCGCCTCGACGCTCAAATTTGAAGAAAATGGGTTTGCGATAAACCTTCCTCCCATCTGGGGTCCATCACATTGAGTAAAGCGCACCCCACCTCCAGCAACACAACTCATCCCCCCAGTTTTCACATATACATCGCGACCCAATTCGCTTTCCGTAAATGAACCTCCCAAACAACTTGCCTCATCAAAAACCATTGTCCATCCAAACACCACATGGATTATCACAAAGACTCCCCAAAACATGATTGTGTTTTAAATGGATATTCGCAAGCCATATATATACCTTCGTTTTTACGCAATTAATGTATCTTTGGTTTACAACACCACCTCTTCACCACCGCGGACAAAATCGCTACCCCCAACACACCAACAATTGCGCCAATAAACCCATACTGCACTGCGTTTATTGCACTTGATCCAACCTCCTCGATGTTTGCCTGGGCAGCGGCAAACTCATCCCCAATTCTCATTGTCACATCTCCAAATTTTTGCTCAACCTTATTGCTCATGTTCACTGCAGAGTCAAATACGTCATCCCTTAAATCAACCAAATAATTCTTCACCTCACCCAACCCACTGAGAACGGAATTAATCTCCGCTGAGATGTCATTCAAAAGCTCTGTGGGATCTGGAATCACTTGCAGTTGTCGTCTCACATGCTCTTCGCAATTACAATGACACACACATGGCTCGGCAGAAACCACTACATTTTGAACCAACCCCATGAACAACAAGAAATATACAATCCCCAGTCCCATCTTGCAGCCAAGTACTTTTTGTGAAGTATTCAATCAAGCAATCGCGCGGATGACGGAAAAGGGGAGATGCGCACAAAACCCTTCACACATACACACTCACGCACGACGAATTATTTGTCCTACAACATGACCCTATCCATTCTCCTCCTTCATCTTGCGCTTGTCGTAGTTTGCTGGGCCCAAAACATCACTTTCATCTACCAAGAGCTTACATTTGTCCCCCCAGCCGGGTCCTCATTCCTCTTTCAAATTATCAACCCTCTACCCCAACACGGGTATTTGGTTTACGAAAATCAGCCTATTCTCTCCTCACCTCTGTTTATCGAATCCCCCAATGCAATTTCCTATGTTCCCAACAACCCATCTGTCTTCCAAACAAGGCTCCCCCAATCAAATATCGCCTTTGATACATACAACATGCTCGTCATCATCACTTACCTTGGAGGATCAATCAGAACGAACACAACCGTCAACATCACCATCAACGACGCACCACTCCCAACCACACTGGAACCAACTTTCATCTCTCTTTTAACAAACGATATTGTTCCCACGAACCTCAGCGTCAAACCACGAACCAATCTTGGAACAATCGACGGACTCCCCTCTCTCTTTGCCTTTTCTGCATTTTCCATAACCTCTAATTCTTCCTGCGGCAGTGCCGTTTGTGTTGTTAATGCAACCGGGCATCCCCTCGTCACCAACCAAAAATACCCCGGTGTGCTCCTCCACATAAAGAAAATTGGACCTGGAATCGACGTCTTTTCCATCAGCGCATTTTCTGCCGATGATGGATTCATCAACTCGGCGACTTTTTTGGCCCAAACCTTTCATGTCGAAACCAAGAACAACTCCATCACTCTTACTGAAAACACCCTC
>Ga0075163_10011733_pt1 | contig 11406 bp, 10 predicted proteins | sample JI1023141ADNA_FD_71478 | JGI IMG/M metagenome (GOLD analysis project Ga0075163, IMG submission 71478) | Wastewater effluent complex algal communities from Wisconsin, to seasonally profile nutrient transformation and Carbon sequestration -... | ecosystem: Engineered > WWTP > Effluent > Algae... | reverse complement strand
CGGGGAATGATGCCGTTTTGTGACACTCAGGCTGGTTCGAGTTCCCCAGCCGATGCCGATCGTCTAAGGGCTTCATGCCATAAGGCTTCGATGCTCTGTTCGAAAGTCAGGTTCGGCCGCCAAGTTGTATCATCAAGGATTCGTCCGATATCGGCGACCGAATCAGCCGGTCCTTTTGCGGAGGTCGCGTCGTCGACGAATTGTGCATGGATGCCCGCCAGCCGAGCCAGGATCGCCAGACCTTCGCCAACGGAGTGGGAACTGCCGGTTCCGATATGATAGACACCGCCGTTTTTTCCCGAATGGCCCAGGGCGATCAGGGCTCTGGCTGTGTCGCGCACGTCGACGAAGTCACGCCGGTTCTCCAGTCCGCCGACGATCCAGGGCTCGTCACGGTTGCGTCCTGATGCCAGGAATTCCCGGGCATATCGGCCAAAGACCTGATTCGCCGGCTGGCCGGGTCCGATGACGTTGAAAATCCGCCCCACGACAGACTCGATCGGTGCCTTCACGCCAAGAACGAGCTGCGTGGCGTCCCATTTCGTCCGGCCGTAATCGGTCAGCGGATTCGGCTCGAAGGTTTCAGCCACGGGCAAGCGATCGCAGGGCACATCGCCAAGCTCGGCCGCCGAGCCGCAATGCACGAATCGGACGGGTGCCGCGGAACGTTCCAGGGCCAGAAGGATGACGCGCGTCAGTTCGACATTGTCTCGAACCAGTGTCGCCCGGTCCGCCGGTGGCGTTCGACCGGCAAGATGTAAAATGACGGCAGGAGCGAACCGGCGAAAGACCGTCACCCAGGCATCGATAGATTCAGGCTCGAGCGTGACGTATTCGGCGAGATTTTCATTTTTAGCCAGCGGCGAACGGCCTGCGCCGACGACTCGAATGTCAGGATCCCGGGCAAGTTCGCGAACGACATGACGGCCGACGAAGCCGTTCGATCCGGTGACGAGCCACGTCGCCGCGTTCATGATCGGAATACGCCGAGGCGCGATCGGCGCAAGTTCAATCGGCCAGGTTCGACGATCGGAGTCGATTCGACGATCTTCCGTCCGAGCAGCTCGATACAGGCATCCAGCACCTTGGCCGGGACGAGCTCCTTCATGCAGCGATGGTGGCCGTAGGGGCAGGTGCCTTTCTGGCATGGACCGCAGGGGACGGGCTTCTGCAAGTGAACGGCCCGCGGATGCATTGAGCGAGTCCATTCGATGTGTGTCGGGCCGAACAGACTGACGGTCGGGATGCCGAACGCCGTCGCGAAGTGGCGAGGGCCGGAGTCGGTCGTCACCATCAGCCGTGCCCTTCGGATGACGGCTTTCGAAAGCCCGACGCCCAGCGGCCCGCCGGCGAGCGTCACCACGCGACGGTCCGCGGTCAGTTCCACGATCCGTCTGGCGTTATCGGCCTCGGCAGGCCCGCAGATCACGACGATCTTCATTGTCGGGATGTTCCGCAGCAACCCGGCTGCGAGTTCGGCAAAATGCTCGACGGGCCAGTTCTTCGCGGGCCCGAAAGCGCCACCGGTGTTGAAGACGACCAGCGGCTGCGCCGGGTGCTGAGAGTTTTCGCGGAAAAAGGCGTCTGCGGCGGCCTCGTCGGCCGCGGTCGTCTCCTGGGAAAGATACGAGCCCATGTCCGGGCAGCTCAGATACTGGGCCAAACCGAGGTAATAATCCACGGCCGGCATAGGGCGATATCCGCGCCAGGTGCGGTTCGGCGGCTTCGGGCCGCCGGTCAGAAGCAAACCCCGGCCGCCCCGGCGATATCCGATACGGGCCTTCGCTCCGCTTTTCCACGCGATCAGGGCCGACCGGAACGAATTCGGCAGCAGGACCATCAAATCGGGCGAGATCGAACGCAAGTGATCGACGACCGAATTCATGCCCAGTTGCGGATCTTTCGATTTCGGGTCGAACCGGACGATTTCGTCGACCAGCGAAAGGCCGTCCAGCACAGGCACGACGACAGGCTTGACGACCGCGTGGATCCTGGCGTCGGGATATCCGGCACGCAGAGCCCGCAGAAATGGCGTGGCCATGACGGTGTCGCCGATCAGATTCGGACACATGACGACCAGTTCGCTCATCGATTCTCCCCACTTCGCTTCGGACATCTCATCTCGATTCATAACCGAACCGTGGCGGGGGTCAAGGCCAGTCGCAGGCATCGACTGAGCCGGGAAGCCATCGAATCCCGGCCGGTCGATTGACTTGCCATGTGAGCCGTGCTACAAGCAAGTCACCAGGGTTTCGACGCGACGACAGACATGCTTCCGAACGGAATTTCGAGCCTTCCGCCATGCATTTCCGCAGCAGGCCAGGCTCATCCGCTTTGCCCCTTTCCATCTCCCCGCCCGCATCAGATCGATGAGCCTGCTACCTATGAAGATCGGCACAGTCAGCGACGAACGTTATGTGGCCCTGGCGGACGTGATCCTCGAATTCGAAGGCCCGGGCGGATCGACCGAAACCCGTTCGCGTGCCTCGGGTTCCGTCTATGCCGACCTGGAACCGGGCGAGTATCTCGTGAGCCTTCAGAAGGCCGGTTACGGATCGAAACGGGTGCATCTGAATGTCTCCCCGGACATGCCGCCTTATGATTTCCGGCTTCTGACCGATGGGCTCGTCGGATATGCCTGGCCCAAATGGGTGCGATCGGGCGAACAGGCCGAATTCCGTGTGCATGCCGTCGAGCAATATCATCTGGAGCTGTACCGGATGGGCTCCGTGCAGGAACTCGTGAAGCCCCTTGGCTGGTTTGACGAACACGGCCCCCGGGCCACGATGCAGATCACGCCCGACGGCGACTACACCCGCACCGGCGTGAAGTTCAACAGCCAGGGCTACACCAATCCGCACCACAAGCAATACGTGGCCGCTCCGGAACGCTCCGGGCTTTATTATTTTCATGCACGCACGCAATCAGGCCGGGTCTTTTCGTTTCCCTGGATCGTCGCACCCGCCAAACCCACGGCCCGGCTGGCTGTGCTGGCTTCGAACATCACCTGGAACGCTTACAACGCCTTCGGCGGCCGCTCGAATTACATCAATCCCGTAAAATTGCCCGATGCCCCGATCGTCAATTCACGCCAGGAACTGCAGCGTTACACCGATCCGGATAACGTCAATTACGATGGCTGGGACTATGCCCCGCTTTCGTTCGACCGCCCTGAGCCGATCAACCACATCGAACGCGGCGAAGCTGCTGACGACCCCATCGAAGGGCGTGCCAGCTGCCACCTGGCTTCGGCCGAATGGCGGCTGCTCGCCTGGCTGGAACGTAACGGCTTCGCCTATGACTATTGGGCCGAGACTCAGCTCCATTCCGGCACGCTGAATCTGGAAGACTACGACGTTCTGATGATCTCGACTCACCCGGAATACTGGTCGAAACGCATGTACGACACGCTTTATTCATGGGTGTTCGAAAAGGGAGGCAAGCTGATCTATCTGGGCGGTAACGGCCTGAATTGCGAAGTCGAACTGCCCGACGAATCGACTATGATCGTGAAAAACGGCGACGACCGCGAGATGAAACGCCGGGGCCTGGAAAGCCGATTCCACTTCACCGGCGTTTCCGAAGCAGCCCTTCTGGGCGTCGCTTACGACGATCGCGGCATCATGACGAGCGCCCCTTATCAGGTGATCGAAGCTGGTCACTGGTCCATGGCGGGCACGGGGCTGAAAGCCGGCGATCTCTTCGGGGCCGAGAGCCTGCATCGCCGGTGCCCGGGCGGAGCATCAGGGCATGAGACCGACAAACGTACGGCCAGTACGCCGCCAGGCACGGTCGTCGTCGCCCGGGGATTGAACCCTGGAGACGGCGGTGCGGAGATCGTCACGTTCGAAACGCCTTCTGGCGGCGCGGTGTTCTCGGCGGGTTCGATCACCTGGCCGTCGAGCGTTCTCGTCAGCGAACCCGTCAGCCGGATCACGGCCAATGTGCTGAATCGTTTCCTCAATCGTCGCTAGTGGCGTCAGTTGAGAGAATCAACGCTGCCTTCGGAATGTCCGGCCCTCCGGATCGCCTGCACAGAACCATCTCGTGGAGATCCGCATCATGTCCGAACAGGGACAAGCCGCCACGAAAAGCGTCGGGCATGTGAGATTCCTGATTCTTGCGATGGTCGGGCTGGCGGCGATTCATTCCTATTTCGTACGGGTCGGCCTGGCACCGACATCCAAGGCAATCCAGACCGATTTGAATATCGGCGACGTCGAAATGGGTCACATCTTCGGCGCATTTTACATTGGATATCTCATCTCACAGATTCCCGGCGGCTGGCTGGGCACACGTCTGAGTGCCCGAGTGGCTTTGCCCATTCTGGCCCTGATCTGGTCCGCGGCGAACTGGTGGGCGGCATCGAGTCGTTCCAGCACCGAACTTTATTACGCCCGAATTCTGACCGGACTGGCTCAGGGCGGGCTGTTCCCGATCGTGGCTCGCGTCATTCGCGACTGGTTCCCGCTTGAGCGCCGTGCCTCAGCCAGCAGCATACCCAATGCCTGCATGAGTATCGGTGCCGTGGCCGCGACCTCGGGCATCGCCTTGATGATGAATATAGGCATGGACTGGCGGCAATCGCTCACAGCCATCGCCAGCCTGGGAATCCTCTGGGCGATCGCATTTTTCGCCGTGTTTCGAGACGATCCCGCGCACCATCCCTGGGTCGGCGCTGGAGAACTCGACCTGATCACCTCGGGCCGCTCACATTCGGTATCCGATCAGCCCGCAAGACCGGTTCCGATCGATCTCAGCCAGCGTTTCAGGGACGCTCTGCCGGTCGCTGCGGCACTGGCTTGCTCCGTATCCTTCTGGGCTCTATGCCTGCAATCGATCTTCCGCGCATTCGGGCACGCCTTCTTTTTCACATGGTATCCGAAGTATCTTTCCCAAAGCCGGGGTGTCGACATGAACCGGGCCAGCGAGCTGACAAGTTTTCCGCTCGGTTCGGTGATACTGGGGAGCCTGGTGGGTGGTGTCGTCGCGGATCGGATCCTTCGCCGGACTGGTTCGCTGAAGGCAAGCCGGAGCACTCTGACGGTCGTTACGCTGATGGCCGCCGGGCTGAGTTTCCCGCTGGCGGACGCGATCGGCGGAGATCCGTTGATAAGCGTGGCCGTAATCACGCTGGGAACGTTCCTGTTCGGTTTTTCCTCGACGGCGACCTGGGCGGCTACGATCGACATGGGCAAGGAGCGAACGCCGATCGTCTTCGCCATCATGAATATGACGGGCAACCTTGGCGCCTGGGCCTGCCCGCTGATTCTGGGCTATCTGTTCGAAGCGATCGCCGCGGGGCGATATGGCTGGAGCGCCGTGGGCTGGATCTTCCTGGCGAATTTCGCGGCAGCGTCACTCTGCTGGGCGTTTCTCGACCCTGGCCGGCCGATCGGATCGAGGGCCAAGACAGGCAAGGATACGGATGGTCACCAGTAAATCACGCCGATGGCCAGGCCGCGAACGGTTTCCGAATTTTCGGAATCGTCCTTGCGGATTTCGAAGTTCTTGCAGGAGAGGCGGAAAATCCGGATCGGGCCCCGGTCGACGATCCACGACTCCGGGGCATTCGGAGTCGTGTGGTAATACCCGTGTAACTTGAGAGCCTTGATGAGTGCTTCGACGATCTTCACCCTGACGAAGGCCAGATCGGTTTTCGGCAGCTGATCCATCGAAAAGATATCGTGAAAATAGGGGTCGTCGAACACATGAGTACTGATTTTGGCGGATTCCTGAACGAATACGTCCGCGAACTTGGGCTGGAGGTTGTCAAGCGGCAAAAGATCGACGTAGCAGCGGAGCAGGGCATCGAGCCCGACCTCCCAATCGTCGGGCCTGAACGGCTGACGTTCGAAAATGACATAGACGAGGGAAAACCACTGCTTGTCCACGCGAGCTTCTCCGACCGGCAGTACCGGCGAACCTGAGCCTCAGTCGAGCCGACGCAATTTCGGTTCGTAAACCTGGAAGTACTTGTTGCCGAAGATCGTTCGCCGGCGATCGTCGAAATAGCGGGTGATCAACTGCATGGCATAGGTCCCTGATTCGGTGAGTTCGAACGGCAGCTTCAGCTCTCGGGAGAAGAGAAACGGGAGACGGCTCTGCCGAATTTTCAGCTTGTTCAAGCCTTTGGCCAGTCCGATGATCATCACGATGGGATAAGACACAGGCTTGAATCGGGCAAGAGGCTTGTCGTTGAGAACCAGAGAGAGCTCCTGGCTCGAAGTGACGAATGACTTCAGGCCTGCGGTTTCTTCCGACAGAAACTCCGACGAATTGCTGTCGCGTATGTCCGAGTAAACGAAAACGACGCAGTCCGGCGTTTCCTGACCGGAAAAATTCATCGAATAAAAAAAGAACTGTTCCGAGAAATCCGAGAACAGTTGCCTTTTCTCATTCACGAACAATGGGCCATCCGGATCGAAGAAATTGATCGAAAATTCGCCGGCCTCCGAATAGCCTGCGTTTTCTTCGGTGTTACCCGCCAATTTTCTCAATTCCGCCTGGCGCCGCTCGATCGCCTTCCTCTGTTCGTCAGCGATCCTCTGCTGCTCTCTTGCCCATGACGCCTGCTCTTCAAGCGCCCGTCGCAGCCGCTCCTGTTCGCGGCGTGACGAAATCCTGTACTTCATCAAACTTTCGTTGGAGAAATTCTCCTCCGGAGAATTTTCTGACAGGTCATGCATGTATCGTTCGCCCTGGCGACAATCGTCTCGATCCCTGTATCTAGCTCCAACGGAAGCGGAGTGTCAAGCGAATTGTATGAACGCCCCCCAAGGTGTGGCACCACGTGAACGTCCAACCGTCGAATCCGGCGACGGAGTTTCATCCTGTCGCCGTTCATGCCTGTCGTAACGTTTGGGGAGTATCTCTCACGATCGCCAGGACCGCGCCGAACCGCTGGATCATGGCCGAATTCCGTTTCGTACGGGAACGGATTTTCGCCTTCGATTCGCGATGGCCGGCTTCCAGGCCGACCCAGAAATGATCACATGAACATCACATGAAGGGGTTTTCGGCGATGCTCCGGTATTACATGATCTCGCTCGCTGCCATCCTGACGCAAGCCGCCATCGGCCTGAATGCTCAGGAAGCCGACCCCATCGGAGACAAACTTGCGAAGGCTCGTGAAGCATCCGAGTCGCGTTCAGCGAAGGCCCGTGACGGATTCCAAGACGCCATGGAAAAACGCCTGAACACCATCTCGAAAAAGGCCGGTCTGGATGACATCAAGCGGCTTAAATCCGAATCCGAAGCATTCCGCCAGGATGGCACGATCCCCACGAACCCGTTCGTCGCACTCGACCGGAAAAATTACGAAACCGAACTCGCCAGAGCCAGGTCGGACCTGAAAAAGGCTCTCGAAGCCGCGAAAGCCGAATACGTCAAATCCGGTAAACTGGCCGAAGCCGAAGCGATCGAGTCCGAACTGAGATCCGGTGCGTCGCCTGTCGTCGAACGTGTCGAAAAAGCACGGGAGCCGCTCGACCCGATCGTCGGCTTCTGGCGCCTCGTGATCGGCGAAAGAGGCACGAAGCAAACGATACTGAACGTCTACTTCCCCCCGGTCGATAACCCGGGCGTCCGAAGTGCCATGGCTCGCCGGAACCAGACCAGCCCGGTGAAGTACTTTCAGGGAAGCTGGAGCAAAAGCGGAGACATTTACACCCTTCACGGCCCCAACGGCGCAACCGCCAAGGTCAAAATGCGCGGAGTCAGCGAAGGTTTTGTGGGCCGACTCGCCGCAGGCGCGCCGGTCGTCGGCTTTCGCCAGCAGCGATGAGGCCGAGAGTCAGAAAGCCGGCATGGTCATTCACCGATCTTCGACCTGAATTTTGACGACTCCGTCCAGCTCTTTATCGGCGAGATCCGTTCCGCTCACGGGATTGGGCCGGGCGATAACGCCGTTTTCGAACTTCACCTGATAATCGGACCACTCGCGCCGGGGCTCGGGATAGTCGGTGCTCACGAACTGGGCACCGCTGGCCAGGGCCTTGTTTCGCTGAGTCGTGTCGCCCGAGCGCGCCTGCCGGGTGTCGGCATCGGCACGTGTTCGCACGATGTAACCGGCCTTGGCCAGCCGGCGGATCTTTTCGAAATCACGTACAGGATCGTTAATCTTGAAAAATGCCGCGGAGGCATGGCCTTCCGATGGCGGTGTCACGAACATGCGACGCCCTGACAAGTTCGGTCGATTCGCGATATACCTGTCACGCATCGTGCCTTCATTGTCGAGAGCGAACATCACTTTCCCGCGTACGGATTTCAACTCAGGCCAGCCACGTTTCGAAATCGCTTCCGGGAGGGTTTCGAGATCGCCGCGCAGGTCATCCGGCACGAAAAGACCGGAGCGGGCGAAGACCTTGTCGATGGTCCCGTCAACCTCATTCAGGGCGGCTGCGTCGAATTTCCTGGGTATCGTCGCAAGCCCTGTGACGGCATTGTCCTTAAGCTCGACGAGGACCATGATCGGAACATGCGCCGGATTCGCCGCCGACCATGCCAAAATCTGTCGAAGTGCGCTTTCGAAAGTGGGCACTGTCGAACGATAATCCACATCCTGCACATGCAGAACTTTGTGGCCAGGCACGTTCAGAACGCCGTCGGCGTTGGGGTCAGGGCCCGCATCCCGGCCCAGATTCATAACTGTCGTCCGTAGCGCCGGTTTCGCGAAAAGCCCGCCTTCGGGGTCGTGAAAGAGGTCCAGCTCGATCTGCCGAATTCCCAGCATGCCGAACTGCTCGGCCAGACTTCTGTGCGAATAGTCGATCGAATCCGCCTGCCGCCGGCTCGTCAGCCGCAAGAGCTTCATCAGCTCTTCATGAGGGGCCAAATGATAAGAATTGTGGGTGCCGATCACCTGAATCTGATTGAGCCGCGGTTCGGAGGCCTTCGCTCCGACGATTCCGGCCAGGCCGAAAATGCAAGCCGTCGCGAATATCGGCCCGAAGTGCCGCGTGGATTTCGAAATCGAGCGTAGCGATTTCATAGCGTCGTCCCTTCCAGGAACGGCTCGCCGCTCATCTGCCGTATGACGTTTTCCACCGTGCATCGGGCGATCTCGCTCAACGCTTCGTGCGTCAGGAAGGCCTGATGCGCCGTGATCAACACGTTCGGGAACATCAGGAGCTGCGTCAGCTCTTCATCCTGCAAAATATGGTCCGAATGATCTTCGAAGAAGACGCCTTCTTCCTCTTCGTAAACGTCCAGCCCCACGCCGCCTACGTGGCCCGTCCGCAAGCCGGCGATGAGAGCGGTCGTATCGATCAGCTTGCCCCGGCTGGTGTTGAGAAGATAGACACCTGCCCGCGTCATGGAGAGAGTCCGCTCGTTGATCAGGTGATGTGTCTCGGGCAGTAGCGGCACGTGCAGCGAAACGATGTCCGATTCCGCCATAAGTTCATCGAAGGCGACATATCTTACGCCTTTTTCCACGGACCAGTCGTGATCCTGAAAAACGTCGCTTGCGAGGACCGCCGCACCGAAGCCCCTGAAAATTTCGGCCGTTGCCTTGCCGATCTTGCCGGTGCCGACGATTCCGACCGTCTTGCCATGCACGTCGAAACCGACCAGCCCGCCCAGGGAGAAATTCAACTCGCGCACACGATTGAAAGCCCGGTGGATTTTCCGATTCAGGGTCATCAGCAGGCCGATCGTGTGTTCGGCGACAGCGTGCGGCGAATAGGCCGGTACCCGCACGACATTGAGGCCGAATTCACGCGCGGCCTCGAGATCGACATTATTGAAACCCGCGCACCTCATTGCGATGAGCTTTACGCCCATTTCGGCCAGAATGGCCAGCGCCTTGCGGTCAGCGACATCGTTCACGAAAAGGCAAACCGCCTGGGACCCGGCGGCCGTCCGAGCGGTTTCGTGGCCGAACCGGAATTCATGGAACCGCCATCTTATGCGATCTGCCAGATTCGCCTGGGCCAGATATTTGCGGTCGTAGGGCTTGGTATCGAATACGGAAATCTCGATCATTTGCTTGCCTGTCCTTCGAAGTCCAATTCGAAACCATGACTCGTGAATGACCAGGCCGCAGAGATCGGCGAAGCCTGGCTTTGCGGCATGACCTAGTTCATCGGTTCGATTCCACGAAGTCAAGTCGGCTGCGGGCGGCCCAGAAGGGCGAATCGCTCCATCGCCGCTCCTGCGCGTAAACTCCAGCCCGCATTTCCAGATAATACGAAAAACTCCGTTTCACGCGGTCGACGTATCGTTCGAACGGTTCGAGATCGCCGGAAAGCGCCGCGTGGGCGGATTGAGCGGCGTCCATACCGCTGGCGAGCGCCGTCGCAATACCGTGAGATGACAGCGGGTCGTAGCAGGCTGCCGCATCGCCGCAGGCGAGCCAGCAGGCTCCGCCGACACGCTCGATGATCGATGAATCCGCGGCGGCGACACGCGGTTGAGCCGTCGCAAGATATCGGCCATCGGCGACACGCTGGCGTGTCCATCGGGTTTCATCGAGCGAAGCCAGCCAATCCTTAAGGGAACGATCCCTGCCCGCGAGTGCGTCCGGGTCGCAAAACATGGCCACGACAAGCTTTCCGCCAGGCAGAAGTGCCGAATACCACCAGCCGTCGGGGCGTGCTTCGACCATGGCACGGGCGTCTTCGATCGGTGTGGGCGAATCCAAAAACGCATGCCAGGCCGCAAGGCGGTCGTAAACCTTCCGTCGCACGCCATCGAATTGAGCGACCGCAGCGGAGCGGCCTGAAGCGTCGATGAGAAAGTCGGCGATGATCATCTCACCGGTCGACTCGAGGCTTACGTTCCATTGGCTCGGGCCGGAACGTTCGATCCGAGCCGTCGCACCTTCGATCACCCGGACGCCACCCTCTTCAGCGAAGTGCCGCAAATCGGCTTCGAACCGGTTGCGATCCAGATGCCAGCCCATTCCGTTCGCATGAAAGAGGAAATCTTCCGAAGCGAGTCCATCATGGCCCCAGCTCGAAACGGTACCAGGGCTGGCCAAGTGCCGCCTGGCGTCGACCAGATGATCGATCGTCAGTCTCTGCAGAATCGGCCAGGCCCGCGGAGCCAGCGATTCCCCGATTCTGGGCCTTGAGCGTGCAGCCCGATCGAGCCGTTCGACGACGATCGTCCGCCTGCCCAGACGGGCGAGCGTCATTCCTGCAGCGAGACCGGCCGGCCCGCCGCCGACGATCACGATGGTTCCGTTCGAACCTGAATCGGCATTCATACCGGGGTGAAGTTTGCGTCTTCCTCGACCCAGAAGTGGACGGGGAAAGACGAATCACCAGGGCCTGGACGAAGCGTCACGACGCCGATGGAACTCCAGTTTTTCACGAACTGATTCACCATGCGCATTTGCTCTTGCGAATTTTGCGGCTTCATTCGGAACCAGTCGGCCCGGCGCTTGAATGCCGAAGCACG
>Ga0075163_10011732_pt1 | contig 11406 bp, 8 predicted proteins | sample JI1023141ADNA_FD_71478 | JGI IMG/M metagenome (GOLD analysis project Ga0075163, IMG submission 71478) | Wastewater effluent complex algal communities from Wisconsin, to seasonally profile nutrient transformation and Carbon sequestration -... | ecosystem: Engineered > WWTP > Effluent > Algae... | reverse complement strand
TGCCTGATCTGGTCCTCTTCGAGACGCTGCCCTCGATGGCCGAGTGCGAGGCAGTGGCGGCGCTCGCGGCCGAGTTCAGTCAGGTTCCGTTCATGGCGAGCTTCTCGGCGAAGGCCGGCACCATCTCGCACGGAGAGTCGTTCGCCTCGGTCGTGACGATGCTCGAAGAGGTGCCGAACGTGATCGCCGTGGGCCTCAACTGCACCGCGCCCGAGCTCATCGAGCCGATCTTGCGCACGGTGACACCGAAGCGCGTGTTGTTGGCTGCGTCTCCCAACGCAGGCGAGACGTGGGACGCGAAGAGCCGCACCTGGGTCGGCAGCCCCCTGCGGGGAACCGAGTTCGCGGTGTTCGTGCACGCGTACCTGCGCGCCGGAGCAAAGGTCGTCGGAGGCTGTTGCAGAACACGCCCGGGCGACATCGCCGCCGCCCGAGTCGTCATCGAACGGTAGGCCCTGGAGGTTCCGTGCTGACTCGATGCTTGTGCTTCTTGATCAGCAGCGAGGTCCTCGCCCAGGCGCCGGTCCCGAATCGCGCGCTGGGCGTCTTGTCGATCGCCAGCAGTCCCGTCGGGGCAACGGTGGAGCTGGTCGATCCGCAAGCCCGCTCCAGCAAGGGCACCACACCGCTGACGATTCCGCTCGCCGTGGTTGGCCGGTGGAAGGTGAAGGCCAGCAAGCAGGGCTTCGGCGTCGAGGAGACGACGGTGGAGGTCCTCGCCAATGAGACGACGAACCTCGCGCTGCCGCTCCGACTCGCCGTGGCGCTCGCGGTCACGGGTTCGCCCGACGACGCTCGAGTGACGGTGACTGGCCCGAACTTCCACGGCGACGGCGGCTTGCCGTGGATGGCCGACGGGCTGACGGCGGGCAGCTATGTCGTGAAGGTGACCCGTGAAGGGGCTCACGCCTTCGAGTGGAGCGATCGGATCGCGCCGGGTGGCTTCGTTCACGTGGTGGCGAAGCTCGCTCCGATGGCGCCAAGGTCCGTTCCGAGGAAGCCGAAGGACTGCGTGCCTGACGAGCCAGTTCCGAGCCCGGCGCAGGTCGACCAGGACACGCTCGACGACAAGCGAGCGTCCGAGCAGATCGAGACCCTGAAGCGCGTCATGGCGAGAAGTGACGACAACGAAGGCATGGCCGCGCTGCTCTTTCAGCTCGCTGAGCTGCACAGACAGAAGGCCTGCTTCGCCGAGCGAAGAGCGCTCGCGTCTGCGGGCTCGAGAGAGCAGGCCGACCTTCGCGAAGCGACGCTGTTCACGAACGCCGTCATCAGCCTGTACGAGCACCTTCGTCGCGAGTACCCGCGCTTCGAGCGTCGCGACGAAGTCCTCTTCCGGCTGGCCCAGCTCCTCGGCAAGACCAGACCTGCGATGGCCCGCTACAGCGAGCTCATCAAGGACCATCCCTCGTCGAGGTTCTTGCCCGAGGCGTGGGTTCAGCTCGGCGACCACTTCTGCGAGCAGCGCGCCTTCGAGAAGGCCCACCTCGCGTATGAACGGGCGCTCCTCTCGAGCGACCCACGCCTGCAGGCCATGGTGCTCGCCCGTCGTGGCTGGTGCGAACTCAGCGCGGGCGAACCCGAGCCGGCGTTGAAGCGGTTCGAAGAGGTCGTCGCCCGCTGTGAGTCGAGCGACGAGGACGTGAAGGGCGACGCGCTTCGCGGTCTGACGAAGGCTTCTCTCTCGCTGGGCCGCGTCGAGGAGGCGCGCGCGTACCTGAAGAAGCACGCCCGCGAACCCGAGCTGACCTCGTTGCTCAAGCTGCTCGACGAGGCCAGTCGCCGATAGGTCTCAGACCGTCTCGGTGGCGCCGTGGCACTTCTTGTACTTCTTGCCCGACCCACACGGACACGGATCATTCCGGCCCGTCTTCGGCCCTTCGCGCACGACGGTCTTCTGCTCGTGCGCCTTCGGCTGCACCTGACCGTCTTCACCGCCACGACCCTCGACGGCCTTCTTCGCCTGCTGCTCCATCTGCCGCTTCAGGCGCTCGGCGTCTTCGTTCGGGTCTCTGACCTGCGCGCGCATCACGCGCTGAATGAAGGCCGACTTGATGCCCGCGAGCATGCGCACGAAGCCTGCGTAGCCTTCCTTCTTGTATTCGATCTTCGGGTCCTTCTGGCCGTAGCCACGAAGCCCGATGCCCTGGCGCAGGTGATCCATGCCGAGCAGGTGGTCCTTCCACAGCTGGTCGATGGTCGAGAGGTACTGCAGCTGCACGAAGCGGTTCCACTCCTCGCCGTAGTCCTTCACGCGATCGGAATAGACGCGCTCGACGCGCTTGAAGAGCTGCTCCTGCAGCTCCTCGACGCTGCCCTGCCGCTGGAACGTCATCTCGACGCCGAACAGCTGCTTCACCTCGGCGGCCAGGCCATCGACGTTCCACGTCTCGGGGTTCCGCGCGGCCGTGTAGATGTCGGTGAGCCCGAGGATGACGTCTTCGATGGCATCGAGCGCCAGCTCGCGGAAGTCCTCCCACGTGTACGTCTTCTCGCTACGAATCTTGGCCTTGGTCTTCTTGTCCTCTTCGAACTCGATGAGCGGCATGCCAGCGCCGGCCGCAAGCACCTGGCGGCGCAGCTTGTAGATGGTGCGCCGCTGCTGGTTCATCACGTCGTCGTACTCGAGCAGGTTCTTGCGAATGTCGAAGTTGTGGCCCTCGACCCGCTTCTGCGCGTTCTCGATGGAGCGCGAGAGCATCGGGGCTTCGATGACCTCGTCCTCCTTCATGCCGAACATCTCCATCATCGACTGAATGCGCTCGCCGCCGAAGATGCGCATGAGGTCGTCTTCGAGCGACAGATAGAACCGGCTCATGCCGGGGTCGCCCTGACGGCCTGCGCGGCCACGCAGCTGGTTGTCGATGCGGCGCGACTCGTGGCGCTCGGTGCCGAGAATGAACAGACCGCCACCCTCGAGCACCTCTTTGCGCTGGCCCTCGCACTGCGCCTTGTACTTCGCGAGCGCGGCCTCGAACTTCGTCTTCCACTCGGCCTGAGCGGCCGCATGGGCCTCCTTCGACGCAGCATCGACGGCGTTGAAGTTGATCAGCTGGCCTTCGGGCTTCGGCGCCTCTTCGGGCAGCTCGGGCTCGGGGCCCACTTCGCTGCGCGCCATCACCTCGGGGTTGCCGCCGAGCAGAATGTCGGTGCCGCGGCCGGCCATGTTCGTCGAGATGGTGACGGCACCACGGCTACCGGCCTGCGCGATGATGTCTGCCTCGCGCGCGTGGTTCTTCGCGTTGAGCACGTTGTGCGGCACGCCCTCCTTCTTGAGGAAGGTGCTGAACACCTCGGACTTCGCGATCGACACCGTACCGACGAGCACCGGCACGCCCTTCTGGTGCAGCTCCTTCACTTCTTTCGCGGCCGCCTCGAACTTCGACTTCTCGGTCTTGTAGACGACGTCTTCGAGGTCATCGCGAATCATGTCGCGGTTCGTGGGAACGACGCGCACGTCGAGGTTGTAGATCTTCGCGAACTCCTCGGCCTCGGTGTCGGCCGTGCCCGTCATGCCGGCGAGCTTCGAGTACATGCGGAAGTAGTTCTGGAACGAGATGGTCGCGAGCGTCTGGTTCTCGTTCTCGACCTTCACGCCTTCTTTGGCCTCGACGGCCTGGTGCAGACCATCGCTCCAGCGGCGGCCGGCCATGAGGCGACCGGTGAACTCGTCGACGATGAGCACCTCGCCTTCCTTCACCACGTAGTCGCGGTCGCGCTTGTAGAGCGTGTGCGCGCGCAGGGCCTGCTCGACGTGGTGCAGGGTCTCGAGCTCTTCGGGCGCGTAGAGGTTGGGGATCTTCAGGCGCTCCTGCAGCTTGTCGACGCCCGGGTCGGTCAGCATCACCGACTTGTTCTTCTCGTCGAGCTGGTAGTCCTGCTCGGGCACCAGGCCGTAGATGACGGCGTCGACCTTCGCGTAGAGGTCGGTGTTCTGCTCGGTCGGGCCCGAGATGATGAGGGGCGTGCGGGCCTCGTCGATGAGAATCGAGTCGACCTCGTCGACGATGGCGAAGTTGAGCTCGCGCTGCACGTAGTCCTGCAGGCGGAACTTCATGTTGTCGCGCAGGTAGTCGAAGCCGAACTCGTTGTTCTGGCCGTAGGTGATGTCGCAGCGGTACGCCTCTTGACGCTGCTTGTCCGAGAGCTCGTTGAGCACGCAGCCCGTCGTCATGCCCATGAACTTGTAGACCCGGCCCATCCACTCGGCGTCGCGGCGGGCGAGGTAGTCGTTCACGGTGACGAGGTGCACGCCACGGCCCGAGAGCGCGTTCAGGTACACGGCCGTCGTGCCGGTCAACGTCTTGCCTTCGCCGGTGCGCATCTCGGCGATGCAGCCCTGGTGCAGGAACATGCCGCCGATGAGCTGCACGTCGTAGTGCCGCTGGCCGATGGAGCGCCGCGCACCTTCACGGATCAGCGCGAACCCTTCGATGAGGCAATCATCGAGGTGCCGGCCGTTGGCGATCTCCTGCTTCATCCGCGCGGTTTCACGCGGAAAGTCCTCGTCTTTCAGCGCGCGCATCTTCGTTTCGAGCGCGTTGATGGCGGCCACCTTGGGCCAGGCCTTCTTCAGCTCGCGGCTGTTCTTCGTTCCGATGATGCGCTTGAGGACCCAATCAATCATGGCGGTTGCCTTCTTGCTGAAAACGGCCGGAACCGCCACCAGGGACCGCAGGGCGGAAAAGTCGGCGGAAGGTACAGCGCGAAACCCGCTCCGCAAGCATGGAAGTCCCGACGGGGTGCGGTGGGCTGGCGGGCCGTGGTATTCCCCTCACTGAACGGTCTGGCCGGTCGTTCTGTCACTCGGGGAGTTCTCATTGTTCAAGCACCGCCGTTCTGCCGCCTCCTACGAGAGGTTGGCTCCCTTGCTCGTTGGTCTCGCCATCGTCGGGTGCGACTGTGAGAAGCCGCTGCAGGTCGCGCAGGGCCAGGTGCGCTGGGAGTGGGAGACGAAGGACGGCCCGCAGGCCGGTGACAGCGCGCTCATCGACTTCGGCACCATCTCGATGGGCAGCCGGGTGCAGCAGCTCGTCTTCGTGCGCAACGTCGGCCGTGGCTCGTTCTCGCTGTACGACTTCGCGAAGGTGGCCGGCGACGCGGTGACGCTGCAGCAGCGCGTCGAAGCGGGCGCCTCGTTCGAGCTGACCTGGGAGCAGGATCGGCTGGTCGCGCCCTCGGAGCGTCAGCCCATCACCATCACCTTCGCGCCCCCCGTGCGCACCGACGTGCGCGGGTACGACGTGGCCTCGCAGCTCGACTTCGTGCCCGCGGGTGCGCAGAACGCGCCGCTCGAGCTCCGCGGCCGCGCCATCTCGGGTGAGTGTGAAGTGCCGGCTACCATCGACTTCGGCATCGTGCCCGTGGGGACGATGACGGCGACCGAGCTCGATCTGCGCAACGACAGCTCCATCGGCGTGCGCGTCACCACGAGCCCCATCACCGGCACGCCCGTCGGCGTCTTCGTGTTCACCGGCTTCGATGGCTTCGGCGCGCGCGACGTGGCTCCCGGCGAGCCCGCGAAGAGCACCCTCACCTTCACGCCCACCGAGACCCGCGACTACGTGGCGCGCGTCACCGTTCGCCGCACCCAGTCGTGCCCCGAGCAGGAAGTGACGCTCAAAGGCCGTGGCGTGAACTCGTGCCTCACCTTCCGCGCCGACCCGCCTGACGACGTGCGCGCGACCTCGCTCTTCTTTGGCTACGTGACGCCGACCATCGCGGGGCCCGGCACCGTCACCTTCTTCAACGCGTGCACCACCGACGTTCAGCTCAGCCAGCTCGAGACGACGGATCCGGTCTTCACCGTGACCGAGGCCTCGATGGGTGATCTGACGAAGCTCACCGTGCCTTCGGCGCAGCGCGACGCGCAGGGCGTGTGGGCCGACGGCGAAGCGACGGTGAAGCTCGAGTTCAAACCCACGACGCTCGGGCAGAAGAACGGGCAGCTCAAGGCGAACACCACGTTGTCGGGCCAGTCGGCCATCGCAGTGCGCCTGCGTGGCATCGGCGGTGGCCCGCGCATCGACGTTCGCCCCTCGCCTCTCTCGGTCGGCCGCATCGGCTTCACGCAGAACGCGTCGCCGCCCACCTTCGTGCCGCGCACCCTGCGCATCGCGAACATCGGCACCCGCCCCACGCCGTCTGACCCGCGCGCGAACCTGAAGCTGGGCGGCCTGGGCATGGGCATGCCGTACTGGCGGGTGCGCGCCATCAGCGGCACCGACGCCGAGCTCTGCGTCGGCGAGTGGGACCAGCAGCGAAACGGCTGCACCAACACGCTGCAGCCCAACGTCTACAACCCGAACAACGGCATCGAGGCCATCGCCGGCGGCGCCATCAACCTGCCGGTGCGCATCATTCCCGCGAGCGCCGGCCTGAAGGAGTGGGAGCTGACGATTCTCTCGAACGACCCGCTCTCGCCCGAGACGGTGGTGCGCATCACCGCCGAGGCCGTCGAAGCGCCGCCCTGCAACTACGAGGTGGTGCCCGGCCAGCTGAACTTCGGCGTCGTCGACCAGCCGCAGATTCGCGACCTCACCTTCATGCTGCGCAACCGCGGCATTCAGCCTTCAGACATCTGCTACTTCAACGCCATCGACCTCGCGCCGACCAGCGACGACACCTTCTCGCTGCCGCAGGGCCCGATTCCTTCGCTCACGTTGATGCCCGGCCAGCAGGTGCCCATCGCCGTGCGCGCGATGCCACTGCGCCCCTCACCCACCGTGCCGATGGTGGTGCGTGGCAACGTCAACTTCGGCGTCTCGACGCCCGGGGCCTCGAACGGCACCGTGCAGCTGATCGCCACGCTCGCACCGACCTGCATCAGCATCACGCCGTCGCCGCTCGACTTCATGAACGCCGAGCTCGAGTGCGGCTCGCCTGCGCGCACCGTCAGCATCACCAACACCTGTTCGACGCCGCTCACGTTGAACGCCGCAGGCCTGTCGGACCCCGGCCTGGCGCCTGTCGGCTCGGGCTCGTGCACCACGGCCGGAGGCTGCCCGCAGTTCGCCATCGTCAATGCCGCGACCGTCGGCACCATCTCGCCAGGCGCCTCTCGCACGCTCCAGCTGCGCTTCCGCCCGTACCTGCTGGGGCCCGCCAACGGTGCGCTCAGCATCACCGTCACGCAGAACGGCCAGGCCATCAACTACCCGCTGCCGCTCTCGGGCATCGGCGTGCCCCGCACGATGATGGGCTGTGGGCTCACCGCGGTCTGCCCTGCGCCCATCACCACTGGCGCCAACAGCACCGTCTCACTGCTGCCCTCGGTGATGGGCCCGAGCCCGAGCAGCTGCGCGTGGAGCGTGGGCTCCCGCCCGGCCACCGCGAACGGCAACTTCAGCGCGCCCTCGAGCTGCACTTCGACGACCTACTTCGCCGACGTCGTGGGCACGCACGTGGTGAACTTCACCGTCTCTGATGGCATCGGCGGCACCTCGACCTGCTCGACGCCCATCACCGTCACGCCGAACGGCGACTTCTGGGTCGAGCTGACCTGGTCGCGAAACTACGACACCGACCTGCACCTCATTCACCCGATGGCGGGCTCGTGGTCGGCGGCGGCGAGCTGGTCCAGCTCTCCGTGGGACTGCTACTACGCGAACCGGACGCCGACCTGGGGCATGGCCGCGCAGAGCGCCAACCTCGATCGCGACGACACCACCACCAGAGGCCCCGAGAACACCCGCATCAACTCGCCGCAGCCGGGCCTCGCGTACACCATCGGCGTTCACATGTACGGCTCGGCCAACTCGCCAGTCGTCTCGACGGTGAAGGTGTACTGCGGCGGTCAGCTCGTCACGACGCAGACGCGCAGCATGGCGACGTCGAAAGACATGTGGGTCGTCGGCAGCGTGGAGTTCGGCGGCATGTCGCCCTGCCTCTTCACGCTCATCAACGGACAGCTGAACGTGCCTTGACGGCGGCGAAGCCCTGATACGCTGGCGTCATGAGCTTCGAGCGACAGCAGGCGGCGGCGTTGCGAATTCTCGAGGGCATCGAGGAGGGCACCATGAGCGCGGCCGACTCGTTCGCGCTCGTCGAAGAGGCCGACCCGACGCTCATCTATCTCATCTTCACCTGGCTCCGCCGCCGCTACGCCGACCACCCCAACGCCGACGCCGTCATCGGCCGGCTGGTGGCCGTGGTCGATCGTGATCCCCTCGTCAGCAAGATGATGAAGGAAGGCCAGGCCGACCCGGTGGTGGCGTGGTTCGAAGAGGAGCACTCGTACACGGCCCTGCGGTCGCGCGAGTTCATCGAGCTCATCGTCGACAAGCTCGAGGGCTGAGCATCACGCCACCTGCGTCTCGAGCCAGCGCAGGTTGGCCTGAAAGCGTGCTTCGCGATCGGTGTCTCTGAGCTCGGTGTACTCGGCCACCAGCGCGGTCAGCTGCGCGCGAGTCAGTGGCATCTGGCGAAGCACCAGCTCGATGTGCGCCCGGTCCTTCGGGTCCATGCGCTCGAGCTTGGCCAGCACGACATCGTGCGGGTGCGGACAGACGACGCTGACCGACGGCAGGCCATCGAACGAGAACTGCTTTGCCCGTTCGCGCCAGCGCGGCGGAGCCTTGAACGTCTCGGGGCCCCACACCTCGGCGTGAACCGAGAACTTCTCGTGGTACCACGACAGCTCGCCCATCAACGCCTCGATGGCTTCGCCTTTCTCGGGCGGAGTCGTCCACACATCGACGTCGCGACTCTGGGGAGGGTCTCCCAACCAGAACGCCAGCGCCGCGCTGCCGAAGACCACGAGCTCGCCTTCACCGACGAGCCGTGCGGCATCCTGAGCGACACGCCAGGCTACAGGGGGACTGTCCATCGCCACAGGTCGGGGAAAGGGTGGGAAGAGACGATGCAACGGAGCGGCAGAGACTCGTTCCACTCGGAGGCGTTCGCGTCGGTCTCGAGAAAGCGGGCGAGCGGCGTGGCTGAGGTGGTGAGCGCTTCGGCCCAGCAGGCATCGACGTCTGGCATGCCGCTGGGGTGCGCCGACAGCCAGGCCAGCGCGCCAGCTCGCACCTCCGCGCGGTTGACCGCGAGCCGATAGCCGCGGCGCGAACGCTCCAGCTGCTGCTCGACTCGCTGCTCCGGGCTCACGCCGCCACTCTACTCCAACACCCGTTTCCCTGCGTTCCGCGCTACGAGCCGCCGCATGCGGAAGGGACACCACAAGACGAACCGCCGTGACCGCGACGAGCGCCGGCCTCAACCGCGGGAGCACGTCGCGCCCGTGCAGGTCGCGCTGCCGCACCGGGTGAAGATTCCCAAACTCCCCACGCCCACCACGCTGCCCACCGCGGGCAAGTGGCTGTGGACGTGCCGCGAGGGCTTCGAGGCGCAGCTGTACGAAGAGCTCTGCTGGAAGAAGTGTGGCGCGACCCTGCTGGGCGCGGGCCTCGTCGAGACCGAGCGGCCACCGGCAACGCCCACCACGTTCGCGCGCATGGGCTTTCTCGTCGACGCGTTGGTGACGACGCCGCAGCAGGCCGCCGAGACGCTGAAGCAGCAGCCCACGAAGGTGCAGGTCTGGGTGCCCGACACGCAGCCCGGCAACGCGCGCGCAGGAGAGTGCCCTGCCTGGGAGTCGACCATCGTTGCCCTGCGTGCAGGCGTGAAGGACCCCTCCACGCCGTGGGCCGCGTTCGAGTCTGGGGCGCTGCTCGGTCAGGTCTGTCTCGTTGCGCCGCACACCGCCGCCGTCGGCAGCATTCACGCCCGTGACGCGATGTCGCTGGCTTCGGGTGGGCGCGCGCGCATGAAGCGCACCGCCGACGCGCCCTCACGCGCCGCCATGAAGCTCGACGAGGCGCTCGAGTGGGTGGGTATCGCTCCGGGCAAGGGCGACCTCTGCGTCGATCTCGGCTCTGCGCCCGGTGGGTGGACGAGGCGTATTCTCGAGCGCGGCGCCCGCGTGTGGAGCGTCGACACCGGCCTCCTCGCCCCCGACCTCGCGAAGCACGCGCGGGTGAAGCACTTCCACCAGACGGCGTTCGCCTTCACGCCCGAGGAGCCCGCCGACTGGCTCTTCTGCGACATGGCGTGGCGGCCAGTCGAGGTGGCGCAGCTGCTCGCGAAGTGGGCGCGCAACCGCTGGGCGACGCAGCTGGTCGCGAACATCAAGCTGCCGATGAAAGACAAGCTGCCCGTGGTGACCCGCGTGCGCGCCCTGCTCGAAGACGGCGGCTGGTCGAACGTGACGCTGCGGCAGCTGTACCACGACCGCGACGAGGTCACGGTCAAGGCCGTGCGCAAGGTCTGACCGGCGCTTGCCTGGGCTGCGCTTTGTCGCAATGAAGCGCGCATGCCCCGGTCGACCTTCGACATGACTTCACGGGTCGCGCCCATCGTGCTCGCCCACGCGAGCGCACGCGGCCTCGACGTCAACGCACTCATCGCGAAGCACGAGCTGCCTTCGGACCTCGACTGGCGGTCGGCGGGGAAGATCGAAGTCACGCTTCCAGTGCACAAGATCAAGGCGCTGCTCGACGACGTGGCCACCACGCTGAACCTGCAGCACTTCGGGCTCGACCTCGCGCGCTCGCTCCAGCACGGCGCGTACGGCGTGGCCGAGTTCCTGATTCGGTCGGCGGCGACGGCGCGGGGCTCGTGCGAGAACCTGGTGCGCTTCAACTCGTTGATGGCGCCTGATCAGCAGTTTCGCTTCGACGACTCGGGCGCGGAGGCCATCGTCGAGCACGGCGTGCGGGGCGCTCCCGACGCGATGTCGCGTCACCACCACGAGTACACCACCTACCTGACCGCGAAGCGGCTGTTGAACATGGTCGAGGGGTCGAAGCTCAACCGGCTGTGGTTCGCGAACCCCGCGCCGCCCGACGTGAAGGCGCTCGTCGAGGAGTTCGGCACCGACCGCATCACCTTCGAGCAGGACATGAACGGCTTCTCGTTCGAGAAGCGGTTCCTCGACGAGCCGGTGAAGTCTGGCGACGCTGCGTTGTTCGCGTTCCTCGAGGAGCACGCGCTGCAGGCGCTGGCGTCACGCCCGAAGACGGACGATCTCATCGAGCGGCTGCGAGTCGGCATTCGGGAGGCGCTCAAGCAGGGAGAGCCGAACATCGAGCGCATCGCGACGCGGCTGGCGCTGTCGGGCCGCACGCTGCAGCGCCGCCTCTCGGAGCTGGGCACCTCGTTTCAGGCCGTGCTCGACGACGTGCGGTTCGACCTCGCGCGCGCCTATCTGCGTGACGCCCGCCTCGACATCACGCAGGTCGCGTACCTGCTGGGTTACTCCGAGCTGCGCGCGTTCGATCGTGCGTTCAAGCGGTGGGCGAACATCACCCCGCGTGACTGGCGAGATCAGAAGTCGACCTGAGCTGTCCAAGAGTCGCTCCTAACTCACCGAATTCACGACCTTCGCGGGGCTGGTGAAACAACCGGGGT
>Ga0075163_10011730_pt1 | contig 11409 bp, 12 predicted proteins | sample JI1023141ADNA_FD_71478 | JGI IMG/M metagenome (GOLD analysis project Ga0075163, IMG submission 71478) | Wastewater effluent complex algal communities from Wisconsin, to seasonally profile nutrient transformation and Carbon sequestration -... | ecosystem: Engineered > WWTP > Effluent > Algae... | reverse complement strand
GCGCCTGGGCGAAGTCGTACTGGAAGAGCACGAACGTGGAGCCGCCGTCGCCGCGAAGATGGGTGAAGTATGCACTCTTTCCGCTGGCCGCCACGTACGGACTGAACACCAGCTGCCCGGCGAGCAGCGCGGTGGGCGCGCCGAACGCTGCAGTGGGCGTGGCGCGGGTGGCGCGGAACCAGGCGCCGCTGCGCTCGAAGTACAGCGAGAGCTCGTCGTCCGGAAGCGTGGCATGACGCTCGTCGACCGCGCCGTTAACCGCGCCCGGCAGCGGCACCGGCTTGCCGAACGGGAGCTCGCGCTGGGCGCGGGTGGCCACGTAGAGGTCGGTCTTCCCCAGGCCACCGGGGCGCTCGCTGGCGAGATAGGCGGTGAGCTCGTCGGCGGAGAGGAATACGCTCGGCTCCGACGAGGGATCGTCGGGCGGGCTCAGATCGGCGAGCGGCACACCGGGCTCGAAGGGCTTGGTGCGATCGCAGCGACCGGTCGCCCCGGCATCGTCGGGAACGAGGCGGTCGGGCGCGCCGTCCGAGGCGCCGGCGTCGCTCCCCTCCGCCACGAACGGGGGCGTTCCCTTGTAGTCGGGTGAGCAGCCGGCCTCGGTGGCCAGCGCCGCGGCGAAGGCCAAGGCGACGCACGAGCCGGCTGTCGGTCGCCCCGCGCGCAGCGGTGTCGGTCGCATGGAGTGGGCTTAACCGGCCGACGCTAAGGGCGCCACCAAAAACGGCCACGCCTACATGGTGCTCGCGCAGGGCGTCGCGATGGAGCGCGAGACCGGGCGCCAGCTCGCGACGTGCCGCGAGGGCCGCGAGACATCGCCGTGACTTTCACCCCGCACGCAACTTGCTTGGAGGCGCACATGCAGGTTCTCCGGAGGTGTGCGTGGGTGGCGGTCGTGGCGCTGGGTGTAGCGTGCGGGGGCACCGACGGCGCGGCGATATCGACCCCGCCGGAGACGGGCCGCGACGCCTCCGCGAGCGCCTCCGATGCAGGAGCCCCGGTCGATGCAAGCGTCGAGGACGAGCACGATGCGTCGCCCGCCGCAGAAGCCGGCGTCGATGCGGCACCGAGCGGGGGCACGCTCCGCGTGATGACCTACAACATCAAGGTCGCGTCGGAGTCGAACCTGGCCGCCATCGCGCAGGTGATTCGCACCGAGAACCCGGATCTGGTGGGCCTCGAAGAGGTGGACGAGCTGGCCAATCGCAGCGGGAGCACCCACCAGACCGACGTGCTCTCCGCGGCGGCGGGCCTGCCGCATCGCTACTTCGGCGCCAACTTCCCCTTCGACGGAGGCTTCTATGGGCTCGCCGTCCTCTCGCGGTTTCCGCTGACGAACCCGCGGGTGATTCGCCTCGACGCACGCACCACGCGGGGCGACGGGTACGAGCCGCGCATCGCCGTCGCAGTCGACGTCGTCGCGTACGGCAAGCCGGTCACCTTCGTGGCCATGCACGCGAGCCTCCACGCGGAGGAGCGTCCGGGAAATGCGCAGGCGGTGCTGACGGCGCTGGGAAGCGCACGGCGACCGGCCATCGTGGTGGGCGACATGAACGAGACGCCGGGCACCGCCATCGGGGCTGCCTTCACCGGCGCCGGTTTCATCGACGCGCATGCACAGAAGACCGGCAATCCGCTGGAAGGCCTCACCTCGCCCGCGAGCTTCCCCATCAAGCGCATCGACTTCGTCTACAAGGACGCTGCCTTCGGTCCCACCCGCTACTCGTGGGTTCCCAGCACCACGGCGTCGGACCATCGGCCGGTCATGGTCACCTTCGACACGCCGAGGTAGGCGTCCCTCGAAACCAAGGGGCATCCTGGGTCTTCACGCGCGGCGTGCGCGCCAGTATCTCGAAGAAACAAAGAGTCCTCCCGAGTATTCACGCGCGGCGCGCGCCAGTATCTCGAAGAAACAAAGAGTCATCCCGAGTTTTCACGCGCGGGTCGCGCCAGTATCTCGAAGAAACACGGGGTCATCCCGAACGGAGTGAGGGACCCCCTCTGCCTTTTCGTCGCAGAGATCCGAGGGGCCCCCTCGCTGCGCTTCGGGGTGACCGCGGACTGAAACGGAATGGGTTCGCCGGCCTGTTTCTTAGGAGCGAAGCGAGGGACCCCCTCTGTCACTTCGTCGCAGAGATCGGAGGGCCCCCCTCGCTGCGCTTCGGGGTGACCGCGAGAGGGAACGGAGTAGGTTCGCCCGCCTGTTCCTTAGGAGCGAACCGGACACCGTCCTGTTTCTTCGGAGCTCACCCGCGCGCCACGTCGCGCACCATCGCCGCGGCGATGCGCTCGGCCCACGCGGCGTATGCAGGCGGGCCCGGATGAAATCCGTCGGTGGCCATCGCGGAGGCGTCGAGGGAGGCGGTGAAGTCCAGCGGGACGAACGACGCCGAGCTTCGTTGCCCCACATCCGCCCGAAGGGCGCCGTCGAAGCGTCGCGCGCGCGAGCCGAGCGCCCAGCGGAGCGGCTGAGGCAGCGCGGGAAAACGCGACACCGGCGGTAGACCCGAGTGCACCACGTGCCGTACCCGGAACTTCGTGCGGAGGAGTGCGTCGAGCTGGTGCTGCTCCTGGCGCCATGCGGCGAGGCGGCGACCACGGATCACGTCGTTGACCCCCAGCGCGACGACCGCCACGTCGAAGGAGAGAGATGGCGCACCGGCGAGCCGCGCCAGCGCGTCGCGGGTGGTGTGCCCGGTCGTCGCCCACAGCTTCCAGGAGACGTCCCGCCAGCTCGATAGCGCTTTCACCAACTGCCCCGTCAGGGCCTCGGTCTGTTCCCGTGCGCCCACGCCGGCGGCCGACGAGTCACCGAGAATCAAGAGCGAAAGTGGTGCGCCCACGCCGGCACGACCCTCGCGCGGGCCCGCCGCCTCCGGCAGCTTCGGAACCCTCCAGCGAACGTATCCGCCTTGCGCGACGAGGAGCGGCGCCATGCATGCGGTGAGGAGATTCGCGGGGTCGAGCGACATGGCGGCCAATGGTACTGCAGCTTCGGCAAGTTGGCCCATCCACCGCGAAGGCGAACGATGTAGAGAGGGCGGATGTACACACCCCCGCTGTTCCAGGCGAAGGACGAGGCCATACTCCTCGAGCTGTGCCAGGCGCACCCGTTCGGCATGATCGTGGCGGCCGACGCCGGCGGCGCGCCGGAGATTGCGCATCTCCCGCTGGCGCTGATGCGCGGAGCCGATGGCCAGCTGGAGGTGCTGACGCACGTCGCGCGGGCGAATCCGCTGGCGGCGCTCGCAGCCAAGGGCGCCCCCATGACCGCGGTGTTCCTCGGCCCCCACGGATACGTTTCCCCCACCTGGTACGCGGAGCCCCGCGCGCAGGTGCCCACCTGGAACTACGCGGTGGTGCACGCAGTGGGCACGAGCGGTGTTCTGAGCGCGCCGGAGCTGCGCGCATTCCTGGACGTCCTGTCCAGGACCTTCGAGGGGTCGAGCACCGATGCCTGGCGCGTCGATCTGCTGCCGCCGGCGCTCATGACCGATCTGATGCGCGGGATCGTGGGCATTCGCATCGCCGTCACGAGCCTCACGGGCAAGCTCAAGCTGAGTCAGAATCGCAGCGAAGAAGACCGCGGACGCGTCGCCGCGGCCCTGCGCTCTCGCGGGACTCCGAACGATCTAGCGATGTTGGCGCTCATGCCGAAGTCCGGCGCGTAGCCACGTTTCCGCGCGCGCGGGGGGACGCGCCTTGATAGCCTCGACCCATGAAGTTCCGCGAGATGCCGGTGGCGCCGGGCGGCGAAGGGTTTCTGGGGCACAACGCCGCGTTCCGCAACGATCGCATGGGCACCTTGGCGCTGCTGACCCAGCGCACGGAGCCGGTCCTGCGGCTCACGCTGCCGATGCCCGGCGTGCAGGCGATGGCCGTGAACGATCCCGATACCGTGCAGGAAGTGCTGGTGGAGAAGGCGAAGAGCTTCGGCAAGTCCGACATGCTCCGCTTCAGCCTGTACAACCTGGCCGGCGAAGGCCTGTTCACCTCCAACGGCGAGCTGTGGCGCAAGCAGCGCAAGCTGATGGCCGCGCTCTTCACGCCCCGCGCGCTGGAAGCGTATGCACCGGACATGGTGGCCTGCGCCAAGCGCACCGTCGCCGGGTGGGCCGACGGCCGTGAGCTCTCGCTGCACGCGGAGACCACCCGCCTCACCATGGGCGTCGCCGGCAAGACCCTCTTCGACGCCGACACCTTCTCGGACGCCGACGAGATCGGCCACGCGCTCACGGTGGCGCTCGAGTGGACCGGATGGATCATGGGACGCCCGCTGGCCATCGGACACGTGACGGTGCGGCGAGCGCTGGAGAATCTCGCGGAGCGCCTCGAGGGCGAGGGGGCCCGCGGCAGGGTGCGAGGCGTGATCGAGGCGGCGATCGCCCGGCTTCACGGTCCGGTGGCGCTGATCGGCAAGCGGGGCGGCGACCTTGCACGCGCTGTCGCCTTCCTCGACGACCACGTGCAGAAGATGATCGACGATCGCCGCCGCGCTGGCACCCGCGGGCGCGCCGACCTCCTCAGCCGGCTCCTCGAAGCCCACGACGAGGACGGGACCGGAATGGACGATCGCCAGGTGCGCGACGAGGTGCTCACGCTGTTCGTCGCCGGGCACGAGACCACCGCCACCAGCCTTGCCTGGACCCTGTACTACGCGTGCCGCAACCCGGCGCTCTATGCAGCGCTGGAGCGCGAAGTGGACGCAGTGGGAGACAGCCCGACGGTCGCCGACTTGCCTCGACTGGACCTTTGTCTTCGGGCCTTCAAGGAATCGCTGCGCATCGCGCCGCCGGTCTACATCTTCGGGCGCGATAGCCGCGAGCCGGTGTCGGTGGCCGGGTACGATCTGACCCGGCGCACCAACCTACTCATCTCGCCCTGGGCTCTGCACCATACGCCGAGCATCTGGCCCGATCCGGAGCGCTTCGACCCCGACCGCTTCTTGCCCAAGAACGAAGCCGCGCGGCATCGATACGCCTACTTGCCCTTCGGCGCTGGCCCGCGCGTGTGCCTCGGCAATCACTTCGCGTACATGGAAGCGCAGCTCGCGATGGCGGTGCTCCTGCGTACCTATCGCTTCGAGCTCCTGGGCGAAGAGGAGCCCGAGCCCTCGGCGACGCTCCGGCCCAAGCACGGCGTGCGCGTCCGGGTGCGCCTCCGCGACCACGCGCGCGCCATGGCCGGCACCGCCGTCCTCAACTGACTGAGGTGTCACGTTCGCGTGGGCTATCCGGTCTTCAGGATCTCATGCGCATCTTCCTCCTCGGTTCCACCGGGCGCACCGCCGGCATCCGCAATCTCACCGAGCCGCTCCTCGGCGCCGAGCGCATCGCCGCCTTCGTGGCGTTCATCGCCTCGCGCACGGTGGGCATGCTGACCGCCGTGGTGCGGCGCCTCAACGGCCAGCCGGCGATGGTGCTGTACGTGGACGGCGAGCCGTTCGCCGCCATGCTCCTGGGCGTTGCGGAGGACCGGGTGCACCGGGTGTTCTTCCATGCGGACACCGCGCGCCTGGGACACGTGGGCGTCCTCGATTCGTCAGCCCCGCTGGTAGCGGGTCACGGCGCCGTGGGCGAGGCTGGGGACCAGCGGACCGCGAAAGCCGCGGCGGGAGAGCTCCCGGGCGATCAAGACGTTCATGCAGCCGTGCCCCACGACCGTGAGCGTCCCGCCCGATGAGACGAAGGCGCCCTCGAGGCGGTCGACCACCCGCGCGGCGCGCAGGCGAGCGGCGGTGAGCGACTCCACACCGGCGGATCGCCCCAGGAACCACGCGCCGCGGGCGAGCACGTCCCAGGCGCCACGGGGCAGCCGCATGCCCCGCACGCGCAGCGGAGGCAGGCGCGCTTCCCGGAGCTCGGGCCAGGCTTGGGTGGCGGGACCGGGCGCCGCAAGGGCGTGCTCGATGCGCGCGACCGTCTGCAGGCCCCGGCGCAGCGTGCTCGACAGCAACAGATCGCTGCGCGACGCGAGCTCCACCAACGTTGCGTCGGGGGCGGCGTCCGGCGCCAGAGGCACGTCGTCGGCGTCGGCGAGGGTCCGGGCGTGCGCATCGGCGTCGAGCCATGCCGGCTCCGAATGCGCGGTGCGGAGGTGGCGGGCAAGATGGACGGTGTGCGCGGGCACGTCTATGCCTTCCTGGTCCGCGGCCCGAAGCGCGCGAGGTAGTCCTCCACGGCCCCCACCAGGCCGACGTCGCGTGCGGCTTGCTCCGAGAGAAACCACTTGTGCTCCAGCACCTGGCAGTAGATCTGCGCGGCATCGGCGTCGTCGTCGATGAGCGGTGAAAGGCGGGCGGTGGTGGCGGCGAAGCGCTGGCCTCGCCAGGCGTAGGCGGCGACCGAGAGCGGCACGCTCTGGTTGCGCTCGCGGCTCATCTCCGCGCGCATTTCGCGGATCTCGTTCAGCATCAGCTGCGCCTGGTGCTCCTCCACCGAGAGGCCGGTGAGGCCGTGAAGCTGGTGCCGGTGGTAGTTGCGATCGGTGACCATCGTCCGGAGTCGGAGGCGCGGTCCCTCGGCCTCGGCCACGAGCTCCACCTCGGAGACGGTGAAGCCGAGGGCGTTGAGGGAGCGGATCCGCTCCTGCACCCGCCAGGTATCGCCCGGGGCCAGCACTTCTTCCCGCGTGACCTCGCGCCAGAGGCGCTCGTAGCGCTGGCAGATGAGCGCGCCCGTGCGGAAGGGATCGAGATCGCGGGTGGAAGCGCCGCTCGCCTGGAGGTCCACCAGCTCGCCGGCGACGTTCTCCTCGAGGATGAGCAGGTCTTGCCGGCGTTGGCCCTCGCTGAGAGACGGGTGCACCTCCGACGTCTCGGCGTCCACCAGGTAAGCCGCGAGCTCCCCGGCGTCCCGCAGAAACAGGGTGTTGGAGAGGGAGCAGTCGCCCCAGTAGCAACCCGCGAGGTGGAGCCGCACCAGGAGGCCGGCCATCGCATCGAGCAGACGGTTCTGGTATCGCTGCAGGCCGTTACCCCGGAACATCGTGCGAAAGGGCAGCGATCCATCGAGGAACTCCGTGATGAGCGCGCCCACGGGCTCGGCCCCCTCCTCCGCGCTCCCGATGGCCGAGAGCCAGCCCACTGCCCGCACCGTGGGAAGCCCACGCTCCTCGGTCTGGAGCAAGGTCGCGTACTCCTTCGCTGCAGCGGCGGCCGTGGTCAGCTTCACCGCGAAGATCCGCTGGTCGTAGGAGACGAACAACACCTCGTGCCGTGAAACGCCGCGCTCCAGCTCGAGCACGCGACCCGAGAGGGTCGACCACTCGGCCACCGGATGCCCCCACGGCAGGTCGAGAAAGTCGGGAGCGCCGGCGCGGAGCTGGGCTTTGAGGACGGGCACTCTCACCGGACGCAGTATGCCTCGTGGGGAGGGTCGGGTGCCACCGGCGCGACTCGGCACGCCCATTGCGTACTGGCCGGGCATCATGACGCCATCTGTGACGAAGGCCGGGAAATCAGCGGTTCGGAGCCCGAGGGCTACGCGCAAAGTTCGACGTGCGCAGGCAGGTCTTGCGGGCCGGCGGGCGGGTCTCCGGCAGAGGATGGCCTTTGTATTTCTGGTGGCGGGAGCCGCGGCTGCCAGCGGCGCCGCGTGCGTCGACGGCGACGTCCACTTCGACGTGTGCAGCGATCGCGCTCCGCTCGTAGCCTCGCCCATCCTGGGGACGAGCCTCGCCGACAAGCAGATCGCGTTGACGTTCGACGATGGTCCCGGAGACCGCACGGTCGAGCTCTCGCAATACCTGGCCGGCCGCGGCATTCGCGCCGTGTTCTTCGTGACCGGACGCAACCTCGCCGCGCACCCCGGCGTGCTCGCGCAGCTTCGCGCGGACGGCCACCTGGTCGCGAACCATACGCAGAACCACCCGGACCTCACGACCCTCGCCGCGCCGGCGATCGTGAGCGAGCTGACCCAGGCCGACGCGCTCATCGGCTCGTTCGTGGACCAGGGGCACTTCCTCTTCCGCGCCCCCTACGGCGCGTGGAACGCGTCGGTCTACGCCGCGCTCGCGCCGAGCCCCATGAACAAGTACGTGGGCGCGGTGGGCTGGGACATCGGCAACGCGACGGTGCCCGGCGTGTCCGGTGCCGACTGGGACTGCTGGCAGAACCTCGACTACACCACGGCCCAGTGCGGGGATCTTTATCTCGCCGAGATCACCACAAAGCGCCGCGGGATCACGCTCATGCACGATCCCTTCGGCACCGCCACGGTGGGCCGCGGGCACACGGTGGACATGGTGAAGTACCTGGTGCCGCGACTCACGGCGCTGGGGTTCACGTTCGTCCGGGCCGATGAGGTCCCCGCCATCGCCGCGTTCTTCCCGAAGCCGCCGGTGGACGCGGGCATCGACGCGCCGCGCGACGGTGCCATCGACGCCGTAGCCGACGCGCACGACGCGGTCGCCGAGGCAGACGTCGACACCGGGAGCGACGCATCGTCGGATGCAGCCGACGATGCGGCAGACGCCGACGCCGGACAAGACGCGAGCGCGCGAGACGCGGGTGGCGATGCCGGCGACTCCGGCGATAGCGGGGTGCAGACGGCCGATGCCGGTCCGGACGCTTCTGCCACCCACGACGCCGGGGCGCCGGTGAGCGGGAACGACGCCGGCGTCGATGCGGCGCGTGCTCCCCGGGGCGACTCGACGCCGCCCGACCCGTGCGCCCCGTAACCTACTTTCGGCCGCCGGCATCCTTCGGCGCTTCGGCGTCGACCTTTCCGGTGATCGACACGCCGGCGTCGGTGAGGGATGGTGCCCCTTCGCGGAGGTCTCGAAGCTTTTGCTGCTGCGCCCCGGTGAGAAGATTCTTCACGCGAACCAGCATGGCCAGGTGCGAGGCCTTCACCCGGGTCTCGCGCTCCATCACGCGCGCCGCCGCGTCGGCGCTGGCCCGTTCGTCCACGTGCTCGCCGTCCAGAACCTTCACGAGCTTCTCTTTCTCGCCCTGCAGGTCCCACTGCAGCCGGAGCATGTCCGTCTGGCCCTTCTGGACTTCGCGGAGAATCGCGTCTCGCTGCGCGGTATCGATTCCGAGCTCGCCCTGGTGATCCATCACCAGCTCCGGAGGGAAGAGACGGCTTTCCACGGCGCCGAGTGGCTCGCGAGTGGCCTGCGTGTCGCGCGGCGACGTGCTCATGCGCGGCGGCGAGAGGCCGATGCCGCCGTCCTCCGCCACCGAGTCGCCCGGGAGCGGGCCCGAGCGAGAGCGAGCGCACGCCGTGGCCGCGAGGGTCAAGCAGAGGGCCGAGAGGAAGAGACGTGAGCTCATTGGACGGGTCCTCGGGAAGGGTCGGAGTCGAAGTCGGGAACGCGGGCCAGGAACGCTCGCCCGTTGCCGGAGAAGGAGAAGGTGTCGTCGAGCAAGAAGTCGAGCGGTAGCGGCTCGGGCATCGAGGTGTCGGGCGACGGGGGAGCGGAGGCAACGACCACCGTCGTGCGCTGCGGGCGGTCGAGCGCGGGCGGGGCGCACAGGGCCACGAAGACCGCGGCCGCCGCCACCAGGGCGACGATTGGAGAGGCAACGAGCAGTGGACGCACCGGCCGCCGTGGGGGTGCTCGTCGGGATGCTTCGAAGGAAGGCGCCCTCCGGGCGTCGGCGGCCCGCAGGCTGCCAAAGGCGCGGCGGATACGTTCCTCGTCGGGTTCGCTCATGACAGACCTCGCTGGGTGAGGAGCTCGTGCAAGCGTGCCTTGCCTCGCTCGTAGTGTTGGCTCGCAGCCCCCGAAGAGACGCCCATGATCTCGGCCGCCTCGCGGACCGAGAGGCTCTCGTAGAAGACCAGATGCAGGATCTCGCGTTGCCGGGGCGCAAGCTCCGCGAGCGCCTTCTCGATGGTAACCGCGCGTTCGCGGTCTGCCACGGACTCGCTCGGCGTCGGCCCCTCGGCGGGCGTCGTCTCACCGGCATCTGCCACCGGAGCCCCGCGAAACCAGCGGAGTGAGAGGAGACGGCGGCTCTCCAAGGCGGTGAGGCGAATGACGCCGAAGAGCCAGGTGCGGAGCGTGGAGCGCCCATCGAACCTGGCTCGACCGGAGAAGACCTTGAAGTAGGCAAGCTGAAGCACCTCTGCGGCTTGCTCGCGGTTGCGGCCGCAGCAAGCCATGGCCCAGCCGAAGCTCTGGGCGTGTAGCGCCGCGATATCGTCGTCGAAGGTGCTCAGGGGAGGATTTGCGAAGCGGAAGGTCGGCGGCGAAGGTCGCACCTCGCCGAATCACGGTCAATTTTCCAGGGCTGCCACGGCGAGCCGCTTCCGTTGCGCGCGCCGACGAACGATCACCACGATGGCGAGCACCACGAAGGCGATGGGCAGGAGCGTGGGCGCCACCGCCACCACGGCCATGGCCAGGTACACGAAGAAGGCGGCTGCGCCGCGCACGCCGGCCGCCGCCGCGTGCCCGATGCTCTGCCCCGGCGTGCGCCAGGCGTCGGTGGTTCGCAGCTGCAGGGCAACGTGCACGGTGGCGAGCGCAACGCTCCCGTCGACGGCGCGCTCCTGCGCGTCGAGTCGTTCGATGGTCTCGCGAATGCGGGCGAGCTCTTTCTCGGCCTCGATGGTCTCGCCGAGCGACGAGGTCTTCGTCGACATGAGCTCGAGGATGCGCTTTTCCTGGGCCCGCGCGTTCACGAGCCGGGCCTTCACGTCGGCGCGTTGCTCCGTCACGTCCTCCGCGCGCTCGGTGTAGCTCACGGTCTCGCCCGCCGCCGCCACGGTCGCCAGGAACGTCGGGAGCGCCGGGACCGGTACCCGCAGGTCGAGGTTCGAGGTTCGGGCATCGTCGGCGCCCGAGATGTGGGCGTCCGCCACGTACCCACCGGCGCGCTCCGCTGCCTCGCGCAGCTTCTTCGTGCTCGCTTCGACCTCGTGCACGGTCAGTGTGGTGCTCACCGTGATGGCCCGATCTCGCTTGCCGGAGGTGATGCTCCCCGGCCCCTCCGCCGGCGAAGCCGAGGAGACCGCGGCGTCGTGCGAGCGATTGGCGCAGCCGCTCCCGAGCGCCAGGAGGAGAACGAAGAACAGCACCGAACGAATGAGTGAGTTGCGCGTCATGAGGATGGGTGTCCCCGGAACCCCCGCGCGTATGACACGGTCATCGACTTTCTTCGTGCCGCTTCCAAGGCTTCGAAGTTGCAGGCGTATTGGTGGCGAGAGGGGACGGGGGCCGGGCGCGCCTCCGCTTGTTGCTCCAGCGCGTCCGTCCGGGCCGGGGCCCCGGCGGCCCCCCGGTTTGCTTCGCCAGCCTCGCGGCGGCGATTCGCAGATTTTCAGCGTCGATTCTTCACGCTGCCTCCGCGGCCTCGCGGCCGCCTCGGCGGCGGAATCTTGCGCGGTCTCGCTCGGTCGGTCGGTGAACCGACGCGGCGTACCGCACGCGGAAGCTGATGGGGATCAGCTTCGGCTC
>Ga0075163_10011728_pt1 | contig 11409 bp, 11 predicted proteins | sample JI1023141ADNA_FD_71478 | JGI IMG/M metagenome (GOLD analysis project Ga0075163, IMG submission 71478) | Wastewater effluent complex algal communities from Wisconsin, to seasonally profile nutrient transformation and Carbon sequestration -... | ecosystem: Engineered > WWTP > Effluent > Algae... | reverse complement strand
CCGGCCCCTCGACGAACTTCAGCATCGCTTCGCTCTCCGAGAGGATGCCGGCGAACATGCCGCCGTTGGGGGCGAAGAACCCATGCCCGCCGAACATCTTCCGCACCGTGTGCGGCAGCCCGACGCAGGCATCACTCAAGAGATCGAGGGCGGTCGACATGATCAGCCCGCCAGGAACTCGATGAGGTCGAGCTTGGTGACGACGGCGACGATCTTCTGACCTTCACGCACGACGGCGATCTGGTCCTTCGCGAAGACCTGGCGAAGCTGCGGAATCGTCGTCTCCTTCGTCACCACGCCATCGAGCGGAGCCACCAGCCCATCGACGAGGTCGCCCTTCTTCACCGCGCCGGCGACGAGCCCGTTGAGCAGGTCGTACTCGTGGATCATGCCGAGCGCCGAGCCGTCGTCCTTCAGCACCGGCATCTGCGAGATGCCGTGCTTCTTCATCTCGTCGATGACCGAGCCGATCTGCGCGCCCTTCTTCGTCGTCACGAGCGTCTGCGGCCGCTTGCCGAGAATGTCGCCGACGGTGCCGGGCCCCTTCTCTTCGAGGAAGCCGTTGTCGCGCATCCACTCGTCCGAGAAGTACTTCGTCACGTACGAGTTGCCAGAGTCGGGCAGCACCACGACGATCGTCTTGCCCTTGCCGACCTCTTTGGCGAGCTCGACCGCGACGTGCACGGCGGCTCCAGACGAGCCACCCGCGAAGATGCCCTCTTCACGCGCGAGCCTTCGCGCCATCACGAAGCTCTGGCGATCGTCGACCTGGCGAACCTGATCGACCACCTTGAAGTCCATCGCACCGCACACCATGTCTTCGCCGATGCCCTCGACCTTGTAGACGTGCGAGTCGCCGACTTTTCCGGTCTTGAAGTAGCCCGTGTAGATGGAGCCGATCGGATCGACGCCGACGTTCTGCACCTTCGGGTTCTTCTCTTTGAAGTACTTGCCGGCGCCGCTCATGGTGCCGCCGGTGCCGAGGCCCGTGACGAAGTAGTCCATCTGGCCGTCGAGCTGGTCCCAGATCTCGGGGCCCGTCGAGAGGTAGTGCGCCTCGATGTTGTCGGGCGTGTGGTACTGGTTTGGGTAGAACGAGTTGGGCGTCTCCTTCACGATGCGCTTCGCCGTCTCGTAGTAGCTGCGCGGATCTTCGGCGGGCACGTTCGTCGGTGTCACCACCACCTGCGCGCCCATACCCTTGAGGCGGTTGATCTTCTCGGTCGACATCTTGTCGGGCATCGTGAAGATCGTCCGGTAGCCGCGAACGGCGGCGACCATCGCGAGGCCGAAGCCGGTGTTGCCCGAGGTGTTCTCGACGATCGTGCCGCCCGGTTTCAGGCGGCCGTCCTTCTCGGCCTTGTTCACGATGTGCACGGCCATGCGGTCTTTCACCGCGCCGCCGGGGTTCATGAACTCGAGCTTCACGTACACCGTCGCGTCGTTCGGACCGACGAGGGCGTTCAGCTTGACGAGAGGAGTGTTGCCGATGGCATCGAGGACGTTGTCGAAGACGCGCTTCATGGTGAAGCGCGTATAGCCAATCAGGGTCTGCTGGGAATCAGCGATCGTCGACGAGGTGATCCATCGTCTTGCCCTTGCGGCTGATGACGGCCGTCATCCCCTGCTGGGCGTCGGCGGCGTCACGCAGCACGTGGGCGAGGGCGCCGATTTCGCGAATCCACTCGTTGGCGCGCGGGCCGAGACCCGAGAACGACACGGCGAGCAGAGGCGGTTCTTTCGTGCGGCCGAGCCAGTAGTCGAGCACCTCGTGCTTCTCAGGCGCCGAGATGGGCCGAAGCCGTTTCGACTCACGATCGAGCAGGCTGCTGAGCGCCGAAGGCATGCGCGCGGCCCACTCGCTCACGGTGATCATCGGGCGCCAGGCCCAGTCGGCGCGGGCGAGGCCGGCCTTCGGGTTGTAGATGCCGTTGCCTTCGGTGGTGAGCACCTGGTCTGGCGGAAACGCAGGCACGGGATCCCACGTGCCGGTCAGCAGCGTCGCCAGCCCGTACTTCTTGCGAGGCGCGCCCCAGAACGCGTGCCGAAACTGCTCGGCCTTCTCGTCGTCGGCGTAGGGGTAGCTCTGATCTTCGAGCATGAGCGCGAGGTGAAAGGTCTCTTCCCAGGGGCCGGCGTAACCCATGTACTGATGCGAGATGCTCCAGCCTTCGCTGTCGCTGAACCACTCGTGGAAGAGCAGGCGATAGACGGCTTCGCTCCAGCGCTCGTCGGTGAGCCCGAAGAAGCTGCCCTCGGCGCTGTGATCGAGCACGAGCTCGAGCAGCACACGCGTGCCTTCGTCGTTGAGGTGGCGCAGCAGGTGTTCGATGGCAGGCACGGCATCGACGACGCCGAGCTCGAAGGCCGGGAACACGACCTGCCGCAGAAACTGGTCGTTGATGGGTCGAAGGACGACTTCCATGAGGCGGGCAGAGACTAGGCAACGCCAGTCGCAACGTCATGCGACGAGTGGACGCCTTCGATCTCGAGGCGCAGATTGGCGGCGCTCAGCGCACGCCGTCACACACCAGCGTCAGGCCTTCGAGTCTTCCTGCAGCAGCAGCTCGTGCACGGCGCGCGCGTCAGTCGTCGCGAGGATGTTGTCCTTGAGCTGATCGGACCGGAAGAGCCGAGACAGCCGCGAGAGCGCCTTGAGATGCAGGCCAGCCGAGTTCTCGGGCGCGACGAGCGCGAAGAAGAACTGTGACGGCCGGCCATCGCGCGCCTCGAAGTCGACCCCTTCGCGCGACACGCCGAAGCAGGCGATGAGCGTGGGCAGCTCGGCGAGGCGCCCGTGGGGAATGGCGACGCCTTTCTCCATGCCTGTCGAGCCCAGCTTCTCACGCTCTTCGAGCACTTGCATGAAGCGCGCTTCGGTCACCTGCGGCCACGCGCGAGCGAGCGCCTGGGCGAGCTGGCGAAGCACGTCGACTTTGGCGCCAGCGGTGAGCGCCGGGGTGACTGCCTCGACTTTGAGGAACTCCGCGATGCGCATCGTGCGCGGCTGATAGCCGAGCCCAGCAGTAACCTGCAAGGCACCAGAGCGGGCCATGTCGGATCTTCGCTGAGCCGCGTCTGAAGGCCGGCCCAGTCATTCTCGTGCGTGGGTGGTGTTGCGCGTGTAGCCTCGCGCGACTTTGGTGATGCGTCGTCGCACGTCACTCTCCAGCTGCGGTGTCCTGCTGCTGCTCGCGTCGTGTGCGCACGAGCGGGTCGCGCTGCCGGACTCCGACGCCGATCGCCCGTTCTGGGACAAGCCGCAGGGGTCGAAGGTCGCGCCGGCCGCCAAGACCCCGCCGCCTGCGCCAGTTGCGCCTGCCGCCTCGAAGGAGGCCGAGCTGCTCGCGCGCATGTCGCTCGAAGAGAAGATCGGCCAGGTGATGATGGTCGGCTTCTCGGGCATGGCGGTCGATCAATCGATCGCCGAGCTGCTCCAGCGAGGCCACGTCGGGGGCATCTGCCTCTTCAAGCGAAACATCGAGTCGGCGGAGCAGGTGGCGAAGCTGAACGACGACGTGCGGGGGCTCTTCGAGGGCCACGTTCCACCGTTCATCGCGGTCGACCAGGAGGGCGGCAACGTGGTGCGCCTCTCCGATCGCAACATCGTGCTGCCGGGCAACATGGTGCTGGGCGCGACGCGTGATGCGCAGCTGGCCTACGAGGCGGGCAGGGCGCAGGGAGACGATCTGCGGCGGCTCGGCTTCACGATGAACCTGGCGCCGGTGCTCGACGTGAACTCGAACCCGCGCAACCCCGTCATCGGCATTCGGGCGTTCGGTGACGACGTGCGGCTGGTGAGCGAGCTGGGCGTGCAGTTCGTTCGCGGGCAGCAGGCGGCGCGCATCGTCACGGTGGCCAAGCACTTCCCCGGGCACGGCGCGGTCGAGGCCGATTCGCACAAGGGCCTGCCCATCGTCACCGCCCCCGAGCGCGTCCTGCGGCATCAGCTCGAGCCCTTCGTGGCGGCGATGCACGCGGGGCTCGACGGCATGATGACGGCGCACATCGCGACGCCCACGCTCTCGAACGGTGACTCGATGCCGGCGACGCTGTCACGTCACGTGCTCGGAGACGTGCTGCGTGACGAGCTCGGCTTCGACGGACTGGTGCTGACCGACGAGCTCGAGATGGATGCGATCGACGCCCGCTTCGGTGTCGGTCATGCGGCGGTGCTGGCGGTGAACGCGGGCGCCGACATGGTGCTGGTGCCGTGGCGGGTCGAGAAGGTGAACGAGGTGCGCGAGGCCCTTCTGGCGGCGATCGATCGTGGTGAGCTCTCGGTGCGGCGCATCGACGAGGCCGTGACGCGGGTGCTGCGGGCGAAGCTGGCGCGCGGCGTGTTCGAGCCGCTCCCGCCGCGGGCAGAGCGATTGGCGGCGCTCGGGAGCGGGTCGGAAGTGGTGACCCGCATCGCGAACGCGGCCGTCACGTTGCTGCGTACCGATCGCAAGGTGTTCCCCATCAAGGCGAAGCAGCGGGTCGTGGTGATCACCGCCGAGCAGTCACTCTCCGACGAACTCTCGCAGCGCCTGCCCTCGGTGAAGTCGCTGGTGGTGCCTGCGTGGCCCGGCTCGAAGACACGGGCGGAATTGAAACGTCAGGTGAAGACGCTCGCCGACGGCGCCGATGTCGTCGTCATTGGCGTGGTGAACTCGCACCAGATCGAGCTGGCGACGGTGGCACAGCTGTCGGGCAAGCCGGTGATTGCGGTGGTGATGGGAGCGCCGTACCTGGGCAGCCAGCTGCAGAGCGCGGTGGTGATGACGGTGTACTCGTATCGGGAATCGACTTCGGAGGCCGCTGCGCGCGCGCTGGTGGGCGAGCTGCGGCCGTCAGGTCGGTTGCCGGTGGCCCTGCCGAAGATGCCGTTCGGTTTCGGGCTCGACGTCAACGGGCGAAGACTCCCAGAAGCGGCACAGGCCGAGCTCTCGCCCGGCATGCCATGACCCGAGCGAGCAGGAGCGGCGGCACGGTGAAGACTGCCGCCAGCTCCAGCCGAGGCGAGTGAATCAACCGACGAGCGACTTGCGCTCGACGGCCGACGCTTCGATCAACCCGAAGGTGTGATCCTTGCGGCGGTAGACGACGTTCATCTCCATCGTCGTGCTGTTGGTGAACACGTAGAAGTCGTTGTTCACCAGGTCCATCTGCATGATGGCCTCTTCGACTGACATCGGGCGCGCGAGGAACTCGTTCTTCTTGATGATGCGCGGGCTCTGATCGGTCGCTTCGTCGGCAGCGGCCTCGAAGATCTGGTGACGCCACTTCATCTTGTCGACCAGCTCTTGATTGTGGTGCACGCGATCGCGGCCGTGCTTCTCCTTGAGGCGCTCCTTGTACCGCTTGAGCTGCTTCTCGATCTTGTCCATCGCGAGATCGATCGAGGCGTACATGTCCTGGCTGCGCTCCTTGCCACGCAGCATGTAGGGGCCGGAGTGAATCGTGATGTCGGCCTGATGGTGGTGCTTCTCGACCGAGAGGACGACGTGCGCCTCGCTGGCTCGATCGAGGTACCGCTCCACTTTGTCCACCTTCTCTTGCGAGTAGCTCTTGAGCGAATCGATCGGGTCGACGTGCCGGAAGGTGATGTTCATCTGCATGAGGTGCTACCTCCGTTGTGGGTCCGGGGAAGAGTGATCAGCAACCCGTGACCTCGCAATCGATTCCACGCCACGCGAGCGTCAAAGGCAACGTGTTGTCGTCGAAGAAAAGCGCACGAAGCCCGACGCGGACTGGACAGGTCGGATTTGCCCGTTCTCGTCGACACGAAATTCCTGCGCTGACGATTTCGCTGGCGGCGCTGCGACAGGGACCCGCTTCAGGCCTGAGAGCGCGCGACCCAGGTGCGAATGATGGAGCGCTGGTGCTCTCCGAGGTCGAGCATCTTCACGCCGAAGCCCACGCTGGGCGTCACGCCGATGACGCGACCGGTGGCGTGAATCTGGGTGACGTGGCCCTCGAACGAGAGCGTGACCTCGGCCGGCGTACCGACCATGACCTTCTCGCCCGAGACGACGAAGATGGCGTCGCCTTTCCAGTTCGACTCGGGGTCCATCGTGAAGGGGCGCGCGTCGCCGCGAGAGAGCGAGAGCTTCACGTGAATCATGCCGCCTCGCCAGGTGACGCTGGCCGAGGTGTTGGGCAGTGGCTGGGCGGCCTTCGGCGCGACGGCAGGCGGCGTGCTGCGGCCCCGCTTCTCGAACTCGACCATGCGCTCGGCGAGGATCATGAAGGCGTCTTCGCAGGCGAGCCGCAGCTCGGGCGTCGCCTCTGGAGGCAGGCGGCTGGGCAGGTAGCGGTGCACGAGGTTGAAGAACGCGGCGCGCGCCGCTTCTTTCGAGGCGGTGGACGGCACGCGGAGGATCTCGTGCGTCGGGCGTTCTTTCACCGACTCGAGCCACTCGCGGATCTGCCTCGTCGCGTCGTACTGCGCGCGAGCGACCTCGTCTCCCTGCGGCGGCGCGAGCGCCTGCTGAATCTCGGGCACCTCGCGCAGCGGCACGAACTGGCGGCCGTCACGCGACACGGCGCGCACGTCGTTCAGCTTGCCGCGCATGGCGAGATCGCGCACGACGTCGATGCTCACCGGCCCGAGCACGCGCGCTTCGCTGTCTGCCAGCCAGTACTGCGTGGTCATGAGCCGGCCTCGGCCGCTTCGAGCGCTGCGCGAACCACGTTCTGCACGTCGAGCGGGTGAAAGGGCTTCGAGAGAAAGCCGTGGGCGCCGTCAGAGAGCGCCTGCTGCACGAGCGACTCGGTGTCGAGGCTCGAGATGACGACGATGCGCATGGGCAGCTTCTGCGCCGAGAACGTCTTGAGCAGATCGAGCCCGCTCTTCCCCGGCATGATCAGGTCGAGCAGCATCACGGCTGGCTTCTTCTCGGCGACGGCGGCGAGCGCGGCGTCTCCCGAGTCGGCTTCGCGCACCGTGCAGGGCACGTCGGCGAGCGCGTCTTTCAACATGGTGCGCAGCAGGCGATCGTCGTCGACGATCAGCACGTCAGGCGTGGACATGAATCAGACTCCCCCACGGACTCGACTGATCCGCAACTTCAGAAGTACTTCTTGCGCTTGCTCGACGGCAACACCCCGAGCACCTCGCGGTACTTGGCGACGGTGCGCCGCGCGATCTCGATGCCCTGCGCCTTGAGCAGCTCGACGATCTTCTGGTCGGAGTACGGGTTCTTCGCGTCCTCCTGGCCGACGATCTGCTTGATGTGGTTCTTCACCGCTTCGCTGGCGATGTCGTCACCGCCGGTGCGCGCGATGGACGAGTTGAAGAAGTACTTCAGCTCGAAGATGCCTTGCGGAGTGTGCACGTACTTCGAGGTGGTGACGCGCGACACGGTCGACTCGTGCATGCCGATGTCTTCGGCGACGTCGCGAAGGATGAGCGGCTTCAAGAACGCGATGCCCTTGTCGAAGAACTCGCGCTGGAACTTCACGATGCTCTCGGTCACCTTGTGGATCGTGCGCTGGCGCTGGTGAATCGAGCGAATGAGCCACATGGCCGAGCGCAGCTTCTCCTGCACGAACTCCTTGGTCTGGCCCGACGGCAGGCGGCCACCACGAAGGGCCTGGGCGTACGCGCCCGAGATGCGCAGCTTCGAGAGGCCGTCGTCGTTGAGCACCACCGTGTACTCGTCGCCCATCTTGTACACGTAGACATCGGGGGTGATGTACTGCGCGTCGTCGCCCGAGAAGTTGCGGCCCGGCTTCGGGTCCAGGCGGGGGAGCAGCTTCGCCGCGGTCACCACCTCTTCGAGCGTCACTTTGAGATCGCGCGCGATGGCCGGGTAGTTCTTCGACTCGAGCAGCTTCATGTGCTTCTTGAGAATGGTGCCGAGCAGCGCGGCCGAGGCGTCGTGAAGGCCCTGCAGCTGAACGAGCAGGCACTCCTGCAGATCGCGGCTGGCGCAGCCCTTGGGGTCGAGCTGCTGAATGCGCTTGAGCACGCGCTCGGCGAGCTGGACGGACACGTCGGCTTCGTTCGCGAGGCGAATGAGCGGGTCGCCCTCGACGTCGGGCAGCATGAGGTAGCCGTCGTCGCTCAGGTTGCCGATGATGAGCTCGGCCATGCGCAGCTCGGCGTCGTTGAGCCGCACCCCCGAGAGCTGCTCGTGCAGGTGATCGACCAGGTCTTCCTTCTTCACCATGTTGGCTTCGAAGGAAGGCAGGTCCTCCATGTCGACGTTGCCCTTGTTCGAGGGCGTGGTCGGCTCGTTGAACTGGTAGCTGTTGAGGTACTGATCCCAGTCGATGTCTTCGCCGGGGCCCTTCTCAGGAGTGACCTCCTGGGCCTTCTCGGGAATCGGCGCCTCGTAGTCGGCGCGCTGCTCGGCAGTGTCAGCTTCGAGCGACGCCTCGCCGGGCGCCTTGTCGGCCATGTCGCCTTCGACCGTCTCGTCAGGCGTCTCGAGGAGCGGGTTCTGCTCCATCTCCTCGCGGACCTGCTCGATGAGCTCCATGCGCGAGAGCTGCAGCAGCTTGATCGCCTGCTGCAGCTGCGGCGTCATGACGAGCGACTGCGACATCTTGAGGCTCTGCTTCAGCTCCATGCCCATGTCGTTTCGTCCCCTGGAAGTCCCTCAAAAGCCATGCCAAGGGTATTGGACCTGCGTGCCAGACACAACGGCATCGCGAAAGCCCCATGCTTTCATTGAGGTTTTCGTCATCATTCTGACGCTGGCATTCTGCGTGCTGTCGTGCTTCCGCGAGGTTGGGCCCGAACCCTGCAGGAGGCAGGGCGCTCAGCCGAGGGTGAAGTTCTCGCCGAGGTAGACCGAACGGGCGCGGGGCGACTGCGAGATCGCCTCGGGCGTGCCCTCCTCGAGGATCTGCCCCATCGCGAGAATGTAGGCGCGGTCGCAGATGCGAAGGGTGTCGCGCACGTTGTGATCGGTGATGAGCACGCCCAGGCCCTTCGTCTTGAGCCGTGCGATCTCCTTCTGCAGCTCGCCCACGTTGATCGGGTCGACGCCGGCGAAGGGCTCGTCGAAGAGCATGAAGCGGGGCTTCGGGAGCAGGCTGCGGGCGATCTCGGCGCGACGGCGTTCACCGCCCGAGAGCGTCTCGCCGAGGCTCTCGGTGACGTGAGTGAGCCCGAACTCCTGGATGATCTGGGCTGCGCGCTCTTCCCGTTCGGCGCGGGTGGTGCCGCTCTGCAGCTCGAGCACGGCCAGCATGTTCTGGCGCACGGTGAGCTTGCGGAAGATCGACGCCTCCTGCGGCAGGTAGCCGAGTCCGGCACGCGCGCGCTGGTGCATCGGCAGGCCGGTCAGCGACCGCCCGGCGAGCGTCACGTCGCCCTGATCGGGCTGCACGAGGCCGACGACCATGTTGAATGAGGTCGTCTTCCCGGCGCCGTTGGGGCCGAGCAGGCCGACGATCTCTCCCGGCTTCACGTTGATGCTGACGCCATTCACCACGCGCCGCTTCGCGTAGGTCTTCATCAACCCGGTCGCAGCGAGGCTGTCGGTGGTGTCAGACACGGCGGCGCAGGGTGCCCGAGGGCGCGCGTTTCAGCAAAGCCTTGTTGGGCGCGAGGGCGTTGGCGAGCAGGCGCTCAGCGGCGCGGAGCGTCTCGAGCACGTGGTTCGGCTCGAGCGACATGGGAAGACAGCGCACCTCGAGGGTCGGCTGTTTCGGGTGCGGATCGATCACGCCGAGCAGGTTCACGTCGCAGGCCTTCTCGGCGCCCGCGAGCTTCAGCGCCGCCGCGAAGGTGGGGAACGAGACGCGGCCGGGCTGCTGGGCGACGCGCACGACGTTTGGCGGAAACGGGGCGAGCTTGAGGCACTTCGGGTTCGGCTCCAGCGCGCGCCACCAGCGTTCGCGATGCTGGGCGTGATCGACGATCAACCGGCGCAGCTTCGCGACGTCTCTCCACGGCTCGGCGTCGTAGTGCGCGTGCAGCGCGGCGGTGGAGGGCAGGGTGCATCCGAGCTCCGCCGCCGTCTGGAGGATCAGCCACACGACCTGCGCGCGATCCTTCTCGAGGGGACGCGTCACGACCTCGCAGACGCGATGCCACGACGCGGGCTCGTTCATCGTCACCACGAGTGGGTGCCCGAAGGCGTCGTGAAGCGTTCCGTCACGATCGAAGCCTGCGAACAGCTCCCGCACGGCATCGAGGCGGGCGGCTTCGGTGTCGCTCCAGCCGAGCCGTTCGATGAGCAACGCCAGCCGCAGATCATCGGTCGCGTGGAGCGTTCGACGCTCGGGCTTCTTCGCCAGCCCGTCGCGAATGGTGTTGTCGTCGACGAGGGTGACGAGCACTTGCCCGTTTCGCTCGAGCACGCGCGTCGCCAGCGACAACCGGCACAGCGGCCGCCCATCGGGCAGCGAGCCTTCACTGAAGTACTTGAAGCCGAACTCCACGCGGCCCTTCACCCGGCGAGCGAGCGCCCGGGCAAACGAGACGCGGGAGTGGGCCTTCGGCGTGAGCAGCTCGAGCTCGAGGCCCACGCGCGAGAACGGCGAAGGCTTCAGCGACCCCAGCCCTTGGTCGCGCCGATGTTCTTCAGGAAGTCCTTCGCGAAGTCAGAGCCGTCCTTCGCGTTGAGCACCTTGAGGCCCAGGTACTGCTTGATCTCGGTGTTGCTCGAGCCCGAGAGGAAGTCGTACTTCGCCTTGGCGTCGCGCACCTGGCGATCGCCCATGCCGCTCGACTTGAACGCGTCCATCTGCTCGTGGTTGTCGTACTTGCTCTCGGTGATGCCGTTCTGGTTCAGCATCTCGATGCCGCCCTTGTAGCCAACCTCGGCGTTGCGCAGCTTGAGGCCGAGGTAGCCCTTCACCTCGTTCGTCGACGCGCCCTTGAGGAAGTCGAACGACTTCTTGGCCTGCTTCACGTCGGAGTCGGTGAAGCCCGAGCGCGCGAAGCGGCTGAGGCAGTCCTGATCGTCGAAGCGGTAGCGGGTGACGCCGATCTTCTGAAGGTCGCCTTCCTTCTTGTTGATGATGGCCGCGCCGATGAACTCCTTGGCCGCGTCGAGCGAGGGCAGGCCCTTCTTCTGCTTCACGACCTGCGCGTCGGCGTTCGTGTACGGCGAGTGCCAGAAGGCCTTTCGCTCGTTCGACATCGAGGTCGTGGCGCGGGGCGTGACGGTCTGTGCGGCGGTCGTACGTGCGGGCATGCGGGCTCCAGTGGGTTTGTGACGGGACAGAAACCATGGGGTGGAACGCACTTCAAGCCTCGCACCCTCGGGTTTCAGTGGCGGTGTCGGGCTACTTCGGCGCTGGAGGGCGCTTCGGAGCGGCAGCCTCGGGCTTCTTCGCGGCTGGGGCGGTGCTCGGCTTCGTCGCGGGCTTCTTCACCGCGGGCGCCGCCTTCTTCGGGGCGACGACGACGGGCTTCACGGGTTCGGGCGCGTCGAGCGCGAAGAACGCGTGGCCGCGAATCAA
>Ga0075163_10011727_pt1 | contig 11410 bp, 6 predicted proteins | sample JI1023141ADNA_FD_71478 | JGI IMG/M metagenome (GOLD analysis project Ga0075163, IMG submission 71478) | Wastewater effluent complex algal communities from Wisconsin, to seasonally profile nutrient transformation and Carbon sequestration -... | ecosystem: Engineered > WWTP > Effluent > Algae... | reverse complement strand
GAGAAGCGCCTCGGATCGGCCCCCCGAGGTCTCCCGAACCCGCGCTGAACCTCCAGCCGACCGGCGAGAAGCGCCTCGGAGCGGCCCCCCGACCTCTGGCCTGAGGTCTCCTCAACCTACGCTGAAATCTCCAGCCGACCGGAGGGAGGCGTCTCGGAGGGGAGGCTCGCTGGGGCTGCGCCCCAGCGAGGGGAGGTTTGGTGACAAACCTCCCCAAAGAACTCAATACAGCGCGCCGGCTGCCTTGATGCGGGCGATCATCGCCTCGAGGCGGTCGCGGGTCGCGTCGTCGGCCTCGACGATCCGGACGCCGAAGCCGGTCGGCGCGGACTCGGCCTCGGGGCTCCCCGGCTCGACCACCCGCGCCACCACGACCTTGAGCGCGATCGTCTGATCGAAGTCGAACAGCTCGAGGGTCAGGGTGGTGCCGGGACGGAACGGGTAGGCCCGCGCGACCTTGGTGTAGAGAAACAGCCCCGAGCGCGACAGGTCGCGGACCCGGAACACCAGCTCGGTGTCCCCGGCAGCGGCCTTGACGAAGGCGTCGATGGCGACGCGCTCGCCGTCGCGCTGGGTAGCCGAGGCTGACACCCGCCGACCGTACCACCGCGGCGCGACGCTGGACCGCCGGGCCGATAGAATTGTCGTCGGCGCCGTGTTATGTCCGGGGTGGAGTCGTACCCCGCGATGGACGTCCGCTGCGAGAAGTGCAACACCGAGTACGAGCTTGACGAGTCCCGCCTCAAGCCGGGTGGGGTGACCGTCAAGTGCACGACGTGCGGGCACATGTTCAAGATCCGCAAGCGCTCGCCGACCCAGAACGGGATCCCGGCGGTGCGCAGCGCTCCGCCAAGCGTGCCGCCGCCGGGTGGGCCCCCGCCAGCCGGGTCCCCGCCGCGGGCGGGCTCCGCCGTGCCCGAGCCGCGACCGCAGTCGGGCTCGGGGCCGATCGACGGTGAGCGCAACTGGATCTTGCGCCTGGACAACGGCGAGACCCGGACCTGCCGCGAGCTCGCCACCCTGCAGCAGTGGATCATCGCCGGCCAGGTGTCGCGCGACTCGATGATCTCGCGCAGCGGTAAGACCTGGAAGCGGCTGGGCGACATCGCCGAGCTGGCGTCGTTCTTCGTCGTCGCCGAGGAGGCCCGCGAGGCCCGGGCGTCCCAGCAGATCACCCCGCCGCGCATGCCGGCGGTCGAGCCGCCCCGCGCCACCGTGGCCGGCATGGGCGCGGTCAAGCTGCCCGAGCGCGAGACCGTGGTCGAGCCGATCCGCGCGCCGCGCCCGCCGAGCGCGGTCCCGCCGGCGCCGCCTCCTCACGTGCCGGCCCCCCACGTTCCGGCACACGTGCCGGCGCCCCAGGTCCTGGCCCCGCGGCCGATGGTCGCGGCGCCGCTCGCGGCACCACCGCCGATGCCGCCGCCGATCCCAGCCCCGCCGCCGAGCAGCCCGCCGATGCCAGCCGTCGCTCCGCCCGAGCGCGCCACCGGCGCGTGGGCGAACGACGCGGTCGCGCCGATCGGCGGTCCCGAGGCCGGGCCGCGCGGCGGTGTGGTCCGGGCCCCGACTGGGGTCACCGGCGACGGCTTCGGCGGCGTGGTCCGCCAGCACGCCGGCGACGATGCGTTCACCGCCGGCCGGCGCGGCGGACCGTCGAGCGGCCCGGAGCTCTTCGATCCGTACGGCAATGATCTGCCGCCGCCGAAGAAGAGCGGCGCCGGGCTATGGATCGCGCTGGGTTCGCTGGTGGTGATCGGCGCGGCGGCCGCGGTCGTCTACTTCATGTTCCTCAGGCCGAGCAAGACCGAGGACGGCGGCAGCGCGTCGACGGCGGATGCCGCAGCGCCCGTGGTCGCGATGGCCGACGCCGGCGCCGCTCCGGGCCCCGACGCCGCGGTCGCCGATGGCCTGGCTGCGCTCCTCGAGGGCGCCCGCACCCAGCTCGGCCGCGACGCCGCGCCGGCGCTGATCGCCGCCGACAAGGGGCTGGCCGACGCCGGTGGCGAGGACGCCCAGGCCCTGGCGATGCGGGCTCGGCTCCTGACGGCTCAGGCCCAGCTCGCCGACGACGAGGCCGCGCTGGTCGACGATCGCAAGACCGCCGACAAGGTCCGCGAGGAGCGGCGCAAGCTGACGCTGGCCGCCCTGGCCCTCGCGCAGCGCGCGCAGAAGGCGGCGAGCGCCACTCCGGCCGCCGCGGCCCTGGCCAACGTCGCGATGGCCGACGTCCTGCGCCTGCAGGGCAAGCCGGCCAAGGACGTCAACCGCTACCTCGACGCCGCGCGGGCCGCGGCTCCGACCGACGCCGACCGCGTCGAGATCGCGCTGGTCGAGGCGCAGCTCGCGCTGCGCGACAAGGACCTCACCCGCGCCGGCACCGCGATCGCCGCGGTCGACACCGGCGCCAACGCCCTCGAGCAGTCGGGCGACGTTCGCGGCCGCTGGCTGGCGGCGCGCCTGGCGGCGGCGAAGAACCAGGCCGACGCCGCGCGCACTGCGTGCGAGGCGATCCTCGCGGCCCAGCCCGATCACGCCGCGGCCAAGGCGCTCCTCGCCAAGGTCGGCGGGGTCGGCGGCGACGATCCGATGCCGCCCGAAGATCAACCTGTCGACGCCGGCGCGGGCAGCGGCTCGGGCGCGGGCAGCGGCACGGGCTCTGGCAGCGGCTCAGGCGCGGGCTCGAGTGTGGTCGTGCCGTCGGGCTCCGGCGATCCCTACGATCGACTGGTGGCCAAGGCCGACAAGCTGGCCGAGGTCGATTGCGGTCAGGCCATGCCGTACTACTCCAAGGCTCTCGACGAGAAGCCGTCGGGCGTCGAGGCCCTGATCGGCATGGGCTACTGCCACATCGACACCAAGCAGTTCCACGCTGCCCAGTCGAAGTTCCGCACCGCGCTGGCGCTGTCGCCGCGCAACAAGGACGCGCTGCGCGGGGTCGCCGAGGCCTACCAGCAGCAGGGGCGCGTCGACCTCGCGATCGAGGCCTACAAGCGCTACCTCGACATCTACCCCGACGACGATCGCATCAAGCGTCAGCTCGAGCGGTTGGGGGGCGGGGGCGCCGGGCCGACGCCGCCCGAGAACGGCTCGGGCGCGCCGACCGACAAGCCGACCGACAAGCCGACGGACAAGCCGACCGACAAGCCGACGGACTCGCCGACCGAGTCGCCTCCAGCGCCCGATTCGCCGCCGACCACCCCGTGATCGGCCCGCCCCCGCGGGCCGCCAGGAGATCCCGATGCCGTCACCCACCGCCCTGACCGTCGTCGCCGGGGCCGCGGCCTTGGCCGCCCTGGCCTGTGGCGGCGAGCGCGAGCGCCCCGCGGGCTGGCCGGCCAGCGGCGCCGCGCCCGCGTCATCGTCGTCGGATCCGTGGGCCGCGCCCGCCGCCAACGCGCCCGCCGCCTCGGGCGGCGGCCTCGGTGGCCTGGGCGATCCGGTCGAGATGTTGCGGACCGTCGTCGAGAACCTCGGTCGCCCCGGCCCCTACGAGGCCCAGGCGGCCAGCGCCGACCACGCCGCCGACCGGCCGCACCTCGGGGTCCTGACCTTGGCCGGCGCGTTCGGCGAGCTCGAGACGATGTCGTGGACCGGCAGCGACGACGTCATCCCGCTGCGCGCCTTCGCCGCCCGGCTCGACGAGCTGGCCGCCGATCCCAACCTCACGGGCCTCTTGCTCCGGGTCGACGACGTCAGCGCGTCCTTGCCCGATCTGCTTGAGGTCCGCGCCACCCTCGCGGCCTGGCGGGCCCGCGGCAAGAAGCTCCTGTGTCACAGCGAGGGCGCCTCGACGACCGGCTACCTGCTCCTCTCCGCGTGTGAGCGGATCGGCCTGGCGCCGACCGCGCAGCTCGTCCTCGCCGGGCCGACCGCGATGCCGGTGCACCTGAAGGGCCTGCTCGATCGCCTGGGCCTGGTCGCCGACTTCCTCCACGTCGGGGCCTACAAGGGCGCGGCCGAGCCGCTGACCCGCGATCGGCCGTCGCCCGAGATGCTCGAGGTGATGAACCAGATCCTCGATCAGCACTACGCCACGGTCGTCGCCACCCTGGCCGCCGGGCGTCCGGCCGTTGGGGTCGACGGCGCGCGCGCGGCGATCGATCGCGCGCTCCACACCGCCGAGCAGGCCCAGGCCGCCGGCCTGATCGACACCGTCGCGACCTTCGAGGCCTTCCGCGCCGAGGCCAAGACGCCGTGGGCCAGGGTGCCGCTCGAGGCCAAGGCCAGCGACGGCGATGCGATGATGAAGCTGGCGCGGTTCGTCGGCGCGCTGCCGAGCCCGCGTCCGACCGCGGCCCACGTCGCGCTGGTCTACGCGGTGGGCGACGTGATCGACGGCGGAGGCGATGGCCTGATCGGCGCCCGCGGCGAGATCGCGTCCCGCACCCTGACCCCGGTCTTGCGCCTGCTGGCCGCCGACGACAACGTCAAGGCGGTGGTGGTGCGGATCGACTCCGGCGGCGGCAGCGCCCTGGCGTCCGAGCAGATCTGGCACGCGATGGACGAGCTCAAGCGGGCCAAGCCGGTGGTGGTGTCGATGAGCGACGTCGCCGCGTCGGGTGGCTACTACATCGCCGCCGGCGCGACCAAGATCTTCGCCCAGCCCGACACGCTGACCGGCTCGATCGGCGTCGTCGGCGGCAAGCTCGCGCCGGGGCCGGCGCTGGCCAAGCTCGGCGTCACGACCTATCCGATGGGGCGCGGTCAGCGCGCCACCATGTTCGCCAGCCTGGGGCCGTGGACCGCCGACGAGCGCGCCGTGATGTTGGCCTCGATGCAGGCGATCTACGACGTCTTCCTCGACCGCGTCGCCGCCGGGCGCGGCCGGACCCGGGCCGAGCTCGAGCCCCTGGCCCAGGGCCGGGTGTGGACCGGCACCCAGGCCAAGGCCAACGGGTTGATCGACGAGCTGGGTGGCCTCGACGAGGCCCTGGCCGCGGCGCGGACGCTGGGCGGCGTCGACGCCGCCGCGCCCCTCGAGGTGTACCCGCCGACCATGACGCTGCGCGACGTCGTCGGTCAGCTCGGCGAGGTGTCGGTCGGGCGCCTGGGCGGCGTCGCCGCGACCGCCGCCGTGACCGCGCCCCTCGACGTCGCCGCGCCGGCGGTGGCCGCGGTGGTGCGGCGGACCCTGGCGCAGCTCGCGCGCTTCGACGGCGAGCCGATCCAGGCGGTCGCGCTCCTGCCGATCGTCTTCGAGTGAGCGGCGCGGGCCCCGCGGGCCCTCAGGTCACGAGCGCCGCCAGCGCGACGTGCTCGGGCATCGCCGCGAAGGTGGCGCGCGCCGCAGGATCCGACAGCCCAGCGGCGGCGCGCTCGAGGCGCCCCAGCGCGGCGGCCGCGAGCCGCGCGGCCTCGGCGCGATCGCCGGCGGCGGAGCGGACCCGCGCCAGGACCAGCCGGACGTAGGCGTCGCCTTCCTCGATCGCGCCCAGACCGTCGAGCAGGCGCTCGGCGGCGGCCGCCGCGACCAGCGCGCCGGCCAGATCGTCGTCGGCCAGCGCGGCCTCGGCGGCGGCGGCCTGGGCGTAGCACAGGGTCGGCGGCATCGCCGCCAGGGCCTCGAGGGCCCGGGCGGCCGCGGTCCGCGCCAGCGCGGCCTGACCCAGGGCCAGGTGGGCGCGGGCCTGATAGACCAGCGCGGCGCCGGCCAGCCGCAGCGAGTCCTGCTGGCGCGCCAGGACCTCGGCGGTGCGCGCGGTCCGCAGGCTGTCGTGCGGTTGCCCGGCGTAGTACTGCGCCAGCGCCAGGTTCTGGGTCGCCACCGTGGTGATCCGCACCGCGCCCAGGTCGTCCGCCAAGGCCAGCGCGCGGCGCAAGGTGACCGCGGCGGCCTCGGCCTGGCCGACCATGGTCTCGAGGAAGCCGACGTTGGTGAGGCCGCTGGCCTGATCGCGGCGCGCGCCGACCTGCTCCATCAGCTCGGTCGACGATCGCATGAGCGTCAGCGCGGCCACGCTGTCGCCGCCGACCAGGGCCGCGATCGACTGGGCCCGCAGCCGCCAGGCGCCGGCGACGCTGTCGGTCGACCAGGCGTCGCGCAGCTCCTCGAGCCGCGCGAGCAGGCGGTGGGCCCGCTCGCCGTGGCCGACCAGCAGCAGCTCCGAGGCCACCACCGCCAGCGCGGTGACCCGATCGCGGCGGGCCTCGCCGGTGCGCGCGCGCTCGAGATCGCGGGCCACCCCGACCAGGAGGTGGTGGTTGCCGACCCGGCCGGCGACCACCGCCAGCTCGGCGGCGGCCCGCAGCCACACCGTGGAGCCCTCGCGAGCGGCGTCGAGGGCGCCGATCGCGCAACGCTCGGTGGCGTCGGTCTCGCCCAGCCAGTCGTGGGCCACGCAGGCCAGGAGCAAGAGCGCGCCGCGCTCGTGATCGACCGCGCCGCACTCCAGGCCGCGGGCCGCGCGATCGATCACCGCGCGCGGGTCGCCCGCGTCGAGCGCGTGCTCGGCGGCGTAGCGGTACCACAGCGCAGCCCGGGCCTCCTCGCCGCCGGCCTCGAGGTGCTGGGCCACGGTCAAGGCGTCGCGCTCGCGCTGGGCCTCGAGCCACAGCCCGGCCGATCGGTGGGCCAGCCGGCGATCGGCGTCGAGCAACATGCCGTAGGCCGCCTCGCGGATGGTGTCGTGGCGAAACGCCAGCTCGTGGCGATCGAGATCCTCGGCGACGAGCAGCTCACGGGCGATCAGATCCGCCACCAGCTGATCGAGCTCGCGCTCCGGCAGCTCGGCGCCGAGCAGCGCGGCCAGCGGCGCGACCGTGAACCGCGTGCCGAGCACCGACGCGGCGCGCAGCACCTGGCGGGCCGGCGCGGCCAGGGCCTCGAGCCGGACCTGGACCATCGCGACCACGGTCTCGGGCAGTCGCCCGACCTCGCCGTCGGCCGCCGCGCGCAACAGCTCCTCGAGGAAGAAGGCGTTGCCGCCGGCCCGCTCGACGACCTCCGCCACCACCGCCGGCGACGCGGTTGGCCCGAGCACGCCCTCGGCCAGCCGGACCGCGGCCTTCTTGGCCAGGGGCCCGAGCCGGAGCTGGCTGGCGCCGCGCTGGGCCCACAGCCGCGGGAACAGCCCCTCGACCTCGGGCCGGGCGAAGCCGATCGCCGCCAGCGGCCGGTCGGCGAAGGCCCGCAGCGCCTCGTCGACCAGCTCGATCGACGGCGCGTCGCCCCAGTGCAGATCGTCGAAGGTCCACACGATCGGGCCGCGGCCCAGCTCGGCCGCGCACAGCTCGAGGAACGCGCGCCGGAGCTGATCGTTCATGAGGCGCGGCTGGCGTCGCGCGGCGGCGAGCTGGGTCGAGGCCGGCCCGGGCTGGGGCGCGCCGATCAGCTCGGCCAGGAAGGTGGTGACCCGCTCGGGCTCGGGCAGGCCGAGATCGTCGACCGCGATCGCGACCCGGCGGATCGCCGCGACCCGGGCCGCCGGGGTCGACACGTCGTCGACGCCCAGGCGGCGGCGCAGCGCCGAGCCGAGCAGCGAGAACGGCGACCCGGCGCGCACCGGATCGCCGCGCCCCGACCACACCTGGGCGGCCCGCCCCAGGCGCTCGACCAGCTCGTGGCGCAGGCGCGACTTGCCGACCCCGGCCTCGCCGATCACCACGGCCGCCGCCGCCGCCGGCTCGGCCGCGCTGTCGCGGCAGAGCTGGACCAGGAGGTTGAGCTCGCGTTCGCGCCCGACCGTCGGGGTCGGCCGCCCGAGGATCGTGCGCACGCCGTCGTCGCGGCGTTCGGCGCGCAGCGCGCCGGCGCCGTCGAGCTCGAAGCGCGGCCCGAGGAGCGCGGCGCTGACCTCGTCGACCGCCACCGGGCGGTCGCGGTCGCCGTGGGCGGCCCGGCGCAACAGGCTCGCGGCCCGCTCGATCGCGTCGCCGACCGACAGGTTGCCGGTGGCGCCGCGGCCCGAGGCCAGGGCCACGCCGCCGTCGCACAGCCGGCGCGCCTCGAGGGCGAAGCGGGCGGCGCGCCCGACCAGATCGGTGGCCGCCGGGCTGCCGGCGAAGGTCACGATCGCGCCGCCGTGGGCCAGCGGCTCGAAGCCGCCGCCGTGGCGATCGGCGGCGGCCGCCAGCTCGACCATCGGCAGCTCGCCCGGGCGGGTGTCGTCGTCGTCGGTGGCCGCGGCGCGGTCGCGCTCGCCCTCGAGGGACGCGTCGTCGGTCGTGACCGGGCCGATCATCACCAGCGCGACCCGGCGGTGCTCGCCCGACGACGCCAGCGCCACCCCGACCGAGGTGATGCCGGTCGACTCCGGGCCCTCGGGCCGCTCGATCCGCCGCAGCTCGGTGGCCACCACCGCCGCCGAGGCCGGCCGCAGCGCCGGCTCCTTCTCGAGCAGGCGGCGGACCAGGGCGACCAGCGGCGGCGGCGCGTCGGGCCGCGCCACCGACAAGACCGGGGCCTCCTCGAGGAGGATCTTGCCCCAGGTCGCCATCTCGTCGGGGGCCGAGAACGGCGGTCGGCCGGCCAGCGAGGTGTAGAGCACGCAGCCCAGGCTCCACAGGTCGCAGCGCCAGTCGACCGCGCGCGCCGCCCGCACCTGTTCGGGCGCCATGTAGCGCGGGGTGCCGACGCGATCGCCGGTCCGGGTGGTGTCGGAGTACAGGTTGTTCAGGCGCGCGACGCCGAAGTCGAGCAGCGTCGCGCCGCGCACGTCGCCATCGACCAGGAAGACGTTGGCCGGCTTGAGGTCGCGGTGGATCACGCCGGCGGCGTGGGCGAAGGTCAGGGCGTCGGCGATCCGGATCCCCAGATCGCAGGCCTCGGGCAACGACAGCCGGCCGCGGCGCAGCCGGGCCGACAGCGGCTCGCCCTCGAGCCAGTCCATCGCCAGGTAGGGCTCACCGGTCGGCGTCAGGCCGTGGGCGACGTAGCGGACGATCGCCGGGTGGGCCAGCTCGGCCAGGGCCAGCGCTTCGCGGCGGAAGCGCTCGGCCCACCGCTGGTTGGCCCGGGCCAGGAGCTTCACCGCCACCGGCGCGCCGGTCAGGCGATCGCGCGCGCGATAGACCGAACCCATGCCGCCGGACTCAGCCAGCGCCTCGAGTTCGAACCGCTCGGCGATGACCGTCGGCGTCGCCACCGCGCGATTCTGCCATCGAACTCGCGCCGCGGGGTCGCGCACCGCGATCGCGCGCCGCCGCGCCGACCGATCGCACGATCGCTCGCGCCCGGGCCGGGCCGGGCGTAGGCTGCCGCCGTGCTCGCCGCGATCCTCCTCGCGATCGGCCTGGCCATGGACGCCGCCGCCGCCAGCGCGGTCCGCGGCATGCTCGCGCGCGAGGTCCGGCCGCGCGACGTCGCCACCTGCGCCGGGCTGACCGGCGGGTTCCAGGCCGGGATGGCGGCCCTCGGCTGGGCCGCCGGGCAACGGTTCGGCCACGTCGTGGCCCAGGTCGATCACTGGATCGCGTTCGCGATCCTGATGGCGCTCGGCGGCAAGGCGCTGTGGGCGGCCTGGCGCGGCGGCGACGGCGACGACGATCCGGCGGCGGTCGCCCATCCGTTCGCGGTGCGCGGCCTGGTCGTCCTGGCGATCGCCACCAGCATCGACGCCCTGGCCGCCGGCGTGACCATCCCGCTCATGTCGGTGCCCGGGCCGGTGGTGATCGCCCTGATCGGCGGGGTCACCGCGGTCTTGTCGATCGCCGCGATCCGGGTCGGCCGCGCGGTCGGCGCCCACCTCGGGCAGCGCCTCGAGATCGTCGGCGGGCTCGCGCTGTGCGCGATCGGCGTGAAGATCCTGGTCGAGCACCTGACCGGCGGCGCCTGACCGCGCGGTCCGCGGCCGCTACACCACCGTGACCAGCGCCGGGTCGAGGGTGCCCCAGCCGGCGGCCTCGCGGAAGTAGCGCAGGAACCGGCTGGCCTTGGAGTCGGGATCGTCGAGCTTCATCATCGGCGCGTACTTGCCATCGAACTGGCTCATGACGTTGCGCAGGCACCAGCTATCGATCGCGACCGGATCGCGGCCGGCGACCACGGTGCCGACCTGCTGCGCGCACTTGTCGTGGTGGCGCATGTCGTCGGAGTCGTCGTAGCCCTCCTTGGGCGTGACCGCGACCCACTCGCAGCAGGTCAAGTACAGGTCGGCGCGCCGGACCTTGTTGTTCCAGTAGGCCAGGGGGCCGGCCATGCGCCAGGTCGGATCGCGGTGGGCGTCGGCCCGGCCGGTGCGCCCGAAGTAGTGGACCGACTGGTAGCCCTGGACCCGCGGGTCGGTGCCGAGCGCGCCGGCGCTCATGTCGACCAGGCCCATCGGCGACTTGCACGCGCCGGTGAAGCCGGTCGAGCCGTGCTCGTTGCCGGTGGTCATGTTGATGAACCGGAGCGTGCGGCCGTCGGCGACCAGCTTGTCGCCGTCCTTGCGCAAGACGCCGTCCTTCAGATCGATCACCGCGCCGGACTTGGCGCTGGTGAAGCGCGGCCACGACAGCGGGGTCTTGGCGCTGCCGACCCGGCTGCGCTTCAAGCGGAACACCTGATCGAAGTCCCAGAAGTAGCCGTCGCGCACGTCGCGCTTGCCGAGCGGACCGCGGCGGTCGCCGCCGTACACGCCGTGCTTGTGCTCGGGATCGAACCACGGGTCGCCGGCGAGCGCGCTCGGCCCGGCGTCGACCAGGCCGTAGAAGCTGACCGGGACGCCCAGGCCGGTGAAGTGCGGGATCAGATCGCCGAGGCTCTTCCAGCCCGGCACGTCGACGTTGCGCACGCTGGGCGCGGTCCAGGCCCGGGTCAGGCCGCGGCTGGGATCGTCGGCGGCCTTGTCGGGGAAGTGGAAGTGGGTGTTCTCGAAGACGATGATCTCGCCCTTCCAGCCCGGGATCTCGAGGATGTGCTCGATCGTCCGCTTGACCGCGGCGACGTTGGTCATGCCCTGGTTCCACCACTGCGCCGACACCTTGATCACCACCACGTCGTCGACGCCGATCACCTTGCCCATGCCGCCGAGCTTGCTCATCGCGGCGTCGATGTTGCCGGCCGGGCCGCCGCCCTTGGCCACCGCGATCGTGGTGGCGTCCTTGGCCGCGTCGTGGGGCAGGAGCGGCGGCGTCGCCGAGAACGACGCCAGCACGGTCTTGCGATCGATGAAGTTGCGGATGCGGTTGCGCATCACCCACGTGGCCCCGGCCAGGCCAGCGACGGCGCCGGCGCCGAGGAGCAGCTTGCGGCGGCTCGGTCCGCGCGAGGAGGTGTCAGGCTTGTCAGACTTCTCAGACATCCTCGCACTATAACAGCGCGCGGCGACGCGCCACCGGCCGCGCGGCCGGTCGCTGCGCGAAGCCCGGGGCGACCCTGGCGGCGGCGGCGACCGGGTCGATCTGGCCCGACGACTCGGCCATGTCGACCCCACCCGGGCGGCGCGCTTCGGCGTAGACTGCGCGCGCCATGGCGCAGCAATACGTGTTC
>Ga0075163_10011726_pt1 | contig 11411 bp, 9 predicted proteins | sample JI1023141ADNA_FD_71478 | JGI IMG/M metagenome (GOLD analysis project Ga0075163, IMG submission 71478) | Wastewater effluent complex algal communities from Wisconsin, to seasonally profile nutrient transformation and Carbon sequestration -... | ecosystem: Engineered > WWTP > Effluent > Algae... | reverse complement strand
ATGGGTAAGTCAGATCCTATCTACAGAATCGCGAAGCAGCTGTTCTAGTCTTTTTCGTGCAGATGGTTGATCGTATTGAGCGATCGACTCACTTCATCCAGAATGCTATTGAGTTCTTCAGCATTTTCCTTGAATAGAGGCAGAAACTCTTGCAAGGTTTTTTCCTTATTCTGCTCAAGCTCCATTACGTTGAGTAAGCCCATAATGCGCGCCAGCGGACTTCTTACCTTATGAGCGTTAATGTTCGCGTATTCGTTAAAGAGTTTCTCGTGCTCTAATACTTTCTGCGTTCGCTGTACCACAAGTCTTTCCAGATTATTGTTAATACTTTCGATTTCTTCTTTCTGGTGGGTAATCTCCAGGTTCCTTTTACGCAACGAATTTTGTGATTTTTGATAGCCTCTTTTAAACGCAAACATTACCCCAAAAATGATGCTGGACGTAATGAAGGTATTCCAATACAGAGGAAAAGGGGAATCCAGTACAATGAGCGGTTTGGAAGATTGGAGTTTGTATTGAACCCAGAAGTGGGTGGTAACACTGATCAGGAACAAGGATACGTAATGGCGTTTCGTTTCAAAGAAAAGAAGTGGTAGCACACTTATGGCAAAAAACACTAACTCAAAACCAGCAGCAGCTCCATGCGTTACACTGGCCACTACTTGCAAGGAAAGAATGAGTAGAAATGCCGCGTATCGGGAAAAAGCAAGAAATCCTTTACTATGAAGAAATAGTACAAAAGCTAATAGAAAGAATTCGCTGAGTACAAGATAAAAAGGCCACACCAGCTCTATGTTGTAAAGCGTTGCTGCGACCACGAGAATATCGAGTAATGCTACACCTGTAAATAGGTTAAAATTGCGATAGACCCTATTTTCGTCTTCGCTCAAGCCTTCTAAACGAGAAAGTCTGTACCAGCTCCACTTCATCCTGCGAAAATAAGGGTTTAACCCTCAATGAAGGAAGAAAGGCCATTGCTTATAGTACGATGTAAGATTGTTTGCCTATTTGGCAAACTGTGTAGCCACCACCAGGTCTTTGCTGCCAGCCGTGTATTGGTAGAAACCGTTTCCGGATTTTACGCCTTTGTGTCCGGCTTGAACCATATTTACCAAGAGAGGACAGGGAGCATATTTAGGATTGCCAAAGCCCTCGTGTAATACTCGGAGAATGGATAAGCAAACATCTAAACCAATAAAGTCGGCCAATTGCAAGGGCCCCATCGGATGAGCCATACCCAATTTCATCACAGTATCAATTTCCTCTACACCTGCTACACCCTCATACAAGGAGTATATGGCCTCGTTGATCATGGGCATCAAGATACGATTGGCCACAAAGCCAGGGTAGTCGTTTACTTCTACCGGTATTTTCTGAAGTTTCTTTGAAACCTCCATAATCGTATTTGTGACAGCATCACTCGTATTGTAGCCACGAATCACCTCTACCAGTTTCATTACAGGCACAGGATTCATGAAGTGCATGCCGATTACCTTATCGGGACGTTTGGTAACAGAAGCAATTTTGGTAATAGAGATAGAAGATGTGTTTGTACTTAAAATGGCTTCTGCTTTCGCATGCATATCCATTTCTTTGAAGATGTTCAACTTCAATTCTACATTTTCTGTGGCGGCCTCTACAACTAAGTCTGCACTAGCCACTCCATCCTTTATCTGTGTGAATGTTTTAATATTAGAAAGGGTTGCTTTCTTACCTTCTTCGGTAAGTGTTTGCTTTGCCACCTGGCGGTCGAGGTTTTTTTCGATTGTAGCGAGCGCTTTCTTCAGCGCTTCTTCAGAAATATCAATCAAGGATACGCTATACCCATGCTGTGCAAAGACGTGCGCAATGCCGTTCCCCATCGTACCGGAACCAATAACCGCTATATTTTTCATATTTTGAACTCTTAAATCGTTTGCGAGCGCAAATATAATTCATATCTGCAGGCAGAAAAGATGCAGGTTAAAAAGTTATCGATTAGAGTCAGTAAAAAGGTCCAAGCACTGTCGCGGAACAAAGCATAGCTTGGTTTAAAAGCTATATAGCGACCAGCTTATGGATAGAGTTTGCGAAAAAACTTAAATTAGGCTTGTCCACGCAAGTGAGGCAATATTTTATCGCCTGCTTTAGAGACATTTAGCTTCATAATGTCGGTAGGTGTTTCGCATAGAATAGCGCGGCCGCTATAAATGGCAATAGGAGCGCGCAATAATTGAGGATTACGAGCCAACACTTCTAACCATCCATCCATCGTGTAGGAGTTGTCACCGACTTTTGATTTATAATCAGGGTGTGATTTATCGAGTAGTTCGCTGGGGGCTATACCCAACATGGTTACCACTTCTTTCCAGTAGGTAGGAATCAATTTGTCATGCAAGGCATCTACCTCGTGAATGTGGCTACAGATGTCTTTCGCCATGGCCCTGGTTTGCTTGCCTGAATTAGACTGAGGATTGAACAACAGAAAAAGCTCATTTGGATGAAACTGCATACGCTCTCTGGTTTAGGTTGATGGAAGTTAACCAAAAATTAGCCTTTACGCAACAGCCAAAAATTTTAGGATCGTGCTTATCTAGTTCACTTGTACCTCCTTAGCTATGCCCATCGCATTAAAACGAATCTCCAATTGCACAGCCACGGAATCCTGTACTCCGCAGTTTTTTCCGGGTGTTAGGTTGTAGGTGTAGAATTTTTGGTTTCGCTCAAAGAGTTCATTGCCATCGGGTCTTCCCAGCAATTGAACGATTTGCATTTCTTTGAGTGTGAGAAGTTTTTCACGTTGTTCTCGAATGGCCGAAATCATTTCCTTACGATCTCCCTTACACCCATTTCTATCGTCTTTCCAACGAGTCGTATCAATGTTCTCCAGACTTGGCAGGGGTGTACTGCACGAAAAAAAGAACAGAAGACTAAGTAGTGCGAAGACGTTTTTCATTTGCAGCAATCGAGTAGAACCAAAGAACAGAAATAAATAAGTAAGCAAAGGACAACAGGTGCAAAGAAGCAGACCAATTGTTTACGTAGGCAAGAACAGAAAGCAGAATAGGGTAAGAAACAATTCTAAACCATTCAGAATAATATGCCCAGGTTCGCTTTTCAAAGAGAACTCCACAGTTTACTACGGTGAGTGTAATGAGGAGGGCAATAAAAACCTTTTCACTCATGGCAAAGCCTTCCTGCTTAAACAGAAAAAGAGCAGTACCTGTGAGGCAAAGTATGTACTGGAACAACACATAAAGATTCAACGACATAGGTGAAGGGGTATCGTATTTGTGATACGTACGCTCATCTATCTCCGGTACAGGTCGCGGTCCGCCCAACTCTTTTGGTAGCCACCCCGGTTTACTGAAAATGTAGATGATCTTGTCGGTCCATTTAGGAATCCGCTTCAGATCTTGTGCCATGTCTGCATAATGACTAAAGTTCGCAAAGACAGCATTCCAACTATTAATGGGCTTGGTAATGCCATAGGTAGGATGTTCTTCTTCTTCCTGAAAGGTGCCAAACATCCGATCCCAGATAATCAAAGAACCCGCATGGTTCTTATCGATGTACTTGGGGTTGCGACCGTGGTGCACGCGATGGTGAGACGGTGTGTTAAAGATCAATTCGATGGGCCATGGTAACTTCTTGATTAACTCGGTATGTATCCAAAATTGATAAAGTGTATTTAACGCAGAAATCAGTACAAAATCTGTTGTGTTAAAACCTAAGAAAGCTATGGGCAGACTGAAGGCAAAAGTCCAGACCACCTGAAGAGAACTTTGACGCAGCGCCACCGATAAATTATACTCTTCACTCTGATGGTGAACTACATGCCCACCCCAGAATAAGTTTACCTCATGACTCATGCGGTGCGCCCAATAATAAGCGAGATCCACCAGCAGCACTAAGCCGAGCCAATAAAGCCAGCTCCGCTCCAATGTAAAGAAGGCAAAGTTTTCAAAGAGGATTTGGTAAACACCTACCGCCAAAATTTTTAGAAACAGACCAGATAGTTGAGAAGTGATGCCACAACTGAGGTTAGCAATAGCATCCGGCAAGCGATATAAGTCCTTGTGGCTGATGCGCTCAATGACTAATTCTATTCCCATCAGAATAAAAAAGATGGGAATGGATAAAACAATGGGATTTAAGTCCATGTGAATTCTACGGGTGAAAATATCGGTGTTAAAATACGGTATTTATTATCATTTTTGCGCGACAAAAAATAGTCTATGATCGCTGTTCGCATTTTTCGTTCTGTTTGGTTTTTATCAGTATTGGCAGTGTTAGCGGTCTTGTTGTACCAATATGCCAGTTGGCCGGAAGAGGTGGTGATAGGGCAGGGGGATGTTAATTTTATCACGCTGAGTCGTGATGCCTTTTTCTACACGTCACTAGCCATTTTAGCCTTTGTGAATGTTACAGTGTACATCTCCAGAACCTTTGCGAGCAAAGTGGATGCCTTTGTGGCCTGGTTTTACGGTTTTGTGGCGGTCATCAACTTTTTTCTCATCATTGCCCTTAGCTTCATTAGTCTGTTTAATAGCAGTGAAAACTACCGCTTCGGAGAATTGGGCTTTATTATTTACGGAAGTCTCTTTTTAGTTGGCATGTGGATAATCGGAGGTTTAATCTATTGGTTTACACAAAAAAATCGTTCCTGATTCCTTTTTTCTATACTACTCTACTAGTAAGATTTTCAGCTTGTTAAGCTATTCTGCTTACAGTAAAATAAAGGTATTAGCAGGTTCTTGTTCTGAGTATCCTATGCTTGCTTGTCACTGTCTTCAAAAATGACAATTGCTGTCATTTATAGAAAAGACTTGAACCACCAAGTATTTCCAACTAAACAATTCTTATAAATTCGCGCAAGACTATAGCCTATAGTCATTTTTTAAACGCTTGTTCTTAACGATCTATGGCAAAATCACCAGATGTTTTTGAGTATAACGAGTCCAGTATACGCTCGCTTGATTGGCGGGAGCATATTCGACTGCGTCCCGGTATGTATATCGGTAAGTTGGGCGATGGCTCTGCTAAAGATGACGGTATCTATGTACTTGTAAAAGAGGTAGTTGATAACTGTATTGATGAGCACATGATGGGCTATGGAAAGACCATTGATGTAACGATTACAGATTCAAAGGTGGTCGTTCGCGATTACGGTCGTGGTATACCCTTGGGTAAAGTAGTGGATGTTGTGTCCAAGATCAATACAGGAGCTAAATACGATTCCGGTGCTTTCCAGAAGTCTGTAGGGTTGAATGGTGTGGGTACGAAGGCGGTAAACGCCCTTTCTAATTATTTCAAGGTACAGGCTTTCCGAGATGGACAAACGAAGCTGGCGGAGTTTAAAAAGGGAGTTTTAACAACAGATCCGAAGCCGACCAAGAGTGACGAGAAGAATGGAACGCTGGTCGAGTTCGAACCAGATAACTCCATGTTTAAAAACTATCACTTCATTCCGGAATACCTGGATGATTTGATGTGGAATTATGCGTATCTCAATGCGGGTCTTACGATTAATTATAACGGACAAAAGTTCTATTCAAAAGATGGTCTGCTTGATTTATTAAAACAGAAAACAGAACCCGAAGAACTTCGCTATCCGATCATTCATTTTAAAGGAGATGATATTGAGGTTTCCCTTACGCATGGTAATCAATATGGTGAGGAGTATTACTCTTTCGTAAACGGACAAAATACAACCCAGGGAGGAACGCACCTGGCGGCTTTCCGTGAAGGTATTGTGAAAGCCGTGCGCGATTTCTATAAAAAGGATTTCGATGCAGCTGACATACGGGCTTCTATTATTGGCGCAGTTGCCATTCGGGTGCAAGAACCGGTGTTTGAATCTCAGACCAAGACGAAATTAGGTTCTATTACCACGGCTCCGGAAGGAGGTACCAGCATCAAGAACTTTGTAGGAGATTTTGTTTCCAAGGAATTGGAAATTTACCTCCATAAAAATCCAAGCACAGCGGATGCGCTTCTGAAGCGTATCATGCAGTCAGAGCGAGAACGCAAGGAAATTGCCGGTATTAAAAAACTGGCCAATGAGCGTGCAAAGAAGGCGAACTTGCACAACAAAAAGCTGCGTGACTGCCGCTACCATTTGGATGAGAAGAATGAGAAGGGTCTGGAGTCTATGATCTTCATCACTGAGGGTGACTCTGCCAGCGGTTCTATTACTAAATCGCGTAATGTGGAGTTGCAGGCGGTATTTAGTTTGCGTGGTAAGCCCCTCAACTGTTACGGGCTCACGAAGAAAGTAGTGTACGAAAACGAGGAGTTTAACCTTTTGCAACATGCCCTGAACATTGAGGACGGCATGGAAGGTTTGCGCTACGATAAAGTGATCATTGCGACCGATGCCGATGTGGATGGCATGCACATTCGCTTGCTGCTCATGACCTTCTTCCTGCAATTCTTCCCGGACCTAGTAAAGGCAGGACATGTATTTATTTTGGAAACACCCTTGTTCCGCGTCCGCAATAAAAAGGAAACTATTTATTGCTATAGTGAAGAAGAGAAGCAAGCGGCTATGGTGAAAATTGGTACCAAACCTGAGATTACTCGCTTCAAAGGTTTGGGTGAAATTTCTCCGGACGAGTTTGGTAATTTTATTGGTGAAGACATTCGCTTACAACCCGTACTCCTGCATAAGGATAGTCACCTGCAAAAATTGTTAGAGTTCTACATGGGCAAAAACACGCCCGATCGCCAGGAATTCATCATTGGCAACCTGCGCATTGAACTGGATAAGGTAGAAGCAACGAAAGAAGAGCTTACAGAATCTGAAATTTAATAGTTATCTGTTATTCGTTATCAGTGCTATTAACTGATAACTGATAGCTGACAACTGATAACCATTAGTTATGAGTAAAAAAGCATCTAAAAATATTACCCCCGCTCTTAATTCAGCTGAGGACAATGCCACCGGGGTGAATCACTCCATCGCCATTGATGGCTTGTATCAAAACTGGTTTTTGGATTATGCTTCCTATGTAATACTGGAGCGCGCGGTGCCGCGCATCGAAGACGGCTTTAAACCCGTGCAGCGCAGAATTATGCATGCATTAAAAGAGATGGATGATGGACGCTTTAATAAAGTGGCCAACGTAATCGGTAACACGATGCAATATCACCCACACGGGGATGCTTCCATCGGTGAGGCGATTGTAAATATCGGACAAAAGGACTTATTGATTGAAACCCAGGGTAACTGGGGTGATGTCCGTACCGGAGACGGTTCTGCAGCACCACGCTACATTGAAGCACGCTTGTCTAAGTTCGCTTTAGATGTGGTATACAATACACAGACTACCGAATGGCAATTGTCGTACGATGGTCGTAAGAAAGAGCCGGTTACACTTCCTGTAAAATTCCCTTTGCTGCTCTCTCAAGGAGTGGAAGGTATTGCTGTAGGTTTATCGACCAAAATTCTTCCGCATAACTTCTGTGAACTCATCAAGGCATCTATTGATGTACTTCGCGAGAAGAAGCCAAAGATTTTCCCTGATTTTCCTACAGGAGGTATCGCTGATTTTACAGAATACAACCAGGGCTTGCGTGGTGGCAAGATCAAAGTCCGTGCGAAGATTGAAATCGTTGACAAGAAGACCTTAGCCATACGCGAGATACCATTCTCTACCACCACCACTTCTCTTATGGAGTCGATTGTGAAGGCAAGTGAGAAGGGGCAAATCAAAGTGAAGCAGGTAGTCGACAATACGGCTAAGGACGTAGAGATTCAAATTCATTTGCAACCGGGCCAATCTCCTGAGGTGGCCATTGATGCCTTGTATGCCTTTACGGATTGTGAGATTTCAATTTCGCCCAATGCTTGCGTGATCATTGAAGATAAGCCGACTTTCATGCCGGTGAACGAAATCCTGAAGTACAATACCGAGCAGACTGTCAAGTTGCTCAAGCAGGAGTTGCAAATCAGACGCGATGAGTTGATGGAGAAAATTCTTTTTTCTTCACTTGAAAAAATATTCATAGAGAAACGCATCTACCGTAACATTGAAGAATGCGAAACTTTCGAAGAAGTAATTTCGACTATTGATAAGGGTCTAAAGCCTTACAAGAAGCAATTCTATCGCGAGATTACCCGTGATGACATTCTTAGGTTGACGGAAATCAAGATTAAGCGTATTTCTAAGTTTGACTCTTTCAAAGCGGATGAGCTGTTGAAAGATTTGGAGAAGGAATTGAAGCAAACGCAGCATAACCTCCGTCATTTAACTGACTATGCGATTGCCTACTACCAAAACTTGCTCGACAATTATGGAAAGGGCCGCGAACGCAAGACCGAGATCAAGAGCTTCCAGTCAGTAACAGCGGTAGAAGTAATTGCCAATAATCAGAAACTATACGTAAACCGTGAGGACGGTTTCATTGGTTGGAGTTTGAAGAAAGATGAATACATCTGCGATTGTTCGGAGTTGGATGATGTGATTGTGATCCGCAAGGATGGCAAGGCTAAAGTCTCACGCATTCAAGAGAAGGTGTTTATGGGTAAGGATATATTATACGTAGGCATTTGGAAGAAGGGCGATGACCGCATGATTTACAATGTCATCTACAGCGATGGTAAAACAGGCGCAAGTTTTGCCAAGCGCTTTGCAATTCCCGGGGTAACCCGTGATAAGGAATACCCAATTGCAACTGACGACAAGAATTCGAAGATTCACTATGTGAGTGGTAATCCGAATGGAGAAGCAGAGACAGTTGAGGTGAAGTTATCACAGTCTAGCACAGCGCGTAAAAAGATTTTCGAATATGACTTTGCTGAGTTAGAAGTAAAAGGACGGGGTGTAAAGGGAAACACGATTACCAAATACCCTGTACGCAGAGTGGACTTCCTTAAAGCAGGTGGTTCGACCTTGAGCAAGTTAAACTTGTGGTACGATGAAGCTTCGGGTCGTTTAAATAAAGATGAACGCGGTCGCTACCTCGGTAAGTTTGATGGTGATGATCAAATTATTGCCTTCATGCGCAATGGTTCGTACAAGATTACCAATTACGAATTGACCAATCGTTACGAACCCGAAAAGGTATTGCGTTTAGAGAAATTCAATCCGAAGAAAGTGATTTCAGCTGTCTATGTAGATGGAGAAAGTAAGCAGTACATGGCGAAGCGCTTCATCATTGAGACAAGTACAGCTGATAAGGAGTTTGGTTTTATATCCGAAGGTATTGGTTCAAGACTCGTAGTGATCACTACTTCGGAAACTCCTGAAATTGAAGTGGAAGAGTCAAAAGGAAAGGATAAGGGCAAGAGTACTGAAGTGATTAACCTGGAAGACATTGTAGATGTAAAGGGATGGAAGGCCTTGGGTAACAGACTCTCACAAAATAAGGTTACGAAGGTAAGTTTGGTAGAGGAGGAGGAAGAAGTGAGTGGTCCTGAAGAAGCTGAAGATGACGAGACTCCTGATGAACAGGCGTCAAAAAAAAAACAGAAGCTGAGCCCATCATCGAAGAAGACGGACAAGTCAGTCTCTTCGAAGGCCCTAAAAAAGAAGACCCCGAAGAAGGTAGAGAGCAAGCGCCCAGCTACCAGCAAAAAAGTGAGCCCGTCAAAAAAATCAAAGTCGAGCAAAAAAGCCTCTTCGGTGAAAGCAGCCAAGCCAGTGGCGAAGAGGGTAATAAAAAAGGTGGTGAAGAAGAAACGTTAGGAGGTAAGAAGGAGAAAGGTGAGGAAGGTGGTGATGATAAAGCTTTTGGAGTAGGTGAGTCTACTGAGTGGAAGTTTTAGGTTTTATGATTTGCGATTTTGTATTTGAGATTTCAAAATCGTAACTCGTAAATCATAAATTTAAATCCTCTTGCGATGTCTCCTTATCTGGCTGAATTTTTTGGTACCCTCCTCATCGTTTTACTAATTGATGGCGTAGTGGCCGGTGTTATTCTAAAAGGCACCAAGTCCGAAAATGCTGGCTGGCTTACGATTGTGTTTGCCTGTGGTATTGCCGTCACACTCGCTATATACGCTGTGGGTGATGCGAGTGGTGCACACCTCAATCCAGCACTTACCATTGCCTTAGCCTCCATAGGAAGTTTTTCGTGGGACTTAGTCCCCGGCTATTGCCTGGCCCAATTTGCAGGTGCTTTTGCAGGAGCAACCTTGGTTTGGCTTCACTATCTACCGCATTGGAAAGCAACCGAAAATCAATCAACCAAGCTGGCAGTTTTTTGTACAGCACCTGCTATTAAACATACGCTTGGTAATCTTATAAGCGAAGCCTTAGGCACGGCCCTCTTGGTGTTAGCAGTTCTTTTTATCGGTGTCAATAGCTTTACCGAAGGATTGAAGCCGATCGTAATCGGTGCTCTTATTGTTTCTATTGGTCTTAGTCTTGGAGGTACTACAGGCTTTGCCATTAACCCCGCCCGTGATTTAGGACCTCGTCTCGCTCATTTCCTATTGCCTATACACGGCAAAGGTCATTCCGATTGGTCTTATGCCTGGGTGCCTGTGGTAGGGCCTCTTATTGGAGGCTTGGCAGGGGCTTGGATTTATCAGTTGCTTTTTGTCTAGTAAGTTGATCGGTTAATTGTTATCGGTTAATTGATAACTTGTAACTAATAACTGCTAACCCATCATGTCCTTCTCCTCTAAAACCCGTCAACACTTGCTTGAAAAGCTTGATACAGAAGTCTACGACTTGTTGATTATCGGTGGTGGTATAACCGGAGTAGGAATTGCCTTGGATGCGGCTACCCGAGGATTAAAGACGGTGCTGGTGGAAAAAAATGATTTTGCCTATGGAACCAGCAGTCGTTCCACGAAACTTATACACGGTGGTTTACGCTATCTCAAACAATTTGAGTTTGCTTTGGTAAAGGAGGTGGGTAGTGAGCGCGCCATTGTTCACAACATTGCTCCGCATTTGGTATTGGCAGAAAAGATGTTGTTGCCCTTAAGCGAGGGACGAGGGTTGGGAGTGTTCTTAACTTCTTTCGGTCTGAAACTATATGATTGGTTAGCGGGTGTAAAACTGGCCGACCAACGAAGAATGCTCACGCGTAAGAAAACACTTCGCACAGAGCCGCTTTTACGAAAAGAAGGAATAAAGGGTGGTGGCCTGTATGCCGAATACAGAACCGATGATGCACGCCTTACAATCGAGTTGGCGAAGACCGCTGCTAAAAGTGGTGCGCAGTTACTCAGCTATACCAAGGTCTTGTCGTTTTTATATGAAAACGAAAAGGTAGTGGGTGCTCAAGTGGAAGATGTGTTCTCTGGGAAGACAAAGACTATTAAAGCGAAAGCTAGTATAAATGCAACAGGTCCGTGGGTAGATGAACTTCGGGAATTAGATAAATCCAAAAAAGGAAAAACACTTCATCTCACAAAAGGTGTACACATTGTTGTCGCGCACCGTAAGTTTCCGATTAGTCAGGCCATATATTTT
>Ga0075163_10011725_pt1 | contig 11411 bp, 11 predicted proteins | sample JI1023141ADNA_FD_71478 | JGI IMG/M metagenome (GOLD analysis project Ga0075163, IMG submission 71478) | Wastewater effluent complex algal communities from Wisconsin, to seasonally profile nutrient transformation and Carbon sequestration -... | ecosystem: Engineered > WWTP > Effluent > Algae... | reverse complement strand
GAGATAAGATTAACCCAAGAAATGATTAATGCAGTTCAAATTCTTAAAAAAAAGACCGAATACAAACTAAGTTTAGCCGAAAGTCATCGCGATACCATAGAATGGGAATTAAGCGAAGCTGAATTATATGCCAAAGCCAAAAAGATCATTGAAAATCAAAAAGACTAATGTTTCAAATATTCAAGAGGATTCAAAACGTGAGGTTATCTCAACCTCAGTTTTGAATTTAAATAATATTGTTTCTGATATTGAGCTTGATATCGAGAAATTAGATGTATATATTTCTGCTATTCGGAAGTTGACAGATAATAAACATACCCCTTTTGATGAAGTAAATGAAATAAAGGATATACTAGAAAGTGTTGAACAACAAAGTAAAAATCTTAAACATCGACATTCTGATTTATTACGGTTTTTAGAAAACACAAAAAAAGAATTGTTATTAAAGGGCTAATTGGAAAAGCAAGGAGAAAATAATGAATAGGGAATATGTTCCAACATTTATTGGACCAACTGCACAACGTGATAGGCTTATATATTCAAAATATGCTTTAGCTGATAGAGTTTTACAAAGTGTTGTTGATTTGAGTGAGCATATAAGAATTCGAGTCGCTGGAAATCCAGACCCGATTGATGTAATTGATGTTGAATCAAAGGCTTTTGAGGTGTATGGTGATTTAGATTCTCCTCAGAAGGCCCGTGATATCTTAAAAAGAATTAAAGGCATAGGCAATAAGACTATAGAAACAGTTCTTTCAAAAACTACTAATATATTAGATCTCTATAATGCAACAGCTCATGATTTTGAACGTATGGGTATTGGGGAGAAGCGTGCCAATCTCTTAGTCGATGGTATAAAAACACACATTAAAGAATTGCAGTAATGTCTCAAGTTAATTTAACTATATTAGCTGCATTGTTGGGTTGTGTTTCAACAATTGGGGGAGTTATTATAGGAGCTCTTGTTGCTTTTTTGTTAGAGGAATACCGATATAGCCGAAAAAACAGGTTGAGCAACGTTAAACTAGTGCTTGATTGGTCCCGTAGCGGAAATAACAGTAGCTTGAGGAAAATAGATTTACAAGGGAGTATCTTAAAGAATATAGATCTCAGTGGAAACGAATTAAATAGTGGGGCTGATCTTAGCTATGCCAACCTTCGCAATGTCGATTTTAGTTATGCTTCACTGAAGAACGCTAATCTCTCCTATTCTGACTTGAGCGGTTCAAATTTTTTGAAAGCTGATTTGACTAATGTTGATTTGTCCCATGCAAAAGGTAAGAATGCAAACTTTGCTGGAGCTATTCTTGAAGGAGCTAATTTTACTTACGCTGAATTTATCTCCTCAACTTTTCATCAGGCAGTAGTAATAAGAACGTTATTTATTCGAGCAGTAATGTTACGCTGTAATTTCAAGGATGCAAATTTTGAGCAAGCTAATTTGTATGAAGCTGATTTGCGAGGTTCCACAATTAGCAAAGATCAAATTGATAAATGTGATACAAGCGAAAAATCTAAATTAAAGTAATATATTATAGAGCACCTGACATAAAGAAACATCCTGATACAATCTATCAGGATGTTTCTTTATGTCAGGTGCAAATGAGTAAACTGTAAAGCCTGGCCCAGATAGTATAGTTAAATATATATCGGTGTAATTAAATCGTGTTTGTCAGGACGAATCCCAGCTGGCGCGCTTTTTCTTTGATGGCTTGTTTTAGTGCTGTCAACTTACTGAACGACGATCTTTACGAAGACAACTTTTCCAAACGGTACGCCTTTGGCATTTGTCATTTGCCATGCGCTTGTATATTCGCCGATGGCGGTAGGCGCCTTGAAGTTCACGGAGACGTCCACTTCCTGATCGACCTGAACAACTGTGCCGATGGGGGCTGGTTGGCCATCCATTTTTTCTCCATAGGAGTAGGTCAGGCTGTAGCCGTCACCCCAGGAGCAGTTGCCGGTGTTTTTGATCTTCCAGGTTTTTACAAACTCCTGCCCGGGAGTCATAGCGGTACCGTCCAGAATGGTAACATCCACTGTGGCAGGGTCAAAGGAGAAGTCATCACATAATTCACCCGGGGTGCCAAGCGCGATCAGGGTCGGGTCAGTTGTGAAGGCAGCGGTGGGTGTTTCTGTAGGCGGCGCTACGGTGGGCGTTTCAGTAGGCGGGAAGGGTGTTGGTGTGAATGCGGCAGCGGTGAGTGTGAATTCCGCCACCACCGTATTGGCCGCTGATGTGCGAATCGCCAGAACATCGGGAGTGGGTTCTATGGGGGTGGCAGGCGCACATGCGGAAAGCAGGGTGGCTGCTACTAACAGGAAGATGGATGCACTAGCTTTCATGGGATCCTCTCTTATTTTTCCACAGTAGTGAATTTGACGAAAACAAGCGAACCAAAGAGGTTGCCTGCATCATCCTTTAGTTTAAAAGCCCAAACATAATCACCCAACTTTTTGGGTACTGCAAAATTAATTTTAAAGGTTCCAGTCTGTCCGGGTTTGGTGAAAGGGTCGGTTTTGGAAATTACATAATCTTTTCCGAAGTACCCAAGAACAGCGCCTTCAGGGCTGGTGGAATATTCCTTTCGGAACGTGAATGAATAGCCTTCATCCCAGGTGCAGGTTCCTGTGTTCAGGAGATCCCAGGTTTTTACAATTTCCTTGCCAGCCAGGAGTGTGGCTCCGTCTGCCGGAGCGGATTCGCTTATATACCAGGCATCATTACAGCCATTGGTGGTTGGGAGGGTGGAGTAGGCGCCTGCAGTCGGTGCAAGGGATGGCAATGCCAACGGGGTAAGCCCAGGCTGCTGGGTATTAAATGCAAAGGGAGTATTTGTGCCTAACAGGTTAGCGGTGGGAATTAAGCCGAGAGTGGCTGTGGGCTGCAGGGTGTTTGTGGGCTGAGCGGTAGGGGGGATCGCTTGAGCGGTTTGCGTTTGGTTCACTGCCGCCTGTGTGAGCACAACTCCAAACGCCTGTGTTTGGATCGCGCCCGGATCCTGGGTGGGTGGTGGAGTGGCTCCCAGGGTACATGCACTCAGGACAATCCCCAGTGCCATTGTGCCTGCCAGCCAGATTGACTTGCGAGAGATCATATTCATAGCCTCCAAAAATGGTTATCTTTATTATACCCGTCACGGTCACAAATTGCGCGCCTTTATAAACCGAGGGAGCGGCTAATTCTGCGGGCTTTCCAAAACATTTAGCCACAGAGTACACACAAGTCTCCGTGACCTCTGTGTACTCTGTGGTGATTTCTGTTATTAGCCCATTTTTTAGCCACTCGCTCTTGGGATTATATGGAGCACCTATGGAGTGGGCGTACTTGTGGGCGTGGAGGTCTGCGTCGGTGTGGGGGTGACGGTGAAGGTTGCCGTACTTGTGGGAGTGGTTGTGATCGTGGGCGTCATCGTAGCTGTTGGAGTTTGGGATGGCGTTAATGAAGGCGGCGGATTCCCCTGCCGAATAATATGCGGATTCAGCCAAATGGCGTAATCGCTGCTGTTCCCGCCGTTCGCGCTCACGGTGAGGATGAAGTTCACGCTCTGCCCGGCCAGCCCGCTCAAGTCCAGATCCACAGGATAGTAACTGCCTTCATACACTTCCTGCCAGCTTGCCAGCGTTTTGATGCTGCCGTTAATTTTATAATCCAGGCGGAAGGTGACGTTACATTTTTTCGCATCGTACTGACAGTTGATAATCGTTCGAAAGCGGTCTCCAGACTGCACGGTAATGGCGGGGAATTGTCCGCTGATGAAACCATCACGTTTGTCCTGCGGATAGGTCAGCAGACCGGGCTCGTCTTCGGTGGCGCCGTTTTCCATTTTGGGAGAATTCAACTTTACGATAAAGCCCTTTGGGTCACCGTCCGTTCCTGGGCAGGCAAGCGTGTTGCTGCCGTTGGTCCATTCGGCGCTGCAAAAATTATTTACAAATTCATAAGCAATGAACAACGGACCCGTCACCCGGATATCCACCCAAAACGCTGTGTCTGCCAGGTCGCCGATTCCGAATAAAGTCCCGGCCGCATTGCGCAGCTTCCAATAGCCGCGGTAATTTCCATCCTTGTTCGGCGCGGTAAAGGTGACGGGGATCTCAATATACTGGCCTGGGTTGACTGTGCCGGGCATGCCCACAGCAGATGGTCCGTTAAGTGAATCTCCGCCAGTAAACACGAGCGCGTAGGATGTTGTCCATGCGCAGGTGCCGGTATTTTTGATGCGCCAGATCTTGACGAAGGTATTATTCCTCGGCACGATGCTTCCATCCGCATAGGTGACATCGGCGAGAAATTGTGCCGCATCGCACCTAGACGGGGAAGTTGGTCCACCAGAAATGGCTGTGTTCGTGGCTGTGAGAGAAGGGTTGTTGGTGGCGGTTGGGAGTGGCAGGCCCGGGGTGGAGGTAAAGCCGGTTTGTTTCGTGGCAGCTTCAAGGGTCAGGGCTGAGGCGGTGTAGAGTCCATTCAGGGTGGCGAATGTATCCGGTGTTGCCGTGTTTCCGGGGAGATTACATGCCAATTGGGCAGTCAGGATAACAATAATTGATAGGAGCAGGGTCGATTTTCTGGATAACATGGGTCCTCCGTTGATTTTTCGTTAAGTAAAGACGAAGGTTGTGCATGATCAGTTCCCCAAAAATAAGAAGCCGGGGTGCGCCCGGCTTCTTATTTTGCAGGTTTATTTATGGGCAGACAAATTCAAAGTCCACCCGGTTCTCATGATAGGACGGGTCTGTGATTATGAAGGTGATAAATTTTGGACCCTGTGTATTCGCGCGGCCAAATTTCCATTCGCGCGTGAAGGTCTTCGTTGTTGCAGAGTTCACAAAAAGGGTTGTCGGTTTTGAGTTGTTACTGTCACTTTGTTCCCAGTGAGAGGTGAATTCAAGCTGGCCGTTCGTTGCCACGGTGGCGGTGACGGTGACCAATGTATTAGCGGGGCAGCCTGTTTTGGGGTCGCGGTTGTAGGTTGTGGTAACAGAGGCAATATCATATTTTGGCTTTTGCGCGGAGGATACGGCGATCTCTGTGTAAAAAGCTGAATTCAAATACCCGACACCGAAATTGATATTATCCGGGGTTTGGAGTTTCCATTCGGAACGATAAGTTCCATCTGTGGCGGGGGTGGTCAAGATGAGTGATATGGGTACAGTTTGCCCGGGGCCAACAGCCTGCGGAAGATTATAGACATATCCGCCGCCGAGAATATCACCATCCCAAAAAACGATCTTGTAGCTGGTGTCCCAGGCGCAGGTGCTGGTATTGGTGATCTCCCAGGTTTTGGTAAATTGCTCGCCGGGTTTGAAGATGGTACCATCGATGATGGTCTCACTTTTCAGGCTTGCACTGGCGCATTGGGAAAAAGATGAAGTGGCTGGCGAGGTTGCTGTGGCTGGGAGTGTCGGCGCAAGCGTAATTTGCTGGAAAGGTGTCTTGGTTGGGATGGCCGCAGTGGAGGGCGTTTCGGTAGCGGCGGGAACCTCAAGGGTGTTCTGCGCAGCAACCGTTTCTGCCACGGAGGTTTGAATGATCATTTGGTTGTCCGGTGCCGGGGTGGATGCCCCGCAGGAGGTGAGGATCAGGCTTGCGATCACAGTGATGCAGAAGAGCGAATATTTTATTGGGTTGGTCATTTTTTTCCTTTCATATACGGAAATTATTATACTGTTAAATGAGAACGCCCGGAAAACCGGGCGTTCCTGTATTTTTGGTGCTGCTAATTTGTTTTATTGATAGGTTACCGTTAATTTGACGGTTCCGAAGCGGATTATATCGGCCACGCCATTACTGTTCGTGGTTGGGGTTCGGAATTGAAGGCGCAGTTGTAGGCGGGAGGTGCCTACTGCGCTTTGAACCACGCTTTTCATCCCGGCGTCCTCGAACACGGAGCTTAATTCTCCTGCTCCGCACCAGCGGGTGATCGCGCCTGTGGGGTCACCGGCGAAGAAGTCACCGGCATCCACTGAGCCGTAGTTTTGTACATAGCTTCGTAAGCATCCATCACCCAAACCGGACCAGGGATTGCCCAGAACATCATAGGAGCTGAAATCTACAACCACTTTTGTGATGGTTGCGCCTGCTGGAATGGCGGACATATTGAAGCTGATAAACGCTTCCGCTGTTACATTCGTGTCGGTATCTCCGGTATTCGGCGGGGATAGGACTGAACCATCCGAACGAACCTGTCCGCTTTCACCGGCAATGCTGCTGAGAATCACCTGGGCAATGGCGGGCGGCAGTGCCGGGGGAGTATTTGTGGGGGTCAAAGATGCAGATACAGGCGCTTGAACCTTGATATCCACATAGAAGGATTTGCCTTGATACCCGCTTACTACAGGGACAAGAACATTTCCGTTCGTTACAATGCGCCAGTAGCCTTTGTAATTTCCTGCGGTGGCTGGGGCGACGAGGTTCACTTCGAGGTCAACTTCCTGGCCGGGGTTTACGGCTGCGATCGGTTTTGATGCGGGGCCGCTCATGGCATCGCCGCTATCGAATACCATTGAATACCCGTTCCAAACACAGGTTCCGATGTTCTTAATGCGCCACTTTTTTGTAAACGCCTGCCCGGGTGTCATGACGGTTCCATCCGGGACGGTAACGTCTGTAACGAATTGAGCCAGATTACAGTTCGTTGTAGCGGATGCGATCGGTGTGTTGGTGTTGATGATCGACGGCGTGGATGTGATCGTTGCAGATCCAATTGGAATTGGACTATTCGTGTTTGTGGTTGTTACCGCTGGCGTTGCGCTGAGCAGCGCCTCTACCGTTTGGGCGGCGGCGGTGAGGCTTACTGCTTCGCCGCCCTGATTGCCGGATGGAAGGTTGCAGGCGGTTATGACCAGTACAGCGATAAATAACAGGCTGAATATGCGGTTTCTCTTGTTCATGAATTCTCTCCTTTATTTTGAAATATTTTACCGCAAGAGCAAGACCGCCTATATCCCCTGAAACTCCTGCCACATGCCTCCTGCTAGAATCAAAACAGGAGTTGCGAGAACTCCTGTTTGGGTGGACCAATTTCGAGGTTAAGAAAGAGGCGGATGTTATGCGGTTTCGACGTGTGCTCCGGCCATCCACAATCCAAGCTGTTCGCGGGTGGTCTTTTTTGCATCCACAACTGCGACGATCTGGCCGCGGTACATGACGGCGATGCGGTCGGAGAGCGCCATGATCTCATCCAATTCTGCCGAAATGAGCAGGACAGCTACGCCGCGATCGCGCATTTTGATGATCTCGCTGTGGATGTATTCGATGGAGCCGACATCGAGGCCGCGAGTGGGCTGGTTGGCTACAACAAGTTTGACATTGCTGCGGCTGAGTTCGCGACCTACGATCACTTTTTGTTGGTTGCCGCCGGAAAGCTTTCCGGCGTTGACAAAGGGGGATGGGGTGCGCACATCAAATGCGCTGATGAGTTTGCGCGCGTTTTCGTCGAGAGCTTTGGGCTGAATTACGCCGCGCATACTAAATGGGGCGCGGTAGTAATCGCATAGTGCCATATTGTCTGCAATGCTGTAGGAAAGGACAAGCCCATGCCGTTGACGATCTTCAGGGATGTGCGCAAGACCAGCTTCGGTGATGACGCGCGGCGGTTTGCCGGTCAGGTCGTTTCCGTCGATGGTGACTTTTCCGCCGGTGGGGGAGCGCAGGCCGGTGAGTGCTTCGGAAAGTTCGGTTTGTCCGTTGCCTTGCACGCCAGCGATGCCAAGCACTTCGCCGCCGCGGACTGTGAAGGATACGTTGTGGACTGTTTCGAGGTTGCGCTGGTCGCGGACTGTGAGCCCTTCCACCTTGAGAACATCGCCGCTGGCTTCGTGATCTTTCTTGTCTACGGTGAGGATGACCTGACGCCCGACCATCATGTTGGCCAGTTGGGCTGAGTCGGTTTCAGATGGTGAGACGGTGTTGATGACACGTCCTGCGCGCATGACGGTGATGCGGTCTGCAACGGCGAGGACTTCCTTGAGTTTATGTGTGATGAAGATGATGGAAACGCCGCGCGCGGTTAGATCGCGCATAATGCGGAAGAGATCTTCTGCTTCCTGCGGGGTGAGCACTGCGGTGGGTTCATCGAGGATGACGATCTCGGCATTGCGGTACAGGGTTTTGACGATCTCAACGCGTTGTTGAATGCCCACGGGCAGGGGACCAACCAAAGCGTTGGGGTCTACATCCAAGCCGTATTGACTGGATATCTCATTTATTTTTGCGGCAACAGAAGCCCGGTCCAGAGAACCGCGTTTGGTTTCTTCGTCCCCGAGCATGACGTTTTCCGCCACGGTGAAGACGGGGATAAGCATGAAATGCTGATGCACCATGCCAATGCCGGCCGCGATGGAGTCGTTTGGAGATTTGATCTCAACGGGTTTTCCATTGACGATGATCTCGCCTTTGTCGGGCATGTGCAGGCCGTATATCAGGTTCATCAACGTACTTTTGCCTGCGCCATTCTCTCCGAGCAGGGCGTGGATCTCGCCTTTGCGCAGGTCAAAATTGACATTGTCACTGGCAAGCACACCGGGGAATTGTTTGGTGATGCCTTTTGCTTCAAGAATAATTTGGGATTCAGACATGGCGGTCTCCTATTTCTCGTATGGAACGCCATCTGCGGCGGGGGAAGTGGTCTTGCCGATAACGCCCGTCAGGATGAACATGGTGAGGATGTAGGGAGTGAGACCCACGATATAGGATTCTTGCAGGAATGACCATTGCGGGGGAATGACATCGCGGAAAATCTGCATGTTGATCAGCAAGGCTTGTGATGCGCCGAATACCAGCGAAGCCGCCCATGCGCCAATGGGAGTCCAGTTGCCAAAGATCATGGCGGCAAGGGAGATGAAGCCGCGTCCGTTCGTCAGCAGCGGCTCAAAGGATGGAACAGACTCAATGGTGAAGTACGCGCCTGCCAGCCCGGCGAACATACCGCCGATGACGACATTGGCATAACGCATAAAGGAAACATTGATACCAACCGTGTCTGCGGCTTTGGGATGTTCCCCCACGGCGCGAGTGCGCAAACCCCAACGGGTGTTGAACAAAATATAGTGGGAGAAAAACACCAGGATGATGGCGCCCATTGCGATCGGCTTTTGGTCAAAGACGCGGTTAATGGCTTCCACGTTTTGCATGCAGGTTGCAGAGGAACCACAAACAGATGTGAATAATTCTGTGATGGGGATATGAATGGTAGGCAATACGCCGGGGGAACTTGGAACGGTTCCTTCGAATACGCTGGTTGATCCGAAAAACAACTGGCGATTCAAAAATCCGGTCAAACCGACTGCAAGAATGTTGATGACCGTTCCGCCGATGATCTGATCCACTTTGAATGTGATCGAGAGCATGGCGTGCAGCAGGGACATCAATGCTCCGGTAAGGATGGCAAAGAATACACCAAGCACAATACAGACGCCGGGGGGAAGATGAAAGATGTTGAATGTGTAAATTCCACTCAGCCAGCCGAAGAATGCGGCGGTGAGCATCATCCCTTCGATACCGATGTTGACCACACCCGCTCTTTCACAGAATACACCTGAAAGCGCGCCCAGTGTGAGCGGTGTTGCCACTGCAATGGTGGTGGCCAGCATGCTGGTAATGATCAAAAGGGGCGGCTGCTTGGCCTGCCCAACCATCACCACCACGCTGAAAAGAACGATAATGATGAGTGCAATAAAACCAAATCGTTTCCAGTCCATATCTGTCTCCTAGCCTCCCCATCCGCGGGTAAGTACAACGCGTTCGCCCTTGGCTTTGATGCGGTAGATGTAGCGAACGATCGCATCCGCTGCGACGAAGAGCAGGATCAACGCCTGGATCATGGAGATCAAGTCCACAGGCAGTTGAGTGAGGAATTGCATATTGCTTGCTCCGTTACGCATGGCCGCGAAAAGAAAAGCCGCCAGCACAATTCCAAGTGGATGTGATTTTCCGAGCAGCGCAATTGCAATGGCGTCATAACCATAACCGATGGAGAAGCCAAGCTCATGCCGGTAATTCAGGCCGGTGACCTCGATGGATCCTGCCAACCCTGCCAGCATACCTGAGAGCATCATGGTGAGGATAATTGTACGTTTGACGTTGATACCCGCATATTGCGCGGCATCCGGGTTGAGACCCACAGTGCGGATCTCAAAACCGAGAGTGGTTTTGTTGAGCAACCACCAGATGAAGAATGCAACGAACAACGCTAGGATAAAGCCCCAATGGACGCGCAACCCATCAAAGATGGCTGGCATGCGCGCGCTTTCCGCGATCAACGGGGTGCGGGCGATCACATTCGTGGGGCTGCGGTCTTTCATTACGCCATTCAAAAGGAATGAAGTTGTATTCAGCGCGATGTAATTCATCATAATGGTGTTGATGACTTCGTGTCCCCCGGTATATGCTTTTAACCAACCGACAATACCAGCCCAAAGACCGCCCATGACCATGCCAACGATAATGGCCAATGGCAGGTGGATGATGGCCGGTAAATTGAAACCAAGCCACTCGGGCAGGGCGTAACCGATTAATGCTGACGAGACAGCGCCAACCGCCAACTGTCCTTCCGCGCCGATATTGAAGAGGCCGCCTTTGAACGCCAATGCGACTGCCAGCCCTGCAAATATGTATGGGGTTGCCCAAACCGCGGTTTCACTCAGTGCCTTTGTGGTACCAAAAGCGCCGTCGATCAACCCGGTATAAGCCAGAAAAGGATTCCCGCCTACGATTGTGATGATAATGCCGCCAAGAACTACAGCAGTCAGAATGGCCAGGAATGGGACTAAACTGGCATCTGATATGGTTTGCCATACTTTTCTTAATAGCGAAATTGATTGCTTCTCTTCTTGCATCCTTCGCTCCAGTGAAACATTTTGAAATGTAGGACAATTATATCAAACAAGCGCTGTATAACCCCCACTAAACTAAATGACAATAATTAAACAAAAAAGGAGAGAGACGAAAGTCTCTCTCCTTTTTTATATCGTAAAAATCTTACGGCTTGGCGGGAGAAACGCCGGTCTGAATGGAGCCGTCGAGCAGACCCTTGTTGATCTCTTCCATGGCGGTCTTGACTTCAGCGGGGACGCTGCCATCAAGATCGTGGTAAGGAGCATAACCAGCAGCGCCGGTGAAGTTACCGGCTGCAATGGAACCATCCTTTGCAGCGGCGATCAATTCAGCAACGCCGGGGGTGATGAGTTTCATGGCGCTGGAGAGCATGCGGGAGGAGGCCTCGGGCAGGGTCAGGAACTGATCAGCATCTACGCCAATGGCATAAGCGCCGGCCTGAGCCGCAGCGGTAATGGCGCCGTTACCGGTCAAACCACCGCAGCCGAAGACTGCATCTGCACCCTGATCCATCATGGACTTGGCGGTCTGAGCGCCCCATTCGGGATCGGTGAAGGTCTTATCAAATCCCACA
>Ga0075163_10011724_pt1 | contig 11411 bp, 10 predicted proteins | sample JI1023141ADNA_FD_71478 | JGI IMG/M metagenome (GOLD analysis project Ga0075163, IMG submission 71478) | Wastewater effluent complex algal communities from Wisconsin, to seasonally profile nutrient transformation and Carbon sequestration -... | ecosystem: Engineered > WWTP > Effluent > Algae... | reverse complement strand
GTACTTTGGCGCGGGACCGAGGATTGGGACCAGCTCCTGATCGAACGCGCCAAGATCAGCGGGCGGTTGGTATTGAGCACGTTCACGCGGGAAGCGATCGCGAGCTTCAAGGCGGCGACGACGAAGGGGTGAAGCATGAAATATCCGGCCACTCCTATTCTAGCAATACTGCTGTGGGCTTGTGGCACGGATCCGAGGGATGTAACGCGGCCACCAGTGGAACCTGTCCCCCGAGGTGGTGAAGCTTTTAATCCAGTTGATCAACTGATCCAACGGTTGCCCTACGTACCTCTGCCATGGACCTTCGAACTCTGGGGCGATGGCGTTCCTTCCATCGAACTATCCCCGATCGAGCAACAGCTTCTCGCCAATGATCCAGAACAAGAAGCCGGCGTAGCGGTCGGTTTGGTCGGCGACCATCCGGATGCCAGGCATATCCTTTGGCTTTCGGTTGCAGACTCAGAACTGCCGATGATCACAACATTCTCATCCGATGGTGAATTCGTTCGTTCAGAAGGTCTCATTATCGGCCAGTGCGGCCCTGGGCCCTGCTACGAGTGCAAGGAAACAGTCCGGATAAATGAAGACTTCACGATCCTAACAACGGACACCGTTACAGCATGTGAATGCGATCCAACATACGAACCACTCGCAATACCTTGCGACCATTACGTGACCGTGCTACAAGGCACTCTAGGATCAAGAGGCGCATTCATGACCGCCCCGATGGTCATCGACTTGAACAAGTGATCTACCGCAACCGATCAGCACTTTTCACAAGTGCCTCATCTGCTTTTATCGAGCGCTCCGCCAGAAAGGCGAACAGCAATACGCCGAGCGGCAAGAAGAAAGATGCACCATAGTGGCTCACCACAGTTCCACCCTGCTCCAGATAGCCTTCAATGGAATTGTCCGTGATGAAAAGAAAAGCGATCACGCCCAGCATCACGAGGTAGGTGCCCCGAAGAAATCGGACCTGTCTCGGACGGTCCTTGAACAAGAGGATGATCGCCAGCAACGCTACCCCGAGGACGGTAAGTACGATCGCGAACGGGACCTTCACCCCAACATCCGCCACGGTCGCGCCATCCTGAGTGAACAGTCCGGTGGTGCAGAAGCTGAACGCATCCGAAGCACGTTCGTAGGTGACCACCGGGAACAGCCATGTCGCGAACGACAATAGGGCCGCCATGAAAAGGAAAATGCTCTGTTTACGCTGCCACATGGGGCGCGAAAATAGCGTGAGTGCAGCCGGTTCTCTGCGTCCGGCAGAAAGGTGACGGGTCGGGATTTGCACTTTGAAAGGATCCCCGTAACATTGCACCGTATTCTTTGGGACCGAGGCGTACATCGTTCAGATCGTTTGCCTGTTCCGGATCCCTTCTTTCGATCTTCCTTCCATCCCGTTCATTCCCTCTGAAGCCCTGCAGGCTTTCATAATCGGACCATAACATGGTCCTCGCGTTCCAACCCTATTCCTCGTGTCCATGTACGACCAGACCGCATTAAGCGGCATGAAGCTCACCGAACTGAAGGAGCTCGCCCGCACGCTGAACCTGAAAAAGGCGGAAACGCTGAAGAAGCAGGACCTGATCGCCAAGATCCTGGAACAGCAAGCGGCAAAGGCCGAAAAACCGAAACCCATCGGCCCATCGTTCGTGGGGGACGATAAGGATATCGCAGCCATGGCCACGGCCGATGAAGTGGTACCCGAGGAAGATCCCGAACCGCCCGCTGCTCCGGAAGGCGATGACGAGGACGACGATGAGGATGATGGCGATGATGCCAACGGCGAGGACGATGGTGATGATGATGACGACGACGAGGAAGAAGAGGAAAAGGTAGCTGCATCAGCACCCGAGGTACCTGTGGCGCCAGCCGCCAGGGAAGACCGCCCGACAGACCGACCACGGCACGAACGCCGCGACCGTCCCGCACGCGATGAGCAGCGCCCGAACGATAAGCCTGCTCAAGGGGATAGGCCGGAAGGTGGACAGGAACGCCGTGATCAGGGCCGTAACGATCGTCGTGAACGGGATAACCGTGATCAGCCTCGGCAGCAAAATGATCGTCCACAAGGACAGGACCAGCAGCAAAGACAAGATCGCGACCAAGCTCGCGGTGACCGGAACGACCAGCCCCGCCAAGAGCAACAGCAACGACAAGACCGCGATCAGCAGCGCGGTGACCGGAACGACCAGCAACGCCAGGACCAACAACAACGACAAGATCGCGATCAGCAGCCGCGTCAGGATCGGGACCAAAACCAGCGGGGCAACGATCGTGATCAGCAACGCGGGGATCGTGATCAACGCGGCAATGACCAGCGTGGCAACGATCAACGCCAGCAACAACCGCCACGCGAAGTCTTCAATTTCGATGCCTTCGTGGAAACGGAAGGTGTACTGGAACTGATGCCCGAAGGCTACGGATTCCTGCGCAGCAGTGACTACAACTACCTGGCATCACCGGACGATGTCTATGTGAACCAGCAGCAGATCAAACAGTACGGCTTGAAGCTGGGCGACACCGTGCATGGCTACGTGCGCCCACCGCGCGAAGGCGACAAGTTCTTCCCATTGGTGAAGGTGGACACCATCAATGGCCGCGATCCTGAGTGGGTGCGGGACCGGGTGCCGTTCAAGTTCCTGACCCCGTTGTTCCCCGACGAGAAATTCAGCTTGGCCGGAAAGGACACGAACATCAGCATGCGTGTGCTGGACCTCTTCGCCCCCATCGGCAAAGGCCAGCGCGGCTTGATCGTGGCACAACCGAAGACCGGTAAAACGGTTTTGCTGAAGGATGTGGCCAACGCGATCGCCGCCAACCACCCGGAAGTGTACCTCATCGTGCTCTTGATCGATGAACGCCCCGAGGAAGTGACCGATATGGCGCGCAGTGTGAACGCGGAAGTGATCGCCAGCACCTTCGATGAACCTGCCACACGCCACGTACAGGTAGCAGGTCTCGTCCTGGAGAAAGCCAAGGCGCTTACTGAGTGCGGCCACGATGTAGTGATCCTGCTGGATTCGATCACACGCCTTGCCCGTGCCTACAACACGGTGCAACCGGCCAGCGGCAAGATCCTGAGCGGTGGTGTGGACGCGAACGCCTTGCAGAAACCGAAACGTTTCTTCGGTGCCGCACGAAAGATCGAGAACGGCGGATCCCTGACGATCCTCGCGACCGCCTTGGTGGATACCGGCAGCAAGATGGACGAAGTGATCTTTGAGGAATTCAAGGGCACCGGCAACATGGAACTCGTGCTTGATCGCAAGATCAGCAACCGCCGCATCTTCCCTGCGATCGACATCATGAGCAGCGGCACGCGCCGCGACGACCTCCTCCACCACAAGGATGTGCTCCAGCGTACGTGGATCCTCCGCAAGCACCTGGCCGACATGAATCCCGTGGAGGCCATGGAGTTCGTGAAGAAGCATATGGAGGGGACGAAGAGTAATGAGGAGTTCTTGGTGAGTATGAATAGTTGAGGTTGAATACAGGGGCAGGAGCAAGAGCAGGGGCAGGGTACATTGACCGTACTTTTCCAACGACTACTACCTAACACATTTTACCTTGGCTGGCTTCAAGGACATGAAGGTGTATCAAGTCGCTTTCGAAGCGGCGATGATGATCTTCCAACTCTCGAAGCGTTTTCCACCTGAGGAGAAATATTCGTTGACCGATCAGGTCCGCAGATCCTCTAGATCCGTGACGGCCCAGTACGCTGAGGGTTATCGGAAGAAGCGGTATCCACTGCATTTCGTAGCCAAGATGACGGATTCCGATGGCGAGAATGCAGAGACCCAAGTCTGGCTCCAGTATGCCGTGGCTTGCGGATACGTCAAACAAGAAGAAGTGGACCCCATCATTGAAATGACCATCGAGGTAGGCAAGATGTTGGGCGACATGATCGAGAACCCTGAGAAATACGGAGCCCGTTACCCCGACAAGAAATAGTCAACGATCTTGGCGGATCCTGCTCCTGCCCTTGCCCTTGCCCCTGCCCCATCTCCATGAACCTGACGTTGATCACCGCTGGAGCCGTTATCGGCTTGCGCCTGCTTCTGTTCTACTTGGGACGGCCGCCAGAGGGGACGGACTTCATGCTCGTCCACTTCCTGGCGATCATCACCCTGGTCTTCTTCACAGGACAGCGCGCACTATCCACGGATGCACGGACACCGTTCCCGGACATCATGCGCGATGGGTTCCGGAATGCAGCGGTCTACGCGCTGCTCTTCGGAGTTTTCATTTTCGTCTACTATAAGGTCGTGGAGCCGACGTACTTCGCGGACAAGATCAACGTGCTGGTCGATACAGGTGTTGCCGATGGTCAGCCTGAAGACGTGATCAGGCCACGCATCGAGAAGTTCTTTACGCCGTTCAACTATGCCAGCATGACCTTCTTCGCGCTACTGGCCTTCGGTGCTTTCAATGCGCTGGCGATCGGCCTGATCCACCACAAGTTGCTGCGCCGCCTCAGGCCATGAACGCCTCGGTGACCGCCTGAAGATCGAGCCCGCCGAAGTTGCCGCTGCTCATCATCAGGAGCACGCCTTCCTTCTTTCTCCCTTCGCGTATGGCCCCAAGCACGGCATACGGATCGTTCATCACCTGGATATCCGGCCGGGCGAAAGCGCGCTGGATGCGTTCCGGCGGTATGGGTGGAAGTCGTTTCAATTGCACCGCATGCGGATCGTAGAACACGATGGCGCGGTCCGCAGCGTCCATGCATCCGGCGTATTGGTCCAGGAAGTTCTCACTGAGGCTGCTGAACGTGTGCAGCTCCATGCACGCCACGAGTTGCCGTTGCGGGAACTGCTCGCGTACAGCTTGCAACGTCGCTTTCAATTTGCTCGGCGAGTGGGCGAAATCCTTGAACACCGCACGTTCCTCGTTCCCACCGATCCGCTCCAAGCGTTTGGCCGCTCCATGGAAGCTCGAGATGGCCGCATGGAACTCGGCATCCCCGATCCCGAGCAGATGGCAGACATGCCTTGCCCCTTCCATGTTCTGCAGGTTGTGCTGTCCGAAGACCTTCAACGGCACATCCCCGTGACCGGTCTCCAGGATCGTGACCCCGTTCTCGATGCGGTGCTTCGGCAGGCCGTACGGAATGCGCTGGGCCTTCACCTCCTTCGCTTCGGAAAGAGTACGCACCTCAGGATCCTCCTGGCAATAGATCAACTTCCCTCCGGGCTCGATGGCATCGATGAATAAGCGGAACTGTTCCACGTAGCTCTCGAAGGTCTTGAAGACGTTGATGTGGTCCCAAGCGATCCCGCTGATCAACGCGATATCGGGTTTGTACAGATGGAACTTGGGAACGGGATCCAAGGCAGAGGCCAGGTACTCATCCCCTTCGATGATCGCGACACGGCTCTTGTCGCTCACCTTCACCATGCAGTCGAAACCCTCCAACTGAGCGCCAACCAGGTAGTCGAACTCCACGCCCGCATGCCGCAACACGTGCACGATCATGCTGGTGATGGTGGTCTTGCCGTGGCTGCCGCCGATGACCACGCGCGTCTTGTCCTTGGTACGCTCGTAGAAATAGGACGGATAGCTGAACACCGGGATACCGAGTTCCTGCGCGCGCTGCAATTCGGGATTGTCCAACCGGGCGTGCATGCCCAGGATCACAGCGGAAATACCCGAATGGATCCGGTACGGGTCCCAACCCAATTTGTCCGGCATCAGGCCCAAACGATCCAACCGGCTGCGACTTGGTTCGAAGATCTCATCATCGCTGCCCGTGACATCGAAGCCCTGTTGGTGCAGCGCGATGGCCAGATTGTGCATGGCGCTGCCGCCAATGGCAATGAAGTGAACGCTTTGGGACATGTGCAAATGTGCTCATGGGAGCAATGGATCTTGGCTCCACTCCAAGGGAACTGCCAACGATGAACTGTCAACTCCGAACTTCGCACCATGACCCTCCACCCTATCGACACCGGTTTCTTCAAGCTCGACGGCGGCGCCATGTTCGGCGTGGTGCCCAAGACCCTTTGGAGCAAGAGCCATCCACCCGACGCGAACAACCTGTGTACGTGGGCCATGCGCTGCCTGCTCGTAGAGGACGGCGGTCGGTTGATACTGATCGACAACGGCATCGGCGATAAGCAGGATGCCAAGTTCTTCGGCCACTACGATCTGCACGGAGATGATACACTGGACCGCTCGCTGAACAAGGCAGGCTTCTCCCGCGACCAGATCACGGATGTGTTCTTGACGCACCTGCACTTCGATCACTGCGGCGGAAGCATTGTGCGTGAAGGCGATGGCTACGCCCCGGCGTTCAAGAATGCGACATACTGGAGCAACGAATATCACTGGAAATGGGCCACGAAGCCAAATCCCCGTGAGAAAGCCTCGTTCCTGACGGAGAACATCCTACCCATCCAGGAAAGTGGTCAACTGAAATTCGTGGACATTGGCCGACGCAGCGAGGAGGAGAACGTGTTCCTGCGCGATGTGCTGCCGAGCATGGATGTGTTCCTGGTGAACGGTCATACCGATGCGATGATGATCCCGCACATCAAATACAAAGGACGCACAGTCGCGTTCATGGCGGATCTACTGCCGAGCATCCACCACCTTCCATTGCCATGGGTGATGGCGTACGACACACGCCCCTTGCTGACCCTGGCCGAGAAGAGCGACTTTCTCAGTGTTGCTGCGGACGAGGAGATCGTGCTTTTCTTCGAGCACGATGCGCATCACCAGTGCTGCACGGTGCAACGCACGGAAAAGGGGATCCGGCTGAAGGAGACCTTCCCATTGAGCGCGTTGTAAAGTGCACCCTTAGCTCTTCGTTGTAGTGCTTTCCAGCACGAAGGCACCTTGCTCGCGTATGTCGTGGCAAGGGATGGCACGTTCATCACACCACCGCCGGACGAACTCTCTGGTCTTCCAGCCCATGCCACCGGCCAGGACAAGTCGATCGGTTGTCGCGGTAAGATGCTCCAGCGCTTCCGCCGATAGATAGCGCACCTCATGCAGGACAACAACATCGAAATGATCCTGTGGGAATGCACCCTCAAGCGCTTCATCTCCCCGCACGAACCGCACATCCATTCCCGGTGCGCACCAGCGATCACCACCGATCAGGGTAGCGCCTTGACGCGCGATACTTCCTCCCTGCAACACATCCGGACCGATGACGGTGGGGGCATCCAAGCCCAAAGCACGCTGATGCCTTTCCACCTTCTTGTTCATCCAAGAACCCGGCTCCTTCACATCCTCACCACCGAGGACAATGTGCTCCCGCCCCACCGTCATGGCTGCTTGCAACGCTTGTCTATCATCGTAAACGGTGAACGTGGTGCGTTCATCGACCTGATGTAAACGCAAGCTCCAACTGGCAAACAGTAGTCCGATGGTGACCAGGGACCACCGCAACGCAGGACGCCATCGCCACATCAGCCATATGGCCATGAGCGCGACCAGAGCGTACAACAACAGCATATCCGTAAAACCGACGCGGATGGCAGGATAGGCACCGGGCAGTGAAGCGAAGAAGCTCGTGACGAGATCCACGCACGTTAGCAACAACGTCAACAGGAACGTCAACAGCGGACCCACCAGCGGTATGCGGTGGAGGGCCAGCAAGGCGACAGCTCCGTATACCGCAACGCCAGCGGCTGTGACCACAACAAGGTTCGCAGGCAGGAACCAGACCGGGAATGCTTGGAACAGGTAGATCGACAAGGGCGTCGTCAACGTCTGCGCGGCGATGGACATGACCGTCAACGTCCAGAGGTTGCCGACCCATTTGTTGTTCGGCACCCACAAGCGCTCGATCGGCGAATGGAACAGGATGATGCCCATGACCGCGAGGAAGGAGAGCTGGAAACCGATCTCGATGAGCATGTGCGGATCCCACAGAAGCAGCACCAGCGCCGCGGCGAACAAACTGTTCAACGCGTCAGCATGGCGATCGGCCATACCTGCCAACGTGAACAGGCTAAACATGATCGTCGCCCGCAGGACACTGGGACAAGCGCCGGTGAGGCCGGCATATCCCCAAAGTGCGACCAATACAAGTAGCCCGCGTCCGATACGCGCCCTACGTCCACCGCCCCACCAACCTAGCATGAACAGGAGCATGGCATAAATGAACCCGACGTGGGTCCCCGAGACGGCCAACACATGGATCGTTCCACTGCGTACGAAGGCATCGCGCTGCTCACCATCCAGTTCATCGCGCAAACCGAGCACCAGCGCTTTCACCAACGCGCGTTCCCGGAACGGCAGTCCGCTCTCCTCCAGCCAGTGAGAGACACGCTGTCTTGTCCCTTCGAACAGGTCCGTCCAACGCCATGCATGACCCACGACGGACCATGCATCCGGACCAGCGAAGCACTCGTGGTACATACCGCGCGATGCAGCCCAGGACCGACGGTCGAAGCCGCCGGGATCAGGAAGACGCACGATCGGTTCCAAACGAGAGCGCAGAACGAGTTGGTCCCCGGCTATGGGATCCGGATCATCGCTGCGGCGCATGAGCGTGATCATCACCCTGCCGGTCCTTGGTTCAAGAATACCATTCAACGACGCCGCCAGAACTTCGGCATCCGCACGCACCACCTTCTCCGTGATCCCATTGATCGCCGTGATGTGCACCACGCGCTCGCGTTCGCTGGTCCCATCCTTGGTAGCATGCCGGGGATGGACGAGCGGATCACGGATGCCCTGCCAGAACAGGCCGAACGCAAAGCACCAGATCATCGCGACAGGTCCACGTCGCCACCTTCCTGCACGCTCGGTCCGAAGCAGCAGGAGGAGGATGGTCACCAGGCTCACGATCGCCAGGATAATTCCCAGGCGGAGAAGGTCCTGGGTGCGCCACATGCTCCATGCTATGCCACCTACGAAGGGTAGCGTCAAGCGCATCATCGGGGAGCGCATGATCGCACCCCAGGCGAAGGACGGATCGAGTTTAGCCATCGGTCTTCCGGAAAAGGTAATCCATCGAATTGGACCGATACTCGGTCTATGCCAAGTATCATTCGCAACAGACCGCTCTAGCTTCACCGTGCCTTCACATTCACATGACCTTGATCGTGATCCTCCTGTCCGTGCTTTTATTGGCTGCGTTGACCGCATTCCTGGCAGGCCAACGTGGGTACGACATCATGGCCTGGTATCTCGCTGGCCTGGTACTGGGTCCATTGGGTCTGCTCGCCGGACTTCTTCCCAAGCGCAGCCATGAACCCGAATCCCTTTTCGGTTAGGAGGGCCGACGGTGTTGAACTGCAGCGCTATGAACGAAGGCCGGGGCTGCCCTTTGGACCGGTCAGATCACTTCCAACATCAGGCACTTGAGGTAGTGCGTCTCGGGAACACCCCAGAGGATCGGATGATCCGGAGGTTGCGTCCCATAGTACACTTCACGGACCCTTCTACCCGCATCGCGCGCCGCTTCAGCGACCATTTTGCGGAACAGGTCCGGCGTCATGTGTTGTGAGCAGGAACATGTCACAAGAAAACCACCCGTGGTGATGCTCTTCAACGCGCGCAGGTTGATCTCCTTGTAACCTCGGTAGGCATTGTCGATGGCGCCACGGCTCTTGGCGAAGGCGGGCGGATCCAACACGATCACATCCCACTGTTTTCCGGTGCGGCTTGCTTCTGTGAGGTAGTCGAACACGTTGGCCACATCGAACGTGCAGTTCTTCAACCCGTTCAATTCCGCGTTGCGCGTTGCTTGTGCCACCGCCTCCGCACTGATATCCAGGCCGAGCACTTCCTTGGCGCCGTAGTGCGCGGCGTGCAAGCCGAAGCCGCCGGTGTGCGTGAAGCAATCCAGGACCCGCTGCCCCGCACTGATCTGCGCCATGGCCGCGTGGTTGCGCACCTGATCCAGGAAATGACCGGTCTTCTGCCCACCTGCCACGTCCACATGAAGCTTCAACCCGTTCTCGTCGATCACGAGATCCGTTGGAAATGGTTTTCCTGTGAAGCCTTTGTTCAGTTCAAGCCCCTCCTTCTCGCGGATCGGCACATCGTTGCGCAAATAGATCCCGTGCGGATGGATCGCCTCTACAAGTGCATCGAGCACGACGTCCTTCCAGCGCTCCACGCCCAGCGTGAGGAATTGCACCGAAAGCGTATTGTTGAACTTGTCCACGATCAGGCCCGGCAGCATATCCGCTTCGCTGAAGACCACACGGCACGAGCCGGTGTAACCCATGCGTTGACGGTACTTCCAAGCCCGCACGATACGCGCCGTGATGAACTCCTTGTTCACCTTCTCTTCCACATGCGGGGTGAGCATCCGCACCCGGATCAGCGAGGCCGGATTGATGTAGCCCTGCCCGAGTGGGCGGCGCTTGGCATCATAGACCTGGACGATATCGCCGGGTAGATACGTGCCTTCCTCGTGCGCAATTTGATTTCCGAACACCCACGGATGCCCGCGCAGGATCCGGTCCTGCGTGTCGTTGATCGTGAGCTTTGCCTGTGCCATGGCCGCGAAGGTAGCCGTGCCATCGACTGGGGATCCGCGCGGCTACATTCGTGCCGCCATGACCCCGAACGACGTATCCCTTGTGAAGCGTGAGAAGTTGCTGCGCTTCCTGGGAAAACTAGGCCAGGCCGAACTGAATGCCGGTAATGCGGTCTCCTTGGTCGAGCGCGATCTTGCGACCATCGCGAAGATCAATGGCGAGACAGGCGTACAGGTATTCGTGTTGCCGACCGTTCTTTTCCTGAAATGGGAAAGCGGCGATGAACACCAAGTGGACATGGCACATGGGGCCTATCGCATCGCACCGCTGCGGTTCGACCAGATCGAGGAAGTGCTGACCATTGCACGTTCGGCGCGGAAGGGAGAACTCACTCCCGAAGAAGGCCTCCAACGACTCGAGGCCATGTGGAGGACACCGCACTATTACGGCGATGTGGGCTACGTCTGCGGCTACCTGATGACGACCCTTGGCGTTGCGGTGATGCTGCGTCCATCACTGAACAGTCTCTGGATCACCGGAGCGATGGCACTTGTTTGCGCTATGTTCCTAGTTGCCGCGCGCAGAAGACCGTCCTGGTCCGCTGTGTTGCCCGTGGTGGTCTCCTTCCTCTTGAGTGCTGGCGTGTCCATCGGCTATCGCTTCGGGCTGAAGGAACCACCGATGAGCCTGTTGATACCGCCGTTGATCACCTTCCTACCCGGCATGATGCTCACGGTGTCCGTGATCGAATTGGCCTACAACAGCATCATTTCCGGCGCCAGTCGCATGGTCGCTGGTTTCACGCGGTTGGTGTTGCTGGCGTTCGGTATCATCGGGGGGTTCAAGGCGTTCGAGAACGGACCGCTGCCGACCATGGACCCTAGCGACCGTATCGGACCGTTCTGGCCTTGGCTGGGGTTGATCATCTTCACGCTCGGTCTTCACATCTATCAAAGC
>Ga0075163_10011723_pt1 | contig 11413 bp, 11 predicted proteins | sample JI1023141ADNA_FD_71478 | JGI IMG/M metagenome (GOLD analysis project Ga0075163, IMG submission 71478) | Wastewater effluent complex algal communities from Wisconsin, to seasonally profile nutrient transformation and Carbon sequestration -... | ecosystem: Engineered > WWTP > Effluent > Algae... | reverse complement strand
CTGCGCTCCGGCTTTGTGACTCAGGCTCACATCGACCAAATGCCAGCAGCTGAGGCAATGGCGATGACCGGCCACGCCTCGATCACGGTCTACAACTCCTACTACCGCTCCGACCCAGACCGTCCCCGCCGAAGCGCGAACCTCATCGACCCGCCGCCTGGACGCACCACCTGAGCTTGTTCGATCACTGAGCAGACACCACCGTGACCTCTGCCGCCAGGTCCAGCTCGATGCCCTCGAACGTCCACTTCTCCACCGCGCCATCAGTCCCAACCAGCACGCCGTCGAACTGATCCCTCAGCGTCTCGAACAGGCTCGCGTCGTCGGTCATGAACATCACACACCCCGGGTGGTCCGTCCGGGCATAGAAGGCCTCTTGCAAGCAGCGCTGATCGTCATAGTGCGTCAACGCCGCCTCCTCGAGATCTCGCAGCAGGTCGACTGCCTCACCGAGCTTCGTTTCCCCGCCAAGAACAGCCCCCACCACCCTGAAGCGATGCTTCTCGGCGGTCACCCCGATCAGATCCTCCAACCGCATCGCATGAGCAGATGCGCCCTGCCTCTTCCTTGTCACCTCGATCGTGAAGGCGTCAGCCTCGAACTCCACTTCGAAGTCAGCTCGCATGTTGGGAACGTCCCTCTCGCCGCGGGCGCCCTTCTTCACCTCAAGCAGCGTCTTTCCGAGTACGAACCCCGTTGGTTCGTAGCTCGATGCCACCTCGAGCGCGCGGGCTCTCACGTGCCGTCCGATGGCTGCTGCTTGCAGTGACTTCAGCCCGTGCGGTTGCAGCAGCTTGACGCACTCCCGCTCGATCCACGAAATCTGCCGCACAAGCGACGCGTCTGACTGGAGGTATGTGCGGATCAACCATCGGACAACCGGCTGTGCATTCGACAGTAGCCTGTCGTTCGAAGCCAGGTGCGCGCGCTCTCCCAAGCCCCGCACCACTGGCTTGCGGGCTCCCCTTGCATCTTCCTTGGCTCTTGTCTCGCTGACGGGCCGTCCCTCTGCCTGGTCTTCCCCAAGCCGGCCGATCAGGTCGTCCTCATCGCCCGGAGAACCCCGCTTTCCGGCCCCACTCGTGCCCCCTCGCAACATCTGCATGAGGTTGATGCCGCCCATGTCAGGCACTTCATCCCTCACAGCCGGCTGCTCCGGCATCACTCCATCCAGGGCCCCCACTTCCTGTGTCGGTTGTTCCGGACGCGACTCGAACTCTGTGTCGTACGCGAGCCTGAACCGCGCAGCTCCATGCACCTCGTCACGCGCGTAGTGGAAGTCCATCAGCCGCTCAAACGCCTCCGGTCGCCCTGCCTTCAAGGCAGTGAAGATCCATTCGAGCTCGATCTCCGTCTGGACCTTCGCATGCAAGTTGTCGGCTGCCTGCATCAACGACCTGAAAGCAAGCTCACGCCCACCGGATTTCGTCGTGTCATGCGCCACTTCTTGCAGCACGAGCCATCCCGACTTCCACCCGTCGTCGCACAACCAAGCCAGCCGTTGTTCGGGCTCGATGTCAGGTCGGTAGGATTCATCAGCGCATGCCTGCAGCACTTCCTTGACCTTCTCACCTGAAAGTCCATCCGTGCCCAAAGCACTCATCCTGTCTTGAATCGTCTTCAGGAGCTTGTCGCTTCTTTCCCGAGTTGAAGACCAGCGGTGCCCCTGGCCCCCACTCTGCAACCACGGCGCGGATCGCGTGTGACTGGCCACCACACCCAGGTCGCGCTCGACTGAAGCCCTCATCTCCATCGCCGCTCTGGTTCCGATCTCAATGCGCTCTAGCTCGCACTTCACGCAGACGCACTTGAGCCTCCCCCCAATGGCGCGCAGATCCTTGTCGAAGCCGTGGCTCGGCGCTCGCGCCAGGACATCCCTGTGGTTGCAGTGCTGACACTCCAACCTGACCGGATGCGCGAAGCTCGCCAGCGACGCACATGGGCTGTGAACTGCCGCCGCCTTTCCGCATGCCGGGCATTCGAACGTGTGCAGCACTTCGCTGATGCAGCTGCGCACAGCCTCCTGAGTCATACCCAGCGGCTTGGCCATGCCCTCGACCACCAAGCGTCCACCCGTGAGGTCACCCGTTCCTTCCTTGGTGTATCCCCAGGCGGTGGCATCGATCAAGGCCGCGATGTCATCTCTCGACATCGACTTCAACCAATCAGCTTCGAGAACCTTGTCCTCCAGGCTCCTCCACGCCAGCTCGATGTCCACGACGCCACTCTTGCGCAGCCCCTGGACCAGCCTTTCGGCGTGCTCCTTCCGCTTCTGCAGCAGCTCAGCCTTCAGCCGCTTCTGCTGATCCTTGGTCAAGGTCACGCGCGAAAGCTCCCGCAAGGCACCTGTCGCCGCCTTCACTGTCTCGCACCAGCCGTACTCCAACCTCGTTGGAGCCTCAAGCGCGCACTCAACCCAGAAGGATTCCGTCAGCATCCCATTCCCCACGTAGCGTTCCGCATCCGCCTGACCTTCAGCGGTCAGCACCATAGCAAACTGGCATAGCGCACCCCGCGCAGCGTCACCAGCCAGCCGTCAGTCGAGCCAGGATGCGGCCGGCATCCGTTCCTCAAAGCGCTTTCCGGCCGCCCGCTTTCGCGATGGTCCCCCTGCTCGTCACCTCGCTGACCAGAATCCCGTCCCGAGCCAGGCACTTCGCCTCCTTCCAGCGTCGTGCACCGCCGGCGATCACCTGCCCTTCAGCATCTGACGGACCGCATGCGCCTCCCGAGTGCCAGGGCGCACCTTGAGCACCGTATGCAGCATCTGATCAGAAACGACTGCTGCACCTCCCACAAGTGCATGAAGCGTTGACGCCCTGTCGTGCCCTCTCTCAAGCCAGGGCAGCAACCTCTGACGCCAGACTGCGTTCGTCCATCGCGCCTTGTCAACCCAAGAAGCATCTTCTGCTGGCAGCGACCTCATGAGACCTGCCGGAACTGACGTACCCACCGAGCCGCCCAGATCTTCCCCCACCACTCGCACCAACTCACCGTTGGACGTCCTCACTGCGAAACCGCGGACGAGCCGCACGTACTCCTCGTAGGCACCATCGCATCTCAGCAGGAGACGACGTCCGAGTTTTCGAAGGTCCCCGTGGTTCACACCAGCCTCGCCGTCGCCCTTGATCAAGCTGGCTGCCATGTTCGCCACACTGTCGAGCTCATCCATCACTCGCTCTGCGTCGTCACCCCTGGCGCCTGCTGGCCCACTGCGCAGCCTCCACAGACCCCAGCAACTCCAGGTGTCGATGCCAGGTTCGCCTTCACCCCGCCCGAACCTGAGCGGGTTCTGCTCGCATTCCACTGCTTCCAGCCCGAACGCTGTCGCGTACGCAGCGTCCATGAGGTACTCCTCGGGCGCATACGACGCACACATGATGTCGATGCCTGCTTCCGCGATCCGCACGAACCCGTCGTCGTCGACGATCCACTCCTTGCAGTGCTTCTCCAGCCCTGGATGGAATGCCACTGCAAGGCTCAGTCCATCGAGGTTAGCCGCCCTCGACGCGTACGCTCCTGCCGACTGAGGCAGCGCACGCACGACGTCCAGCCCCCACTCGGTCAGCACCCCCGGCGTCTCTGGACCCACCAGGTCCAGCGAAAGCTTCAGCCCTTGCGTGCCGCACAGTGCCGGCACCACCCCGAACATGCTCAGGAACTCCATCTTCGAAGCTCCCAGAAGGGCAATGCGCAGCTCTCCACGCGCAAGGAGATCCGGCCGACGGCACTTCAGCCAGCGCGCGATCGCAGCGGGCATTGCCAGGCAGGCCTTGACCCCCTCCCCTCCGAACGCCTCCACGGCCTCCGGACCAATCGCCGGCTCAACCACCTTCCACAACTCGTCGAAGCTCTTGACCTCCTCGAGCCGGAAGGAAGCTGCCTCCTGGATGAGCGCAGTCATTTTCCGCTGCGTCTCTTCTGCAATGCCCGCCCTCCGCACCACTTCCTTGTTGTCCCTCGGAGCATTGCTGAGATCGACTCCGTCTCCGTCGACCCCTTCGAGTTCCCGGAAAATGGCCTCAAGCGCGTCAACCGCTACCTCGTCACCCTGCTCCACTGACTGCTTCAGCAGGTTGAGTCCTGTCTGCGGATCCGCACCGTTGAACAGTCCTCCTACGTGGAGCAAGCCCAGGTTCGTTTGCGCATTCACCATGCCTGCTTCCGCTGCCACCTTGTAGAGCGCTGCTGCCCTGTCGAAGTCAACCGGCACCGCCGAATCTGACGTTTTCCCGTTGTAGTGGAGCGCTGCGTTGAACGCCGCGTCCCCTGAGCCAAGCGCCGCCGCCTCTTCGAACAGGCGAACTGCTTCCTTCTCGTCCTGTTGACAGCCCCTTCCGCCGCTCAGGCTCTCTCCTAGCGCACACAGCGCCATCGCGCGCAACCCGGGGTACTCGCTCGTGTTCTGCGCGATCACCCTTCGCAGCAAGGCGTTTGCGCCTTCGGCGTCGATCGCTGTCCGGCGGCCCAGCAGCTTGTCGATCGCCAGGTTGTACAGGCTGCCCACACATCCGCTTTGCGCCAGCTTCGCCCTGAGCATGGCCCCAGCCTTTGCCCCGTCCGCCTGCCCCTCAGCCAGCATCGCATGCGCCAGAGCGTCTGCGGCCGTCCCCGGCAGTTCTCCCCTCGTGTATCGCTCCAGCACCTCCTCTGCCAGTTGAGGACCGTTCGCCTCTCTCAGGCCGTAGACCCTCTTGATCATCGAAGCCATCATCCCGTGATCGGCTCCAACCAGGCTTTCAATACCCACCATCGCTCACACCCCTTCCAACGTCCCCAAGACGAAATCTTCCCGAACAACGAACGCAACCCGGTGCCTCCACCCGCCTCTTGACACGACCCCGCGTCAGAATGGGGGGCTGCCACCCGGCGGTCTTCCCTAGCGACCACCGCGGCTTTTTCGCGCATGAACCCCATTTTCAGCACCGCAAAGCCTTCCTGCCACACCATGCCGAATACTGAACAACTCCCGAAGCCGATCGGCGCCCCTCCTGTCGCCATCTCCCCAGACCTCCTGCCGCTGAACGCCTATCGGGTGATCATTGACGCCAGGACACCTGGTGAGTTCGACGAGGACCACATCCCAGGTGCCATCAACCTGCCTGTCGTCGACCAGCCTCAGTTTGCAGAGGTTGGCACCCTGCACCGCACCGACACACATGCTGCCTACTCCATCGGCGTTCGCTATTCGCTGATGAACATTGCACGCAACCTCCCCCTCATCACCGACACGATCCCGCCATCAGAGCCCATCCTTGTCTACTGCTTCCGCGGCGGCAAGCGCTCTGCACTTTGGGCCGACAACCTGCGCACCGTTGGCCACAACGTCCACGTACTCAAGGGCGGGTGGAAGGCGTACCGCCGATGGATCAACCAGCAGCTCGTCGATTTGCCTCAGCGCTTCAAGTACAACGTCCTCTTCGGGCCCACTGGCTGCGGCAAAACTCGCCTTCTCAGCGCCCTGTCCCGCGCCGACGCCCAGGTCCTCGACCTTGAAGCGCTTGCCATCCACCGCGGCTCCCTGATCGGAGCCGTCCCCGGACAACCTCAGCCTCCCCAGAAGGTCTTCGACAGCAACTTCGTAGCGACCATGCTCCGGTTTGACCCCGCCAAGCCAGTCTGGCTGGAGTCCGAGAGCCGCAAGATCGGACAGGTTCAGATTCCTGTCTCGCTTTACGACCAGATGCGCTCACCCACCAGCGCCATCTACAGCCTCACCATGCCAATGCAACAGCGCGTTCTCCTATGGAAGGAGGACTATGCCCACCACGCTGCCGACCCCGTCTCGATGGTGGCCAAGCTGCTCCCCGTACGCCCGCTCGTCGGCGGCGAGGAATACGCCACCTGGCAGGAACTGGCTCAACAGCTTCGCGTCGACGAGCTCTTCGCACGCGTGATGGAGCATCACTACGACCCTGCCTACGGCCGCTCCCTGACGTCACACTACCGCGATCACCTCGACGCGATGATTCCTGTCCAGCTCCCATCCTGCTCGCAGGCCGATCTGGACGCTGTCGCCGCCACGCTGCTCTCCTGACCTTGCACCTCAAGCGGCCTTCTCGTCCTCGCCCTTCCTCTCCTCGATCGTCCCCAGCCCTCCGCCAACCTGCCAGACCACCTCTTCCTTGAGGATCCGGCGCTCTGGTCGCGGCCACGACACGTGGACCTCTCCGCTCTCCAGCGTTTCCTCCCTGCGCAGACGCCATCCTTCCGGCAGGTGCGCGAACTTCCGCTTCCACTTCGGATCCGCGTCTGCCTTGGCGTTCAGCTCCAGCGCGTCTCGCGATGTCGCCGGGATTGCAGGGATCAGGAACGTCGTCTGACGAACGACCACTTCAGCGGTGCTCTCCGGCGTCACGTTGAACCGATCCGCGATCCGTCTGGCGGTTCCGATCGCGCCGCCCTTGCCGCACACACTCGTACCGTACCCGTAGAAGTCGCTGTAGGTCCCGAAGGTCTCCACCTCCTCCCCGCCGTGCATGAAGGCAACGACTGCCTCGGTCTCCTCGATCCAGATCACCTCCTGATCGAACGCCACCATCTCCCGCCTGCCTGAAGGGTGCGTTGCCTCGCCCCACAGCTTCTCTACCGACTTTTCGGCCACCCGCCCCGCGGTCACGAACTCATGACTCTGCATCACACCCTCCCGTAGCTAACCATCCAAGCTGCCACCTATTCACAACCCCAGGGCAGCCATCCCCTCGGCAAACGCGGTTGCACCACCGTTCGCCGGATGTCGCACCGTTGCGACCGTCTTCACACCCATCTCGCTCAGCAGGCCTTCCGCCTTGCGCCCCACTGCGACGAACCGCGCCGATGGGAATGCCCGCACAAGCAGCTTCAGCGCCGGCGCCCCAAGCGCGATCTCTGCGCCCGTTGGTGTCCTGTTCGAACGATGGTCCCCGACCTTGTGCGGATGCAACTGCAGCGAGTTCCACATCACCACCTTCTCTGCCAGGCCCAGCCTGTACAGGGTTCGCCACACGATCGTCGCCGAGGGCTCCGAGAACGGCAGGTCGCGCGAAGTGATGCGCCTTTCCAGTGCAGCGATGCGTGGAATCGCTCCTTCCATCAAGAGCCGCTCGCTGGTGAACGCCACCCCTGAGTGACGGCATCCCAGGTGACCTGGTGCCTCCCCGCAAAGGATCACCTGCGGTTCACAGTCCAGATGCGCAGCCAGTCGCTCCAACTTGGCCTGCGGTCCGTTCCAAGCCTCGTCGTCCTCGCAGACGTCCCTCCAGGGATTGAAGAGCCCAGCCACCCCTGCCGGCAGCGTGCCGACAAGCTCCAGCGCCAATTCCATTGACTCGTTCGACTTCTGCATCACTCCCGCCCAACTTTAAGGTACCACCCGTCTTTTCCCTGATACATCCGAAGCCGACCGACCAGGTCCGCCCCAAGGATCGGTACCCTGACCTTTGGCTCCACCACCACCATCACATTCTCGAGCTGCACGTTCCCGAACCCGATCCGCGGGATCACCTGGAGACATCCTTTCCAGACACCTTCACCAGTCATTGGCCTGAGGCATCCCGACGACCCCGACAACTCAGCGAGGTCCTCTCCGATCGTCGTCATCGAGTGCCCCGACAGCAAGAACGTCACGTCCTCGTCTCCCACCGTCCCAGTCACCATGCGCACCTTCCCACGCACCATCACCCTGATGTCGCGGCTCGGCAGATTCCTCCAGTCCTGAAGCTCGACGCCCCCCGTCTCTTGCTTCAGCTGAGCTGCCGTCATCCTGCGCTGTGCTGACGAGCCTTCGCGTCCAGCGATCTGCCGCTCGCCCGCTCGTTCCTGACGCTCAGATCGCTCCAGCCGCTCTGGCCTCTCCTGCTGAGCCTGCGGCCGCGGTCGATCCTGCCCTCCACGCGCCGCAGCCAAGTCCTCCAGCTCCGACCGGCGCTGTCTCCACTTCGGCTCGCTCGCAGGCTCCGGCGGCTCCACCGCCGCCCGACTCGACCTTTCCGCCATGTCTGCCGTCCGCCTGCGCTTTTGCTCCTCACGCATGGACTGCTGAACTGCCAGCGCCGCCGCAGCCTGCGTCGCCATCTGCTCGCGCTCGTTCTCCACGAATGCGCGCCCCACCTTCAGTCCTCCCTGCTTTGCCGGCGACACGTACAGAACTTCCGTACCCTGCCGATCGGCGCTGAGCTCGACCTCCTCATCCATTTCCACCCGCTTGCCGTCCCGCCACCCGGATCGCATGCCACACCACACGTCACCCGTCTGCAGCACCACCTTCAGTCTCGTCGCACGGGCGATGTCTTGCATCGAGTCTCCCGGCATCACGAGGAACGTCTGTATGACGTGCAGAGTCGTGGCATCGACCAGCTCAGCGAAGAGCGGCTGCCCCAGCATGTTGGTCAGCCGCAACCCCACCCCCTGCATCCCACTCCCCTGTTCAGTCGTGAGCAGCCGCCTGGTTCGAACCGCAACCCCAGGCTCGCAGGTCTCAATGGGGGTTGCTGGTGCCGCGACCGGTGTTGGGGTCACGACCTCCTCAACCACCTCGTCGACCCGACTCTTGCCGCTTACGTTCTGCTCAGCCTCGACCTCCTGCGACTCGTTCATGGCGCTCCAACCGACGAAGGCCGAGCAAAGGATCAGCAGAATGGCAATGAGCGCACGCCCTCTCTGGGCGTGCGCTCCATGGAAACCCTGTGCTGAGGATCTGCCCTGGGTTGGCTTCATGTCGCTTCGCGCATCAGCGAGTCAGCATAGCCACCTTCCCGCCGGAATCTTTCCGGCAAAGCTAGCCGTCCACGCAGCTGATTGCCTTCTTCGCCGCCTCACCGAATAGGCCCATCACCGCGCCCGAGCTGCCTTCCGACTGCCCCGGCCACTGCGGAACCATCCAGTCTCCCAGGCGCCACTTGCCGTCGCCGGACGCGTCGCTTCGCAGCAGTCCCACGACCCAGCGATTGCTCTTGGTGCGACAGGCCACCACCACCTCTCGCCCCCTGTAGTCCCCTCCCCACCAGCGGGAGGTCACCTCGAGCACCGCCAACACGCGTTCCTGGTCAGGACCCCTCGCGTTGTCCGCCCCCCCTGTCTCACCGCTGACCGCGATCACGCTCAGCAGTCCATCCACACCAGCCGCCATCGACACACGCAGTTCACCTGACCCGCGCGTCGCTGACAGCGGCTTGGTATTGAGCAACCCCATTCGCTCCGAGCGAACAACTTCAGACCTCATCACTGACCCCCTCCTCCTGAAACACCACCTCGAGCCATCTCGTGCCCACCGCCATCCCCATCGGCACGCGCCCCGTGGCGCTGGCCAGGTTCGAAAGCGCACCATGCAGCTTCGTCGCCATGTCAGGGGCTTCCACCCGCCCCATGCCCCAGACACGTCCTTCTGCCGCCGCTCTCACGTAGCTGCTGCTGTCGCAGGACGTTGCCCCCAGTGAGAAGAGCGCCTGCACCCTGCTCGGCTTGCCGATCCCGAACACGTGCACCGGCATATTCCCCGCCACGCCGACGACCCCCTTGACGATCTCCTCGACCACGCCCCAGTTCGCCGAGCGCGGCACCATCCCTCCGATGGCCAGCCCCTCGACGCCTGATGCCACCATCTCCTTGGCCAGATCGATGTAGTCCTGTGCCGTCTCGCCCACCACCCCGCCGAAGAGCACCAGGTCGCGACGACGACGGTTCGCCACCGCCCACCGCGCGTTCGCCAGCGTCAACCGCATGCGTCGCTCGACCTCCTGACGTTCCGTTCCCGGCGGAATTGGGAAGTCGAGCGTGAACCCGATCTCCGCCAACTCCTCCTGCCGCTGGAGCACGCTCGACGGTGACAGCGTCACCTCCGTACCGTCTTCTTCGGATGTCACCACAGTGCCCAACTCTGCCACTTCCTCGATCCTCGATCCCTCGCCAAGCACCGCGAAGCCCCCCGAGTCGAGCATCAGGGGCACGTCCACCGTCTTCCTGTCCACCCCTCGCGCATAGTGCATCGACACCAGTGCGCACTGAGACAGCCGCCCAATGAACGGACGCACCAGGTCGTCGAGGGGGAACTCACCGGTCAACGTCGTCACCGGGACGAACGCAGGCCACCCCAGCCGCCCCGAGCGCGTGTTGATTGCCGCCACCTTCCTCATGCCCGCTCCCCTTCCATCACTGTCGTTGCCTCCCAGGCTTCCACCGCCAGCAGATGCTTGCAGCTTTGTGCCGCCGGCGAAGCCTTGCATGTGCAGCTCCAGCGTCCATCCTTTCGCCAGACCTCGCGCAGATCTCCCCCGCCGGTGACCAGCACCACCTCGTCACCGGTCGAACCCTCCACGCGAAGCTCCGATGCGCGGCGCGACTCGTAGCCTGCCCCGCCCCCCATCTGCGCGTCCACCTCCACGCACCCTGCCCGTTCGGCGAGCGCCTCAGTGAGCCATTCGTCCTTGACCAGCTCGCCCGCCTGCTCCGACCACGCCTTCGCTCGAGCCTCACCGACCCCCTCGATCGCCACGAGGTCCTGCTCGTCGGCCAGAGCGATGTCCTCCAGACCCGAGAACCCTGCGCCGACCAGCCGCCGCGCCATCACGTGACCGACTCCGTCGAGCATCGCGATCGCGCCCGCCTCACCCCAGAGCCGAGCCTTCAGCGCCGCCGAGCTCAGACTGCTCAGCGTCCTCAGCCGCTTCGCACCTTCTCGTTCCCCCGCCGGCAGCGACTCGTCTTCCTGGAGCACCTGCATCACTGCCGCGATCGCCTGAGCCACACGTTGCGCCTGCTCGCACATCGCATCGACCTCAGCGTCGCTGCACTCACCCTTCTCAGAGGCCGCCTCGGTGCCGAGCTCGCAAGCCCATTTCATCACCATCACGGTCCTGGCGACCCCCATCCACTCCTTGTCGTCCAGCTTCAGCAGCGCCGCCGCGGCCGCGCATCCCGCGCTGGCGATCGCACTGCCCGCCCGCACCAGATCTGCCTCGATCCCGTATCCGCTCTCCAGGTCCCCAAGCAGTCGTGCTCCCATGTCCTCGCTGGCCGCCGCCAACACCATGGCATCGACCACACCCCAGTTCATGCACCTGGTGGCCATCCTGCGCGCCAACTGAACCGTCTCCGGACAGACCATCTGACGCACCGCGACCCGTCCCAATCGCGTCGCCCGTAGACGATCCTCACCCTCCTCGGCCGGCACGGTTCGAAGCATCCCCGCCTCGACCATGGAAGCGACGACACGATCCACTTCCACCACGTAGCCCGTTGCAGCCGCCAGACTCGCTGCACCAATGCGTCGCAGGTGAGTCCGCGTGTGCGCCAGTCCAGCCCCACACTCCACCAGCATCTGCTCCGCCAGCAGCCTCGGGTCTCGGAGCGTCGATCTGATCGGCTCGAAGCCGCCTTCCAGGATCCTCGACGCATCCGGGTCCCGGTGATGCGCCACGAGCACCACCTCGCCGCGCGT
>Ga0075163_10011722_pt1 | contig 11413 bp, 22 predicted proteins | sample JI1023141ADNA_FD_71478 | JGI IMG/M metagenome (GOLD analysis project Ga0075163, IMG submission 71478) | Wastewater effluent complex algal communities from Wisconsin, to seasonally profile nutrient transformation and Carbon sequestration -... | ecosystem: Engineered > WWTP > Effluent > Algae... | reverse complement strand
CCGATCCAGAACCGGTCCTCGTCGCGCTCATAGAGCAGCACGCAGGCCGGGGCCAGCCAGAGCATGCGCTTCGCCGATCCTCCCCCCTCCGCCTCTTCCGGATAGGGCAGGGACGTCGGCCAGAGCGCGTCCATCGCGGGCCGCATGGACGCGGCCCATTCGCTCTGCTCATCCTCGGCATTCGCGAGCCACTTCGCGGGCGTCATCTCGCCGAGGTCCATCCTCTCCAGCGTTTCCTGGTCGATGGGCGATGGGATGACCACGCGAAGCCGGTCGTCATCCACCAGGTCGCTCGCGTACCGGTGCGTGCTGGCCTGGCTGAAGATGTGCTTGGGGCTTAGGCCCTGGATGTCGATTTCGATATCCATCTGGCTCTCCTCAATGCCGGCGATGTTGCCGGCGACCGCACTAGGCGGTTTCGATGGGGTAGGATCGAATCGCGTCGGCGATCCGATCGGCCTCCACCCGGAGATCCCCAGCCACCTTGACGGCGGCGCGGTATCTCTCGACGAGCGCCTTCGAGAGGTCACTCTCCGTTCCGGTCGAGAGCGCCTGAAGAAGCGCCAACCGGTCGATCGGGGCCGCCCCGATGTTCGCCACCGCCCTGTCCGCCAGAACGATCTTCTGGCGGATTTCGGTGGTTGCCCGCTCGATGCGGGCCTGGAGCCAGTCCTCGTATTCGAGGGGGCGGAAGTGAACGACGATCACCCGAGCCGCGCTCTCCGGATATTTCACGGTGCGCGTCTTCTTCATGAAGAAGTCGCTCGTGATCCGGATCGTGTGACGCAGGGTCGGGAAGCGCATCGACCCGGTCTCGATCGAGACCTGCCCGACCGGGGCGCCCTGGCACATGACCTCGAAGAGGGTCACGCGATCCGAGAGGATGGTCGGGTTGACGACGCGGAAGTGCCCGCCGCCGATCTTCTCAAGGTGCTTCTGGATGTCCATGGAGCAACGATGCCGGGCGACCTCTGCGGGTGGCGGGCTCGTCACGTCCTCGTGGACTTGAGCTTCCATCATAACACTCCTGTTCACGCGGGTCATCCCCGCGACCCCATTATCGGGGTTTCTTGACCTCTTGAAGGTGCTTCCGCACCTTCGCCAGTGTCGCCTTGGCGTGGCCAAAGCCGCTGGTCGCCGCCGAGAAGAAGGCGAGGCGGCCGTTCATGGACCAGCGCAGATGACCGCCTCGGGTCACCCGCACATCGCCGCCGGCCGCGACCCAGAGGTCATGCGGCTCTCGAAGTCGGGCGAGCTTGCCGCCGAGCTTCATCGGTCACCGCTCGATCTTGGCGATCTTCGCCTCGATGCGGGCCAGGACCATGGCTCGGGTGATTGAGTGGCGATGGAGCGGCCGGCCCTGTGGGTCACGATACACGTTGCCCTCATTCGAGGAGCTGATGGTGTGGCGGACCCAGACTTCGTCCGGGGATATGGGGTAGAGATGTGCCTGGACCCCCAGGAACGCGCAAACGGCATCGCTCCCATGTTCCAGTTCCATGGTTGATGGGTCGACGAAGATAATGCCGCCGTCGCTGAACCCCATCCCCAGATCCTGGGCAGGGCCGTACATCGCAAGATCGCCGGCCGCGCAGGCGGCAAACCCGCACGGGCTGTCCGGCGTGGCCCGACGCCACATTCTGATATCGAACACCCGACCCTTCTTGTCGGCTTCGATCAGGGCGTCGCGCCACATCTTCAGTCGCTCGACGTTCATGTCGAACTCCTCTTCAATGCCGGTCGGCGGGATTGCCGCCGGCGACCGCCATCAGGCGGTTTCGAGACCCAGCTCGCGGGCGATCAGTTCGATCTCGGACCACGGAATCTCGTGGCACCCGACGACGATGGAGCCGTCCACCTCGATCTTGCTGAGGCGGAAGTTCCCGATCGGGAACGGGCGGGTGGCGCTATGCATATCCAGGGCCTGTCCCAGCTTCCGCTGGGCCACGATCTTCGGGAAGAGACGCTTGGCGTCCTTGACCGGGACCTCGGCGCCCCTGGACGTCTGCACCGCCTTGTCGGCGATCCGCAGGCGAGTGGGGCCGTCCCTCAGCAGGGTTCCATCGTACAGACCGCCTGCCCGCCAATCCGCCGCGGCCTTGGCCGAGCGCTTGGCCATCTCGTCCAGCAGCAGCTTCCGCATCTCGGCGGGGAGCTGGTGGAACGCCGCATCCGCTCTCGGATTGGGCTTCCACCAGACCTCGCCAGTGCCGTTGAGGTATGCCTCGGCCCTGCTGCGGTAGACCCGAAGGCGCTCTGCGGCCGCCTTCTTGGCAGCCCGCTTCGTCTGCCGCTCGATCTGATCCTTGCGGCGGCGAACCGCTTCGACCAGGTTGTCATCGAGTACGGCCGGCGGAATGCGGAGCCGGAAGGTCCGAGCAAAGAGGTTGGCTTCCTCGACTCGCTGTCTCGCGCTGTCCAGAATGTATCCGCCGTTCGTGCGCGCTCGCTTGGCTTTGCCGAGCAACACGGTCGCGTCGGCCAGCATGGCGGCGTGGACCTCCTTCGGCTCGCCCCACGGCAAGGTGCCGTTCATACGGAACGTCGGGAGGTGTGACACCGCCCTCGCCGCCCGCCCTTGGTGCGCGGAGGTCGTGACCGAGTAGCCGCGCGTGTTGATCAGGGCGACCTTGGTCTTCGCCGGCGTGTCCACGATCCGGGCGATCTCGACTCCGTAGGAGTAGAGAGACCCGACCTGGAATCGAAACGTGCCCTTGCCGTTCTGGCCGCGATGCTGGGTCTGGGCCGCCCAGACGTGGGCGACCATGTCGTTCGTGAAGACGGTCTTCATGAGACCACTCCTCATCAGTGCCGGCGATGCTGCCGGCGACCGCACTAGGCGGTTTCGCCCCTCTGCTTGGCCTCGATCTCGGCGATCTTCGCGCGAATCCGCGCGAGTCCGTCGGCGCGGGTGACCAGATGAGCCGGAACGCGGTAGGTGGACGTCGCGTAGTACGGCAGGATCGTTCCGCAGACCCAATCCACCTCCACGGTGGTCGCGCCGAGAAATCGCACGATCGCCGTATCGTTGATGGCGCGGCCAAAGGTGATCTCGCCGTACCGTCCGTCCGGCCCGATCTTCATCCCCAGCTCCTGGGCAGGGCCGTACATCGCAAGATCCCCGGCGAGGCATGCGGTGAAGCCGCAGGGGCTGTCCTTGGCGTAGCGCTGCCACGCGCTGAAATCGAACACCCGCCCCTTCTCGTCGGCCTCGACGAGCGCGGCCTCCCACATCTTGAGACGTTCGAGGTCCATCTGCTTCTCCTCATGGCGGCCAGGATGGCCGCGACCCCAGAAGGGGTTTCGTCGCTATTCGATCCCGATCGCCTTGCCGGCTGCGTCGGCCACCTTCTCCGGGTGCCTCGGGTCCGGGTTGTCCCGGTCGACCACGAAGGTGTCGAGGATGGTGACGCTGCCGTCCGGCTCCTGGCGGCTGACCGTCGTGGTGGCCATGTGCTGCCATGCGCCGTCGGAGATCTCGCTCTTCTTGAGCCATCGAATGCTGGCCTTCACCTCGTCCACCGAGGTGAAGCATCCGACGGTCTCGCCCTCCTCGTCGATCCCGACGATGACGCCGGGGCCGGCGAGGGGCGTGGGGTAGAAGATCGGCAGGAAGAAGAAGTCGTCCAGATCGGGCTTGAGGAGGCCCTCGTCATCGACGAAGAGGTTGTCCTCGAACTTGCCGTCGGGGCTGCCGCGCCCCCCGGCGGTCGTGATCATGGCGCCGTTCATGGCCGCCTTGATGTGCTGGTAGCTGTCCCCTTCCAGGAACGACCCCTCTACGACCGTGCGGGCCGTCGGGTCGATGATGATGCTGCGCATCACCGTCTCCTTTTCAATGCCGGCGATGCTGCCGGCGACCCCTGGTGGGGTTTCGCGTCACTGGTCTTCGGGTTCGGGCCGGACGGCCCGGTACTTGGTCGGGCGGCAGCCATCGAGCATCAGGTCGATGTTGTCGATGACCTCCAGCTTGGAAATCGTGGGGGTGTCCGAGCAGGCGTCGGCCGCGAACAGGATGTCCGCGTCTTCCGTGCCGATGCCGAAGAACTGGGCCAGCGCCCCGAAGGTGTCCAGAAAGATGTCGTCGGCGACGGTGATCCTGGTGCGATTGACTTCGCTGTGGACCATCCTCAGCCCCCGATCAATGAACCACGGGTCGCTGGCGGCCCAGCCGGCCGCACACATGGCGGTCCCGCACTTGATGCTGTTCATGTTGAACAGGTTCTCCGGCGCCGCCAGGACGACGCGCCGAAGCTGGCGCAGCCGCTCCTCCCGATCTTCGGTCTGGGGGATTCCCATCTCGATCTCCTTTTCAGGCCGGCGGTCTGCCGGCGACCGCCCAGCCCGGGCGGTTTCGGGGCTCTATGGTCGCCCGATCCGATCTCCAGATCGGGTGGAGGCGCTTCTCTCCTGGACATAAGCCAGCAGCGCGACCACCGCGATTTCCGCGATGAGCCACGCTGCCGGAACCAGGTATCGGGCAACCGCGGGCGGCATGGTGTCCTCCCTCATCAGAAGCCCCACCTCACCTGGATGGGGCGACGCGCGTCAGGTGCGCGTTTCGTCGCCTGGGAACCGGACGCTGATGGCCGGCCCTCGGTAGCCGGTGATGGGCTGGGCGTGGACGCACAGGTCGACCGTGCCGCCCGCCGCGACCATGCGCTCTACGGAGGCGTTGAACTCGGTCACCAGGTTCCGGAGCTTCTCCCGATGGGCCGACAGGTCGGCGGCCATCAGGAGGCCAGGTAGGTCTGCTGGCGCTCGATGATTTCGAGCACCCGCTTCATCCCATCCTTGACCCCGACCTTCCAGGGGTCGGTCTTCTTGACCGGACCCTTCGGGATCTCCGACTTGATCGCGTCGATCAGCGCGTGCTTCGCGACGGTGACCCTCTTGGCTGGCATGGTGTCCTCTCTTCATGGGCGCCGACATTGGCGCCGACCGCGCTAGGCGGTTTCGTGATTGTACAGGTCGGGGCGCGAAGCCTCAAGTTTTTCGAGGTCTTCGTCTTCGCCCGCGACTACGCCCTCTTCCCACTGCGTGCGGAGCCAGTTGAACTGGTACTCCATCTCGTTGCGGATGGCCTCCGGCCGCAGGTCGTAGTCCAGGTTCGCCATCACCTCGTGCAGCAGGCGAAGCTCCTTCCAGGAGAGGCCGTTCAGCCAGTCCTCCAGGTGCCCCTTGCTCGACCAGATCATGGGGTAGAGCGCCCAGCCGCGAGGCTGGGGGCCGGGCCAATGGGTGAGGATCAGGTAGCCACCCGATCGGCCGTTGACCGTGAACTTGAACTGACCCTGCTCCCAGCGGGTCTTCCCCGCCTTGTCGGGTCCAGGCCCCGGCCACGGGGTCCAGAGCGCGTCCTCCGTGTAGTACCGGAGGGCGTTCTCGCACGCCTCGTGGAAGAGGTCGTAGCCGGCGTCCGTGTCGAGGTGCGCTTCCCAGCGCGCATCGAACCTGGGTTCGACGGGCTCGCCGCGCTCACCGATCTGACCGCTCTGGTCGTACCGCATGTTGACCTTGATGTTCCAGGCCAGCACACGCCCACCGTTCCAACTGTTCATCGGGTGGTAGAGCTGGTGGTTCATGACGTAGTCGATGATCCACTGCTTCGACCGAAGCGGGAGAGGAAAGGGACGCTTCATGGCGTTCTCCTCATGCCAGGCGGGATTGCCTGGCGACCGGCTATGCCGGTTTCGGGAAGGTCTCGGCTCTGGCGAAAGGACGTCACGCCTCGACTCCCAGATCCTTCAGGCGGGCGACCATCTCGCGCTCCTGGCTCTCCAGGGCGGAGATGGCCAGCATGGTGGCCAGGCGGGCCTCCTCGAAGGTGAGGTGGACGTCGACCCAAGACGTGCCGCCGCTCTTGAACCACATTTTGACGTCTACCGTGTGGGGCGCGAGCCCCCGGATTTTGCCCAGCTTGGCTCTGACGTCGGCCAGGGTATTGTGGAGGTCCTGCGCCTTCTGGATGTCTTCGAGCTTCATCGCTCTCTCTCCTCATGCCGGCGGTGTGCCGGCGACCGCCGAAGCGGTTTCGGTCGTCACACGACCGCGACGTAATCGGCCTCGGTCACCGGCCGCAGCCGGCGGCTGTCGAACCAGAAGACCTCGAAGTGCCCATGGGGGCAGATGACGCCGACGGCGACGTCGAGCGGCACGTTGAACAGGGGCGACGTGAACTTCTTGGTCTTCGAGACGAGCGGCTCTTCGCGAACCTCGACCACGACCCCCGGCTCCCCGACAGCGGGGAACTTGAAGATCGAGAGCCCCTCCTTGACGACGACCATGTCGCCGACCTTGAACTCGTGCTTCTCGCAGAACCGCTCGGCGAGCGTCGCGAGCCGCGCCGCGTAGGCCGGAAAGTTGCCATCGAACGGCTCGTTCTGGAGCGCGCGGGGCGCTTCCTCGGGCGCCCCGTCGACGATTCCGCCGAGCAGGGCTTCGAGAAAACGGTGCTCCAAGGGGTCTTTCGTGGGCATCGCTGCCTCCTCTTCATGTCGCCCCACCGGCGGGATTGCCGATGGGGCGGACGCCCGGTCGGGCGTTTCGATGTCAGGTCAGGAAGGCGATGCAGATCGCGACCTGGCCGATCATCAGGGCGACGGGCATCCACCAGGGGAGGCCCCTAGCGAACCAGTCGCGGGATGGTCTCGATCTCATCGCGGGTGGCTGGGCCGCAGTCGATCCAGCCGATGCCGGCCCACCGCCAGATGTGGTCCACCGGCAGGATGATGGCCGAGATGACCTTCTCGTTGCCGGCGACCATGGCGACCGTGGTGACTGCCTGTTCATGGACGGTTTGGGCCATGATGGCCGTATCCTCTTCAGTGCCGGGCGGTGGTGCCCGGCGACCCCCGAGAGGGGGTTTCGCGTCTGACGCTACGCGGCGACCTTGTCCATCAGACGGCCGGCCGACTGCTCCATGACGAAGCGGGCGTCCTGGTGCGGGATGTCCCGCGCCTTGGCCGTCACGCCCTGGACCACGTCCCAGAGGGTCTCCATCGGACGTCCTTCGCTGTTGAAGAAGCTCTCCAGGATGTCGTCGGTGACCTTCTTCGAGAAGTCCATGTCCTTCAGGAACTTGACACGGTCCTCGCGCTCCTTGCCGATCTTGACGCCCTTGGCCGCCTCGACCTTCGCGATGACGGGCTGCGTGGCCGCGTCGGTGAAGGTCAGGAGGGCCGGGTGGGCTTCTTCGGCGAACCGCTGCGGGGCGCCCTTGGAGTGGACCCAGCGGATGCTGGCGCGCCCCTCGACGCCCCACAGGTTGCGGTTCTGGCAGACGCCCCGCAGGTACATCGTCTCGATGACGTAGCTGCCGGCGCCGACCTCGGAGTTGCGGACCATGAACCCCGGGAACAGGAGGTCCGGGCTGCCGTCGGCCAGCTTGCCGATCTCGATCGGGTGCTGGTCGCGGCAGAGGAAGATGAACACGTCGCGGTCGCTCGCGTAGAGCGTGGTCGACGTCTTCGTGATGGGCGTGTTGGGGTCGTAGAACCCCGTCGCCCAGTCGATCGTGCCCGGCACCTTCCAGGTGTCGTCGATGATCTTCATGATCGACTCGACGACCTCCGCATCGTAGATGCGGCCGTAGGAGGGGCTGGTCATCGCCCGCAGCTCGACGCCGGTGTCCGTGTCCGGGCCGGTCCGCCACATATACCCCTTCAGCAGCTCCTCGCGGAAGTTCCGGAGGCAATACTGGAGGGGGACGGAGGCGATCGGGGCCGGCAGATCCCGGAGGAAGCTGGCCGGCGCCTTGAGCAGCGAGCAGAGCTGGCCGAACGACCAGTTGGTCGGGTTCACCTTGTGGCCGTCGGGCATGCGCAGCGTGAGGCTGCGGATGTCGTCGCGGTCGTACTCGACCGTGATCGCCCGGGCGTCGAAGGTGTCCGACCAGGACCGCTCCCGGACCTGGATGACGTGCGCGAGCAGGTCGTCCATGGACAGGAAGCGCTGGTCGTCGGGGCGCTTGTACCACTGCTGGGACAGGCTGCCGTCGTGCGAGCCGCGCATGGCGTCGATCTTGCGGGCGCCCACGATGCTGGAGTTGCCGGCACCGGGGGTCAGGCTGATCACCGTCATGGTGATGCTCCTCTTCATGGCCCTCGGCGGAATTGCCGGGGCCGACCCGCGGGTGGCGGGTTTCGAGGCTTAGGACGCCCTGTCGAAATGCGGCTCGATGATCTCCAGGCAGGTATCGCAGGAGAGGTCGTGGCCGCCGTCGCTGCGGGCGATGTGGGCTGAAGTCTCGTCGGTCGAGAAGATCGGGTGGACGCTGTTGCCCTCCCGATCCGTGGCTCCGTAGGGGATGCCATTCTCGTCGAGCTGATGAGCCCGGGGGCGGTCCTTGTCGATGCTGAAGCCGGACGCCATGTCGCGCCGCTTGGCGCAGTTCAGACAGTGCGTTCCAGCCTCGTAAGTATAGGCGATGATGCTTGGCATGTCGACCTCAAAGGACCGAAAAAAGTAGGTCCATCGCGATGATCGTCACGGCGGCTATCGCCACGAACTTCCACTTCGACTTGGTCATCTCGTTCTCCTCATGCCCGCGGGTGCGGACGACCGCCGGGCGGCGGTTTCGATCACACCGAGACGCGCAAGACGAGGTCCTCGGCGCCGTAGACGCTGTCCTCGCCGCACTCCTCGCACTTGTAGTTGCGGGCGTCCGGCTCGACGCCGTCCTGCTCGGACCCGCAGGCCATGCAGAAGCCCGGGTTGTCCAGGCTCGTCAGGGAGCCTTCGTAGGCGTTCATGATGCGCTCGATGGTGAGCCCTTCGGGCAGCTTCATGGTGCTTCTCCTCAGTGCGGCAGGATTGCCGCGACCCCCGAAGGGGTTTCAGTCGAGGTCGACGGTGATGGCCGGATCTTCTCCGGAGCCGAGCGCGGCGACCATGTGGGGGTGGAAGCCTTGGCGCCGGGCGCTGTCGATGAGGCCGTTCAGGGCGGCGGTCACCGCCGCGATTTCACGACGGAAGTCGTCCCGGTCCACTCGCTCCACCACGACGAGCCGCTCGATGATGTGGCTGTCAGGGAACCGCCGATCGAGCTGGTTCTTCTCGTCGTTCGGGTCGAACCCGGCCAGATCGACCGGAACCGGTCCGGCCACCCTCTCGTGCCCCCTGGGGCGCATCTGCGGGTCGAGGTCCGGCACCGGAATCTTCGTCCCGGCATATTGCCACGCGACGATCCCAGGGGTGTTGCTCAACACCTCGTAGAACGTGTCGCATGCTTCATCATGCGTCTTGGTCTCGACGACCAGGTGCATGGTCGCGCCGAAGGTGGGCATGCCCATCTCCTCTTCAAGCCACCGGATTGGTGGCGACGCCCTCACTGGGGCGTTTCGACCGTCGGCGCGGTGAGAACCTCGCTGGCCGGGATGACGTAGGCTTCGACGGGGTACTGCCGCTGAGACGGCAGGTCGTTGAGCCACTTCCCGTCCAGCTCGCCGAGCGTCTTGTAGGTGCAGGACGGCCCAAAAATCAGGGCCTGCCCGCTCCCGAACTGGGAGCTGTCCATCTGCTGGTTCTCGAAATAGCAGACCCCGGACACTCCGGGCCGAGTCAGCATCTCCCTCACCACGGTTTGGCCGTCGGGAGAGAAGCGACCGAGGATCGCGTCCAGCGGAACGGTGCGGATGGGCATGGCGCCCTCCTCTTCAGTGCCCGCGGGATTGCGGGCGACCCCTTGCGGGGTTTCGTCACGCCGGCTCCAGGCCGAGTTCCTCACGGAGCTTGGCGCGCTCCTCGGGGTCGGCGGTCGCGTCGTCGTGGCGTACCTGTAGCGCGCGGATCGCACCCCAATCCGGGACATCGACAAGTCGGTCCATGGCCGCATGATCGAGTTCCCCGATGGAGGCCACGATCGAGCCGATGCGGCGAACCCCGTCGGCGGGGCCGTGCCAGATCTCGGTGTCCAGGAGGTCGTGCTTGTGGAAGAACGCCCCGATGACGCACACCAACTTCGCGCAGTGCGCCGGAGAAAGGAACGTCGACTCGTAGTAGCAGCCGGAGCTGGGACCGTTCTTGAGGGTCCTCGCCGCCAGCGCCTGGATGTCGACCAGCGATCCGCCGTTGAGGTGGATATCGCGCGCGGCGGCGACGACGGCCTCGTAGGACATGATGGGCTTGGCCATCGTGTTTCTCCTCATGCCGGCGATGTTGCCGGCGACCGCGCTAGGCGGTTTCGAGCGCCTTGATTTTTTCCTCAATCGCGCCGATCACCATCTCTCTGGTGACGCCTGCCCAAGGCAGCGGCTTGCCGCTCTGGGGAACGTAGAGCGCGTTCTTCTTGGCCGCGCCGATCACACGGCGAACCCAGATGCGCTCGTCGCGCGACACGTCCTCGATCTTGAGGAAGGCGAAGATGGCGTCGACGCCAGAACTGCCCAGATATTCCGGGCAGCCGTCTTGATCCGAGGCCACCCCGATGTCTCGGGCGACCGGGTCCATGGCGAGATCTCCACCGGGGCAGCAGATGGTGCCGCGGGTCTGTTGGAAATCTCGCCAACGCCCAAGTCCGAACGGGCGCCCTATCGCGTTTGCCCGGACCAGCGCGTCGCGCCAGATCCTCAGTCGCTCAAGGTCCATGTATCCTCCTCATACCCCATTGTGGGGCGACCGCCGGGTGGCGGTTTCAGCGTCGGAAGCTGGCGAACATCTTCGGCCCGTAGGTCGGACTGTTGCGCACCGACCGCAGGGTGGAGTGGCCGTGACCGCCCTCGGGGAAGAACCACGAGGGCCGTTCGTCGAGAAGCTGAAACACGGTGAAGTTGCCGCGTAGCGCGGCGATCACCCGCTTCGTCACGGCGCCCATCTCGCCGTCGACCCCGCCGCCGCAGATCTCTTCGATCTTGGCGGCTGCCTTGAAGCAGAGGGTGCGCGTCCGCTTCGGGATGGAGAAGTAGTTCATGCGCTCCTCTCCTCAGCGCCGGTCAATCGCCGGCGACGCCCATGCTATCTGGGCGTTTCGGGGGTCAGAACCTCTATCCACTCGTCGTTCTGGACGATGTGGCGGAGGGTCCTGCCGTTGTTCCCGACGAACTCCACTTGCCGCGCGCCGCCCATCATGCCCGAGTAGGGGTAGAAGGCGATGATCGGGGACCACCTCCGCCCGGAAAGGGACGTGATGATGAGGTCTCCGATCCGAAGGGCGTCCCCCTTGACCAGGGTGGTCTTGCTGCCGTCCTCATGGTCGAGGACACGGATCATGCCCGGGTCTACTTTCGACAGCGGGCGCGGCGCGAAGCCGCCCTTGTCGAGCCAGTCCCGGAGATCCTGCGCGGCGTGCTTCGCCTCTTCCAGGTCGCCGTCTTCGAGCGCCTCGCTCAGGCGCCGCAGGCAGGCATCGGGGTCCATGCGGACCTCCTCTTCAGTGCCAAGCGGAAGCGCTTGGCGACCGCGCTCAGGCGGTTTC
>Ga0075163_10011721_pt1 | contig 11413 bp, 13 predicted proteins | sample JI1023141ADNA_FD_71478 | JGI IMG/M metagenome (GOLD analysis project Ga0075163, IMG submission 71478) | Wastewater effluent complex algal communities from Wisconsin, to seasonally profile nutrient transformation and Carbon sequestration -... | ecosystem: Engineered > WWTP > Effluent > Algae... | reverse complement strand
CCGATCGAGGACATGGAGTACGACGCCCGTGCCCAGGATGAGCGCATGAAGGAGGCGCAGGCCATCGTCACAAAGGACGGCCCCGAGAAGGCTGAAGCCGCGATTGAGAACCCCGACATCGCCCCCGACACGCGCGTGGCCATCGGTGGCACCCTCGTCCGCGACAAGATGCTCGACATCGCCAACGCGAAGCCGGAGGAGGTCGCTGCCCTGACACGCGACATGAACCGGATCGTGCGGAAGATGCGGCCAGAGCTGGCGACGAAAGCCGGTCAGACCGTCGCAATGTGGGGCGGCATTTACCGCGACATCAGCGTGGCCTCTGGCATTGAATATCTCCGCAACGCGCAGAAGAAAATGGACGATGCGCTTGGCGGCAAGGACGCCCAAGAAGCCATCGACGGCGCCACTGCGGCGCTGGACAAGGACATGACCGCGGCCGAGATCGAAGCCGAGATCGAGCGGCTGAAAAAGAAATATACCACGAAGCCCGCGCGCAAGGTACTTACGGCGCTCCAGAAGCAGGGCGAGCGGGTGCAGAAACTGCGCAAGCTGGGCGCCCTTCAGCGCGAGGACTTGGCCGACTTGGTGGGCAAGGAGTTGAAGATTCCGACGCCATCGCCGGAGCAAATGAAGCGCATCGGGGAGATCGCCGACCGGATCAAGAACGCGCCCACGCACGCCGAACGCTCCCGTGCTGAACTCGACTTGGCCGACCAACTCGCGGTCTACAAGGGCGTCGCGGCGATGGATGTTTTGAGCAGCATGCTGACGGCGGGAGTGCTGTCCGGTTACACGACCCAGCTCGCCAACCTTCAGGGCACGGCGCTGAATATGCTCTTCAACGTCGGCGCCGTGGCTGCCACCAACCCGTCGCGGCTGAAGCCGATCATTGAGGGGCTGGTCCGCGGTGTGCCGCTGGGCGTCGACCAGTTCAAGGCTATATGGAAGACCGGTGTGGGCACGCGCGATCTTCAGGACAAGACGGGCGGCGCCGGCTCCCCGCTGTCACGGGTGGATTTTGAGCGCGACTTCGGCATCCCGGGAGCGGCCGGCAAAGCGGCCACCGGGTCTGCCCGAATCAGCGAGCGCGTGTTCCGCTTCATGCGCGCGGTGGACGCCTCATTTTACTACCCAGCCCGCGAAGCCTACGCGACCCTCGCCGCGACGAAGCTGCTCGAAGGCGAGTACAAGGGCATTGAGTTGGCCGAGAAGGTCCGCGCCACGCTGCAAGTCACGCCCGAGGCATTCCTACGCGCCCGCCAGCAGGCCGCGAGCGAAGGCTACACGGGTGTCGACCTTGGCCGCCGGGTGGCTGACATCATCGAGGCGAAGCGGCAGGAGAGCCCCGCGGGCCTTCAGGCCGTGAAGGAGTCAGAGCAGTTCGCCGCCGAGTCCACGTTCACCAACGAGCCCGTCGGCTTAGCCGGCGTGGCGTACCGGGCGATGCGCAATCTGGTGGAGAACGCCAAGGTGGCAGGCGTCCCGATCCTCAAGCCGTGGCTCATGTTCCTGAAGACCCCCGCCAACGTCTTCAACGCGGTCACGAATTACACGCCCGCGGGCTTCGTGCGCAGCCAGTTCGGCATGATGGGCACGTCACCCGGCAAGGAGAACCGCCGCAACTTCACGGCCGACGAGCGCGCCCAACTCAACATCAAGGCCGCGATCGGCACGACGCTCATGTCCACGCTCCTCATCGGGCTCATGGACGACGAGGACATTGAGATCAGCGGCAAAGGGCCGCAGGACGCCGGCAAACGCCGCCAGATGCAGGACCGCGGCTGGATTCCGTACTCGGTGCGCATGGGAGACAAGTACGTGTCCTATAAGGATAGCCCCCTCCTCCTGCCACTCGCGATCGTCGGCAACGCCCGGGACTCGGTGAAGTACCAGAAGCCGAAGTCGGACTTGGTGCTCGGCAACCAATATGCCGACGCGATGCTGAAGTCCGGCACGACCATTTTCGACCTGTCCATGTTGACCGGCTTGGGCGACCTCCTGAGCGCCATGCGGAACAGCGACATGAAGGGCGTCAGCCGGACCTTGGCTAGCGTGCCGGCGAACACCGTCATCCCGCTGAACCGGCTGCTTCAGCAGATCGACCAGACGTTTGACGAGCAGAGCTACGAGGTGAACCCGCTGGTCGGCTCGCTCCCCTTTGCCCGCCGCACAGGCATCCCGCGGACGGACGTGCTCGGTCGGCCGACGACCTATGCCCCGACGAAGCGATTCGTTTCCAGCGAGCGCGAAGGTGCGCTAGACACGGTGCTGCGCGAGAAGGGTCTATTCGTCTCGGAGCCAAGTAAGGAAACGAAGGTCGGGAACCGGGTGATGACCGAGGACGAGTACCGCAAGTACCGCCAGATTTCCGGCCAGCGCATCCGGGTGCGACTGGAGTCCATCGTGCCGCGGCTGAAGGTCATGACCAAGGAGGCAGCTGACAAGGAGATCGACCGCATTGAGCGTGAGGAGCGGGAGCGGGCCAAGCGGGCGGTGGTGATTGGGACCGCTGCCCCAAAACGTTGACCCGAGCGCGAATCTCTGGTATGAGCGTCGGGCATGTCAGACCAAGTGCAGCAGTTCATCGCCCAGGCGCAGCCCCTGGTTGATTCCCCGGACGCGCCCCAGCCGACGGGGTTGGATGAACCGCGCGTGCCGTTCCAGACCGCGCTCAAACTGACGGGCGAGCAGGAGAAGCGCATGCTGGACCATGCGTTCAAGCGGCTGAACGACCTCAATTCCGACTTGGGCCGCGATCAGGCCAGTACCCCGACGTGGTGGCAGAATCAGACCGGCAACGCGAACACCTACCTTGCGTCGCAGGGCCTTCAGGCGAGCGACACGTTCATGACGAAGCGGTGCCGCTACGACGCGACGTTTCTGAACGACGTTTCGTGGCGCCCATATACGATGGGGCCGGACAACATTTTCATGTCGTCCAACTTCGCGGTCCCGCTGGTGCGCCGCATCTGCCGACAGATGATCGCGCGGGCCAAGAACAATTTCTTCGGGGCGTCGCCGTGGTTCAGCATCAGCCCGGCCCCGGTTCCGGAGTTCGACGCCGTGAACGACGCCGAGCGCGCGGAGCGGATCGAGCGATACCTGCGGTTCAAAATGGACGAGGCCAATTCGTCCGAGGACAAGGGCCGCGCCATTGAGCGGGCGCTGGTACTGGGCGAGTGCCCGGTCAAGACGACCTACGTGGTGCGGGATCAGATGTTCAATATCGAGGCCCGGGTCCTGACGAGTATCGAGGGCGAGCCGGTACGGTCGGCAGCGGACGGAAACTATATCACGGAGGAGGACCAGTTCGTCGACGCCGAGGACGGCACCGGCCGCATGGTGCTGGCGCGCGACCGTGGCCACCCCGAGGCCGTCGAGCAGCCGCTTGCCCCGCTCTGGGCGCAGATGCCACTTGATCGCCGGCAGGTGCTATTCGAGGGCGCCAAGTCGGAGCCGATTTACTACAAGGATTTCCTCTGCCCCCTGACGGCGAAGGACGTGCAGACCGCGGACACGATCGTCCACCTCTACGACAAGCCGGTGATGGAGTTCGTGGACTTGGTAGTGAAGCGCGGCATGGTGGGCGACGATGCGGGTGCTCGGATCGGTGCAGCGCAGAAGATGCTGAATCTCATCAAGGAGTTGTCACAGAACTCGCCTCAACCGAAGGCCCGGCAGCAGCAGGACCTCCGACCGAACGACCACTTCACGGCGCCGATCGCCATGGAGACCGGCGGCCCCGTGGCGGAGTTCGCGGAGTTCTACCTTTGGTTCGATGCCAATGGCGACGGCGTGGCGGAGAACATCATGCTGATTGCCGATCGCAACACGCAGGCGCCGATCTTCTACGACCACGTGGCCAACGTGACCACTGACGGGCTGCGGCCGATCGAGATCGTGCGCATCAACCCGGTCGAGGGGAAGTGGTACGGGCTCGGCATCATGGAGTTGTTCGATTCGTACCAGCAGATCGTGGATTTGCTGGTGAACCGCTGGAACTTCAGCCAGTCGCGCTCCGGCCGTGTGGACTTCTGGGACCCGACCGCGACGCAGGAGGGCGACCGCGACCCGAACCTCAAGATGAACTGGGGTGGCACGTACTCCAAGAAGCCCGGCAAGAAGGCCGAGGATGCGCTGGAGACGGTGTACCTGACGGACATCAAGTTCGAGCAGGTTCACATGATGATCCAGTATTTCATGCAGCTTTGCATGAACGAGAGCGGGGTTACGAATGCGAACGACGATCAGGCCGCCGGCATGCAGTCGGCCAAGCTGGCGACGGGCATCATCGAGGTAAGCCGCTCGGGCGACGAACTGTTCCAGCCGGTGATCGCCGACCTGCGCGGGCCACTGGAGCGTATCCTGAACCGCGAGGTGGATGTGACGCTCGCCAACATGAACCCGCAGGAGGTGTTCACGTACCTCGAAGGCGACACGATGGGCATTGACCGCATCACGCCGGACGAGGTGCGCGGACTTCGGTTCAAGACGAAGATCGAACTGACTTCGATGAAGAACAGTCAGCAGCTCCAGATGAGCGCGCAGGCCGCGGCACTGGTGGAGAAATTCTATATGCTGGACCCGCTGATCCAGCAGCGCGTGGTGTCATTCTATCGCCAGCAACTCCGTGTACTCGACCCGAAGGCCGATGCGGAACTAACGCTTCAGCCGCTCATGCCGATGCTGACCGGGATGCCCGGCGGGATGGCACCCGAAGGCGGCGGCGGGAGTGAAGGCATGGGCACGCCGTTCTCTGCGCAGCTCGGGCAAAAGAGCACGCAGATGAAGGGCGTCAGTGCGGCGGGCGGGACTCCGGCGGGAGCGTAGCAGATAATTCTATATTTCCCGCTTGACGGGAAATGACTCACTGCGCAACTTCAGCGCGCATGAGCCGAAACACTGACTTCGTTGGCTTCTATTGCCAACTCCCGAAAGCCACGCGGGCCAAGATCGTCCGCGAGGCCCGCAAGCATGAGGCCCCGCAGTGGGCCGTCATTGAAGCCCTGGTCAACAACAAGCCCATCACCTCCGTTCGGCGTCCGCGCGGCGGGGTGGTTAATGTGGAGCTGTGATGACTGTCGAACACAAAATATCCTACCCCGACGAAGCGGAGGTAAGGCTGACAATCGTATGCTCTGTCGCCGAGGCGAAAGCCCTGCGAGAAGTCCTCGCGAGAGACGCGCGCCCGGCTTCATGCGATGTCTACCACCTTCTCAGTGACGCCATCAAGCAAGCCTCAGCGACTATCTACGCCCGCCCCGAAGAGCCGAAATCGACAACCTAATTCTATATGTCCGACACCCAACTCGCCGAAAGGCCCCAGTCCGTCAAAGACTTCCTCGCTCTCCCCGCGTACAAATCGCGCTTCGGTGAGGTGCTTGGTCAGCGTGCGCCGCAGTTCATGGCGAGCCTGATCCAGCTCACCAACGATCCGTACCTCGGACGATGTGAGCCCAAGAGCGTCATCGCCTCGGCCATGATCGCCGCCGTGCTCGATTTCCCGATCGAGAAGTCGCTCGGGTTTGCGCACATCGTTCCCTACGGCGGTGTCGCCCAGTTCCAGATGGCCGCAAAGGGCTACGTCCAACTCGCTCTCCGCTCCGGCCAGTACCAGCGCCTCAACGCCAAGCCGGTCAACGCCGAGGCGTTTGAGGGTTACGATGAGGTCGGCGAGCCGCGCATCAACTGGGAGATGTTGGACGAGACGAAGCCCATCATCGGCTACGTCGTCGCGTGGCGCCTGACGAACGGCTTCACCAAGATCGCGTACTGGCCCAAGGCCAAGGTCGAGGCGCATGCAGCGCAGTTCTCGCAGGCGTACAAGAAGAAGAAAATGGACTCACCGTGGTTCACAAACTTCGACAAGATGGCCCTGAAGACGGTCGTGATGAACGAACTTCGCGCATGGGGCGTGCTGTCGGTGCAGATGCAGACCGCCATGAAGCACGACATGGGCGCGCAGAAAGACGTGGACGCCGAAGTGGAATATATCGACGCCGACGCGACAGTCGTGGCGGATTCAGCGCAGCAAGCTGAAGCCCCCGCCCGCCCCGCCCCCCCGAAGCGTTCACCCAAAGGCGCCGCCGCGGTGCAGGAAAACGCGAAGCCCACGGAGAAGCCCATTGAGGCTGAGATCGTGCCGGCGAAGGACGCTACATCTGATCCCGCTATCGCTTTGGCTGCGGCAGAGCGAATCGTCGCCAACGACCGCGCCAAGGAGGCCCAACGCAAGGCCCTTGAAACGAAGCTGGCGCAGGAGGCAAAGGCGAATATCGCTGCCGAAGACCCCGCCCCCAAGGCGCCCGAACCCCGCACGTCCCTGAGCGACGGCGAGGTGCTGGAGACCACGTGCAAGGTTGATTCCGTCCAGTCGCTCATGGTCAAATCCGGAGGCGAGTTGAAAGCTTCCGTCATGGCCGAAGTCAGCGGTGGCTTCACCGGCTCCGTCATGCACATCGGCGGTGGCGAGGTTCCCGGCGGCGAGAAGGACCCGGTTCCGCTGCCCGTGTGGCGCGGCAACGTCCACCTCACCCTGCGCGGCCGGCTCAACAAGGCCAGCGGGCGCATGCTCGTCATGGTCGACAAGATCGTGGAGGCACAGTCGGCGACCCCGACGGTGAGCGTGGAGTGAAGGTGACGATTGTTGAACCGAGCGGCCCGGCGCCAAAGCCCGGAGTTAAGTTTCCGTGTCTGATGAAGAACTTGGAGGGCTGTATCGCATACGCATCAGGGCCGACCGCTGGGACAATACTTGCGACGGGCGACAACCATGCCGGGCGCCGGTCTTATACGGAAAGGGACGGGACCCAGCCTTGGCTCCTATGCGGCTTCACCCCCATGCGCGGCAAAGTCACCATCGAGTTCGACATGGAGGACGGGCAATGAGCGCGGCACCGAATGGCGGTCCGGCGTTCCCCTACGCATTCCACCTGCCCGATGCGCCCGGCGAGCCGTCCGGGGTGAATCTCGGCATGTCCCTGCGCGACTGGTTTGCCGGGAAGGCGCTCCAAGGCTGGCTCGCGTCCTACGCCCCGGAGACTGCGCATCCCGTGAAGCGCGACACCGCTGATGACGTTGCTACCGAAGCCTACGCAATGGCCGACGCCATGCTGCGCGCGAGGGAGAAACCATGAGCGCCGTCGACCAAACCATCACCGTCGCCCCCGTGACGCCGGCCACGCCGATCGTGGTCTGCGACTCGAAGTTCCTGAGCACGCTCACGGCTGTCGAGTACGAGGTGGCGAGCCTGAAGATCGCCGATGCCCAAGCCGCGCAGGCGGCCTCTGGGCTGCTGGGTCGGCTTACGTCTGCGGGCACCGCGCTGGAAAAGGCGCGGGCCACGCTCAAGGCGCCGTTCATCGCCAAGGGCCGCGAGATCGACGAAGCCGCGAAGGCGCCGGCCAATCGGATCGAGGACGCCAAGACCCAGCTCAAGCGCAAAGTGGCCGACTACCACGAGGCGCAGCGCAAGGCCGCGGAAGAGGCCGAGAAAGCCCGTCTGGCCGAGATTAAGCGCCTCGAAGCGATTGCCGCGAAGGAAGAGGCCGACCGCCAGCGGAAGGCCGCAGAAATGGCCGCAAAGGCCGCTGCCAGCGCAGCGCCGATCGTTGACGTTGACTTCGACGACGAGGCCCCGGTGCCCGCGCAGAAGTCGGCGACCGAGATCGCCCTGGAGCACGCCAAGCATGCGCCGGCCGTCGTGGTCGAGAAACCCGTGGGCCTCGCCTTCAAAGCGCGGCTCATCATCGCCAGCGTGGACGTGGCCAAGTTGCCGGAACCGTTTATCGTGCGAACGCCAAACGAGCGGCTGCTGCGGGAGACCTTTTGCGTCGGGTGGAAGGACGGCGACCCGATTCCGGACGTGGCCGGCGTGACGTTCAAGGTGGATCGGCAGGTCGCTTCTACGGGGAGGAGTACGTTTTGAATACGAAGCGCCCAAAAGACATGACCCGCGACGAGCTTGAGGCGCTGCCCATTGGATACCCCGGAGGTAAGCAACCCCTCGGTTTTTGGGGACCAGGGAAGCGCGGCGATGATCTGCTGTGTTTTGAGTCCTCGGATGGCTACGTCTATCATCTGGAGCAAGCCGATGACGGAACATGGTTTCGGGAGCGTGGCATACTATGAACACCTTCCGCTGCTCATCCCTCGACCGCGCCCTAGCCTGTCCCGGCAGCACGGTCCTCTGCGGCATCGTTGACCCGCGTGACGGCACGGAGGGCGCCGAAGGGACGGAACTACACCGCCGCTCGGCCGTGCGCCTCGTGACCGAATACGGGGCCACGGCAGCGGAGGACGCCGACATCACGGGCGACAACGCGAAGCCGCTGTTCGGCGACTGGATCGTGAACTACTACGTGCGGCAGATTGCGGAGACCGTGCCGCAGGACTGGGCGATGGAGGTGGAGGCGGGGCTGGCGTATGAGTGGGGTGCGATCACCATCTCCGGCCACATCGACTGCTTCGCCATCAGCCCGGACGGCACCGAGGCCATCGGTTTCGACCTGAAGACCGGCTACGATCCGGTGGACGAGGCGGAGTCGAACTGGCAGATGCTGGGGTACATCATCCTCCTGTTCCGCGCGTACCCATCGCTGACCAAGGTCACATTCTATATCGTCCAACCGCGCAACGACGAGGACGAAGGTTTCCCGCGCGTGAGCCACGTCACCGTCACCAACCTCCAAGCGGCCACCGAACTGCTGGTGTCCAAGTGTCGCCATGCCGTCGCGAACGCCGACGAAATCGAAACCGGCCGCGTCCAGTGCAAGTGGTGCGCGGCTGCCAAACAATGCCCAGCAGCCAAAGCAGTCCGTGATCTTATGAAGATGAAACTCACCCCCGAGGCGGTTGCGCAAATCAAGCGCACGCCCGACGATGCCACGCTGGCCGATTGGGTCATCGCTGGCCGGATCATCAGCCGACCGCTGGACGATGCCGAGAAGCTGGCCAAGGAGCGGATCGAAAAGGAGGGCCAGATTGCGGCCACCGACGGCACTGTCATAACACAGAAGGAAGAGAATGGATCGTACAAGGTGCTCAACCCCTACGGCCTCTGGGGCACTGTCGCCGAGCTGCTTCCCGAGAAGCGCCGCGCCCTGTGCGCCAAGTGGTCCATGACCGCCATTAAGGACCAGATTGCCGAGGAGCTGAACGTGCCGAAGTCGGGCAAAGCTGCCGTCACGGCGGAGTCGGTGTTCGACGCCAAGGTCCGCGTTCACGTCGAGCAGGGGAAGCGGCGGAAGTTTGTATTTTCACAATGAAGCCCACCGTTCATATACTCCACAAGGCCGCGTTCTCGCAGAGGCCATCGGGCACATGGTTCAAGGTGTGTGCCCAGTTCACCGTCAACGGCAACGTATTCACCAGCGAAGCGCCAGCCTCGGTGGCCGAAGCCATCGAAATCAACACCGCCATCGAGCGGCTGGTGGAGGCGGTGAAGCCATGATTATACTTCTGATTCTTTTGTGGTGGGCCGTTGGGGTCTCATCTGCCGTATGGGACTGGACCAGCGACAGCGATGTTACACTGGAATATGTACTTCCAATCCTTGTGATTGGTTTTTTTGGACCGATCCTGCTGATAGCCATTGTGTATGACCGGAGCCGCAAGGGGAAGGGATCGCTAGTTGTAATCAGGAAACGTAACCGCAAATGACCCACCGCACCGACAGCGAACTCCACCGCCTGCTCGTGAACCAGGGCCATGTCCCGGGCTTCACGCCGGCCAAGCCGCGCAAGAAGCGGGACAACGCCGAGAGCCGGATGCAGCAGGCGGTCATCAAGTGGTGGGCGCTCAAGCACAAGGAACTTGGCGTGCCCGAGTGCCTGCTGTTCGCGATTCCGAACGGGGCGCTTCGAGATAAAGCGGTTGCGGCTACACTGAAGCGAGAGGGAGTCCGCTCGGGTGTGCCCGATTTGTTTCTAGCGGTGCCCCGCAGGCATTTCTGCGGACACTTCATTGAAATGAAGACTGATAACGGCGTCGTGTCGGACGCCCAAGAGGAGTTTATCAAGGAGGCAGACGAGCAGCGGTATTGGGTGACAGTGTGCCGCAGCTTCAACGAGGCCGTCCGCGAAATCGAAGCCTACCTTACGCCATGATGTTCCAAATTGCAGTCATGTTTCAAACGCGAGACGGCCTCAGTTCGATTGGCAGCGTCTCAAACGATCGCCTGTATATACTTCCTCCGGTGTGGAGTCGTCCCTGCCGGCCAAAGATAAATTCGACGCTCCGTGAAACGCCAATCGCCGATCCGGGCGACATTGGTTATGAGAAAAGGACATATACGTTTCTCGGCAAGTACACTGAGCACGGCCTTGCAATCTTCGAAGAACAATGACCCCCAAGCCCCCCATCACCGCCGCCGAGCTGGACGAAACATGGGCCCCCGCGACCCGCGAAGCCATGCGTGTCCGCGAGGGCGTTCCGATCCGTGCCGGCGACAGCAACACGATCGAAGCCTACTCTATCAATCTCGACCGCTGGCTGCCGATCATGCTGACCGGGGGCGGGACGACGTTCGCTACTGCGGAGGATCGGGATGCGGTGCTGGGGATGCTGAAGTTGTGATCGAAACCATCACAGTAGAGTTCGACGAGGATCGCCCAAGGGCACCGGGTCGTCCGCTCAGGTACTATCAGGAGCGGTGGACCGTGAACTATCTCAAGTGCCGCGAGACGCTGAATAGGCTCCTTTTGGATGCAGCTACGGGCACGGGCAAGTCGAGGTGGATGGCCGAGTGCGCATACTACGAATGGAAGGCGCTTAACGGCCGGACGCTCATAATAGAGAATCGCGACAAGCTCGTGAACCAAACGGCACAAGGCGTTGCGAAGGACACCGGCCTCACGGTCGATATTGAAATGGCCGACCAGCACGCCAGCCCCTTCGCGCCCATAGTGGTCGCATCGGTGCAGACCCTGTGCCGCGACGCTCGCCTTACGAGCTTTGCCGATAACCACTTCTCGCTGGTGATCGTAGACGAAAGCCATCACAGCCTCGCCCGCTCGTTTCTAAAGGTCCTCAACTATTTCCACTTCGGCGCCGACTCCCTCCAGCCTGAGTGGGTGATGCCGGAGCCGGGCGTACCGTACACGCCCAAGAGCACCGTGTTGGGCGTCACGGCCACGCCCGACATCACCGGCAAGCGCAACCTGGGCGAGTTCTACCAGCACGTTTGCGACCGCTACCAACTGCTCGAAGCGGTGAACGACGGCTACCTCGTGCGGCCGATCACGAAAAACATCCCGCTCAAAATCGACATCCGCGGCCTGCGCCCGGGCCGGACGCCCAACGGTTCCGACTTCAAGCCGGGTGAGTTGAGCGAACGGCTGGTCCCCGTACTGGAGGCGCTGGCCGAGCAAGTCGCGCTTCTGGCCGGCGACCGGAAGAGCATCGCCTTCGT